>Ga0180219_1002828_pt1 | contig 10114 bp, 8 predicted proteins | sample eDN3rd30CBELigMG_FD_151338 | JGI IMG/M metagenome (GOLD analysis project Ga0180219, IMG submission 151338) | Enriched Miracle-Growth compost microbial communities from Emeryville, California, USA - eDNA 3rd pass 30_C BE-Lig MG (version 2)... ... | reverse complement strand
GATGAAGCATCTGTTTGCGCGCTTATGGGTGCCCGTGCTGGCCGGGCTTTTGATGATTGCGGCTTCGGCAATGCCGACCAAAGCGCAGGAATCTGTCTGGCAGCGTATCAATGAAACCAAAACCGTGCGCCTAGGCGTAGCTCCATATGCACCGTTCTCCTACAAGGATGCACTCGGGAAGGGAGATGTCGGCGTCAAACAGGGCAGCGATATCTGGCGCGGCGTGGCTGTGATCATAGGCCAGCGCATTGCCGATTCACTCGGCGCAAAAGTAGAGATCGTCGAATTGTCGTGGTCCGGTGCAATCGCCGCGATCCAGACCGGACAGGTTGATCTTTTCTTTGGGCTTGATGGCACCCCGAAGCGTGCCGCTGCAGTCGAGTTCATTCATACGCCGGTTTATAAATACGGCGTCGTATTCTTCGGGCGCGACGATCTGCCTGCCAATAGCTGGGCTGATCTGAACAAGCCTGAAGTGAAACTTGGGATCGTGAATGGTACCAATTTTGATTCCATGCTGCAGGAACATGCACCGAATGCGAACGTGCAGCGTTTCCCTTCGACCTCTGAAGTCATGGCTGCTTTTCAGACCGGTCAGATCGACGGGACGATAGCGACGCCGTCCAATGCCGATGCGGCGCGTGCAAAAATGCGTAAGGGACAGGTGAAGCTTCTGGATGGCCCGGCAATCTATCTGCCTATTCTGGCGGCCATTCCGCCACAGCAAGATCAGCGCTGGCGCGATTTTCTCGAAACCACCTTCGCCTACATGACGGACTCCGGTGAAACCAAAAAAATCTATCAGACTGAAATCGCTGCAAGCGGCGTAAAGCCTGAAGACGTGACGGTCAACTTCATTCAGTAGTCCCTCAGCAGATACCGCACGCGGTTGGAAATAATATAGTCAAGCATCCGAGTACCTTTATGTATGAATGGAACTTTGAACCCGTCCTGCGTCAAAAGGGTCTGTTGATCGAAGGCGTACTCGGTACCTTGCAACTGTCCGCAAGCGCTCTGGCGATTGCTATCCCTTTTGGCCTCGTACTTGCGCTCATGCGTCTGTCCAAAAATGGGGTGGTTGCACGCACAGGCACAGCCGCTGTCTACATCCTGCGCTCATCGGCGCTGATGGTCATGATCTTCTGGACCTATTTCGCGCTGCCAGCCATCATCGGTCATCCAATATCGCCGTTCGTCGCCGCAACGCTGGCGCTTGGAATTCAGAACTCGGGCTATTTTGCGGAACTGTTTCGAGGCGGCATCATTTCGATACCGCCCGGCCAGTATGAGGCTGCCGGAAGCCTTGGCATGACGCGGGGACAAGCCATGCGCTGGATCATCCTGCCGCAGGCCGTACGCCGCATGTTGCCCGTGTTTCTTCTCACCACGATCGATCTCGTCAAAGCCACATCGCTTGCAGCTGCAATTACCTTTCAGGATCTCACCTTTCAGGCGACGCGCATTGCAGCTGAAACCTATCGGCCTCTGGAAACCTTCGCCGTTGTTGCAGCCATCTATTTTGTCCTTTTCTCGGCTGCTTCATCTCTCACCTATTATGTCGAACGGCGTTTAGCCGTTTCGGATCGCTGATCGGGAGCGGTTTGATGAGCGAATATTTCGATATCCAGATACTGCTGAACTATCACGAACTGTTCTGGCGCGGTCTGCTCAACACCTTGTTGCTAACGATGACCACGATGGCCGCAGGGCTGACAGGTGGCTTGCTGGTTGGACTGGCAAAGACAACCAGGTCCCGTTGGTTGCGCTATCCTGCGACCATCTATGTCGGGATAATCCGCAATACACCGATCCTGATCCAGCTATTCTTCTTCCAGGCATTTGCGCCTATTCTGCTTGGCGTGCAGAACAACCCGTTCTTCGTGGCGATTGCATCATTTGCGATCTACAACATCGCCTATTGCGCCGACATTTACCGCAGTGGTTTGCAGTCCATTCATGTCGGTCAATACGAGGCCGCACGTGCCCTCGGCATGCGGCGCATGCAGCAGTTGATCTATATCGTGATCCCGCAGGCATTCCGCCGCATGGTGCCAGCCTTCACCAACCGCGCAATCGAGATTGCCAAGCTTACTACCGTGGCATCTGCTGTCGCATATGGCGATCTGCTCTATTACGCCAAGCTGGTCGCCGATACCGAATATCGCCCCATCGAAACCTTCACGATCGTGGCGCTCATTTTCATCATCGTCATCGTCCCCTTCAGTGTCCTTGCAAAAAGCCTTGAGGACAGACTTCATACAGCGAGGTAACAGTCCCATGACGGAAGTTCTCCGCGTCGAAGGACTTAGCAAAAGCTTTGGTCCTCTGCAGGTTCTCAAATCCATCGACCTCACCGTTAATGAAGGTGAGACCGTCGTTCTGCTCGGCTCCAGCGGTTCGGGCAAGAGTACTCTGCTGCGTTGCCTCAATCTCCTGGAAGTTCCCAGTGCAGGCCGCGTCTGGCTCAACGGAACGCAGGTTGGAACGACTGCATCCGGCGCCATTCAGTATCGGGAGAAGGATCTGACTGCTATCCGCACGAAAGTGGGCATGGTGTTTCAGCAGTTCAACCTGTTTCCCCATCTGACGGTGGCTGAAAATATCGCTATCGCCCCTATAAAGGTCAAAGGCGTCAGCGAGGAAAAGGCGCGTGAACGTGCGCTCGAGGAACTGGCGCGAGTAGGCATCGCTGATAAAGCAGACGTTTATCCGTCGCGCCTGTCGGGCGGCCAGCAGCAGCGTGTTGCCATTGCCCGGTCTTTGGCGATGGATCCACAGGTCATGCTGTTCGACGAAGCCACCTCAGCTCTTGATCCGGAGTTGGTGGGTGAGGTGCTGGAAGTGATGCGTTCGCTGAGCCGGGATCGCGTAACCATGGTCATCGTTACGCACGAGCTGGGTTTTGCCTATCACGTCGCAGATCGCGTCGTGTTCCTGCATCAGGGGTTGATCCATGAACAGGGCACGCCAGCAGAAGTTTTGATGGCACCCAAACAGGAGCGCACGCGTGAATTTTTACGCGGGCATGACAAATTCCGTCTGCCAGAACCTCTGCGGGCTTGAGGAAACCAACGTGAAACTACACCATTCAGGCTTGTCGCCTTTTGTACGCAAAGTCACCATTCTGGCAGGCTTTCTGCGCATTTCGAAGAAGATCGAACTGGTTGCCGGCAAGGGCAATCTGATGCTGCGTGACCCGGAGTTCCGCAAGCTCAACCCGTCCGGCCAGATCCCCATGCTGGTGACCGACGAGGGGGAAGCGCTCTTCGACAGTCCGGTGATCTGCGAGTATCTGAACGATTTTGCCAAAGGCAAGCTGATCGGTCGCGGTGACGAACGCTGGCGTAACCTGCGCGATCAGGCGCTGGGTGACTCCATGTGCGACGCTGCACTACAATTACGCTACGAGATCGGCCTGCGACCCAGTGAACTGCAATGGCAGCAATGGCGGAATGCATGGGCATCGAAAATCATCGATACTCTGACGTGGCTCGAAACGCGGCCCGATCATCTCAGTGGACGTCATGATATAGGCGCTATTTCGATCTTCGTGCCCCTTGCTTTTATCGACAATCGTATTCCAGAATTGAGCTGGCGGGGCGACTTTCCAAAAGTTGCAGCATGGTTCGATGCGTTTTCGGCATTGCCGCAAGTCGCAGCGACCAATCCTTATTGATCCAGTCGCGTCTTCGCTGACACAACAGTGAGTAGAGCCATGTCGAACACACCTCCCAACGACGATCCTTATCTGATCGGTGCTGAAGCGCTTGTGCACACCCTGATCGCCGGGGATGTCACCACCTGCTTTGCCAATCCGGGAACGAGCGAGATGCATTTCGTATCGGCGCTTGACCGTATTCCGGGCATTCGTTGCGTGCTGGGCTTGCAGGAAAACGTTGTGACGGGCATGGCCGACGGATATTTCCGCGTCACCGGAAAACCGGCATCGACATTGCTGCATTGCGGCCCTGGGCTCGCCAACGGTATTGCCAATCTGCACAATGCACGTCGCGCGGGTGCAGGCATCGTCAATATCGTCGGTGATCATGCTGTCCCGCATGTCGCTTTCGACAGCCCGCTGACGGCCGACGTGGTTTCGCTGGCTGAAACCTGCTCTGACTGGGTTGCCTATTCCGCCTCACCGGCAAGCATAGGTGCGGATGCGGCACGTGCGATTCAGGCTGCGCGCGCTGATAACGGTCATGTCGCTTCGTTGATCCTGCCTGCTGATGTTTCATGGAATGAGGGCGGCAAGGTGGGTGGTATCCTGCCTGATATCGAGCCGCAGAGCCCATCACCCTTGCAGATTGATCGCGCTGTCGCAGCGTGTCGCAGTGGCGGGCGCGTTGTGATTGTTCTTGGAAGTGCGGCACTTGGGGTTGAGGCGCAGCCGCTGCTGTCGGGTTTGCAGCAGGCAGGTATCGATTTGCGGATAAGCCAGCTTGCCGGACTGGTCCCTGTCGGGCGCGGTCGGATGGCAATCCCGCGCGTGCCTTATGTTGTCGATGTCGCGCTGGAAGCGCTCGCTCCCTACGACCACGTCATTCTGGTCAATTGCCCGCCGCCGACTGCTTTCTTCCTCTATCCGGGACGTCCCAGCCGTGTCACTCGGCCTGATGCCGAAGTATTTCACCTTTCGCGTCCCGAGCAGGATGCCATTGCTGCGTTGCAGGCTCTGGCCGGCAGACTGGAAATCGAACCGTGCAGCCCGCCGGTGGTTGCGCGCCCGTTTACAGAGGTCGAAGGCCGCATCACGCCTGATGGCCTGGCGGAAATTATTTGTTCCCTGATGCCGGAAAATGCGATCATCTCCGATGAATCCCTGACGCAGGGTGCGGGCTTTCCGTCTCGCATCGCCAGCATGGCCCCTTGCCAATGGATGACGATGGTGGGCGGAGCCATTGGCGGCGGGTTGCCGATGGCAACTGGTGCTGCGATTGGTGCAGCCGAAAACGGCGAGAGTGAACGGCGAATTGTATCACTTCAGGCAGACGGTTCTGCCGCCTATACGATGCAATCACTGTGGACGCAGGCGCGTGAAAATCTGCCCTGTACAACCGTACTTCTGAACAATCGGAAATATGAAATCCTGCTGGGTGAATATGCCAAGGTTGGCGCCAATCCGGGCGAGACGGCGCATTCCATGCTATCGCTGGACAAACCTGCCATCGACTGGGCCGTCCTTGCACAATCCTTTGGCGTTATGGCGAAAACCGTCACCACGCTTGAAGAATTGCGCGATGCCTTTGAAGAAGCAATCGCGCATGACGGCCCGTATCTCATCAACGCGATGATGGGCTGAGCTACCCGGAATAGCGAGCACAAAAAATGCCTTTGTTCGATCGGCTGGCCGTAATAGGCTACTACCGCTGAAAACTTTCAATCTTTTCAATCAGTCTTGAAAACCGGATGGGACCGCTCCCCGATGACTAAAGATTATCCGTGGCGTGGCGTTCTCAACGACGAACTTCACTCGCGTCCATCGATTTATTTCGATGCTCCGGCGGTGGTCTGGCACGAAGCTTTTTTCGTCGGCAATGAGGCCACACATGCTCCCGATACTCTTTTAAAGCTTGGTTTGACGAATACGAGCGACGGCAAAAGTGGCATTGCGCAAACGACGAGCGGTCGCATCAAGTGGGAAATTCACGCCGAGTTTGTATCGCTTACCTATGTCATTCAATGGAGCGGCGACTACAATGCCATCCCGCTCAGAGAAGAAATCTGGATCAAGCTTGTCAATGAAATGCCGGGACAGCGCATCAATTCCATTGAAATTGTCGTCGGTCTCGCGGGTACGCATGATGCGAAGCTTATGCTCGGTGCGGAGACGGATATGGATGTTGCGGTTTCTGCCATAGGCAATTGCGATGCTGAAATCTGGTCAACGTTCCGCTTCAATGAGGCCAATGCGACGCGCTTCGTCCTGCTCAACCATAACCTCAATGCATTCCGGACCGGACGTATGGTTCGGCGATTGCTTGAAATCGAAGATTACCGTCTTATGGCATTGATCAGCCTGCCGCTGGCGCAGGACACTTTCTCACGCTGTTCGGCGTTCGAGACCCGGTTGCAGACAATCGTTGATGCGCTTGGCAAAGAAGCCCACCAGCAGGAACGTCTTCTCAAGGATTTGGCACAGCTTGCCAGCGAAATTCTCGACGTATCGGTCAATACGGGTGAGCGCTTCAGTGCAACTGCGGCCTATTCAGAACTCGTGTTTGCGCGGCTGGCCGAATTGCGTGAACAGCACGTCGACGGTTATCAAAGGCTCGGCGTATTCATCGAGCGTCGTTTCCGCCCTGCTATCAGGTTTTGCGCGCAAGCCAGCAAACGCATCGAAAACTCGGCAACCCGCGTCTCGCGTGCCAGCGATTTGTTGCGAACATCGGTTCAGGTTGAACTGGAACAGCAAAACCTGCAATTGCTGGAATCGATGGAAAAGCGCGTGCAGGTGCAGACCAAGCTGCAAGAAGCAGTCGAGGGGTTCTCAATCGTCGCCATCAGCTATTACGCCATCGGTCTCTATAAGACGCTTCTGGAAAGCCTCGGCCATGTTGAGGCGATCTCCGGCATGAAGACATTCCTGACATTGGCAGGCTTCCCGGTCATCATTCTTGCCGTGTGGTACCTTGTGCGCCGGGCAAAAAAACTAACCCATCTCTGATGAGGGAACAGTTTCCGTTGCAGGTTGGATATCGTTTGGTGGAAGTTTGACTTCGAAGTAAGCATAGATGAGCGGTTGCTTAAACTTGGAAACTCACATTTTGCCGAGATGGAGCGAGCATGACCACAGAGGGTATTTCTTCACTTCCCGTTTCGCAGTCTGTTGTCGGAAAACTGACGAGAGCTGCAATCTTTCTGGTCGTGACGATCAATGAAGGCGCCGAAGCAGAGCGGACGGTGCGGGGATTGTGCGCGGACCTTTCAAGCCTAGTGCGTGGAGTGGGCTTTCGGCGGTTGAACGGACAGCTTTCCTGCGTAACCGGTTTTGGGTCAGAAGCGTGGGATAGGCTCTTTGGATCACCAAAGCCAAAGGAACTGCATGCATTTCGCGAAATCCGCGGTGTCCATACCGCTGTATCGACACCGGGTGATGTTCTTTTTCACATACGCGCAGACAGCATGGATCAGTGTTTTGAACTCGCCACCCATATCATATCACGGCTTTCGGGGCACGTTGCGGTAGTCGATGAGGTGCACGGCTTCAAATTCTTCGATGATCGCGATCTTCTGGGGTTTGTTGACGGTACGGAAAACCCTGTGGATCAGGCCGCCCTGTCCGCGACTCTCATCGGCAATGAGGATCCGGGATTTTCCGGCTGTAGCTACGTGATCGTCCAGAAGTATCTTCATGACCTCGATAGCTGGAACAAAGTCTCAGTTGAGGAGCAGGAGAATATAATAGGCCGACACAAGCTTTCCGACATTGAGCAACGCGATGAGCAAAAGAAACCTTACGCGCATAATATTCTGACGAACATTGAAGAGAATGGAGAGCAGCTGCAAATTGTGCGTGACAACATGCCTTTTGGCGAGATTGGAAAAGGCGAGTTCGGAACTTATTTTATCGGTTTCGCCCGCTCGCCGTCACGTATTGAAAAAATGCTGGAGAATATGTTCATTGGCAACCCGCCGGGAACCTATGACCATATTCTCGATTTCAGTCGTGCAGTAACGGGCTCTCTGTTCTTCGTTCCTACAGTGAGCTTTCTTGATGATGTTTCCGAGGATACGAATAGGATAGAAGACGGAGCGACCTCTATGAAACCGGCCGTCTGACCAGGACACTTTCGCAGTCCTGATCCAGATCGTTTGCGCCGCAAAGGAAATACCTTAGCGCGGCAGGCTAAAGGTGAAAAAACAACCGAGAAAAAGCCTCGTTATGGGGCTTTTTATTCCAAGGCGATTCAAAAATCGCGGGGAACGATCAGTTCCGTCGGTATCATCTCGGGCAGGTTGTTCATTTGAACTGGCTCGTCCAGAAGCTCAAAGGCGCGTTCGATCATTGCCTGAACATTTTGCCGGACCATCACAACCGGGAAGTGGAGAACTTCGATAAAGGGGTCCCAGTCGAAACATCCGATGGAGCACTCCCGAACCTCATCAACCGGCAGTGTCTTGAGAAAACTGACGACGCCCTCAAACGGGCTCGTCGAATTGACGAACAGTGCCTCTGGTAATCCATTTAATTTGTTATAAATATCGCGGATCGTCATCGCGGCAGCATTGGGACCATAGCCGTTCGTGATGATGGCGTTGGAGTGAACGGGGAAGTTCAGCGCAGCCAGTTCATCCTTATACCCGCGCACACGTGCCCGCGTGTTGTGATCACTATCCACGCCACCGATGAAGTAGAAGCTGTTTTCTGTTCGATGGGACCTGCGACTGGCAATCTGATGCGTCAGCACGCGGGCGCCTTCATAGTTATCACTGATTACGGACGCGCCATGCTTTCCGGGAAGATCCACGTTTATATGTTTCAGATGAGCCTTTTCGCAGAGTTCGGCGACACTGTCCGGATCGGTTGCGCCCGCGATCAACAAGGCGTCGACATTGTGGGCAATCAATGTTTCCACAGTGCCGCGTTCCTGTTGCGGGTCGCGTAATGTGCTGGCTACGACGGGGATAAGATTCCGTGAGCGTGCTACCGTCTCAAACGATGCGGCCATGGAGCTGAAATATCGGTTGTCCAGCATCGGCAAGATCATACCGATCATACCGGAATTGGATATGCGCAATCCGCGTGCCTGAAGGTTGGTGGTGTAACCGAGTTCGCCTGCTATTACTCGAATTCGATCGGCTGTTGTTTTAGTAATTCTTCGATTTTCCCAAGATCCATTCATAACCGAAGCAACGGTTGATGCAGATACACCAGCGCGCTCCGATATATCGTAAATGGTTACTTTTCGGGGGGTGCTCATCAGGCCTGCTTTTCGTCTGGGTTGGGTCCCGATCTTAGCGGTGCGATAGTGTTCGCTGCAAGTAGGGGAAGACATAATCCGATTTATTCCTCTGTCATTTTCCTCTTGACCAGATGCAGGATGTTGAGCGATGGTTATGTTGCACTATCGATGGTGCAACATGATTGTATGCCGAGAGGAGCGGTGCACACATGCCGAAGCCACCAACGGCTTCCCTTTATGCGTCACAAGCCCCGTCTGCATTGCTCAATTTGATTGGTGCGCCGCAAGCAACGCGGCACTGGAATACCGGAATTCCAGGGAACTGGAGGTCGCTATAGGGAGAACATATGGGGTGGAGCAGCGAGATAAAGTTTGCCTGCAAGATTACGTAAAATACAAAATTGAAAACCCAATGGGAGTGAGACATGAAGAATATGTTTGGTAAGGCAGCTTTTGCTGCGGTGGTGTTATCGTCGTTCGCTGGCAATGCGCAGGCGGAAGTGAAGGATGCAGTGGTCGGCTTTTTGATGCCAGACCAGGCATCGACCCGCTATGAGGAGCGCGATTATCCGGGCTTCGCCGCCGAGATGAAGAAAATCTGTGAAAGCTGCAAGGTGCTTTATCTCAATGCCGATGGCGATGCGAGCAAGCAGCAGCAGCAGTTCAACTCGGTCATTTCGCAAGGTGCGAAAGTGATCGTGCTCGACGCGGTCGATACGGCAGCGGCAGCCTCGCTGGTCAAACTCGCCCAGTCGCAGGATATCAAGGTCATTGCCTATGACCGTCCGATCCCGGATGCGACGTCCGATTTCTACGTGTCGTTCGACAATGAAGCCATCGGCAAATCGATTGCGGAATCGCTGGTAAAGCACCTGAAGGACAAGGGCGTCGCGGGTGACAAGGGCGGTGTTCTGCAGATCAACGGTTCGCCGACCGATGCTGCAGCAGGTCTCATCAAGAACGGTATTCACGCCGGTCTGAAGGACAGCGGTTACAAGACGCTTGCCGAATATGACACGCCTGAATGGGCACCAAGCAAGGCTCAGCAGTGGGCAAGCGGCCAGATCACCCGCTTCAATGACCAGATCGTAGGCGTTGTGGCTGCCAATGACGGCACCGCAGGCGGCGCCATTGCAGCCATGAAGGCGGCTGGCATCGATCCGCTTCCGCCGGTCACGGGCAATGATGCGACGATTGCAGCACTTCAG
>Ga0180219_1002822_pt1 | contig 10122 bp, 8 predicted proteins | sample eDN3rd30CBELigMG_FD_151338 | JGI IMG/M metagenome (GOLD analysis project Ga0180219, IMG submission 151338) | Enriched Miracle-Growth compost microbial communities from Emeryville, California, USA - eDNA 3rd pass 30_C BE-Lig MG (version 2)... ... | reverse complement strand
ACCATTTTACGATACCCATGACGATACATGCTTTCTACGAGAGCCAGGCTATCTTCAATGGTCTGGGCCCCGTCATCGATGCCTGGAAGAATATGACTGTGTATATCCGTTTTGACAAATCCCCAGTCACGGCTCTTGGTCGCAGCAACACTAGATTTTTTAAACAAATTGAACATCCGACAGATTTTCAGATTAATGCAGCTGATATTTTCCGGCAAACCCGGTAAAGATGTAAATGAAGATAGGGCTATAGCCCTATCTCTTCCAAATTATTATATTAGATCACCAGCATGGCATCGCCATAGGTGAAGAAATTGTATTTTTCTTTGATAGCTACCTGGTAGGCTTCCATCGCCAGGTCGTATCCCGTAAATGCGCAAACCATGATCAACAAACTGGTCTTTGGCAGATGAAAATTTGAAATCAGGCTGTCCGCAATACTGAATTTATGCGGCGGGTGTACAAACACATTGGTCCAGCCTTCATTAGGTTTTAATAAACCCTGCGCCGTAAAACTACTCTCCAGCGCCCGCATAGTGGTAGTACCAATAGAGCAAATCCGGTGACCACTGGTTTTGGCTGCATTGACAATTTTGCAGGTTTCTTCCTCTATTCGGAAATATTCTGCGTCCATCTTATGCTTGCTCAGATCCTCTACTTCAATAGGACGGAAAGTCCCGAGACTGGTATGCAGGGTTAATTCTGCAAATTTAATCCCCTGGATCTCCAGGCGCTTGATCAATTCTTTGCTAAAATGCATACCTGCCGTTGGAGCGGCTACCGCTCCTTCGTATTTGGCATAAACGGTTTGATAGCGTTCTTTATCCTCTTCCGTCGGTTTCCGTTTAATATATTTAGGCAGGGGCGTTTCACCCATAAACTCAAGCATTTTTCTAAAACTGGCCTCATCGCTATCCCAAAGAAAGCGGATGGTCCGGCCCCGGCTGGTTGTATTATCAATCACCTCAGCCACCAGTTCATCATTTTCCCCGAAATATAACTTATTCCCTACACGAATCTTACGGGCAGGATCCACAATTACATCCCAGAGGCGATTTTGCTTGTTGAGCTCACGCAGCAAAAAGACTTCTATTTTGGCACCGGTTTTTTCCTTTCTGCCATACATTCTGGCCGGGAAAACCTTCGTATTGTTCACCACAAAGACGTCCTTGTCATCAAAATAATCTAAAACATCTTTAAACTGTTTGTGTTCAATACGGCCGGTGTTTCTTTCTACAACCATCAGACGCGAATCTTCACGGCGTTTGGGGGGATTCTGGGCAATTAAATTAAGGGGTAAATCGAAGCGAAACTGAGATAATTTCATGTGCTTGGTTCAAATTTTACAGATGTTTCCCCAAAAAAGTTGATTTTTTAAGGGAGTATCCTGTGTCTATTAATTAATATTATTTAATAGCCCACATACATACTGTCGACGCCTTACGGGGCGACTGGATGATGTTACGGCATCATTATAAGTGCGCAAAATTACTAAAATTAATGATCACATCCTGACATTAACGTTTTAATTGATATAATATTATGCTTTTATTCACGGGTACGGACAAATAACTGGGTAAAATAAGCGATCCCCTGCCGATTGTACGCAATACCAATGCCAACCTTATTGAAATTCCCTTTGAGGTTTTTTCGGTGCGGAGCGCTATGAATCCATATATCCACCACCTGCCTTGCTGAGAGTTTACCATAAGCCACATTTTCTCCGGTTGCAGTGTACCGGCCGTATTTAGCCCGCAGCTTATTAGTCCTGTCTTGAAAACCGCCATGCCCGAATCCGGCATTTCCGCCCGCCATCGCGCTGCTATGTTGCTGGGCAAGCCTGCTGGCTGTTCCATCAAGTACAAGCGCCGGCAATCCCTGCCGTTGCCTGTACCTATTGGTATATTTTAAAATTTCCTGTTGGAACTGACTTCTGCTCTGAGCTGAGACGGATACCATAAACCCGACCGTGCAAAGAGACAACAAAATGATCGATCTGAATAGACGCATACATTAAATTAATTTGTGTTTTTCCTTTGTATGACTTCCGGCACATGATCCGGGTTTATTCAAAACCATTCATTTGGTTGATTTTTTTGTTGTTTTGTCTATCTGCTTACAATATGTTCTGCACGGTAGGCAGCCACCTGTTTTACTGTATTGTCCGCAAAATTCCTGAAAGCCTTTTTTGAGATTTCATCTTCACCCATCATGGCAGGTGCGCCCTGGTCGCCACCTTCACGGATACTTTGGACAAGTGGAATCTGGCCCAAAAACGGGATATCATATTCGTCAGCCAGGTGCTTGCCACCCTCTTTACCAAAAATATAATACTTGTTATCCGGCAATTCTGCAGGCGTGAAATAGGCCATGTTCTCCACAATACCCAAAATGGGTACATTAATCTGCGCCTGACTGAACATGGCGATGCCTTTTTTAGCATCTGCCAGTGCCACATCTTGTGGCGTCGTCACGATCACGACTCCTGTAACCGGAACCAATTGCATAAGCGTCAGATGGATATCCCCCGTTCCGGGAGGCATATCAATGACCAGGTAATCCAGATCACCCCAATACACATCTGTCACAAACTGGCGAACAGCACTGCTGACCATAGGACCTCTCCAGACAACAGCTTGTCTCTCATCTACTAAGAGGCCAATGCTGATAATTTTAATGCCATATTTTTCCAGCGGGGCGATTTTAGCCTTGCCTTCAACTTCCATCATCATCGGCCGGTCACCGCGCACCCCAAACATAATCGGGCCACTGGGACCATAGATATCCGCGTCCATAAATCCGACGCTGAAACCATCCTGGGCCAGAGCGAGTGCCAGGTTGGCCGATACGGTGCTTTTGCCCACACCTCCTTTGCCACTTACGACCGCAATGATATTTTTCACACCAGGCAATACTTTTTCATGAACCGCAGCGATCTTACTGGTTTTAGCTGTAAATGTGACGTTTACATTTACTTCCGGATCGAGTTGTTTGATCTGGGTTTCGCATTGTTCATTGATACTTCCTTTATGTGGAGCCGAGCTCATGGGTACACCCACAGTCAGCGAGATATTCTTGTCATGGATTTTTATATCAGACACCATGTGTAATGAAATGATATCCTTTTTCTGTTCAGGATCTATCACATTCGTGAGGGCCTTTACAATCTCTGCTTCCGTCATCTTTATATAAAATTTAGTAATGGGAAATTTTTCTGGTTGCAAAAATAACCCATTACAGGGGACTTCCCGAATAAAAGCACCCAAAAGCCACTATCCTCCGTTTAATGTTACGTTAAACCGGTGGCAATTAATGGATTTTCATTAATTTTGAAAATACCACTGGTGGGTAAAAATTAATTTTAAAAAGCTTATTGATAAACGCCCGAACACCCAGTGCCATTGCAAAGAAAACGAATGAGCAGACACCCATATATTATTCTGATATTATTACTAGCCTTGGCTTCTGTCAAAAAGGCGACAGCGCAGCAACAAAAGGTCATTCAACTTTCCGGTATAATCCAGACCACGGACAGCACCATCCTTCCGGGGGCCAGCGTTTATGTCAAAGGCACAAAAAGGGGCACTATTTCCAACGATGCAGGTATCTATTCTATCGCCGTGTCTCCGGGAGATACCATTGAATTCTCTTATATCGGCTTCAAATCGGCCATTGTACTTATTCCCCGTGAAACCAGCAGCAACCAGTTATACAGTTCCCCCAGACTGGCAGAAGACACCGCCTTTCTGCCAACAGCCATTGTCAGCCCGCTGCCGACGCCTGCCCAGTTCAAGTACATGTTTCTGAACTCGCCTATAGTCCGCACTAATGCAGATATCGCGAGGGAAAATCTCAATATCAAAAATCTGTTAAGAGAGATGCGCCGCATGCCCCTTGACGGAGATGCTATCTACAATATGCACAGCAGAGAACAATTCCAAAGGGGAGCAGGAAGGGGCATGGTACCTACTTCGGGCATTTTTAATCCGCTGGCATGGCGGGATTTTGTACGCTCCCTGAAAGAAGGCGGCTCCAGTGACTAACTCCGGTCTTCGGTCCCGGACCCTTTGACAAGGGTGCAACTATTCTGTTCCTTTTGTGTAGTAACAATTCATAAAAAAATGCAGGATGTACTTAATCTAAACGACTGTTCTGGAAAATCTATCCTTATACCAGGCGTGTATTCATCCTTTTTTACTCTTTTTAAGCTATCTTGCCGGTGAAATATGTAATACATAAAACTCATAACAGCATTATAAATTACGATTAACCTAACAGATTAAAAACGATATGCAGATACACTCTTTAGCCCGGATGCCGAGGCTTTTTAACTTTACAAATCATTCTTTGCTGAAAGCAAAAACCATTTTGACCGGCTTCTCCCTGCTTAGCCTGGTTGTATTAATCCTCCCAGCCAAAGCGCAGTCAACCGTCAATCCTGCTCACTTTTCGCCAAAGGCAGATACACGCTATCCATTGATACCATACCCTCAGTCGCTGGTGCCTGCACCAGGCCAGTTTAAATTTAAAAAGGACACCCGTCTTATCGCTAATGGCACAGCACTTTCAACGGAAATCCGAATCTTAAAGGAACTGTTGCAATTACCGCTCAAAGCGGCGAACAGTCCTTCCAAGGGAAATTTCATTTCCCTGGAGCTTGATGCCGCCATGACGCACCCGGAAGGGTATAGCCTGACTATTTCACCGGCATCTGTCAAGATTGTTGCTAAAGACAAGGCAGGCATTTTCAGGGCCATTGAAACCATCCGTCAGTTACTGCCTCCGTCCATAGAAGAGGGTAAGGGAGCGAATAATCAGGCGATCCCTTCGGCCTCTATTACAGATTTCCCGGCCTACGCCTATCGGGGCATGCACCTGGATGTTGCCAGGCATTTTTTCTCCATGGATTACCTTTACAAATTTGTGGACAGGCTGGCACTCTATAAATTCAATAAATTTCATTTGCACCTGACAGATGATGAGGGTTGGCGCATTGAGATCAAAAAATACCCAAAGCTGACCAGCGAGGGCGCCTGGCGCACTTTGGACAGTCACGATTCGGCCTGTATTAAAATGGCTAAACAAACCGGCAATCCGGATATGTACCTAGACAGCAGCCACCTTAAAATGATCCACGGTCAAATGATGTATGGCGGCTTTTATACGCAAAAAGAAATGAAAGCACTGGTGGCTTATGCAGCGGCCCGTCATATTGACATTATTCCCGAAATCGATATGCCCGGGCACTCCAGAACAGCCATCCGGTTATACCCGTTTTTAGCCTGTTCTGCTGCAGAGCACAATGGTAAGGGCTTTTCAGTTCCCATGTGTCCGTGCAATGAAGCCACCTATACTTTTGCAGAAAATGTCTATAAAGAAATTTTTGATATTTTCCCCTATGAATACGTGCACCTGGGAGCTGATGAAGTTAATAAGGAAAGCTGGAAAAATTCCAGCGAATGTGCCGTTACCTTAAAAAAGGAAGGGTTGAAAAACGTCAACGAACTGCAGAGCTATTTTGTCCGGCGCATGGAACAGTTTTTTAATCAACATGGCAAAAAACTTATCGGCTGGGACGAGATACTGGAAGGAGGTGTGACACCGACGGCCAACATTATGTATTGGCGCTCCTGGGTGCCAAAGGCACCTGTCATTGCGGCCAAAAAAGGTAATAAAGTGATCATGACACCTGGAAATCCCTTATATTTTGATGCCATTCCGGATAAAAACTCCCTGATGAACGTCTATCATTTTAATCCGATACCTTCCGGCCTGAATCAACAGCAAGCTGCCAATATCCTTGGAGCACAGGCCAATTCCTGGACAGAGTATATCCCCACCACCAATCGCCTGGAATATATGGAATACCCACGGATGCTGGCCCTGGCAGAAGTGTTGTGGACATCAAAAAGAAGCGACAGTTCTTTTATGCACCGCCTGAATAAGCAGTATACCAGAATGGATAAATTGCATATACATTACCGCCTACCCGATATTGAAGGAACTTTACAAAATAATGCCTTTCTGGATAGCGCGGTTTTAAAGGTTTATCCGCCAAAAGAAGATCTCATTATTCATTACACCACGGACAATAAAACCCCTGAGTTAAGTGATCCTGTATTAAACCATCCATTGATCATAAAAACAGACAAAGTGGTGAAACTGGCTGCCTTCACACCTGCCGGCCACAGGGGCGATATTTATACCTGCCATTATACCAAGGTAACATTAAGTCCTGCCGTAATGGTAAAAAGAAATTTTACAGGCATGAATGTCAGCTACTATGCCGGTAATTTTAAATCCGTAAAAGCAATGGATACGGCAACCGTGACCCGAAAATGGAACCAGGCCACCTTAGCGGTAGATGCCCAAAAAGCCACCGCTGGCGCATTTGGTCTTCGCTATACCGGCATTATTACGGTGCCCAACTCGGGCATTTATACCTTTTACCTGACAGCAGACGATGGTGCAGTACTTAAAATAGACAACAAAACAGTTGTAGATAATGACGGCCTGCACTCTGCAATGGAGAAAAATGGCCAGGCCGCACTGGAAAAAGGCCACCATTTTTTTCAACTCGATTTTATTGAAGGCGGTGGCGGTTACAAGCTCCAACTGGAATATGCCAAGCCGGGTGAGACCAAACGGCAGGCAGTAACGGCAGAAATGCTCCGGTAATGAGGACCATTTTTTGCCAGCACCGGCCATGAGTCTCATATAAACAACTTAACAACCGACTTTAAAAAGCATACGCTTTTTAAAGTCGGTTGTTAAGTTGTTTTGTTTAAGGTGCTTTTCAAATTTAGCATTTTAATAATTACCCTTACACTAACCTGAAAGTGTGCTCAAGCTGGCCATTACAGGAACTTTAGCTTATCCGGAGTAAATCCATGCCTGTAGTAAACGATGAAAATGCTAAAACCGGAAGTAAAGTTCAATATAACTTTATTTATTTTTGAACATGAAAAAATCACCCATTTCACCAAGCCATACCTCAAAGACGGGTAGTAACTTTGCCATAGACGGCCAGGGACTTCATCCCCGTTTACTGCTTCTGATGTCTGTCACAACAGGTGTGGTCGTTGCCAACAATTATTACAACCAGCCCTTACTTGGTCTGATGGCAAAGGATTTTGGCATATCAGAACTGCAGATTAGTAGCATTCCCATGCTGACGCAGATCGGTTATGCATTTGGCCTGTTCTTTATCGTTCCATTGGGGGATAAATTAAAACGCAAGAAACTGATACTTGCTGACTTTGCCTTTATTATTATCGCCTTGATCGGCATGGCACTTTCCAGGTCACCCTTTCAATTAAAGCTTTTTAGTTTTATGATCGGATTCACCGCCGTAATTGCGCAGTTACTGGTACCGATGGCCGCGCAACTGGCAACTGATGATATAAGAGGGAGTGCTATCGGTACGGTCATGTCGGGGTTGTTAATGGGAATCCTTGCATCAAGGACCCTGAGTGGCTATGTTGGTGCACACATGGGCTGGCAAGCCATATATTATTTTGCGGCCGGGATGATCTTTCTGCTGTTTTTCTGCCTCGTCAGATATTTACCGGAAATCCGGCCTGATTTTGAAGGTTCTTATCCAAAACTGCTGAAGTCCATTATAACCCAGTTCCGGAGCCAGGCTGGTTTAAGGCTGGCCTCATTCAGAGGTGCGCTGGACTTTGCCTGTTTCAGCGTTTTTTGGACAACCATCGTGTTCCTCCTGGAAGGAGCGCCCTTTCATATGGGCAGTGATGTTGCAGGCGCCATGGGCCTGGTAGGAATAGCCGGTGCCGTTGTCGCGTCTTATGTTGGAAAACAAAGTGACAGGGTCAGTAAAAATAAATTGATCATGATCGGCATATTAATCGTCCTGCTATCATGGGTGGTGCTTGGATTTTCCGGCAGCAGTATGGTGGGACTGATTATTGGCGCTTTCCTGTTAGACTGGGGCGTCCAATCGGTGCATATCACCAACCAGGCGATTATTTTTCAGGGCAACCCCACGGCTAGGAACAGAATTAATACGGTTTACATGGTCTGGTATTTTATCGGCGGTTCCCTGGGCACCTCAATAGGAGGGGCGATCTGGTTTTATACCGGCTGGACAGGCACGGCCATTAGTGGCGTTATTTTATCTCTTATAATGTTGGTCCTGCATTTGATCGGCAGTCGGCGCCTGGCTCTGGCTGCCGGCAACTGACCAAAGATACTGAACCATAAAATTATCTCTTTTGGAAAGCAATTATAAAAATTCGGCCTGGATTATCTGGCAAACCCCAGTTAATCCAGGCCTAATTTTTTGTTACGAATCCATCTTCAGTCAAAATAATTGTCTGACAGGCTACAGTTTCATTTTCTTTCGCAACTTAGGATCAATGGCATTTTTGTTTACCATAATGGCCACTGTCTTATAATTGACAAAGGCCTTGGAAGCATATAAAAATCCTTTATAGATATTCTGCGTCCCCCAGGAATTTTTGACAATATAAAATTCCTCGCCTTTCTGATCTTTGGCCAGGCCCACAATATGCATCAGGTGATCGTCCGTGGTCCTTTTATTATTATAGGCCGCCTGACGGTTTTCAGCTGTAATGGCCATTTCTGTTTGAGGTTGTTTAAACCAGCCGGCAATCGTCTGCCTATCCAGTTTTTTCGCATCAAGCGTATCTGCACCCTGAGGGACAATGGCAGCGCTGTTCAGCCAGCTAAAATAAGGTTCTGAGCAATCTGTATCCCATTCAACCGTATAGCCTTTTTTTAAAGCACCGTCAATAATCTTAGTCAGCTCAGATAGCGGAACATTGATATAGTTTTCCATAAACGCCCAGTTATCCGGCACCATCAGCATGGCTTTTTGCCAATACGGCGTATTTGTCTGGCTCATTATTTCAACATAATCATCCGCATTCAGACCGGTATAATCGCGGGCAAATGTTGCCGGCGTATAAGTCTTGCCATTATAGGTAAATTCCGCAGGTACTTTTCCTAAATGTTTATCCATGATCTGATTAATGGTATCTTTCCAATTTGCAGGAATATTATGTCCAGCCAGCCAGCCCTTTAAATGGTCCAGGATTTCCTTTTGCATGGGTCCAAAATTATTGATGGAATCACCGTTGATAAGTCCGGTATAGGCTTGTTCAGGCATTGTGCCGTATTTAGCCAGCATATTGGTTACATCATGTGCCTGTCCGCCATCGCCATAATTGACATTTCCATCCATGCGCAGGTAATTTTCTGCCTTTTCTAAATACACATTGCGTGCAGTAAATATTTTAGACAGGTGTACAGGGGCTTTCCCTTTTTTGATCATCTCACTTTCTAAAAAAGAGTTAGTAGAATAACTCCAGCAAGTCCCGGATTTTCCCTGGTTTTCTACCGGCGTATACGCCAGATTAATAAGTTCCGTAAAATGATAGCCTTGTTTATCAAGGATGGTCTGGTTATCATTGACTTTTTTGATCAGATCAACCTGAGCATGGGCGTTTACTGAAAGTCCCATACAAAGGGCTGTGATGGCCAGACCAGCCATCTTTTTGATTCCCGTGGAGTACATTTAAATCAATTTTTAATTTCTTATTATGGTTATTACATCTTAATGCAGCGCATAGCACCGTACTTAAAAAACAAAAGTACCCTAAGTAGCACCTTGAGGCCGTTTCCAAAGATAGGGGATTGCCACAAAAAACCAGCCTTTGTATCATAAAAAACAGAACTTTCATCTTCATTCTTGTTATGACTTGTCATTTTATTGAAAGCAAGGTGTTCTTTTCTACGGTTCATTCAAAGCCCAATATTGTTTAATTTATATAATGGAGGTTCCTTCCATTCAAACCAACCACTGGGTATTGTAAATACGAAACCTTATATTTGCTGTTAGCACCATGTTGGTTGATCCGGCGCTATATGATTCATTCCCAATAAAAAGCGTTATTAAAGAACAAATATGAGAAGTAGACAGAAAAAAAACAGTTTGCCAAAAAACAGGGCTGGTTATCGAATGGCTCCCAGTCTCTGGCAGGAAAATCCGGCTGACTTGGCTGTTAGACTTCTGGCTGCCCTTGATTTTGAGGGCGCTGAAACAGCCTTTAATAACTGGATACCGAATGCAGGCTTTGA
>Ga0180219_1002820_pt1 | contig 10124 bp, 8 predicted proteins | sample eDN3rd30CBELigMG_FD_151338 | JGI IMG/M metagenome (GOLD analysis project Ga0180219, IMG submission 151338) | Enriched Miracle-Growth compost microbial communities from Emeryville, California, USA - eDNA 3rd pass 30_C BE-Lig MG (version 2)... ... | reverse complement strand
ACAACCGCGGCGCGATTGGCTATCTGCGCACCGGCAATACCGACCTCGCGACGCTCGAGATCGAGCGCCTGCGCGCCGCGTGGTCGGCGCTGATCGAAGCCTTCGGCAAGGACCCGCCGCAGGCATTCGCGCCGACGCTCTATGCGGAGACGCTCACCGATATCAACGCCCGGCTGGTGGCCGCCGATCTGTTCCTGCGCAGCGGACGGCCGGAGGCGGCGGCCGACGCTCTTGCCGGCATCCGCGAGGCGTTGTTCAACCTGCGGCGCCGCAGCGGCGTCGCCGTCCTCGCCGACTGCGTCCTCGACGCCAATGCGGCGATGCACGCGCTCGGTACGCTCGACCGGCCGCCGCTCGACTGGTCGAAGCCGGCCACCGCCGCGCAGCTTTCGGCCAGAGCCGACGAATACAGCCAGCGCCTCAAACGCTGCGACGCCATGGCGCCCGACGCGGTGCGCCAGAGCGCCGACTTCCGCCGCCTGATCGACGGCGCGCTGGCCAGCCTCGCTCTGGTTCCGAAGGCGGTCGATACGCATGACGACGGCCTGTTTCATCGGATCGTGATCGAGTTGCAGGCTTTCGATCACCTGCTCGCCTTCCGTTTCGGCTGAACCGGGGCTAGATGGTCGGCATGGCCATGAGACGCCCCGCCAAGACACGTCCCGCCATGACACGCCCCGCCGTCTGGTTTGCCGCCCTCCTATTCGCCACGCTTGGCACGGGCTACGCGCAGGCCGCCGAACTCATCATGTTCGAGCGCGCCGGCTGCCCGTGGTGCGAAGCCTTCGACCGCGAGGTGGCGCCGATCTATCCGAAGACCGACACCGGCCGCTTCGCGCCGCTGCGCCGCCTCAACATCGACGCGGCGCTGCCACCGGACCTTGCCTTCGTCACGGTGGAACGGCTGACGCCGCTGTTCGTGCTGGTCGATCGCGGCCGCGAGATCGGCCGCATCCGCGGCTATCCCGGCGAGGATCACTTCTGGGGCCTGATCGACGCGATGGTCGAGCGCCTGCGCGGCGACAGCGGCGCCGTCTGCGGCTTGTCCTGCGACAAGGCGACGGTGGCGCCGTCAAACTGAGCGGCTGTCCGCCTCGGCGATATCGATCAGCCGGAACTGCACCCGCTCCTCGCCCTGCCAGCGGTCGAGCGTCAGCGCGCCCGCCGCATGGATGCGGTGGCCACGATTGCCGATCAGCGCCTTGCCGAGCTTTTCCGGCGCGGCGCGAAACGCGATACCGTTGATCGTCGCCCCGTCGCCGGCACGCAGCCGCACCCGCACATGCGTCTCGCCGACGATGTCGGCATAGACCAGCGTATGCGATGGCAGCACCAGCACCGGCTCCGGGTTGCCGCTGCCGAAGGGGCCGGCCTGCGCCATCGCCTTGACCAGATCGACGGTCGCCGCGCCGGCGGAGACGGCGCCGTCGATCAGCAGCGCATCGTTGCGCCGCGCCGCGGTAACGGCGTCCGCCAGCGCCGCCTCCAGGAAGGCGCGGAACGCAGTGAGGCGGTCGCGCCGCAGCGTCACGCCGGCGGCCATCGCGTGGCCACCGCCTTTCTCTAGGATCCCCTCGGCCACCGCATGCCGCACCGTCTGCCCAAGATCGGCGCCCGGCACCGAGCGGCCGGAGCCGGTGCCGACGCCGCCCCGGTCGAAGGCGATGGCGAAGGCCGGGCGGCCGTATTTCTCCTTCAGCCGGCCGGCGACGATGCCGACGACGCCGGGGTGCCAGCCCTCGCCCGCCGTCACCACCACGGCGCCCTTCTCCTCCAGCCCGAGCGAGGCCATCGCCTCGGCGAGCGCATCCTCCAGCGTCGCCTGCTCGATCGTCTGGCGCTCGCGGTTGAGCCGGTCGAGTTCGGCGGCGAGCGCCCCCGCGGCGCTGACGTCGCCCTCCAGCAGCAGCGACACGCCGAGATCGGCGCGGCCGATGCGCCCGCCGGCATTGATCCGCGGCCCGAGCATGAAGCCGAGATGCCACGGCTCCGGCGGACCGACCAGCCGCGCCACGTCCATCAGCGCGGTCAGGCCCGGATGCTCGCGCCGCCGCAGCGCGATCATGCCCTTGGCGACGAAGGCGCGGTTGAGGCCGGTCAGCGGCACCACGTCGGCGACGGTGCCGAGCGCCACCAGATGCAGCATCGACAGCAGGTCCGGCTCCGCCCGCCCTTGGAAGAATCCGCGCCGGCGCAGTTCGCGCGTCAGCGCCACCAGCACGACGAACGCCAGCCCGACGGCGGCGAGTTGACCCAGATGCGAGAGGTCGTCGGCGCGGTTCGGATTGACGATGGCGAGCGCCGGCGGCAGCACGACATCGGCCTGATGATGGTCGATGACCACGGTGTCGAGGCCGAGCCGTTGCGCTTCGGCGAGCGGCTCCATGCTGGTGGTGCCGCAATCGACCGTCACCAGGAGCGTTGCGCCGCGCCCGGCGAGTTCGCGGATCGCCTCGACATTGGGACCGTAGCCCTCGAAGATCCGGTCCGGGATGTAAACGATCGGCGCGAGGCCGCAGAGCCGCAGATACTGCGTCAAGAGCGCCGCGCTGGCGGCGCCGTCGACGTCGTAGTCGCCGAAGATCGCGACGCTCTCGCCGCGCTCCACCGCATCGGCGAGCCGGCCCGCCGCCGCCGGCATCGCGGTGAGCACGTCGGGGTCCGGCATCAGCCGGCGGATCGAGGGATCGAGGAACGCCTCGACCTCGTCGGGCTCGACGCCGCGGCCAGCGAGGATGCGCGACAGGAGATCGGAGAGGCCGTGACGCTGCGCGATCGACAGCGCCCGCGCCTGCCCGCGCTCGTCGAGCCGGTCGCGCCAGCGCCGCCCGGCCGCCGATTGCTCGACGCCGAGGAACAGCCGTTCGGACGGCCTGATGGCGGGCAGAGGCATCATCTCCTCACCCTATCGCGGGGCGCCCGATTCGTGTCGCCGGGTGCGGACCGGCACGCCCGCTCAATCGAGATGGAACTTGCCGAGCTGGCGGTGCTCGGCCTTGATCCAGCGCACCGTGCCGGTGATCGAGCGCATCACCACCGTTTCGGTCTCGATGATGTCCTTGCCGAACTTGACGCCCTTGAGCATCGCGCCGGTGGTGACGCCGGTGGCGGAGAACAGACAGTCGCCCTTCACCATGTCGTCGATCTCATAGACCTTGCGCGGATCCTTGATGCCCATCTTGAGCGTGCGCTCGCGCAACGCCTCGCTGTCGATCACCAGCCGGCACTGCATCTGCCCGCCGATGCAGCGCAGCGCCGCCGCCGCCAGCACGCCCTCCGGCGCGCCGCCGGAGCCGAGATAGATATCGATGCCGGTGCGCGGCTCGGCGCAATGGATGACGCCGGCGACGTCGCCGTCGGAGATCAGGCTGACCGCGGCGCCGGTCTTGCGCACCGCCTCGATGATCTTGGCGTGGCGCGGCCGGTCGAGCAGGATCGCGGTGATCTCGGAGGGCTTCACGCCCTTCGCCTTGGCGAGCGAGAGGATGTTCTCGTCGGCCGGCGCGTCGAGGTTGATGGTGCCCTTCGGATAACCCGGCCCGATGGCGATCTTGTCCATGTAGCAATCGGGCGCGTGCAGCAGCGTGCCGGCCTCCGCCATAGCAAGCGTGGCGATGGCGCCCGGCATGTTCTTGGCGCACAGCGTCGTGCCTTCCAAAGGATCGACGGCGATATCGACTTTCGGGCCGTTGTTGTTGCCGACCTTCTCGCCGATGAACAGCATCGGCGCCTCGTCCATCTCGCCCTCGCCGATCACCACCGTGCCCTCGATCGGCAGCTTGTTGAGTTCGCGCCGCATCGCGTCGACGGCCGCCTGATCGGACGCCTTGTCCTTGCCGTGACCGCGCAGTCGCGCCGCCGACACCGCCGCGCGCTCGGTCACCCGGACGATTTCCAGCGACAGGATGCGCTCCAGCGCCTGGCCCGCCTGAACGGTGATCGACGACGACATGACGGTTCTCCCCCAACACTCAACGCGGCCGGCCGGCAAGCCGGCCTCTCAGTTCTTTTCTATGCGGATGACCTGCGGCTTGCCAGAGATCACCCGGTCCCGGCCCACAGCGGCGAGCGCCTGACGCACGGCATCCTCGGTCGTCGCATAGGTCATCAGGATCACCGGCACGGCGCCCTTGCCGGTTCCCGACGGCGGGTCGCCGTTGATATGGCGCTGCACAATCGATTCCAGCGAGATGCCGCGCTCGGCCAGCCGCCGGGCGATGGTCGCCGCGGTGCCGGGCAGATCGCGCGCCATCAGCCGAATATAATAGCCGCCCTCGTGGCGCTCCATCGGCGCCTTGCCGCTGGCGGCAAGCTGCGCCGCCGGCCGCCCGAACGGCGCCACGCGGATGCCGCGCGCCACGTCGGCGATGTCGGCGACCACCGCCGAGGCAGTCGCCATGCCGCCGGCGCCGGGGCCGACCAGCGTGATGGGATCGATGCCCTCGGCGTCGATCGTCAGCGCATTGGTGACGCCCATCACCGCGGCGATCGGCGAATCCTTGCGCACCATGGTCGGATGCACGCGCTGCTCGATCCCCTTGCGGGTGCGCATGGCGACGCCGAGCAGCTTGATGCGGTAGCCGAGTTCGTCGGCGGCGGCGATATCCTGCGGGCTGATCGAGGTAATGCCCTCGACATAGACGGCGTTCTGGTTGACCTGCGTGCCGAAGGCGATGCTGGCAAGCAGCGACAACTTCTGCGCGGTATCGTGGCCCTCGATGTCGAAGCCCGGATCGGCTTCGGCATAGCCGAGGCGCTGCGCCTCGCGCAGGCATTCGGCGAAGGTCAGCCGCTCGCGCTCGAGCCGCGTGAGCATATAGTTGCAGGTGCCGTTGAGGATGCCGTAGACGCGGTTGATGCGGTTGCCGGAAAGACCCTCGCGCAGCGCCTTGATCACCGGCACGGCGGCGCAGACCGCAGCTTCGAAATTCAGCGATACCTTCTGCCGTTCGGCGGTGCGCGCCAGCGCCAGCCCGTGCTTGGCGAGCAGCGCCTTGTTGGCGGTGACGACCGACTTGCCGGCGGCGAGCGCCGCCTCGACCGCGCTCTTGGCCGGCTCGCCGACGCCGCCCATGACCTCGACGAAGACGTCGATGTCGGGATCGATGGCGAGTTTCAGCGGATCGGAGACCCAGCGGATTTTCCGCAGATCGACATTGCGCTTCTTCGCCCTGGAGCGGGCGCAGACGGCGACGACCTCGACCGGCCGGCCGCAGCGCGCCGTCAGCAAGGCGCGCTCACGGGCAATCATGGTGACGACGGCGGCGCCGACCGTTCCCAGGCCGGCGACACCAATTCTCAAAGGCGCGACCATTACCGACGTATCCGCAATTGACTGAGAGAGAGAAAGGCGAGAACGCGCCTAGCGGCGCGTGGCGAGCGGCACGACGTTGTGCAGCTTTTCCACGCCGGTTTCAAGGAAGCGCCGGATATTGCGGGCCGCCTGACGGATGCGCTGCTCGTTCTCGACCAGCGCGATGCGCACATAGCCCTCGCCGTGCTCGCCGAAGCCGATGCCGGGCGACACCGCGACTTCGGCGTTCTCCACCAGCAGCGTCGCGAACTCGACGCTGCCGAGGCTGCGGAACGGCTCCGGGATCGGCGACCACGCGAACATCGAGGCCGCCGGCGGCGGCACCGTCCAGCCGGCGCGGGCGAAGCTCTCGACCATCACGTCGCGGCGCCGGCCATAGGTCTCGCGCATCTCCTTGATGCAGTCGTCGGGACCGTTGAGCGCCGCCGTCGCCGCCACCTGGATCGGCGTGAAGGCGCCGTAATCGAGGTAGGACTTGACGCGGGCGAGCGCCGCAATCAGCCGCTCGTTGCCGACGGCAAAACCCATGCGCCAGCCGGCCATCGAAAACGTCTTCGACATCGAGGTGAACTCGACCGTGACATCCATCGCGCCCGGCACCTGCAACACCGACGGCGGCGGGTTGCCGTCGAAATAGAGTTCGGCATAGGCAAGGTCGGACAGAATGAAGATCTCGTGCTTCTTCGCGAACGCGACGAGGTCGCGATAGAAGTCGAGATCGGCGACATAGGCCGTCGGGTTCGACGGGTAGCAGACGACGACCGCGATCGGCTTGGGGATCGAGTGGATGATCGCCCGCTCCAGCGCCGCGAAGAACTCCGGCACCGGATCGGAGGGCACCGAGCGGATGACGCCGCCGGCCATCAGGAAGCCGAAAGCGTGGATCGGATAGCTCGGATTGGGCACCAGCACGACGTCGCCCGGCGCGGTGATCGCCTGCGCGACATTGGCGAAGCCTTCCTTGGAGCCGAGCGTCGCGACGATCTGCGTTTCCGGGTTGAGCTTCACGCCGAAGCGGCGCTCGTAATAGGCCGCCTGCGCCCGCCGCAGGCCGGGAATGCCGCGCGAGGCCGAATAGCGGTCGGTATGCGGCTTGCCGAGCGTCTCGCGCATCTTCTCGATGATGTGCGGCGGCGTCGGCAGGTCCGGGTTGCCCATCCCGAGGTCGATGATATCGGCGCCGGCATTGCGCGCCTTGGCCTTGGCGCGGTTGACCTGTTCGAACACATAGGGCGGCAGGCGGCGGACTCGATAAAATTCTTCCATCGGTTCATTCCTTCGCGGCGGTCTGTGGCCATTCTGCGCCGCGGGCTTCAGGGCATTGTGCCAGAGTCAATGCTTTTATCACGGGTTTTGGGCTGTGCCAGCGGCCGATCGGTCATCTTTGGCAGCAGCGGCGGCCCGGGATGCCGGGCAAGGCAGCAGGGGGTCAAGGCAGCCGGGGGTCAAGGCGGTCAGGGTCATCGCGACCTCCTGGCCGGCGCGGCCTGGCCGGCCGCCCCGCTTTGCTCCGTCTTGTTTTGCCCCGCCTCATCCTGCCCGGCGGTCCGGTTCTGCCGGTCGCGCAGCGCCTTGAGTTCGTTCTCCAGCGCCGTCTGCTGGTCCGGGGTCAGCGGCTTGTCGGCCCGCGGCGGCGGGATATCGTGGACCGCCGGGAAATGGCCGGGAGCGGTCGGCCGGGTTGGCGCCCCTTCCGGCAGTCCGCCCAGCGATTTCGGCAGGTTCTCGCCGATCCCGGCGCCGGAACAGCCGGCGACGAGCAGGCCGGCCGCCACCAGCGCCAGCCCTCGTCCCAGCCCCCGTCTCAATCCCGCCGGCCAGGCCGATCGCCTGCCGCCGCGCCGCAGTCTCGTCGCGTCTGGCATCCGGTTTCCGCTTGCCTCTAAAACTATTGTAGACTCAATGAATTATAACATGCGCAAGGCGGACGGCGAAGATATGGCGGGACCATCACGACGACATGACGCGCCCGCCGCCTGCGTCCGGCCAGGCCGCAACGCTTGCGCGAGAGCATGGTTCTGGCCAATTCTGGCGGCGGGAGTGGCGCTCAGGCAATGAACAAGATTCCATCGGGGCCAAACGCGGCGGGCGAGTTCGACGTCGAGACGTTCGCGCACAATCTTGCCCTCATGGTCGAGGAAGGCGGCAAGGCGCTCGCCGCCTATCTCAAGCCGCGCGAGGAAGGCGGCGCTTCCCCGGCCTTCACCGGCGAACTGACCGAGGTGGTCAAGACCTTCAACCAGGTTGCCGATTACTGGCTCTCCGACCCAGGGCGCGCGCTTGCGTTACAGAGCAAGCTTGGGCGCGACTATCTCGATCTGTGGGCCAATACCGTCAAGCGCCTCGCCGGCGAGGCGGCGCCGCCGGTCGCCGCGCCCGATCCGCGCGACAAGCGCTTCGCCGACCCGGAATGGACGTCGAACCAGTTCTTCGACTTCATCAAGCAGGCTTATCTGTTGTCCTCCGAATGGGCCAACACGCTGGTCGAGCGCGCCGACACGCTCGATCCGCATACGCGGCGCAAGGCCGAGTTCTACATCAAGCAGATCGCCAACGCCGTCTCACCGTCGAACTTCGTGCTAACCAATCCCGAACTGCTGCGCGAGACGATCTCCAGCAACGCCGCCAACCTGGCGCAGGGGATGCACAACCTGGCGGAAGACATCGAGGCCGGTAAGGGCGAGCTGAAGATCCGCCAGTCCGACACCACGCAGTTCGCCGTCGGCAAGAACCTGGCGCTGACGCCCGGCAAGGTGATCTTCCAGAACGAACTGATGCAGCTCATCCAGTACGCGCCGGCCACCGAGCGGGTCTTGAAGACGCCGCTGTTGATCGTGCCGCCGTGGATCAACAAGTTCTACATCCTCGATCTGACGCCGGAGAAGTCGTTCATCAAATGGTGCGTCGATCAGGGTTTGACGGTGTTCGTCATCTCCTGGGTCAATCCCGACGCGCGGCTCGCCGAGAAGGGCTTTGCCGACTATATGCGCGACGGGCCCCTCGCCGCGCTCGATGTCGTGCGCACCATTACCGGGCAGCGCAAGGCGCACATGATCGGCTATTGCGTCGGCGGCACGCTGCTGGCGGTGACGCTCGCCTATCTCGCCGCCAAGAAACAGAACCGCGTCGCCTCGGCGACCTTCTTCGCCGCACAGGTCGACTTCCGCCACGCCGGCGATCTTCTGGTCTTCGTCGACGAGAACCAGATCGCGCTGCTCGAGGAGCAGATGCGCGAACGCGGCTATCTCGCCGGCTCGAAGATGGCGAACGCCTTCAACATGCTGCGCTCGAACGACCTGATCTGGCCTTACGTCATCAACAACTATCTGAAGGGCAAGACGCCGTTTCCCTTCGACCTGCTCTACTGGAACTCCGACGCGACGCGGATGCCAGCGGCGAACCACTCGTTCTATCTGCGCAACTGCTATCTCGACAACCTGCTCAGCGCCGGCAGGATGACAATCGAGGGCGTCACGCTCGATCTGAAAAAGGTGAAAGTGCCGGTCTACAACCTCGCCACCCGCGAGGACCATATCGCGCCGGCGAAATCGGTGGCGCTCGGCTCGGGCTTCTTCGGCGGGCCGGTGAAATTCGTGGTGTCCGGCTCCGGCCATATCGCCGGCGTTATCAATCCGCCGGCCAAGAACAAATATCAGTACTGGACCGGCCCGATGCCTGAGGGCGCCGATATCGACGGCTGGTACGCCAAGGCCACCGAACATCCCGGCTCCTGGTGGCCCGACTGGCTCGACTGGATCAAGGAGATCGGCGCCGCCACCGTCCCCGCCCGCGCGCCCGGCGGCGGCAAGCTGCCCCCGATCGAAGACGCGCCCGGCTCCTATGTCCGCGTCAGCGCCTGAGAAACCGAGCGGATATGGATGCTCGGATGACATCCGAAAACAAAAATGCTCTAGGCTGCAACGGAACCATCGGAGACATCCATGACCAAGGAATTGTTCTGGCTCACCCTCACCGTCGTGCTCACCGGGCTGATGTGGGTGCCCTACATCATCGACCGCATCCGGGTGCGCGGCCTGATGAAGACCATGGACAATCCGACGTCGAAGGACACGCCGCAGCACGGCTGGGCGATGCGCCTCTACTTCGCGCACACCAATGCGGTGGAGAACCTGGTGATCTTCGCGCCGCTGGTGCTGATCCTGGATTCGCTCGGCGTCGCCAATGCCAACACCGCCGCCGCCTGCGCCGTCTATTTCTGGGCGCGGCTCCTGCACGTCGTCGTCTACACCGCCGGCATCCCGGTGCTGCGCACCATCGCCTTCGCCATCGGCTTCGTGGCGCAGGTCGTGCTGGCGCTCGCCATCTTCGGCTGGATGTAAGCGGCGCGACGCGAACCGGGCGCCTGTTCCCTTATCAGGGGAACAGCGCCACCTGCTCCAGCCCCATCGTCTCGGGGAAGCCGAGCATCAGGTTCATGTTCTGCACCGCCTGACCGGAGGCGCCCTTGACCAGATTGTCGAGCGCGCTGACCACAATGGCCCTGCCTTCGACGCGGTCGGCGGCAACACCGATGAAGGTCATGTTGGAGCCGCGGATGTGGCGCGTCTGCGGCGTCTCGCCGAACGGCAGCACATGCACGAACGCTTCCTTCTCGTACTGACCGGCGAGAATGGCGTGCAGGTCCTGCGCGCTGCGGCCGCGCCGGCCGCGCACATAGATCGTCGACAGGATGCCGCGGTTCATCGGCACCAGATGCGGGGTGAAGGTGACCAGCACGTCGCGGCCGGCGGCCTTGGAAAATTCCTGATCGAGTTCGGCCATGTGCCGGTGATGGCCGACGCCATAGGCA
>Ga0180219_1002819_pt1 | contig 10129 bp, 12 predicted proteins | sample eDN3rd30CBELigMG_FD_151338 | JGI IMG/M metagenome (GOLD analysis project Ga0180219, IMG submission 151338) | Enriched Miracle-Growth compost microbial communities from Emeryville, California, USA - eDNA 3rd pass 30_C BE-Lig MG (version 2)... ... | reverse complement strand
CGCAGAACATGAACGGGTCTGGCAGAACTACGACCAGCGGTTCCTCGACCACCAGCGCCAGATCGATGAGGTGAAGCAGGCGCAGAACAGCGTCTATGGCGCGCGTGACGTGCTGATGGATATGCGCGAGCGGCTCGACAGGCTGGAGCAGCAACGGCGCAGCCAATCCCCCTTGCCACCTTGAGCGGAACTTTTCTGCACCGGCGCAGTTCTATGGACGTATCCTGAGACAACGCTATCAGATAATTTGCCCCGCTAGCTCCGGCTGGCGGGGCTTTTTTCGCTCAAGATCTGTCATGGCCGTCCGATGCAACGGCATTCTGAGGGAACGCAACATCACGCTGCCCTGCTGGCTTCCATCGGCAGGGGTTTTTGTCATTTGCAGAAGGTAGGCGTCGAAAATGCTGAGGGGCGAACCACCAGACTAGCAATCGGCCAAGCCGAGCAAGCGCTCTTGCATGGACAACCACCTCAGGTCCAGTGACGATTTTGCGTCGGCTGGCTCCGTCGAGTGCACGGCAGTGGGCGTTCCATTCTTGTCTACGACCACCCAGTTGATCCCGCGCTCTATGAGCGAGGAAGCGTGAAACGAGTAAGGAGACAACGTCTGCCGGAGGATCGCATTATAATCCTTAATCGACCAATTGTGATGCCAATTCGGCTTCGGTGTTCTCCAATCCTCACCGTAGACGACAGCCAGATATCTCTCCGGGTCCGCCGGGAAAAGGCACTCAACGTCTTTGACCTTCTCCTTGCGCCCGGGAAACACCTCGTCATAACGAAGTTTTTTTCTAGGCCCAGGAATGAACGAGACGAACTCACCCTCCCGCAAGCCGACAAAGACATCAACATCAACCGATGCGCCGCGGCGTGCGACTTTCCGATGCCCGGCCCAGTTCCCGTAGACTGCCCACCCCTCTTCCTGGAGATGTAGTGAGAGTTCAAGGAGAGCATCGGTGATGGTCTTTGTGGTGCTCCCGTCGGCGGCGACAATGATATCAATATCGTCGTCGTGAGGCATAAAGTCGGACGATCTTGTGACGCTCAATGCGAACCCATAGCCGAAAACGGAGTCGGGGAACTTTTTCTGAATTGAGGCAAGGAGTTCGTTTGCCGTGCCGAGGTAATCGCGCTTCTCCTGATCAGACCAGAAGCGAAAAGAGCGCATGAGACCATGCGCAGTTATCTCTTTGCCATGCTCGATTATAAAATCCTCATTCAGCATCGCCAAAATAGGCCGTATATCGTGCTGTGTCAGCTTCAGCTTAGGTAGACGATTTAAGACGGCCGGCAGATTGACTTTGTTAGTAAGGATAAATTCCTCGAGTACGCTTATGTATATCTCAGAAAGGGCACGCTCGTTAGCATCTGAGATAGTTAAGGCAGCATCCCGGATCTGCTGAACCAACGGAGAGGAAGCCCCTGCGCCCGGCTCGATGGCTTCCGGAAGAAGTCCCTTCAGGTCCCGAGCCACCTCGCTCAATTCTTTTACATTTGATGCCATGGCTTAGTTGCCCGAAAATATCAAACGCGCGACGTAGGCGTCGTCTTCTTTGTACTTAGCCATGCCAAATCCCTCTGCGGAATAAAGGGGTTTCAGACCATGGCCTGCTGCGCGTGAGACGAACGCGGTAGGCTCGACAAACCTTCGATAGTGATCGGGTGTGACCTTGCTAAGAGAGCGGTCGCGCGGTGTCCGAAATTCCACCGCTAGGATGCCTGGTGTCTCCGAAAGTATCTTCGAGATGTTCCTAAGAAGCATATCTTCTTCGTCGTCTGTGATCGCATGAACGAAAAATCTGGCATACACTAGGAGCCGAGACGACCCAGCTACAAGACCTTGAATTTTCTCAGCGAAAAGAGGGTCTTTCACATCAACTTGCTTGAACTGCAGTTGTTGGTTGCCGACCCTGCTGCTGCATAAATCGACGGCGGATGCGCTTCCGTCCAGGCCAATGGTTCGAATACCCTGTGCAGCGAAAAAGAAGCTATCGCGTCCGCTTCCGCATCCGATATCTACGACGGTGTCAGGTGAGTATTCACCTAGCGCAAAGACCGCGAATTGGGAGGGAATAAGAGGTACCTCCTTCCCTTGGTAGTATGTATCCCAATGATCGGACCTGTCGGATTGCTGCATGGCACCTTAACCAATTCGAGTTAGCTGGCAAAAAAAAGGCACTCTAAGCTAAACTTGCCGGCTGTGCCAAGGGGTGGACGAGGGCGGATGAGGTCTGGCATAGGAACGTCGCATCGAAAGGATTGCCGAGATGTGGAATAAGATTGCCGGCTTTTTTGCATTGGGACTGCTGATCGGAGGCGGTGCAACGGCGGCTCTGATCTATTTGACGCGCCCCCCCGAACTCCATGACGCGGCGGTGCTCGACCGAGCAATTACTCAAGGGAGGAAGGACGCCGACGACGCTGCAGCGTTTCTGCGGGATGTCGAGAAGGAGGTTATTCGGCGACAGGAGGCGGACAGCGCCGCGGTGGAACTTGCCGCCGGGCAAAAGTTCATCAATTTGAGAGAATTCGCTCCGGAATTACGCGCACGCGCGCCTCAAATTGGCGGCGGTACCGAGTACATGTTACGGGCGAGCCGTTCAGGATATAAGGTACTGGCTTGGTCGCCCGTGTGCACCGTTATCAGGTTTACTCACCCAGAAATGGTCGATCCCGTAAGGGATCCGCATGCGATCGGCTGCAACCACTTTGGCTTTTGGAATGAAAGCGGAGCACATTTCTAACAGCCCCGAAAGTTGGCAATCTGAGGCGATCCGCTTTTTAAGCGAGCTAGAAGTCGGCAGTTCGGGCGCGATTGACAAGCTAGCCGCTCCGGCCTTCCTCAGAAGGGCGCAGCCAGTTGTCACTACTCCCAGTTACCTGATGAAGGATTGGGAGAGTGCCGACAAAAGCGAAGTAGACTTGCATGCTAGATCAGCGATGGACGTTCTCGAAAGCCTACGTGGTGCAGGTCTAAATGCTTCCGATGAAAGTCGGTATGTCAGCGCAGCGTCGCTTTATCTGCCCGCGTTGCTTGGCGCGATTCCAAATGCAGCCGCCTTGTCCGTCCTGCAAGTCGGTCGCAATTCTTTTGTGAAGGCAATTGCGCTGTCGCGCGCTTTTCGGTCTTTTATAGCCGTCGAAGCAAATCATGGCGCGGCTAAGGCTGCCGAAAGATGGAGGGGTGCCGCCGATATCCCTCAGCTTCAGATCATTGCGGACGACCCACTTCGCGCAGTCGAGGATGTTCGCGGAGTAGACGTCCTCATTGTCTATTCCCTCTTCCATCACCTCACGCTCGGCGAAGGTCAAGCACTCTTTGCAGCAATGCGTCAAGTGAGAGAGGCTGGCGGATTCGTGGTGATAGCTGATACGCCGAACCGGCTATTTCCGTACGATGCTGCTTCAGGCATCGAGTTTTTTCGAAGCCTGCCGAGTGATCTAGCGGGAGAGTACGCCTCCTTGGTAGGGCGCGAGTCTGTCAGGCGGAAGTTCGACGCCGCCAAAGAAAAGGACGTTGCACTTCTCAACTTGGGTAGGGGAGTTAGCTATCATGAGTTCGAGCTTTGGTTCCCGCCAGTCGCCCCAAGCTCCTTCCAACTATCCGGCTATAATAATTTGATGCTGAATATTGAACCTCTGGCATCTCAAGAAGCGACCTTGGCGAGATATATGCAGGAGCGAGGTCTACCAGTTGATCCTCTCTTCAGCAGAAGTCTGCTCAATTTTGTTTCCGGACCCGGCGAATTAAATCGAGAGACACATCTAGTTGAGCCGAGCGTGATGCGCGGCTGTCAAGTATCTGGCGGAAATCTTCCGTCAAGAAAACGCTGGGTAACTATGCAAAATGTTACAGATCTGGTGGAGTTTGCCTTGGGGCCAGAGGCGGGGGGCGGTGAGCTCTCAATCACTATCGACCTGTCTAAATCACATGGTGAGTTTTTAGCGACACGCCGTGATGGTAGTGTCATTCGTCACATGAGCGTGGACGCTCTCAAGGCCAGCGTGCCGCGACGTTGGCACCCTCTCGTTTCGTTCGCCGTCGCTATCGACGATGAAGCAATTAGGCTCTGCTTACTCAGTGGATCAAAGTTGGTGACTTCAACCGGAGTTGCATCCTTGAAATTTCGTTCTCGATGATTTGGCGGCGCAATTCGCGAGTACTGCCTTCCATCTGCGCCAACGCTTCCTCAAGCGACCTAGCCTTCACCTCCACATCTATCGGGCCAGAAGAACCCAACGTGTATCGGAGGGAGTAGGTTTTGATCTCATCACCCTGGTTGTCGTTGTGCGATAGGATGTCGCTGAACGGCTCATTGGAGTGGCGACGGAGGAGGTCGCGATACGAACTCAGCTTCATCTTTCAACTCCTATCTACAAGGCGTTTATCGTAACGCATGTACGCGACGGTTTTGTGACGATGCCGCTTGCCGTATCAAGCGGTTGCTTAGAGGACGAGAAATGGCCGCGATCGCAGTTCAGCATCTGAACCTTTATTATCCGCTGCGTAGTGGCTCGAGAGGAGGAAAGAGCGACGCTCAGGGGCGTATCGTCGATGGTCCGCGGAGCCAAGTTGTTCAGGCGCTGACCGACATCAATTTCACCTTGTCTGCCGGAGACAGGTTGGGGCTGGTGGGAAGAAACGGCTCCGGCAAGACGACCCTGCTCAATGTGCTCTTCGGGGTTTATCCGCCGTCATCCGGCCGCGTGGTGATCAATGGTCGTATGGATGCCCTTTTCAACATACAGGTCGGCTTCAAGCGTGGCGCGACCGGTCGCCGCAACATCCAGTTGCGCGGCTTGATCAATGGCTGGGATGCGAGGCAAATCGCCGAACGCACCGAAGAGATCATCGCATTCAGCGAGCTTGGCGAATTCATCGATCTGCCCTTGAAGAGCTACAGCGCCGGCATGGCTGCGCGCTTGGCATTTTCGATCGCGACCGCCGTCTCTCCGGATATCCTCCTGATGGATGAATGGATCGGCGCTGGCGATGCTGCCTTCCAGGAAAAGGCCAAGGAAAGGATGCAGCAACTGGCCGATGCGGCAGGCATTATTGTGCTTGCGACACACAATGAGCGCCTCATGAAGAGCGTCTGCAACAAGGTTCTGGAACTGCATGACGGTGCGGTTCTGAACTATTTTGAAAGCATGGAAGAGTTTGAAGCGACGCGTAAGCCGAGAGCCGTTGCGCAGAAAGCCCCCCAAAAAAGAACCGAGGCCCTCGGTGTCAAAAATACCTCTATGCCAAGGTTGACCAACCTCAACGAGAAGCACATTTTTCCGCGCATTGCGAAGAGACTCGACACCTCAGATGCTCGTATCGACGTTTTGATTTGCCAGGAATTGATGCGCGGAGGTGATTGGGCGCAAGCGGCTGCCTATATGGAGGCAGCGCTTCAGAGCCGTTCTAGCTCTGCGATCGGCTGGAGCTATCTCGCGGCTTCTCTTGGACAACTCCATCGTTGGGCTGAAGCGTTGAGGGCGGTGGAGCGGGCCATAACAGCCGAGCCGACGGTGGCGCTATTTCATCATCAGAAAGCAAACTTTCTCCTTCGAATATCATCACATAAAGAAGCGCTGGCGAGTCAGGCTGAGGCGGTCCGCCTGGATCCCGATAGCACTAGTTTGCGGGCGCATTTGCAGGAAATCCGCCGTCTGACGAGCCAAACCACGAAATTTCTGGCTTGGGGCCAAATGGTGACGGTGCAAGAGCCCCAACCGCCAGGCAACTCGATTGAGGCGATCGAGCTTGCAAATACGCTTGGCTATGATGGCATTGAAATCGACGTAGAGGCAGTTGCTGATGGCATCCCAGTTGTGTTCCATGACAGAACTCTAGCAAAAATTGCCGGCCGCGACGATGAGGTCGAAACACTGGCGTTGGAAGAGATTACTAACATCAGCCTAGGAAAATGGAACGATGCTGATGTCATGATTCCATCTCTCTCGGAGGCATTCAAAAAGATCAGCCACGATTATTATGTGCTTCTTGATATTAAGTGGTCCACCGAGGAACGGTACGCGTCAGCGGATAGCAAGTTGCGAGCAGCGCGGATTGCCGAAGCGTTGAGAGGAGTTAATCAAGGTCGTATACTGATCAGTGTTTACGTCGCTGACGCTGTTGCTATCTTCAAGAGTGCGTTGCCTGGTTCTGCCGTCTTCTTGAAGACGTACGACCAACCGCCTGAAGTGTCGGATCATTGGCTTGACCTTGCGGCTTCTAGCGGTGCGGCTGGCGCGATGATACAGGTCCTTCAGAAGGCAGGCTCTATCAAATCGGTCGTCTCTCGGGCGCACGAAAGGGGACTTCTCCTCGCGACCTTCGTTCATTTTCGGCGCTACAACATCAGCGACCTGATTCAGCAGGTACAAGATGGTGTCGACTATGCCCTTACGATGCATCACCAAAATCTACATTTGGTTCGACCATCCGACGAATAAAAGCAATAAGGGCCGCCATTGGTATCAGAAGTCCCCGTTGGCGGGCGGGGCTTCCTTGCGTCAAGGTTCAGATGAGCTTCCGGCGCTGGCCGGTGTGACGGTATTTCGCCTCCTACGACGTTTAACGCTGGATATCCAATTCTTCTTGATCATTCCATATCCGGCACCGGCCCATGTGAAACAGCACGGTAGCTCACCATGTTCTCCGATGGCCGGGTTCGCTTCGCGGCTCCAGCCCGGTGTGGCTTTTCGCGTTTAAGCTTGGTCCCTATGCGCGGTCGTCTGGTAGCGAAGAATGATCTTCTCTGCGCGCCGGGCCCGAGCCTCGGCGCTTTCGCCCGGCGTTTCGCCGCGATCCATTTCTTCCTGCATCTGCTTGACCTGCTCAGGCGTGAAAACGCCGGCATACGCTTCCAGGTATCTCTTCATTGTATGATTCCCCTCGTTGGCGGGGAGCTTCATCAACATCGCCGTCGGCGGTCAAGAGGCGTGGCTGCGCCCTAAGAGCAATTCGCCATCTTCGCGGTGATCATGGCAGAAATAGCGCACCGGCTCCGTCCTGCGCGACCGGTATCCGTAAGAGCCCCACGCCGCGCAGACGGGGTGCTCGCAATAATGGAGAAAGAGGCCGCTCGGTGCGGCCTGCGGATGTTGGTCGTTCCGCGATCCACCTTGCCTTTCACGCGATCCGGCGTCGTCGGCATTCCCCATGTCAGCATCGACAGCTCGCGCACGCCGTCCGGTGCGTTGCGGACGACCGGCGCCCTCGTGTTCGGATAGACATTGAGCGATGGCTGGTTCCACCCGCCATTATCGCGCAAGGCCTTTGTGAAGGCGACGACAGCCTGCCGGTTCGTCGTGACATTGTAGAGATTGCACATGGCGCGCAAACTGACTCCCGACGGCGCGTCGGTCAACTCGGGTCGGTCTCGCGATCGATGCCGGCGCCGCTTGCCTGAAATGACCAGTGCCAGCGCTCGATATGGTAGTTCCCACGGTAGATGCGGCCGACATTGCCTCGGTAGCCGTCGGCCTGGGCCACAAAATCCTCTTCCTTTTCTGCCCATGTCTGCCGCCACTTCAGCCGCAGATGGATGCGCTCGGGCATAGCTTCGCCGTCCGGCGCCATGACTGGCTCGGTGCTCATTCGGGTGTCCTTTCACTTCAGATTTGATCGGAGCAAACACCTTCCGGCTTGACCGGTCAAGGCATTTGTTCCTAATTCATGCCGGAACCCTACTGGCCGAAACGAAAAGGCAGCTATCGCCTTTCAGACGCGGCGAAGAACCATCAATATGCGCGGATGCGCTGCCGCTACTGCAAGGCGGCGCGCTACTATCTCGTGCTCGAATTGAAGGCGGCATTCGGTGACATCGAGTGCGACGATGTCGTCTATCAAAACGACTGGCGGTGCATGGGCTGCGGTGAGGCGAACATGATCAAACTGGATCTGGCGGCGCCTTCGGCGGCCGATCTCCAGAGTGGTGTCATTCGCCGGATTGACCGGATCGCTTACGTGCGGCGGGTGACCTGGAAGGACCAGAGGTGAGCGGCTTCGGCAAGAAGTCGGTGATCATTGCCGGAGGCCGACCAAGCACGCCCGCATCCTTCGCGGCGGCTTCCAGCGCGGCGCGCGCCTTGCTCGCATCGTCGAGCCCTTGCAGGGTCCTCAAGCAGGCTTCGCGGGCGGCATAGTGAGCCTTGCGGCTCTGGCTGCCGGGCCATCTGTTCAAGAGCAGATCCGCCGCTTGAGCGACCGTGTTGACCCCGGCGAGGTAGCCGCCTGTGCCGAGGATATAGACCGGGCTTTTGAATTTCTTGTCGAGAGGATCGGGACGCAAAACACATACTCCGCTCCGATAATGCGTGGAGCTAGGGGGTGTTCCATCCAGAACACACTCGCAACAAAAGTTGGAACTGTCGTCTCGCGGAAGTTGGAACTCGCTTGTCACGAGCCGCGTAAGTAATTGATTTTATGGCGATCCCGACAGGATTCGAACCTGTGACCATCGGCTTAGAAGGCCGGTGCTCTATCCAGCTGAGCTACGGGACCGCAGAGCCCGTCAATGCGTCCAGGGCGTCCTGCGGTCATAGCGGAAATTCTCCGCATATGAAATCTGGCGGCGGCGCGACTCCTTGGGCTCCTCCACGCGGAAGGCGATGCCATGCTTGCTCGCATAGGCTTCTGCCGCCTCGCGGGTATCGAAGACCAGTTTGACCTGCCGGCGCATGTCGGAAGAGCTCGTATAGCCCATCAGCGGGTCGATGGTCAGCGGCGTCGCTGGATTGAACTCCAGAACCCATTGCCCCGTCTTGGCCTTGCCCGACTGCATAGCGGTCTTGGCGGGGCTGTAGATGCGGGCGGACATGGGCAATCTCCGATGCTCGGTACTTCAGGAAGTTCATGGTCGGAGCGAGAGGATTCGAACCTCCGACCCCCTGATCCCAAATCAGGTGCGCTACCAGGCTGCGCTACGCTCCGACGCGAAAAAACCCTTACAATATCAATGGTTGCTCGGCAACCGTAGTGCAGGGTGAGAAGAACGAAACCCGATCATCACCGATCAAAATGGACTATCCGCGACGAAAAGTACCACGGAAAGTCCCACGACGTTCACCGGCTGTTCCTGCCCGTCTTCTCGGCGCTCTGGATAGAGACTTCGTGCGTGGCGTCAAGCGCATTCTGGATGTCGTCGATCAAGGCGTGGGCATATTTCGCGGTCGTCGCGATCTCGGTGTGGCCCAGCAGGTTCTGGACGACGCGCAGGTTGCTTTTGCGCAGGGTCCGCGTCGCGGCCGTGTGGCGCATGTCGTGGAAGCGGAAGTTTGCGACGCCGCCTTTAGGCACCGCACGACGCATCGCCGACTTCAGACCTGTGTCGGTCAGCGGATAACGTTTACCGCGATCGCGAACAATATCATTGTGCCTGGTCGTCCGCCTCGCCTCGTAGGTGAAGACCTTGGTCGCGTGGTTGTCCTTCTGCGACCATAGGAGATCGTAGATCGGCTGCGACATCGGTATCGTTCGCGTCCTGTCGCGCTTGCCGCGCACCACGAAGCGACGGCTGAAGAAGTCGATATCGGTCCATTCGAGGCCGAGGATCTCCATACGCCGGCAACCTGTCAGGAAGGCGAAGCGGATCGCATCGTCATAGCCGCGGTCCAGTTGCGACATGATCGCCGCCTCCTCGTCGATCGAGGCTTCGCGGATGCGTTCCTGCCGCTCTTTAAGAAGATGATCTTTCCAGACGATGTCGGGGGCAGCGATCTTCCACACCTTTCGCGCGCGCAGGCAGAGCTGGCGCAGCGGCACGGTGGCTGTGAGGTTGACGGTGCGGTTGCTGACCAGGCGCGGCTGACGATCGTCGTCTTTCGGCTTTTTCTTCCGCTGATCTGGCACGAACTCGCCGCGGCGTTTAGCGACCATCCTCGCGATGTCGGAGCTGGTGATGTCGCGCAACATCGTGTTTCGGCCGAAGTGATTGACGAGCCAGTCGAGGCTGCGCAGCGTGCCGTCGGAATCTGTGTGGAACTTGCCGACCTCTTCCCAGTAGCGCGCGGCAGCGGCCTCGATCGTCGGGCTTTCCGAAAATGCTGCAGCATCCCGTGCGAGCTCGGCCTTCTTCTCCTCACGGATGCGCTTCTCAACCTCTAGCGCTTCGCGCTTCGTCGTCTTTCCAGTGCT
>Ga0180219_1002816_pt1 | contig 10137 bp, 8 predicted proteins | sample eDN3rd30CBELigMG_FD_151338 | JGI IMG/M metagenome (GOLD analysis project Ga0180219, IMG submission 151338) | Enriched Miracle-Growth compost microbial communities from Emeryville, California, USA - eDNA 3rd pass 30_C BE-Lig MG (version 2)... ... | reverse complement strand
CGATCCTCTCCGCGCTCTCCCCGAACGCCGACGAGAACCACGACTTCTTCTCGGGCAGCGGCTCGAGCTACGTCATCGGCAAGGCCGTCAACACCGAGGACGAGGACTGGGACTTCTGATCGCGGGTTGACGTTCTCGATGCGGGCGTCGGTCGAAGGCTGCGGAGCGACCGGCCTGACGCGGGCCTGCTGGAGAATGGCCCTGTGAGCGACGCATCGACGCGGACGGCCGGACTCGATCCCCTTCGGGACCCGCGACCGCGAATCCCGGCGTGGGTGCACGACCTGGTGTGCGTGCTCGTCGTCGTCGGCGTCTGTTTCGCCGCTGACCCGCGCGAGGTCTACGTCGTCCCGAGCCCCCTCGTCATCGGGCTTGCAGTGGCGTCCGCGGCCGTGCTGCTGCTCCGCCGGCGCTGGCCGCTGCCGGTGGCCGTCGTCGCGGTCGCCGTCTACGTCATCGCCGTGGTCGTGGATCGCACGCAGAACGCGGGGCTCGAGATCGCGGTCGCGATCGCGGTCTTCGGCGTCAGCACGAGACTCGGGCGCCGGTTCGGGGTGTCGGTGATGATCGGAGCGATCCTCGTCACGACCGCGTCGGCGATGATCGCGCTGGGCACTGTGTTCGACCCGAGGATCACGCAGCTCGTCTTCGTCCTGGCCTTCGCGGGCGCGGCCGGGGACGCCACCCGCCAGCATCGCGACTACATCGCGGCGCTGTCCGATCGGGCGGAGCGGGCCGAGCGGACGCGCGAGGCCGAGGCGCGGCAGCGAGTGGCCGAGGAGCGCTTGCGCATCGCTCGCGACCTGCACGACGCCGTCGCGCACGAGATATCGGTGATCAGCCTGAACGCGGGAGTCGCGTCGCAGACCATCGAGAGCGACCCGGCACAGGCGCAGGAGTCGCTTGCGACCGTGCGACGCGCGGCCCGGGCGGTCCTCGGCGAGATCGGCGAGCTGATGGAGATGCTGCGCTCCGATGACGCGGTCCACCCGATCGGAGAGGGGGCGATCGCGCCGCAGCCAGATATCGACCGGCTCGCCGATCTGTTCGCGCGGTTCGACGAAGCTGGGCTCGCCGTCGGCGTCCGAGTGGAGGGCGACCTGTCGCGGGTCCCCGCGGCCACGGGTCGCGTGGTCTATCGCCTGGTCCAGGAGGCGTTGACGAATGCGCACAAGCATGGCGGCGAGGGACGGGCGCACGTGCTGCTCGTCGTCGGGGACGCCGAGCTGGAGGTCATCGTGACCAATCCGGTGCTCGGGGCCGCTGAGCACGGTGAAGCACCCGAGGGGGACGGTCCGCGCCCGGGATCGGGCTTCGGGCTGACGGGCCTGCGCGAACGCGTGGCGAGCGTCCGCGGGACGGTGGAGACAGGGCTCGCGCCGGGCGGCTGGCGGGTCGCGGCACGGCTGCCGATCGGGCCGCTCGCGGGGGAGGCGGAGGGATGATCAGGGTGCTCATCGCCGACGATCAGGCACTCATCCGCGAGGCGATCGCAGTAATGCTCGGCATTCCTGACGACATCGAGGTCGTGGGGCAGGCCGTGGACGGCCGCGCTGCCGTCGAGTCGGCGAGAGCGCTCCGCCCGGACGTGGTGCTGATGGACATCCGCATGCCAGACCTCGACGGCATCGCGGCCACCGCGGAGCTATGCGGCGACGCCTCCCTGGACGGGACGCGGGTGCTCATCCTGACCACCTTCGAGAACGACGCGAACGTGGTCGCGGCGCTCCGCGCCGGAGCGAGCGGGTTCATCGGGAAAGGATCCGAGCCGGATGACCTCGTCCGCGCCGTGCGGGCCGTGCATGCCGGCGATGCGCTCCTGTCTCCGACGGCCACCCGGGGCCTCATCGCACGGGCTCTGCATCCGGCGGACGGGGCCTCGGCGCCGGTCGCCGCCGACTCCGCGCTGCTGGCGGGGCTCACCGATCGCGAGCGAGAGGTCCTTCTGCTGGTCGGTCGTGGCCGATCGAACCAGGAGATCGCGGAAGGCCTCGTCATCTCGGTGCACACCGCCAAGACGCATGTGAACCGGATCATGACGAAGCTGCAGGCGCATGACCGAGCTCAGCTCGTGATCGCCGCGTACGAGAGCGGGCTCGTCCTCCCGGGAGACTAGGCGCGCGTACCGCATCCGCGGTATCCGGGCGGCGCAAGATCATGCGTCGGGGGGACGCGGCGCGTCGCGCTCGCCTCGATGCTGGAGAGCATGGCCGTCTCCGACTCGAACTCCGCCCCGCCCCTGGCAACGACCGGCAGGCCGGCCGGCGATGCGAAGCGATCCAGCCTGCTCGCCGTGTTCGCGGGCCTGATGGTGACGATGCTGCTGGCATCGCTGGATCAGACCGTGTTCGCGACGGCGCTGCCGACCATCGTCGGAGAGCTCGGCGGTGTCGACCACATGCTGTGGGTGACCACCGGCTACCTGGTGGCGGCGACGATCATGATGCCGATCTACGGCAAGCTCGGCGACACGATCGGCCGCAAGGGCCTGTTCATCGCGGCACTCGTCGTGTTCCTGGTCGGCTCGACGATCGGCGGTCTCGCGCCGGACATGCTGTGGCTGATCATCGCCCGCATCGTGCAGGGAATCGGCGGCGGGGGACTGATGATTCTGTCGCAGGCGATCATCGCCGACGTCGTCCCGGTGCGCGAGCGCGGCAAGTACATGGGTGTCATGGGTGCCGTGTTCGGCCTCTCGAGCGTCGTCGGCCCGCTGCTGGGCGGCTGGTTCACGGAGAGCATCGGCTGGCGGTGGGCGTTCTGGATCAACCTGCCGCTGGGCGCGCTCGCGATCGCGATCGCCGTCATCGCGCTCAAGCTGCCCAAGCACGCAGCCAGGGTGCGGTTCGACATCTGGGGCACGATCACGATGGCGATCGCGGTCACCTCGATCATCCTCATCGCATCGTGGGGCGGCGGCGAGTACGCCTGGGACTCGCCGGTGATCGTCGGCCTGATCGTGGTCGCCGTCGCGTTCTCCGCGCTGTTCGTGTGGGCGGAGGCGAGGGCGCCGGAGCCGCTGATCCCGCTGCGCGTGTTCAAGAATCGCAACTTCGTGCTGTCGACCACGGCAGGCCTGTTCATCGGCGTCGCGATGTTCGGCACGATCGCCTACCTGCCGACGTATCTCCAGATGGTCACCGGGGTGAACGCGACGAGCTCGGGCCTCATGATGATCCCGATGGTGGCCGGCCTCATGCTCACGGCGATCACCACCGGCGCGCTCGCGTCTCGCACCGGCCGCTACAAGTGGATGCCGGTGGCGAGCATGGTCGTGCTCGCGATCGGACTGTGGCTGATGTCGACCCTGACCGTGGGGACGCCGATCTGGATCCTCCTCGTCTACATCTTCATCATGGGCGCCGGCATCGGTCTCGGCATGCAGATCCTCGTGCTCGTCGTCCAGAACGCCTTCCACGACCGCGAGGTCGGCATGGCCACCGCCTCGAACAACTTCTTCCGCGAGATCGGCGCGTCCCTCGGCGGCGCGGTCGTCGGCGCGCTGTTCACGACGCGGCTGACCGACCTGCTTGCCGAGCGACTCGCACCGCTCGGCGTCGCGGGTGGCGGGCTCGACATGAACTCGCTGACGCCTGGCGCGGTGCGCGATCTGCCGTCGGAGCTCTACGACGTCGTCGTCGGGTCGTACAACGACGCCCTAACCCCCGTCTTCGTGATGCTCATCCCGATGGTCGTCGCCGGGCTGGTGCTGGCGCTGTTCATCAAGGAGGTGCCGTTGCGGGCGAGCATCGAGCCTGTCGAGACGGCGACGGCCGCCGACCAGGGGGCTCGGTCGTGAGCGGCCCGGCGCCGCTGATCGAAGCCCGCGGCATCACCAAGAGCTACGGCAGCGGGCAGAACCGCTTCGAGGCGCTGAAGGGGGTGTCCTTCGAGATCCGCGAAGGCGAGAGCGTCGCGATCATCGGCAAGAGCGGCTCGGGCAAGTCGACCCTGATGCACGTGCTCGCGCTGCTCGACTCGCCGGATGGCGGCGAGCTGCGCCTCGCGGGGCAGGACACGGGGCGCCTGCGCGGACGGTCGTTGAACCGCACCCGCAACCGCACCTTCGGCTTCGTCTTCCAGCAGTTCTTCCTCACCGCCAACCAGACAGTGCTGGAGAACGTCACCCTGCCGCTGCGGATCGCGGGCGTGCGTCGCGGGGAGCGACGGCGCCGCGGCATGGCGGCGCTGGCCCAGCTCGAACTGGCCGACAAGGCGCGCAACAAGGCGACCGCGCTCTCCGGCGGGCAGAAACAGCGCGCCGTGATCGCGCGTGCGCTGGTGAACAACCCGCGGGTCATCTTCGCCGACGAGCCCACCGGCAATCTCGACACCGCGACCGGCGCCGTGGTCGAGGACATCCTGTTCGCCCTCAACCGCGAGCACGGCATCACCCTCATCGTGGTCACCCATGACGAGGACCTCGCCGCCCGCTGCGACCGGCGGATCCACATCCGCGACGGCCGGATCACCTCCGACGACGGCCTGCACCCCGAGTCGTCGGGCTCGTCCGATTCGAGGGGGCGCGCGGCATGAGGACCATCGATCTCATCGGCGCGGCGGTCGCGAACACCTGGCGCTCCAAGACCCGCGCGATCCTGACGGTCCTGGCGATCTTCGTCGGAGCGTTCACCCTGACGCTGACCGGCGGCCTCGGCACCGGTATCAACCGCTATCTCGACGACACCGTCGCCGGCATCGGCGCGAGCGACGTGATGACCGTCACGGTGGCCTCCGATACCGGCACCCTCGGCATCGGCGGGGGCACGGACCCAGTCGAATACGACCCCGACAGGGTCAGCGCCGGCATGACCGGCGCACCCGGGTCGAGTGTCACCGCGCTCACCCCCGAGGATCTCGACGCCCTCGCCGGCATCGACGGTGTGCTGCGCGTCGAGCCGACCCGGTCGATCAGCATCGACTACGTCCAGCACGGCGACGGCACGAAGTTCGTCGCCGCTGTCGGCAGCCTCATCCCCGGCCAGCGTCTGCAGCTCGCCGTCGGCGACGCCCCCGATGATGACAGCCACGATCTGCAGGTGGTGCTTCCGCTTGATCTCGTCGGGCCCCTCGGCCTGGGTTCGAACGACGCCGCGCTCGGACAGGAGGTCACCCTCTCCATCAGCGATGCGACCCGGGTCCAGCACAGCATCGCGGCGATCGTCGTGGGCGTCGCGGAGGAGACGCTTGTCGGCGGCAGTAGCGTCATCCCGAACACGGCCCTGGCTGACCAGCTCTGGGATCTCCAGAACACCGGAGTCCCCGAGGACCAGCAGGACCGCTTCGCGAGTGCGAGCATCTGGTTCGACGAGACCGTCGGTCCGCCCGCGGCGGAGGATCTCAAGCAGCGGCTCGCGGACGCCGGCTATACCGGCACGACGGTCGCCGATCAGCTCGGCGCCTTCAAGACCGTCATCGATGCCATCGTGCTCGTCCTCAACGCCTTCGCCGCCATCGCGCTCTTGGCCGCGAGCTTCGGCATCGTCAACACCCTCTACATGTCCGTCCAGGAGCGCACCCGCGAGATCGGCCTCATGAAGGCGATGGGCATGGGCTCGGGTCGCGTCTTCTCGATGTTCAGCCTCGAGGCGGTCTTCATCGGATTCCTCGGCAGCCTGATGGGCGTCGGCCTCGCGATGCTCGTCGGCTCGGGTATCAGCAGCGCCCTCGCCGCGGGGCCGTTCTCGGACCTCGCCGGCCTGACGCTCATCGCGTTCGACACCGCATCGATCATCACCATCGTGATCGCGATCATGGCCATCGCGTTCCTCGCCGGCACCCTGCCGGCGGCCCGTGCCGCGCGCAAGGATCCCGTGGAGGCCCTGCGCTACGAGTAGAGTCCTCGCGGAAATCCGTCCGCTTCCGAGGACGATCGACGACAAGGCTGAGAACTGGGACTTCTAGAGGACCTCGCGAAGCGCCTCGCCGATGCGGGCGCGCGGGACGAGGCGCTCGCCGAGTACGTGCCGACGTCGCGTTCGCTCGGGTTCATCCCGCGGGCGCCGCGGATGGCGCCGCTCGGGAGGGTGTGGCGGCTCGGCGCGTTCCTGTTGACCCCGGACGGGCGTCTGCTGCGCACCGGCCGCGTCGTGCGGGTCGCGGGCACCGACCGTCGGCGCAGCGTCGTCGCCGCTGCGATCACGGAGCACCACGAGCTCGCGCTCGCGGCCCGGCGCGGCGGCTACCGCGAGGGCGAGACGGTCGACTTCGACGCGGAGCCAGTCGACCCGGCGGACGCCGGCGTGCCGGACCTCGCGGCGTACCTGACCGAGCGCGCCGAGCTGCTCATCGAGCCGCCGCACGGGGCCTGAGGCCCGCCCGCGCGTCCGGTCCCTGGGCGCCGACCGCGGTGTCAGGATGTGAGCGTGGCAGATGGTGCCCGGCTCGCGAAGCACAGTCAGGTGCGGCTCGTCCTCTCGGTCGCCGCAGGGGCGGCGGTCGGTCTCCTCGTCGGCTTCCTCGTGCGCTGGGACTACGGCGTGCTCGCCGGGTGGATCGTCGGATGCGGCCTGTATCTGTTCGTCGTCTACCTCCACACCCGCGGTCTGAACGCGGTGGAGACCCGTGCGCACGCGACCCGCGAGGACCCGGGCCGACGGGTCGCCGACGCGCTCGCCGCCATCGGCGTCCTCGCCGGGATGGCGGCCGTCGTCGTGATCCTGGTCACGGCGCATGGCGGCGGTCCGGTCGAGTACGGGATCCCGGCGCTCGGGCTGGTCGCGATCATCGTGAGCTGGCTGCTCGTCCAGACGCTGTACATGCTGCGCTACGCACGGCAGTACTACGCCGAGGGCGGGCGTCATGTCGACTTCAACGCCGACGAGCAGCCCACGTACGGCGACTTCGCGTATCTCTCGTTCACGGTCGGCATGACCTACCAGGTCTCGGACACGAATCTGCGGTCGAGGGGGTTCCGGCGCCAGGTGCTCGGCCAGGCGCTGATCTCCTACCTGTTCGGCGCCTTCATCCTCGCGGCCACCATCAACATCGTCGCGGGGCTCGGCTCCTAGCCGGCTCAGCTCGCGACGTACTCGCGCAGGTGCTGCGCCGTCAGCGTCGTCCCGTTCGCGACGAGATCTGCGGGCGTGCCCTCGAAGACGATCGCGCCGCCGTCGTGGCCCGCGCCCGGGCCGAGGTCGATGATCCAGTCCGCGTGCACCATGACGGCCTGGTGGTGCTCGATGACGATGACGCTGTTGCCCGCGTCGACGAGGCGGTCGAGCATCGCCAGCAGGTTGTCGACGTCGGCGAGATGCAGGCCGGTCGTCGGCTCGTCGAGGACGTAGACCGCGCCCTGCTTGGCCATCGAGATCGCGAGCTTGAGGCGCTGGCGTTCTCCCCCCGACAGCGTGTTGAGCGCCTGGCCGAGCGTGACGTACCCGAGCCCGACGTCGACCATCCGGGCCAGGGTCGCGTGCGCCGGGCCTTTGGGGAAGAAGTCCGCCGCCTCGGCCGCCGACATCGAGAGCACCTCGTGGATGTTCTTCCCGTCGAGCGTGTACTCGAGCACCGCGTCGCTGAAGCCCGTCCCCTCGCACGTCTCGCAGCGCGTCTCGACGCTCTGCGTGAAGCCGAGGCTCGTGATGATGACCCCGAGCCCCTTGCACGCGACGCAGGCGCCCTCCGAGTTCGCGCTGAAGAGCGCGGGCTTGACCCCGTTCGCCTTCGCGAACGCGCTGCGGATGACGTCGAGCAGTCCCGTGTAGGTCGCGGGGCTGCTGCGACGCGAGCCCTTGATCGCCGACTGGTCGACGACGACGACGTCCCCGTGCGCCGGCACGTTGCCGTGGATGAGCGAGGACTTGCCGGAGCCCGCGACACCGGTCACGACGGTGAGCACGCCCAACGGGACGTCGACGTCGACGTCCTTGAGGTTGTGCTGGGTCGCGCCCCGGATCTCGATCGCGCCCGCGGCGGTGCGCGTTGCGGGCTTGAGCCGCGCCCGGTGGTCGAGGTGGCGGCCCGTCACCGTGTCGGAGGCGCGCAGGCCCGCGACGTCGCCGACGAACGTGATCTCCCCGCCCGCGCGTCCGGCGCCGGGCCCGAGGTCGATGACGTGGTCGGCGATCTCGATGACCTCGGGCTTGTGCTCGACGACGAGCACGGTGTTGCCCTTGTCGCGCAGCCGGAGCAGCAGCCCGTTCATCCGCTCGATGTCGTGCGGGTGCAGTCCCGCGGTCGGCTCGTCGAAGACGTAGGTCACGTCGGTGAGCGCCGAGCCAAGGTGGCGGATCATCTTGATGCGCTGCGCCTCGCCGCCCGAGAGCGTGCCCGAGGCGCGATCGAGCGACAGGTAGCCGAGCCCGATCTCGATAAACGAGCCGATCGTCTGGCGCAGCCCCGCGATGAGCGGCGCGACCTCGGGATCGTCGACGGTCTCGAGCCATGCGGCGAGGTCGGAGATCTGCATCGCCGCGGCGTCCGCGATGCTGATGCCGCGGATCTTCGACGAGCGCGCGCCCTCGTTGAGCCGCGTGCCGCCGCAGTCGGGACAGGCCGTGAACTTGACGGCCCGATCGACGAAGGCGCGGATGTGCGCCTGGAGCGAGTCGCGGTCCTTCTGCAGCATCGACTTCGTGATCTTGGGGACGAGCCCCTCGTAGGTCACGTTGATGCCCTGCATCTTGATCTTCGTCGGCTCCTTGTAGAGGAAGTCGGCGAGCTCCTGCTCGGTGTAGTCCTTGATGGGCTTGTCGGGGTCGACGAGGCCGGACTCCGTGAAGCCGCGCACCATCCAGCCGTCGACGTTGTACCCGGGAATCGTGATCGCGCCGTCCGCGAGCGACTTCTCCCGATCGAAGAGCTCGTCGAGGTCGATCTCACTCGCCTCGCCGAGCCCCTCGCAGCGCGGGCACATGCCGCCCGTGATCTCGAACGAGCGGCGCTCCTTCACCTGCTTGCCGCCCTTGTCGAAGGTGACGGCGCCCGCGCCCTTGACCGAGGGCACGTTGAACGAGAAGGCCTGGGGGGAGCCGACATGCGGCTCGCCGAGGCGGCTGAAGAGCACGCGCAGCATCGCGTGCGCGTCGGTCGCCGTGCCGACCGTCGACCTGGCGTTCGCCCCCATCCGCTCCTGGTCGACGATGATCGCGGGGCTGATGTTCTCCAGCGCATCGACGTCGGGGCGGCCCAGCTGCCCCATGAACTGCTGCACGAAGGTCGGGTACGTCTCATTGATGAGGCGCTGCGACTCCGTCGCGATCGTGCCGAAGACGAGCGAGGACTTGCCCGATCCGCTCACCCCCGTGAAGACCGTCAGGCGGCGCTTGGGGATCTCGACGTCGACGCCCTTCAGGTTGTTCTCCCGTGCGCCGATCACGCGGATCACCTCATGCGAATCCGCGACATGTCCGTCCTGCTGCATCGTCCCAGTCTGCTCCTGATCCCCGGGTGCAGGGCTTGTCGGCTCGTGACGTCAGTACTGCGGGTGGATGACCGCGCGGAACTCGCGGTCGTAGAGCTCCCGGACCTTCGCGTCGAAGTCGTCCGGCAGGGCGATGCCCGCGGCGGAGGCGTTCGCCCGCGCCTGCTCGGGAGTGCGCGCGCCCGGGATGACGCTCGTGACGCCGGACTGCGCGACGATCCACGCGAGCGCGGCCTGCGCAGGCGAGACGCCCTCGGGGCAGAACGCGGCGAACTCGCGGGCCGCGGCGACGCCGGTCGCGTAGTCGACGCCCGAGAACGTCTCGCCGCGGTCGAACGCCGCGCCCTCGCGGTTGAAGGTGCGGTGGTCGTCCGGCGCGAACGTCGTCGTCTCCGCGTAGCGGCCCGACAGCAGTCCGGAAGCGAGCGGGACGCGCGCGATGATCGCGGTCCGGGCGTCCCGGGCGGCGGGCAGAACGCGATCCAGCGGCTTGAGCCGGAACGCGTTGAGGATGATCTGGACGCTCTGCACGCCGGGGCGCGCGATCGCCTCGAGGGCCTGCGCCTCCGTCTCGACGGAGACGCCGTAGGCGGCGATGACCTGCTCGTCGACGAGCTCGTCGAGGGCGTCGAAGACGGCGCCGTCGCGGTAGACGCTGCTCGGCGGGCAGTGCAGCTGGACGAGGTCGATGGTGTCGACGCGGAGGTTGCGGCGCGAGCGGTCGAGCCAGGCGCGGAAGTTGGCCGGGCTGTAGTTCTCCGGCAGCTGGGGGA
>Ga0180219_1002815_pt1 | contig 10139 bp, 9 predicted proteins | sample eDN3rd30CBELigMG_FD_151338 | JGI IMG/M metagenome (GOLD analysis project Ga0180219, IMG submission 151338) | Enriched Miracle-Growth compost microbial communities from Emeryville, California, USA - eDNA 3rd pass 30_C BE-Lig MG (version 2)... ... | reverse complement strand
CAACACCATATTGGGCACCAGCTATCTCGACATGGTGCTGCAGAAGCTCGATGGCTCGCAGTTGCTGGCCACGGCCGGGTACAACGCGGGCCCGGGGCGGCCGGTGCAATGGCGCTCCAAGCTTACCGGCACGGTCGAGGGCGCCGTGTTCGCCGAAACCATTCCGTTTACCGAGACGCGCCTGTACGTGAAGCATGTCATGTCCAACGCAGTCTACTACTCCATGATGTTCACCGGCCAATCGCAATCGCTCAAGCAGCGCCTGGGCACGGTCTCACCGCAGGCGGCGCGCCAGGTGGCGCTGCCCTGAGGGTGGCGCTTGTGCGTATGGATCCGGCCATACAGGGGCTGAAGGTCTACGTGGTGGGCGGCGCCGTGCGCGACGAACTGCTGGGCCAGCCCGCGGGCGACCGCGACTGGGTGGTGGTGGGCAGCACGCCCGAAGAAATGGCCGCCCGGGGCTTCTTGCCGGTGGGCGGTGATTTCCCCGTGTTCCTGCACCCGGTTAGCAAAGAAGAATACGCGCTGGCGCGCACTGAGCGTAAGTCGGGCCGGGGCTACAAGGGCTTTACCTTTCATACCGGCCCCGACGTTACCCTTGAAGACGACCTGCGCCGCCGCGACCTTACCGTCAATGCCATTGCCCGGGCGCCCGACGGCAGCCTGGTCGACCCCTGGAGCGGCCGCCGCGACATCGAGCAAAAGGTGCTGCGCCACGTGGGCGAGGCATTTGCCGAAGACCCGGTGCGCCTGCTGCGGCTGGCCCGCTTTGCGGCGCGCTTCGGCGCGTTTTCCATAGCCCCTGAAACCATGTCGCTGTGCCGCCGGCTTGTCGACGAAGGCGAGGTCGACGCCCTGGTGCCCGAGCGCGTCTGGCGCGAAGTGGCCAAGGGCCTGCAAACCGGCGGCCCCGCACGCATGTTCCAGGTATTGCAGCAGGCGGGCGCGCTGCAACGCGTAATGCCCGGTCTGGTGTTCGATGAAGAAATCGCCGGCCAGCTGCAGTGCGCCGTTGACGCCGGGTTGGCACTGCCGCAGCGCTTCGCCCTGCTGTGCCGCAAGTCGCCCGACCCCGAGCGCATCGGCCGCCACGTGCGCGCGCCCAGCGAGTGCATAGACTATGCCCGGCTGCTGCCGGCGGTGGTCGAGGCCTTGCAGGAGCTTGCGGAAGCGGCTGATTCGGGCCGTCAGGCGGCGGGCTCGCAGGCGCTGGGCGCTGCCGGCGGGGCAGCGAATGAAGCAGCAGATGCGGCAACGGAAGCGACGGGTACGCCTGCTCGTGCCGAGGCCTGGCTTGATCTTATTGAACGCAACGACGGCCTGCGCAAGCCGCAGCGCTTTGTGGACTTGCTGCAGGCGGCGCAGTGCGTGGCCCGGCATGTAGACATACCCGCCTGGCGTCGGCGCCTGGACGCCGTGCGCGCCATCGATGCCGGCGCCGTGGCCAAAGCGGCGGGCGGCAAGCCCGAGAAGATCAAGGCCGCGCTAAGGCTGGCGCGGCTGGATGCCTTAAGCTGAAGATACCAGGCGCAGCGCATGGGCTTGCGAGCCTTTTTCGGCCCCGGCTTATCGGCGCGGCGCCCGGGCTTGCAAAAAGAGCCAAGCTGGGCTTAGATGCCCATCTATGCTTCCAACCATAATTCATAACGTTCATAACGCCCAAGGAGACAGCCGTGGCACGAAAACTCATCAATCCTTCCCAGCTGCACCCGGCGCCGGGTTTCAGCCACATTACCGTGGCAGAGCCGGGCACCATGGCCTATATCGCCGGGCAGGTTGCGCTGGCCCCTGATTTCTCGGTGCTTGGCGGCGACGACCTGGGGGCGCAAACCCAGGCGGCCATGCGCAATGTCGAGCTGGCGCTAAAGGCTGTGAATGCGTCGTGGGAAGACGTTGTCCGCCGCACGATCTATACGCTTCATCCCACCGAGTACGAGGTGATTACGGCAGCGATTGAAGAGGTCCAGCAAAGCACAGAGCATCCGGCCCAGACCATTATCGGCGTAACGGGCCTGGCGGTGCCGGGGTTGCTGATTGAAATTGAAGTGACTGTTCGGTTGCCTGGCTAAGTGGTGGTGGGGCGCTACGCTACAACCGCTATTCCAGTACGCGGACTCGCCTCTGAACCGGGAAGAAGCACAGGTCGTATTTATGTTGGATGGTGCCCCAGATCCCCTTGGGCCATTTGATCATGACGATTACTGCGCAAAGGCCTAATGCCATCAGGTACCAGCTGCCGTAGTCGGCGAGCAGTTCGCGCAGGCCGAAATACACAAGTGTGCCGATGATGGGACCTTCCAGCGTGCCGATGCCGCCGATGACGACGATGAAAATCGCTATGACCACCCAGTTCAGGTCGAATGCCGAGGCCGGGGAAATACGCAGGGCGTTCAGATAATACAGGGCGCCGACCAGGCCCGAGCCGAATGCGGCGAACACGAATACGTAAAGCTTGATCTTCTGGACATGAATGCCCTGGCTTTTGGAGGCGGCTTCGCTGTCCCGGATTGCCGTCAACGCCATCCCGAAGCGGGAACGAAGCATCCAGTACGTCAAGGCGACCATGCCGACGGTGATCGCGGCAGCGATCCAGAACGTGATGGATTCCCGCAGGGCTTTTGGAATGCCGCGCATGGCGGTCAGGCTTTGTCCGGAGCCGCCTCCCAAAAACTGTACATTGGAGACGGCAAGGCGGCAGACCTCGGCCACGACCCAGGTGCCCACCGCAAAGTAGCCGCCTTTGAGCCGAAATGTGATCACGGCGACGGGAAGCGCCAGGGCAGCGGCGGTCAGTCCGCCCAGCAGCACGGCGACGAAGGGATTGACGCCGAGATGGTTGGCGCACAGAAAGAGGCCATATGCACCGACGCCGACAAAAGCTTGCTGGCCGATGGAGATAAGCCCCCCGTAGCCGGCCAGTAGATTCCACATTTGCGCCAGCGTCAGAAAGCACATGATCTCGATCAGCAGGCGCATGGTGCTGGAGCCGGCCCAAAAGGGCATCGTAAAGAGAACGACGCAGCCTATGCCGGCGGCGAGCAGGCCCACGCGGCTGGCGCGGGTGCCCAGGACGATAGCGTATCCGGAAGGCCGATTCATGGCTGGCTCCTTGAGAATAATCCCGCGGGCCTGAACAGCAAGACCAGCAGGAATACGATGTGGCCGGTCAGGACACCCCAGCCGGGACCGAAGGAATAGCCTACGCCCTGGGCGATGCCGAGCAGAATCGCGCCCGCAAGCGTGCCCCAGATGGAGCCGACCCCGCCGATGACAACGGCTTCGAACGAATAGATCAGATAGCTTGGACCCAGGTCGGGCGTGAAAGAAGCTCGCATGCCCATGAACACGCCGCCCACCGCCATGACGGCGAAGGCTATGCCCATGGCCAGTGCGTAGATGTGCTTATCTTTGATGCCGACCAGTTGGGCGGTGTGCGGATCGTCCGAGGTGGCGCGAAAGGCCATGCCCAGCCGTGTGCGACGGAACAGCCACGAGAGCCCGAATGTACAGGCAACGGCTGTCATGAGGGTGGCGAGCGGCAGCAGTCCGACAGCCAGACCGCTGCCCAGCCTGACGCTGTCGGTGGCCAGTGTACCGGCCGGAAGCACTCGGGCGTCGGCCGAGAAAACCTCTAGAAGCCCGTTCTGAAGGATGATGGCCAAGCCGAAAGTGACCAGCAGCGGAGGCAGGATATCGGTGCCCAGCACGCGATTGAGCACCGTGCGCTGAAGCAGGTAGCCCAGCCCGAACATGATGGCGGCGACGATGGGCAAAGCCAGCAGCGGGTGCAGTCCCAATGCCACGGCGATCACCAGTGCAATGTATGCCGCTAACACAATGAAGTCACCATGCGCGATATTGACGAGCCGCATTACTCCATAGGCAAGCGAAAGCCCGATGGCGAACAGGGCGTAGCCTCCTCCGGCAAGGGTGCCATGCATGACGACGGCGAGCCAATCCATCACGGTTTGTTTCCTTATTGAATACCGAAGTAGGCGTCGGATATTGCGGTTTTGCTCAAGGCGCCGGGCTGGCCCTGGAGCGATACCCGTCCATGCATGAAGCAGTACGCATAGTCGGATACGCTCAGGGCTGTGTTGACATCCTGCTCGACGAGAATGAGCGCCACACCTTCCTGCAGCAACTGCGGAAGAGCGGCATAGATGTCCTTGATCACGGCGGGTGCCAGCCCCAGGGAAATTTCATCGCAAATCAATAGGCGCGGGTTGGCCATCAGGGCGCGCCCGATGGCGGCCATCTGCTGCTGTCCGCCGGAAAGTGTCATGGCGGGAGCGTTGCGGTGGAGCCGCAGGGCGGGAAACAATCGATAGACGCGCTCCAGGGTCCAGGGGCCATTTCGGCCAGAGAAGCCGCCCGACAGTATGTTTTCTTCGACGCTCAGGCTGGGGAACAGTCGGCGCCCTTCGGGCACCATGGAGATGCCCTGGCTCGCAATCGCGCTGGGCGGGCGGCCGCCGATTGGTCGCCCTTCGAACAAGACGGAGCCGGAGCGGGGGCGCAACTGGCCGCACAGCGTCTTCAGGAAGGTTGATTTCCCCGCGCCGTTAGCGCCGATGATGGAGACTGTCTGGCCGGCCTCTATGTGGAAATCAATGCCGAAGAGCGCCTGAAAGTCGCCATAGAACACACGTAGTTCGTTCACTTCAAGCATGTTGAGCCTCGATTCCCATGTAGACCCGCTGTACTTCGGGGCTTTGCATGACTTCTCGCGGCGTGCCTTCTGCCAGCTTGCTGCCGAAATTGATCACGAGCAGGCGTGTGGCGACTGCGATCAGGGCGTGCACCACGTGTTCGATCCAGATGATCGATATGCCGTCACTGCGTATTTCATTGACCATCTCCACCAACTGACCCGCCTCTTTTTCTGTCAGGCCGCCGGCTATCTCGTCCAGCAGCAACACTTGGGGCCGAGTGGCCAACGCTCGGGCCAGCTCGAGACGTTTCCGGTCAAGCAGCGTCAGGGTCCCCGCCAGTTGGTTGGCCTTGGGCAGCAGTGCCGTGCGCCGGAGTATTTCCACACTTGAGTCATGTGCCTGTGCACGCGTCTGGCCTGCGCCGAACATCGCTGCGACAGCCAGGTTCTCGAACACGGTCATGCCGCCAAAAGGCTGGGCCACCTGGTAAGAGCGGCCGATGCCGGCGCCGCAACGCTTATATGCCGGAAGCCGGGTGATGTCCCGGCCTTCGAGCAGGATCCGGCCCGAGTCGCTGGACAGATCGCCGCTGATCAGGTTGAACAAGGTGGTTTTTCCCGCGCCGTTCGGACCAAGGATGCCCAGGGCTTCGCCATGCCGCAGGTCGAAACTCAGGTTGTTCGTTACTTTTATCGATCCGAACGACTTCGACAGGTCCTGAACGGACAATAGAGGTGTCATGGCCGTGGCGCTACCTTGGTATGGCGATCATCTCTGCCTGGACAGGTATGTCGGGGGCGGTGTCGTTGTTGACCACCACCAGATCGAAGGGGTGACGTGTTCCCTTGATCCATTGGCCTCCTACCAGCGCGGTCTTGGCGACGTTCTTCACAGGGCCGTCTCCCCATGCGACATGGCCGATGACGGTATCGAGCTTGGTCGTGGGGATGGCATCGCGAATAGACGCCTTGTCATCGATGTCTTGGCTGCGCCTGAGCACGTCGAGCGCGACTTCGAACAGCGAGTGGGCATAGCCCAGGGGCTGTGTCCATTGCTTGCCGGTGACGCGCTCGTAATCGTCGGCCAACTGCTGTGCCGTCTGCCCGGTAAGGGAGGACTTGTAAGGGCGGTTCGGGCTCCACCAGCATTCTTGTGTAACGCCTTCCGCTATGGGGCCGAGCGCTTCGGCCGATGACGGAAACGCCAGCGCTTTGCCTACGGTCACGATCTTTGGCTTGAAGCCCTGCTGGCTGGATTGGGTCCAGAAGTTCTGGAAGTCGGGTGGAGTCGGTACGCCGGCAATGATCTCGACACCGGCCTTCTTGTATTCCGCAATGAGCGAGCTGAAATTGGATTGCCCGCTTTGATACCGGCCGGGGTCGACGACCGTATAGCCCATTTTTTTCAGGGCGGGTGTGAGGCCATGCTCGGGGTCGCCCCAGGCATTCCCGTCGGCGTCATTGGCAAAGAGCACGCCCACCACTTTATTGGTGGGTATGGACTTCCACATATTCGTGAATGTGGCGATGACGTCTTCCAGGCCCCAGAAGTAGTGATAGGTCCAGTCGAAACCGGTTTTGGGATCGCCGCCCCGGGTGAAGAACCAGGGTTGCCAGGGTGTGGTCGACGATATGCAGGGGATTTCGTTCAGCTCGCATTGATCGGAAACGGGATTCGAATTCTCGGGAGTCGACCCCACGACCATGAGGTCGATCTCGTCCCGCAATATCAGTTCGGCGGCTACTTCGGATGCGCGGTTGGGATTGGACTGGCTGTCCTTTACCATGATTTCGACGGCGTGTTGTGTTCCGCCCACCGTTACCCCTTTTGCGAAGGCTTCTTTCAACTGGTCGAGTACAAAACGGTCGACCTCGCCGAATCCGGCCAGTGGGCCGGTCAGGGGCGTGACATAGCCGATCTTGATCTTTCGCCCGGTCTGGGCGTGGGCCGCGGGCATGAAGCCCGCCCAAGCCAGCACGCTCAGTGCCGAAGCCTGCAGGGAAACGGTAAGAATTTTCCGTCGTCCGGCGTCGAGGGAACCCGTATCGCGGGGCGATGTATGGCCGTGTTTTGTCTTCATGTCTCTCTCTTTGGTTTGGTTATGGGTCCGGCCGCAAATTGCCCCGGGCCTCTCGGTTATTTCTGATGACGCCGGGTGGAAGGTTCGATCAGCCGGCCGATAGCGCTCCGTTCTCGTTTTCTTGATCTGCAGCGGATGCCATTCGCACTCCGTGCCGGCGCAGGTCGGTCGCCAGATCGGCAACCAGCGTCTGGATCTGCTCGGCCTTTCTTGCGCCGCCATACATGAAGAAGTCGGGGCGCACCAGCATTGCTACCAAGCCGAGTTCGTCCATGAAAGGAATGAACTTGCGATCGAGGTCAACCACTGAGTCGTCGCTGCCTTCGGTTTCCGCGAGATGAACGATATGGCCGCCCAACTGCCGCAGCACGGCGATGTTCTCTTTGGTCAACGCGCGCCGGGCGTCGGCGTCGCGTAGTACGAGTACGAAGCCAAGCCCAACCAGATCGTCGAACCGGCCCTGCCGGCCTTTGTAGGAGACGGTGCCGTGAGGGCAGAGTGCGCCTGCGGGCGAGGCGGCCTCTTCCCGGTTGTCATAATGCAGGATGCCGTGAGCCAGTGACGGGAAGGGGGGCGGCGGCGTGGCCGTGCCTTCGAAGAAGGCCTTGTCGCGCTCCGCCGCGACCTTCGGATCGGAAATGCAGATGACCTTGCCCAGGTACATCGACAGGTCGATGACGTCTCGCGCGTGTGGCCGCCGCTCGACCTGGTAGGTGTCCAGGAGGCTGTCGTCCGCCAGGCCTTTCAGGATGAGGTCGAGCTTCCAGGCGAGGTTCCAGCTGTCGCGAAACCCGGCGCACATGCCTTGCCCCATGAAGGGAGGCATGACATGCGCCGCGTCGCCGGCGATCAGAATGCGTTGGTCACGCCATTTATCGGCTATCAGCGAGCGGAAGTTATAGACCTTGTGGCGGATCATCTTGGCTTGTTCAGGCTTGACCCACGGCTCGAGGAGCTTCCAGGCGGTTTCTATGCTCTCCAAGTGTTCAAGGGATTCGCCCGGCATGCGCATGAATTCCCAGCGCCGGTAGTAGCGGCCGTCCTTTATGCCGGCGGGTACTATCGTTGTTGGCCGCGCCGGGTTGCAATACTGCGCCGCGGGCGGAATGTCGAGCGTTACGCCTTCGTTGGGCAAAATATCTATGACGAGCCAGTCGGCCTGGAATCCACGGTCTTCTTGCGTGGAGCCAATGCTTTGCCGGACCAGGCTGTTTGCCCCGTCTACGCCTATCAGGTATTTGGCCCGGGCCTTGCGGATTTCGCCGGTGTCTGTGTTGCGGGCTTCGATCTCGGCATAAGCCGGAGTCTGGCGAATGGCCGTGACCTTCCAGCCCAGATTCAGGTCGATCTGCGGACACTGCCTGACCTTGGCATCGAACATGGTTTCGAGCGTCGGCTGGTGGACAAAATTGACGTCGGTTCCGCCGGATATCGCTTCGGCGGACCAGTCGATGTGCAGCAGTTCCTTCCATTCCGAGTTGAACCAGCGGTACGGAGGCGCGGGGTGGCTGACCGCAGGCAATTCGTCCCGCATGCCGATGCCTGAAAGCATGCGGAACATCTCATGGTCGATACACACCGCACGCGGCAGCGTGTAGCGCTCTTTCCATTGTTCGAAGATCGCGACTGAATGCCCATTGCGGGCCAAGGCCAAGGCCAGTACTTCACTTACAGGGCCGTATCCCACCTGCAGGACGTCATAGACGTCGTTGTCTTTGCTGCTCATCTCCTGCTCCTTCTTGCGGTATGCATTCAGCATGGCGATTTTTTCGCCCTATCGTCTATTTTTAATAATGACTATATTGTCAATTTGATATTCTATTCATAATGACGTTTTCGTCAATACAAAAATGAGCATCCTAGGGTTTGTTCCAATATGGCGTGACCGCCGCTACGGGAGCACTGGGAATGGAACGGTACAATGCCTTTTTTCCAGGTATGCACATGAACAAGCCGAATTCGAAACCGGAGGACCACCGCACCAGAGTCGGCCTGGCCCGGCGCGAAAAGACCCGCATACGCTTGATGCGTAGTGCGTTGGCGGTTTTTGCCGAAAAGGGTCCGGATCTGCCGGTTATTGATGACTTCATCGCGGCTGCCGGTGTGGCCCGCGGGACGTTCTACAACTATTTCAATACGACCAGCGAACTTCTCGTGGCCGTCACCAGCCAGATGAGCGACGAAGTGCTCAGTGTGGTGGACCTCGAGGTACTGAAGTTCAATGATCCAGCCGTGCGGGTTACGACGGGGACGCGTTTGTACGTACGCATGGCGCGAGAATATTCGGCGTGGGGCCGATTCCTGACTCGGGTGGGGTCTGCCCGGGCAGTGCGCGGAAAGCTGCTCGACACCTATTTGACACGTGACGTCGAGCTGGGGGTTTCAATGGGGCGATTCTCGGTGGACAATCCGCAGGCGATAAGGGATGTCATTCTGGGGTCTATTTTCTATGGCATCGAAACCATGTTGATGGAGCCATGCAGCGAGACCCATGTCGAGGAAATGATGGCCGCTGTCCTGCATGGAATAGGGCTTACCAAGAAAGAAGCGCACAAGATAGCGTTCATGCCTTTAGTGGAGACCGGGCCTGTTCCCGGGCCGATCTTCTCGGCACTGACCGAGAAGCATCGCTAGCAGCTACCGGCGTGTTGTGGCGGCCGAAGAGCGAGTCGGCCGGCGCGGGGCCTTTAGCTACGTGAGCGCGCGCTTCGTTGCAGCGCCTGCCTTATCCACGCATAGCCGCTGACCAGCACTATTCCCACGGCCACCAGCACTGCGCCGAACAAAAAGCTGGGATCCAGCGGTTCATTCAGCAGCCACACGCCGAAGAAGATTCCGAACAGCGGAGTCATGAAAGAGAACACGCCCAGGCGCGAGGCGAGGTATTTGCGCAGCAGCCAGAACCACGCCAGGAAGCTGAAGAAGGCAACGACGATGCACTGGAACAGCACGCTGCTTATGGCCAGCGTTGTGGGCCGGAAGCCCAGCTGGCCCGATGTGGCGGCCGAGCCGAACAAGATGATGAAGCCGCCCACCAGTTGATACAGCAGGGTCTTGGTAGCCGAGGCATGAGAAAGCCGCGAGCAGCGGACGACGACGGTGGTGGCGCCCCATGCAATGCCGGCCAGCAGGCCCAGGAAGTCGCCCAGCAGCATATTGCTGGCGTTGGGCGTGGACTCGCCGGCTTCGCGCCCGGTAAGCGCGACGACTATGCCTATGAAGGCCACCAGAATGCCGAACCATTGGGCCGCTGCCAGTTTTTCTTCGGGCAGCCTCCAGTGAAGGCCGATGGCGGCGATGAAGGGGGCGCAGTACAGGAAGACCGCCATGTGCGAGGCGGTGGTAAAGCGCAGGCCTTCGCCCAGGAAGATGAACTCAAGGCCGAACAGCACACCCACCAGCAG
>Ga0180219_1002810_pt1 | contig 10146 bp, 8 predicted proteins | sample eDN3rd30CBELigMG_FD_151338 | JGI IMG/M metagenome (GOLD analysis project Ga0180219, IMG submission 151338) | Enriched Miracle-Growth compost microbial communities from Emeryville, California, USA - eDNA 3rd pass 30_C BE-Lig MG (version 2)... ... | reverse complement strand
AAAAACGTCAAGTAGCTGTTGCCAAGCAAGCACTGCAAAGCGTCAAGGATCACCAGAAGCAGCGCAAAAATCTGGAACGTGCTCGCAAAGCCGCCTACGCGCCTGCTGCTCAGACGCGCGCCACCTCGTAAACTTCCCCGTTCACGACAACCACAATCGCGTCATTGCCTCTACGAAAATTCACCTGCCTACCACAGCACTCAAATCTGCCTTCGTGCGAATTCCAAAATCGCTCGTCGAAATCCAGAAGCTCCGCAACGTGATCTAGCAGATCATGCACGAAAATTTCGCATCTCACTTTCAGAACCTACGCAATTCCGCAATTGCGTCGAGTAGATTTTTGGTTGATGTGAATTGATAAGGAGATAGCTTGCATTCGCTAACGCTCACACAATCTAACGCCTTCACAATTTACAGCATCAAGCGCTTCGTGCTGTCGCCTCGCGCTTTGCCGCTGTATAATTCGTTCGACGTTTCTATCTGGTATTGGTGAATGCCTTCGCTAGATTAACTAGGCTTAGATCGCTTTTTTACCCCCCTTTCTGCTCAGCAGAAAAGAGAGTAAATTTGCGTTCGCCTTTCGCTGAGTTGAACTTAGGTTTTCACGCTTTTGGAAGCATCGCTGCTGTTATGCAGCCAAGTGGTTAGTATTGACTTGTTTTCAGACGTTTTACCGCGCCATCGCTGACGCCCTAACGGTGCCACACAACGAACTTCCAAATCCGCTGTGCAGGTGCAAGTTGGCAATGGAACAGCCAGAGCTTGCATCTTGTGAGTGCATTTTTTACGTGTGCCACTGAGCCTTGTTCCAAGGCCTAGAAAAATTCGCATTTCTAAATTCGTATGATTGCGTTTGTTCCTGCCGTCATACGACCAATTCGTCCTTCACGTTCGCGTGCTGCGCGCTCATCCATCTGGTCTTATTCCCAGCAAGTGTTTTCAAAAGCAGCATATGTCGTGCAACGCTGTGCGCTTCACGAATATATTTAGCACGCTCGAAATTTAATTATCTACGCAGAATACGCCCGCATAAAAATTATCTACATAGTTAACCGTCTCATGCCTTCGCCAAACGATAAACAGTCTGACGATGACAACCAAGCTGCCGTGCAATTTCACTGATCGCTATGCCGTTCGCCATCAACTCCTTCACGCGCTCAGCACTAACTGCTGCTCTGCGCCCCCTGTAAATTCCGTTGGACTTTGCTTTTGCAATGCCTTCGCGCTGTCGCTCGCGCCGCAAATCATTTTCAAACTCTGCCACAGCACCCAAAATCGCCAGCGTCAGCTTTCCCGTGCTGCTGCTCGTATCAATGTTCTGATGCACGCACTGAAACGCAACACCTTTGGCCGCAAGCTGGTCTAGCAACTGAAATAGATCGCTAAGCGACCGCGCAAAACGATCAAGCCTGCTCACGATAATGGTGTCGCCTTCGCGCACGAAGCCCATCATCTCTATCAGCCCAGCGCGTTCGCAATTCGTGCCTGTTGCCTTGTCCTCAAAGATGCGTTCGCATCCCTGTGCAGCAAGCTCACCTAACTGCACGTCCAAGCTTTGTCCCGTTGTGCTGACACGTGCATAACCAACGATCATATTTCCTCGTCACATTAGCCTCCAAGACCCAAACTGTCTGCTGTCGCAAAATCTGGAAATCGACCTAAATGTGACATTCGCTGCACGGCTTTTTGCCGTCACGTTAGCGTTTACCCGTTTACGACAGCCTCTGCCGCATTTTTGCCAAGCGCTCCTGTGCAATCGTCCCAAGCGCGCCCTCTGAAATTGGATTTTCAATCCGTTCCAGCTCGTGCTCAATGATGGCGATTTTTGTGCTGCGGATATCGCGTATGCCGCTTGCAATGCCGCCGCCGCTCTTGGCCGTCACAACTCGCGGAGCATCAATTGATGAAAGGTCAGGAAAATTGGAAGCGTCCCAGCGCACATCACGATCAAACCAGCCAGCCAATGCACCGTCTGTAGCTATCATCTCGTTCAGGTTCTCATACAGCCCATCAAATGCAGCTTCCGCAGCCCTCGCAAGTTTGCCCGCTCCTTGTGCGCCTTTCGCCCGCGCTGCCCTTGCCCTATTCTCCAGAAAAACAGCGCGCTTAAGCTTCGCCTCGTAATCGCGAATTTCGTCTGGCTTGTCCTTAAGCTGCTTCCGCAATTCCAACTGTTCGCGCCACGCGCTTTCAAAATCAGCATATGCGCTATCGCCCAACGCCTTACGCATTTCGCGATTTGATGCGTGTTTGCCCGCTTTCAGCAGCGCAAGCAGATGACGAAGCTTCGCTATGCGTGCGTCATCCTCAGCCATCACCCAATCAGTGCCGTCAAGCCGCGTTGTCGCTTGCTGCTGCTTTCTCGCCGCGCTTTTTACGTGGTTTCGTCAGATGCGGTTTAAGGTCAGAATGTTTGATGCCGTAACGACCGCAGATTGCCACGATCTCCTTGACCGCACCTGCACGTTCCGCCGTCTGCGCCGCCGCAATCTGCTTTTCCAAATCTTCCTTCTGCTTAAGCAGTTCCGCAAGCGTAGCCATAATATGCTCCTTCCAGTTTTGCGCCCGTAAATCCGTCAATCAATCTCAAGCTTTGGCAGCGAACGAACGATTTTCATCGTCTCCAAGCTTACCGTGATGACCCGCTGAAACAGCTTCAATGGATAAGCTGGGTCTTGCATCGTCTCATTCGCGTAATCGTTCGCGTCGTTCACAATGCCGCTTGCCTTGTCCGTTTTCACGCACTGCCGTTCCATCACCCAATCCAGCGCGCTCTTGCCGTTCACCACGTAGTCGTAAGCTTCCAACGGAATGTTCGTCATCGTGATGTTGGGGTTATAGATGACCGTCGTTTTGTCCAGATTTGGCCGCTTGCCCGCGAATTTCATCTGCTCAACGCGATAGAACGCCACTGGGTCAGCCACATTCGCTAAGCGCAGATCGCCTTCCTTGTATGTCACAGCGTATGGCTCTGTCGTTTCGTAGTTCACGTGCAGATCGCCAAGCTTGCGCCCTGCGTCCACAAACGCCCAGAAATCCGCTTCTCGCTTAACCGTAGGAATGCGTGGAAGCTCTTTGCTCAGATTGTCCGCAAAACGTGAACGATATTCCTCGCTGTGCAGCAGCCCATAAACATAATAAAAGACATCCCCCTTCGTGATTTTTGCATTTGGATATGCAGATTGGATGCGTTGCAAGCCAACGTCTGTGATCCCATCGTGCTTAACCAAACCATTTCCTGACGCTACTCCAGAAAACAGGTCAGTGTCCTTGCTGCTCGTCGCCTGCTCATAGACGTAAAGTGGAAAATGCTGGCCAGTTTGAAGCACGTGCAGATCAGGAATGTTGCTGGTCATAAGGACATTAAAGCCCCTTTGTGAACCCACGCCATTTAGCGATATTGCTAAATTCTCCGTGTCTGCTTCTGGATATAAGCGATATGTTTGATACCGCATTTCATTTAGTCGCTTACTCGCGTAAACCCATTGCTTTGTAAATGGGCGGTAAACTGCTTTGAAGAGACGCCCATCATAATCCAGCCGTTTGCGCTTTTCAAAATCCCACTTAAGCGCTCTGCTCCAGCTAATTTTCGCGTCGCAATCCGCCATATATTCGCTTGGGTCGTCGCCGTCTTGAGCATCCCAAGCGTCTAACTGTTCGTTATAGTATGCAATTGTTTTGCGAATGTTTTTATCGAGATTTTCTGGTGAAGAGTTGTAAGTCCACACATCGCGCTGCGTTTTTAGCCCGCTTGTGTGTGTAGCAAATAGAGAATTAGATGCCCTCTTATCGCCAATTGAGATGTATGCATTGAAAGAGCTGTCGCGCTGCGCCAGCCAGTCAGAATGCTCATCTGGTTCAATTTTCTGCCACCCATTTTGTGTTTGAAAGTTAGCCAAAGACCCACGCGCTCTTATGGCATCAAGCTTGTCGCGTGCGTTCAGATTATCTCCAATGTCGTGGTAGTATATTCCGTGTCCCGCATTCGCAGCGCCATTTTTTACGAGCAATGAAATTGCAACTGGTGCTCGACTTCCTTCACCAAAAACGTTCCCGCCTTCTTTGCGTCGCTGTTCTCCGCTTGTGCGCGCATTGCCGCGCAAGTTGAAAACGTAGATCGAGCTAAATTCTAATTCCAAGCACTTTCGTAGGCCAGCCATCGTTGTGCCATCCAGCCAACCGCCGTTCGTCACAAAGCCTATAACGCCGCTATCGCCAATCCTGTCGCTCGCCCAGCGAATTGCCATAACATAGCTGTCGTATAGCGAGTTCTTGTTCGTTGCAGTCGTTTCCTTCGCGTATGTGTCCGCAATGCGCTTGTTGAAATGGGGATAATCCGCGCCCGTATCGCTCACATTATATGGTGGGTTCCCAACGACTACGCGAATGTCCAACGCCTTCTGTCGCGTGCGTCGTGCGCTGTTGTCCTGCATCAGCGCCGCGACCATATCCTCGCTCTCATACATCTTGAACGTATCTGTGAGACAGATGCCTTCAAACGGTTCATATGGTTTGCCTGATAGCGTGTGATAGACCGCCTCAATGTTTATCGCCGCAATGTAGTAGGCCAGCAGCACGATTTCGTTAGCGTGTATCTCCTGCCTGTATTTGCGCTCAAGTTCGTCTGCTGAAATCAGCCCGCTTTGCAGCAAGCGCGTGATGAACGTTCCCGTGCCCGTAAATGGATCGAGAATATGCACGCCTTCGCTGCCCAGCGTTTGCCCAAACTCCTGCTGCAAAATGTCGTTTACAGAGTGAATGATGAAATCCACTACCTCAACAGGTGTGTAAACGATCCCCAGCTTTTCCGTGAGTTTTGGGAAAGCCGTTTTGAAGAATTTATCGTAGAGTTCCACGATAATCTTCTGCTTGCCTTCTGCGTTATCAATGCCGCTTGCTCGCCGCTTTACGCTATCGTAAAAGCTTTCAAGCGAAGCCGCTTCCTTCTGGATGTTTTGGGGTTCCAGCACAGCAAGCACGTTCTGCATTGCCTGTGAAACTGGATTATGTGCTGCGAAATCGTAACCCTCAAACAGCGCGTCAAAGACTGGTTTCGTGACAAGATGCTGTGCCAGCATCTCAATCGCCTCGTCCTTCGTAACGCTGCCGTTTAGATCGTCACGAATTTCAGCCAGAAACTCCTCAAAGACAGCACGTTCGTTGTCGCCCGTTTCCAGCGCCGCCTTGATGCGCGCAATATGCGCTTTCGCAATATCGCCAATGTCCTTTGCCCACGTTTCCCAATATGTCCGTGAGCCGCATTTCTGCACGATTTTTGCACGTATAGCCGCTGGAAACTCATCAAGGATAAAGTTTAGCTGTTCCTCTGGCCGCGTCCGTGCATCGCGCTCGCGTTCCTCGCCATCGCCGCCGTGCCCAATGCCAATGCCCTTGTTCTCGCCATTGCGCTGTGCTGGCAAGTTTTCCGCAACCGCAATGACCTCAATCCTGCCGCCTGCGTCGTTGCTCAATTCCAGCTTGTTGATCGTCGCATCAAAACGATCATCGTGCGCCCTAAGCGCGTTCAGGATTTGCCATACGACCTTGTAACGCTCATTGTCGTTCAGCGCTTCTTCTGGTGTTTTGTCCGCGGGAATAACCACAGGAAGAATGACGTAACCAAGCTTTTTGCCTGTTGCCCGCCGCATCACGCGCCCAACGCTCTGCACCACGTCAATCTGTGATTTTCGTGGATGCAGAAACATAATCGCATCAAGCGCAGGGACATCAACGCCCTCGCTCAAGCAACGTGCGTTGCTCAGGATTTTGCAGTGACGATCGTCAACGTCATCACTCAGCCAGTTCAGCAGTTCGCCGCGCGTCTTCGCGTTGAACGTGCCGTCCACGTGCTGCACATCGCAGCTAACCGCATTGTCCCTGTCAGCCTCGTTCGTGCTGGCCTCGTTGAATTCGTCCACTACCGCGCCAAACTCACGGGCAATCAGTTTGCTGGAACGAATGTCCTTACAAAACGCAATCGCTCGCCGCATCGCCTGACTGTCAGCACCAAAGCCGTCGGCATCTCCCTGTTTCAGCAGCGCCTTGTAGCACCCCACGATCTTCGTCGCGTCGTCAAGCTGTAGCTCGTTGCCTGCGTCCGCAAGCCTGCTCTGCACGCTCTTGCTGACGATCGCTTCGTCCATAGCCAGCACGACGACCTTGTAATCCGTCAGCAGCCCGTTCTCCACCGCCCAGCTAAAGCCGCGTGTGTAGAATGTGGGGCCGTAGATTGCTTCGTCGTCCATATCGCAAAGCGACACGGATGCATCTGCCGCTTTTGCCCTGGCACTGTCGCCAAAAATTCTGGGCGTAGCAGTCATATAGAGACGCTTCGCGCCCTGAACATATTGATTGTCGTGGATTTTGACGAAGTTGCTCGCTTCTTCGCCGTCTATCGTCGCGCCCGTCGTCCTGTGCGCCTCGTCGCAGATTATAAGATCGAACTGTGGCAAGCCGTGCTGATGCGCCGCCGTAAGCACTGGAATGCTCTGATATGTGCTGAACACGACCGTCAGCCGTTCAGTATCTACGCTGCCCGCTTTCTGCGCCAATTTCGCTGGTTGCGTCGTTGCTGGAAATTCCAGCTCGTGGACCTCAATTTCCGCAACATCATCAGCGTCTTTGCGCCGCTTGCCAACCTGTGCGTCGCTGCACACCGCAAACGACCGCAATTCCGTGTCCGTGTCCTTCGTCCACTCGCGCACTGTCTGCGCGATCAAAGCCAATGATGGAACGACAAAGAGCACGCGCTTGCCCTTGCCAGCGTAATGTTCCGCGATCTTGAGCGCCGTAAATGTTTTACCCGTGCCGCAAGCCATCAGCAGCTTGCCGCGATCAAAGTCCGCAAATCCCCGCTCTACAGCTTCCAGCGCCTGCTTCTGATGATCCAGCAGCGACTTCTTGGCCTGCAATTTGACCTGCGCCGTCGCCTCAAACGCGCTCCAGTCAATTGCGCTTTCGCGTAATGCGTCCAGCCCCACGCGCACCACTGGAATGTGCTGATCGCGTATCGTCTCCTCTGCGTTGCCGCTCCAATTGACCTCCGTTGTGTCAATGAACACCCGCCGCAAAAACGGTGGTTTCGCAGATGCAGACAGAAAGCTGTCTATATCCTTCTTCTGTATCGTGTGTTTGGGGGAATAGAATTTGCACTGGATAGCCGCAAAGCCGTCCTCGTCACGCAGCTTCGCGACAAGATCAATGCCCGTGTCGCGTCCATCTACGCCGTGCGCTTTTGCCCAATCCGCATAGTGCCACACTTCGCTGAACTGTTGGGTTTGCACAGGATCATTACGAAGATACGCTACCGCCAAGCGTTCAAAGTATGTCCCCTTTTCCCGTTCCGTTACCGCCGCATCACGATACGATGCCAACAAACGGTCTAAAGCTGACATAAAAGCTGCTCATCCTGTATAAATTTTGATGAGCAGCCTAGTTGCAAAAATCGTTGCAGGCCAGTGTGAAAATTGGCCTGCGCTTTCGTAAAGCTAACGTTACCTGACGATCAATGTAGCCAGCATATCGCCCCTGCCAACAAGCCTGCCTGCTTGATCCCTCGTTTCGTTCGCTACCGTATCATACCAGCCCACCAGTGCGCCCGCCTGATTGCGTCCCATAATGCGTCTGCCTGATTGCTCCCGCCAGCCAAGCAGCTTTCCCGCTCTGTCCCTGAATTCCTGTCGCATATCCGTTCTCCATTGTTGCCGCTTTCGTCGAACGCATCACACGCAACCAGTCAATCAGAAGCCGTAATCCGTTTCTGTTTTCCATTTTTCGGATCGACAGAATGAACGACGAAAATAGATCGTCGCTTAGTGCTAAGATTGGAAAGGAAAATGCTGTGGCCGTGAATTGGAAGAATGCCATCAAGCCTGCCGCTCAGAGTGTGGAATTCAAGTCCGCTGCTATGCAGATGAAGCCTGCTGAACGCATCGCAAACGGAATGGACGTTGCGCTTGCCGCATTCAAAAATAGTGAGAGCACGAAGAAGCGCCCCGCCATTGTTCAGAAAGGTAGCGAAGTTCGCTTCTGCGTTCGCTATGGCAATCGCGCCCTCACGCTCGTTGACAGCGACACGCAATTCGTCGCTGCCGCTGACAAGTTTGAAAGCGTGTATGCAGCTATCAAGGAAGCCGTGTTGAATGGAGAGTTCGACGCGCAAATTGCTGAACTCGTCGCCAGTGCGAAGAAGCGTGGTCAAGCTATGGCCGCTTCGCGCAAAGCAAAAGCTGCTGCCAAGCTGTGATACCCACTGCCAGCTTGCACGAAAAATGCCCGCCTAAATTTGGTGGGCATTTTTTTGAGCGCCAGACAGCGCCAGAAACGTTGCCTCGCTACCTGATTACCCCAAAGCGTGCTGTCAGCGCTCAGACCGCGCGACAGCGCATTTTAGCGTAGCCTGCTAGATATGCTGCCCGCCGCAAACTTCGCCCTTTTCATCAAACATCAACACCGCGATGTCATCTGCCCACACGTAAAAAGTCCCATCAGCAGATATTCGCATTGCGCGTATGACCCGTTTTAGCGCAGCATTCGTTTCCATTCGCGCCCTCGTTTTCGTGTCGCTGTCATCGTCACTAAGATTGTCTCGTAATGTGCGCAGCAATTCCACATCGTCTCGCGAACTAGGTTTTGCACTTTCCTTGTCATGCTGTTTTGATACCGCTGCGCGCTTAGCCTCAAGAATTTCCACCTCGCCTTCAAGTTCACTAGCACGTTTCGCTAACGTCTTTGATGGGTTGTCCAAGATTGAATTCACGATGTTTTCAATCTGCTTCCTAATGGTCGAAATTTTTCGCTCTAGCTCAGCAATCTCGCTTTTTAACTGCGCCGCCTTTGGGCTTTCAGAGCTGTCGTCAATAGCTGCCCATAGCAAGCGATCCAAAACAGCCTGCTCAACACGATCATAGCGAACTGCTGTCTTGTTGCTGCAACGATGATGCCGCCTCGCATTGTCGCACTGCATATAGGACGTTGCAACACTGTTAGGCCTGCGTTTGTCCTTGCCCTTTGCCAAATATGCCATAGTGCCGCCGCACACATCGCACTTAGCAATGCCAGAAAAAAGATTGCTCGCTGCATTCTGCATAGCGCCTCCAGTCCGCTGTCGCCCTGCACGCACGAGCTGCGCCTTGTTGAACTTCTCTGCTGTTATTGCTTGTGGGTAAAAACTTGAGTGCAAAACTTCACCGCGACGTGCAACATCGTGTCGTGGATGAATGATATATTCGCCAAGAACCCTGCGATTTACCAAGCACTTATGAATGTAGCTTCTGTGCCATCCATTTCCTCGCCCCCAGTTTTCTTCCTTTCTATCGTTAAATTTTTTAACGATATAATGCTCGCCCAACCCACTAATATAATCGTCGAAAATTTCGTTTAGAATTTCGACACGACGCTCTACTAGCGCATATTTTCCGTCTTTGATGCATATCCATTCAGGAGTTTTACGGGAAATTGGACTACTTTCACCGTTCATAACAGCGCGATGTTTAGCGCTCCAAACTGCGCTAATTCTCTTGGATTTTTTTAGACTTTCTTCGTAAGCCAACTGCGCTTTTACGATTATTGAAAACAGGTCCATTAAATCTGCGTCATCGCCAGATTTATAAACGTGCCCGTCCTGAAATGTTGCAACGTCAACGCCGTTTTCGTTGAGCATCCATATCAAGCGTGCCGCAGCTTTCGCACCTTGTCGTGACAGCCTATCAATGTTCTCAACGACCAGCACAGCGCCTTGCTTAAATTCGCCTTCGCGCGCTCGCTTTTCAAAGCCAAAAAGAGAAGATCCATCTTCGCGATTTGCGCCGTGGAACGCAGATTTACCTTCGTCGCTGAAAGTTTCGTCAAGCCGCCAGCCATTTTGCTCCACGAACGCCGTGGCCAACGAAATTTGCCGTTCTAGCGAATGCCCTTTCGCTTGTTCCATCGTGGAAAAGCGCGCGTAAATATATGCTGGCTTTACGTCTGCTGGAACCGTGATTGCTGTGTGAATGGTCATACGATAAGCCTTAATCGCAACAAGTTAATGTTGCGATACGACCTACTACAACGTTAGCAGGTTATGTCCGCCGGCCGCGGCGATCTCCAGCGCGCGGCGGGCGACCTCCTGCCCCTTCACCTGTGCCAGATCGGGCGTGGGCGGCG
>Ga0180219_1002806_pt1 | contig 10158 bp, 9 predicted proteins | sample eDN3rd30CBELigMG_FD_151338 | JGI IMG/M metagenome (GOLD analysis project Ga0180219, IMG submission 151338) | Enriched Miracle-Growth compost microbial communities from Emeryville, California, USA - eDNA 3rd pass 30_C BE-Lig MG (version 2)... ... | reverse complement strand
TATGACATGAAACGGGGCGGCCGCAAAGTGGGCGGGGCTGCGCCGGGGGCGCCCGCCGGAGCCCTAGGTGGGCAGGCGAAGGTCGTGGACCGGCAGGGCGTGCCGGGTGTTCCGCTCCACTTGTGTTGGTCTTTCCGTCGTCATGGTCGGATTTATTCCGGCCATCCCGATCGGGGAGGCAGGGTGCCGCCGCAAGGTGCCTTGCTAGGCGGGATGGCCGGGACAAGTGTAAAGCCCGGCCATGACGCGTGTCGCATGGACTGCTTCAGCGCGGATGAGCGCGGCGACGCCGTTCATGCGAACGGCTTTGCCCGGCCGTGACGCGTATGGCAGGAACCGTTTCAGTCCGGACGGGCGCGGCAAAATCCGGCAACCCTGCGTCTCCATTCAGGGCGCACAGGATTCATGGCGCAATTCATCGCGCACGGGAAAGGTGGGCTGCCGCGAGGGAGCGGGGCCGATGGATACGGCGCGCGTCACGCCGTCTCCAGATGCAGGCCGCACTCCTTCTTGGTCTCGTCCTCCCACCACCAGCGCCCGGCGCGTTCCGGTTCGTTGGGTCCGATCGCACGCGTGCAGGGGGCGCAGCCGATCGACACGAAACCTCGGGCGTGCAGCGCGTTCACCGGTACGCCGTTCGCGGACGTGAACGCGGCGACGCGTTCGCGCGTCCAGTCGAAAAGCGGCGACAGCTTGAGAAGCCGGTGGCCGCGGTCGACCGCGAGGATATCCAGGTCATGGCGGTTGGCGGACTGGTCGGCGCGCAGGCCGACGATCCAGCCGGAAGCGCCCTTCAGCAGGCGGTTGAGCGGTTCCACCTTGCGCACGAAGCAGCAGCTCTGGCGGGCTTCCTTCGATTCATAAAATCCGTTGATGCCCTGCTTGCTGACGAGCTTTTCCAGTTCTTCGTGGTGCGGATAGAGCGCGCGGATGCGCAGGCCGAAGTGCCGCTCGGTTTCCGCCCATAGATCGTAGGTTTCGGGAAACAGCCGCCCGGTGTCGAGTGTCGCCACGTCGATGTCGAGGCCGAGCTCCGCGATCATATGGAGGATCGCCTGGTCCTCGATGCCGAGGCTGGTCGTGAACACGATGCGCCCTTCGGTTTCCTCGCGGAATTTGCGCAGGCGGTCCTGCGCCGACAAGGCGGCCAGCCCGGGCGCGAGTTGCGCCGCGCGATGCGCGAGCGCGGCGGCGTCGGCTTCGCGGCTCTCCGGCGCATTCGTCGCCGCACCCGCCGTCAGCGAAAGGATCAGGCCGCCGCCGACGATGCGGCGGTCGAGTTCGAGCGCGATCCGCCCGGTCGAGGGATTGATCGCGTGGGGGTCCGCGGCGACGGGATGGTCGAGCGCGATCTCGACTTCCCCGACATGGTTGCGGCCGATGGTGGCGCTGGTCGCCGCCTCCAGCGCGCCGGGATCGATCGATGCGGCAATCGTGCTGACGACGCCGCGGCGCTCGGCGGTGCCGATGCGCAAGGTCAGCCGCGTCCCGGCGGCGAGGGGAACGTGATACAGCCAGAACACGCGGGCGCGGATGCGCTGGCCTGCGCCGGCGGGCGTCGCCTGGAGCGAGATGACGTCGCCGCGCTCGACGAACAGCTCGCGGTCGAGCGTGATGCCGACCGACTGACCGGCGCTCGCGGCTTGCGGCGCGCGTGCCTCGTTGGGCACCGGCCACTCCTCGATGGACTTCACGACCGCCGTCTTGCCGGCGGGCATGATGCGGATTTCGTCCCCGACGGCGATGCGTCCGCTTTCGATGCGGCCCGCGACGATGCGGCGCTCGTCGAATTTATAGACCGCCTGCACCGGCAGCCGCAGCGTGAGATCGACGAGCGGCGGAGCGGGGACGAAGCGGTCGAGCGCTTCGAGGACGGTCGGGCCTTCGTACCAGCCGATCTCGGGCGTGCGTTTCGCCACGCCGTCGCCCTGGCGGGCGGAAATCGGGATGACGGCGGTCGCGGTCACGCCGAGGCCGGAGAGATAGGCGGTGATTTCCCGGGCGATGTCGCCGAAACGGGAGGCGTCGTAGCCGACGCGGTCCATCTTGTTGACGACGACCGCCACCTGGCGGATGCCGAGCAGATGCAGGAGGTAGCCGTGGCGGCGGGTCTGCTCGCGCACGCCTTCGGCCGCGTCGACGATCAGCACGGCGGCATCCGCCTGCGCGGCGCCGGTGATCATGTTGCGCAGGAATTCGGCGTGCCCGGGCGCGTCGATCAGCACGATGTCGCGCGAGGCGGTGCGGAAGCGGATCTGGCTGGTGTCGATGGTGATGCCCTGGTCGCGCTCGGTCTGCAGCGCATCGAGCAGGAACGACCATTCGAACGGCATGCCGCGCCGCGCGCTGACGGCCTTGAGCGTGTCGAGCTTGCCGTCGGGCAGGCTCCCGGTCTCGTGCAGCAACCGGCCGATCAGGGTCGATTTGCCGTGGTCGACATGACCGACGATCACGATCCGCACCAGCGGACGTTGTCCGGCGGATTTTGCATGCGGCGAATTGAACTGGATGTTCATGGCGGAGACTCGCGGAAACGAAGGAGAGGGAGGCGTCAGAGATATCCGGCCGTTCGCAGGCGCTCGAAGGCGTCTTCGGATTCATGATCCATCGCGCGGCCCGAGCGTTCGGAAACCGTCGTCGTCTCGAGCTCGGCGAGGATTTCTCCGATGCTCGAGGCGTTCGATTCGATCGGGAAGGTGATGTCCTGGTCGCCGAGCGAGCGGTAGCGCTTGCCGTTGCGGGACAGGTAGAGCGGGATGATCGGGATGTTCTCGCGCTGCGTGTAGGCCCAGATGTCCGTCTCGGTCCAATGGAGGATCGGATGGATGCGCAGGTGCGCGCCGGGCGGCGGCGAGGCGTTGAAGTGGTTCCAGAACTCCGGCGGCTGGTCGCGCACGTCCCATGCGCCCTCGGCGCCGCGCGGCGAGAAGACGCGCTCCTTGGCGCGGGTCGCTTCCTCGTCGCGCCGGATGCCGGCGATCAGCCCGTCGAACCCATGCTTGGCGAGGGCGAGCTTCAGCCCTTCGGTCTTGCGCGCCGCCGAGCGCGCGGCGGGCGGCAGGGTCGGATCGACGCTGTCGATCGGCGGGCACGGCTCGACGATCAGGTCGAGGCCCCATTCCTTCGCGTAGCGGTCGCGGAAGGCGTACATTTCAGGGAATTTCTTGCCGGTGTCGACGTGCATGGCCGGGAACGGCATGCGGCCGAAGAAGGCCTTGCGCGCCAGCCAGATCATGACGTTGGAGTCCTTGCCGAGGGACCACAGCAGCGCGATCTTCTTCAGCCGCGCGAAGGCTTCGCGGAAGATGAAGATGCTTTGGGCTTCGAGGTCGTCGAGACGGTCGGTCATGAACGCTCCGCGGGAAGTCGGCGATGCTGCGCGCAGCGGAGATACGAAACGTCTCTTTTCGGGCGGGGCGTGAGGTATCGTTTTTCCAAAACGCGAACATTCATAGGAGAAATATTTTCTCCGACGTGGAACATTTCACTGTTCTATTGGTAGAATCATTCTCGTCAATGGCGAATCGATAAAAAGAACTTTCTGCGTGAATGGGCGGCCGGCGCGAAAGCGGCGTTCTGTTTTTCGCGCCGGAACGACCAAGCCATTTTGCCCCGTCAGTTTCCCCGATGCGCGCCGCGCGCCGGCCGTCCGAACCGACGCCGGCGAAAACCGATTCCCGACCACGCCGTCGAACGGGTTGGTCGCCGTCGTACGGACCCGCGACAAGCACCGAAGCGGACTTTCCGGACATATCCGCAGCTTGTCGGGGACGTTCCGTCAGCTTGTCGGCGACGCGCCGTCAGCTTGTCGGCGACGTTCCGTCAACGCGCCGTCAGCTACTCGGCGACGCCTTGGCGCGGGCCGTATCGAGGTCGTGGAGGATGTCGGACATGCGGTCCTGCGCCTGCGCCGTCAGCGACTCGAACGTCGAGTTGCCCTTGGCGTCGATGCCGACGACGAGCGGGCCCAGCCGCTCGACGCGCAGCTTCACCAGGCGGTAATGCGAGACGAAATCCTCCCACGCGACCTTCCTGACCTCCTTGATCGCGTCGGACAGGAGCGGCGAGCCGCCGCCCAGGAACGACAGATAGACGCAGCCGACCTCCTTCATCGCCTCGACGCAGGCATGGTCGAGGCCGCCCTTGCCGCCGACCATGCGCAGCCCGTAGTGCCGGATGATCGGCGGCATGACGGCGTTGAAGCGCGTCGAGGTCGTCGGATTGATATAGAGCACCTCGAAGCCCTGCGGCGTGTCCCGGCTGTAGCTGCCGAGGTGAAACAGCGTGCCGCCCGCAATGTCGATCGGCAGCGGCCTGTTCTCCTTCATGTACTCGAGGATGCGCCCGCAGGTCGGCAGCCCGGCGGTGAGCACGATGTCGCCGTCGAGTTCGACGAAGTCGCCGGCGTCGAGCGAGCGGATCGTCGCCTCGTCGATCGGAAGCTTCAGGCGGCGGATCTCGGTCATCGGTTCCTGCCTCACTCGAACCGCTCGACGCGCCCGTCGTTATGGATGCGGGCGCCGGCGCGGCGATTGATCCAGCAGTTGAAGCAGACGGCGACCGGCGTGAAGCCGTGGCCGGACGTGTATTCGACATGGACGGCAAGCGCGGTGGTGTCGCCGCCAGTCCCCATCGGGCCGAAGCCGGTCTTGTTGACGGCGGCGAGCAGGCGCTTCTCCATGTCGGCGAGGATCGGCTCCGGATTGGCCTGGCCGAAGGGACGCAGCGTTGCCTGTTTCGCGATCTTGGCGCACAGGTCGAAGGTGCCGCCGATGCCGACGCCGATGACGACCGGCGGGCAATGCTGCGAGCCGGCCTTCAGCACGCAGTCCATCACGTATTTCTCGATCACGTCGAGCGTCGGGAACGAGAAGATCTCCAGCGCCGCCCAGCGGCCGGAACCGAGCGCTTTCGGCTGGCAGCAGATTTCGAGATAGTCCGCGCCGTCGATCAGGTCGTAGCTCACGATGGGCATGCCCTTGCCCTTGTAGCCCCGCTCGTTGGTGAGCGGATTGGTGACGTGCTTGAGGATCGGCGGCTGGATCGTCTCGACGAGATGGTCGAAGCCGTCGGAAATCGCCTGCTTGATGTTTCCCTCCAGCCGCGCGGCGGTGCCGACCTTGACGAAATACACCGGAACGCCGGCGTCCGAGCAGACATGACGGTTGGTGTTCTCCGCGGCCTCGGCGCTGCGCAGCATCATGTCGAGGATCCGGGTCGCGCCTTCGTTGGTTTCCGCGGCGCGCGCCCTTCGCAGCGCGTCCTTGGTGTCTTCCGGGATCTTCTTGAGGCACGACTCGTAGAGTTGCGCGGAGATCGTCTTTACCTGGTCGTAGGTGATCGCCATGCGTTTCCATCGCTGCGGGCTTGTCCCGCTTGTCGTTCCGGCCAGCGGCGCGCTGGCGCAACCGTTCCCACGACGATAGGGTGCCGCCGGCTGTTTGGGTAGGCCGTTTTGGAAGATCGGAAATGACGCAAAAGCCAAGGTTTCTCGCCATCAGCACCATCCCGCCGGATCTGCGGGCGGCGATCGACGCCAGGTACGGCATCACGGACTACCTTTCGCTCGGCGGCGCGCCGGGGAAGCCGGTGTCCGCGCCGGGATACCAGGTCGCCGTGACCATGGGCGTCTTCGGCATCGACGCGGCCACGATGGATGCGCTGCCCGATCTCAGGCTCGTCGCCTGCAACGGCGCCGGACTCGAGAAGATCGATCTTCGCGCGGCGCGGGAGCGGGGCATTGCCGTATGCCATACCCCCGACGAACTGGCCGAGGACGTGGGCGACGGCGCCATCGGCATGACGTATGCGCTGTTGCGCCGGCTGGTGGAGGGCGACCGTTTCGTGCGCGACGGCAGATGGCTCAAGGAGCGGCCGTCTCCCTCGACGCGCCTCGCGGGCAAGACGATGGGGATTGTCGGTCTGGGTCGGATCGGCGCGCATATCGCCAAACGCGCCGAGGCCATCGGCATGACGGTGAAATATCAGGGGCCGCGGCAGAAGCCGGGCGTGACCTTTCCCTTCGTCGCCGATGTGGCGGCGTTGGCGCGGGAGTGCGACGTGCTGGTGCTGGCCTGCCCGGGCGGGGCGGCGACCCGTCATCTCGTCAATGCCGATGTGCTGCGCGAACTCGGTCCGAAGGGTTATCTCGTCAACGTCTCGCGCGGTTCCGTCGTCGAGGAGGGCGCGCTGCTCGACGCGCTGGAGAGCAAGTCGATCGCCGGCGCGGCTCTCGATGTGTTCGCCTCCGAGCCGGACATCGACCCGCGCTTCCTCAAGCTCGATAACGTGGTGCTGGAGCCGCATTCGGCCTCGATCACCCATGAGACGCGCGCGGCAATGGTCGCCCGGCTGATGGGCGATATCGATGCGTTCGTTCACGGCCGCCCGTTCTACGATGCGGTCAAGGGCGCGTCGTAGCGGCGTCACGGCCGCCGGCGAGCTTCGCGGAGCGAGTGCGCGTGCTTCTCCTGCGCCAGCGGATGGGTACGGCGGTGTGAAACTGGCGTGACTTCCGCGGTGGCTCGTGGCCGTGGCTCGTGGCCGTGGCCATGGCGCGCGCCCGCAGCTATCGCGATGGGCGATGGGCGACGGGCAGCGGCGTTCGCCGCCGCATCGCGTGGCGATCAGAGATAGACGGTCTTCATCTGCGCTTCGGGATAGCGCAGGCCGGCGGCGGCGCCCGCAGGGACGGTGCTGGAAATCCGCGCCACGTCCTCGTCCGTCAGCTTGACGGAGAGCGCGCCGATGTTCTCCATCAGCCGCTCCCTGCGCTTGGTGCCCGGGATCGGGATCACGTCGTCTCCCTGCGCCAGCAGCCACGCCAGCACGAGCTGGCCGGTGGTGCAGCCCTTGTCGCGCGCCAGCGCGTCGAGCTTGCGGACCAGTTCGTTGTTGCGGGAGAGGTTCTCGGCGGCGAAGCGTGGGTGGCGGCGGCGCGCATCGTTCTCCGGCATCGCTTCGAGGCTCTGCACCTGCGACGTCAGCAGCCCGCGGCCGAGCGGGGAATAGGCGATGAAGGCGATGTTCAGCTCGCGCGTGGTGCGGCGCGTCTCCTCGGCCTCGGTGCGGTAGAGCAGGGAGTACTCGTTCTGCACGGCGGCGATCTTGTGGACCTTCTGGGCGCGGCGGATGGTCTCCGGATTTGCCTCGCTCAGGCCGAGCGCGCGCACCTTGCCCTGTTCGACGAGACGCGCCATGGCGCCGACCGTGTCCTCGATCGGCACGGTGGGGTCGATGCGGTGCTGGTAATAGAGATCGATGACGTCGACGCCGAGCCGCTTGAGGCTGAGCTCGCATGCCTGCGGCACATATTCGGGGCGCCCGTCCGCCACCCTGCCGCCCTTGCCGCCGAGATTGCCGAACTTGGTCGCGATCACGACCTGCGCGCGGCGGCCCTTGATGGCCTTGGCGATCAGTTCCTCGTTGTGGCCCCAGCCGTACATGTCCGAGGAATCGAGCAGGGTGATGCCGTTGTCGAGCGCGGCATGGATCAGGGCGATGCTTTCCGCGTCGTCGCTCTGGCCGTAGATGCCGGACAGGGACATGCAGCCAAGGCCGAGCGCCGAAACGCGGATGTCGGAAGAGCCGAGCGTGCGGGCGGGGAGGGTCTTGGTGCTGGACATCGACTGGGTTCCTCGTTGGACTGTGCCGAAGCGATGGCGCGAGCCATCCGCAAAGGACCGGCCGCGACGTTCCGGAAGCGCGTTTGCCCCGGCGTCGTCACGGATGCGTCCGCCCGGGCACGCGGCGTCGCCCGCGGACGAGATTAGCGCCTGCCCTTGCGGCGCATCAACCGTTCGAGCGCGCGGAACTCGACGTTGGCCGATTTCTTCGCGCGGGTTTCGATGGCGCGATAGTGCGTGACGATCTCCTTGCCGATCGGCGTCAGCACGGCGCCGCCGCCGTATCTGCCGCCGGTGGCCGCCGTGATGGCCGGCTCGCGCAGGGCGTTGTTGATCTCCTCCACCAGCAGCCAGGCCCGGCGATAGGACATTTCAAGGCTGCGCGCGGCGGCGGAAATCGAGCCGGACTTCGCGATGGCTTCCAGGAGGGCGATCTTGCCGGGGCCGATGCGGTCGCCGGAGGAAAGATCGATGCGGATGGATAGACGGGTATCGAGCATGGAGTGTCCGTTACGGCTACGCGGCGCAGGTCACCCGGAACGCGGCGCGCGGTCAAGGGCGCTGGCCTGTCGTCCGGCCGCCGAAATCACGCATATGTGCGGAAAAGTGTAGCTTCCCCGGGATCGTGCCGCGATACGCTGATGGCCGCCGTCCATGGAGACGTGCGCTCCGGAAGAACAAGTGCTCTGGAAGACGTGTGCTCAGGAACGTGTGCTCGGGAAGATGAGGGGTCCGCCATGCCCGCTGCCGAATCCGGTTTGATGTCGTTGCGCCGCCTGCTGCCGGCCGTCGCGGCGGCCGGCGCGATCGCCTTGGCCGCCGCGTATCTGCCTTCCTTCGCCGCCGAGCCGGCGGTCGAATTGCCGCCGCCCGCGGCCGACATGGCGAAGACGGACGGATTGCAGAGCGTGGTGCTGGCGGGCGGATGCTTCTGGGGCGTGCAGGGCGTGTTCCAGCATACGGCCGGGGTGACGCGCGCGATCTCCGGCTACGCCGGCGGGTCGAAGCAGACGGCGGACTACGAGACGGTGAGCACCGGGACCACCGGCCATGCCGAGGCCGTCAAGGTGACGTTCGATCCGGCGCGCATTTCCTACGGGAAGATTCTGCAGATCTTCTTCTCCGTGGCGCACGATCCGACCCAGCTCAACCGGCAGGGACCGGATCACGGGCCGCAGTATCGCTCGGCGATATTCTACGCGGACGCGGACCAGAAGCGCGTCGCCGCGGCCTATATCAAGCAGCTCGACGCCACCAGGGCGTTCCCGCGTCCGATCGTGACGCGGGTCGATCCCTTGCAGGCGTTCTATCCGGCGGAGAACTACCACCAGGACTACGCCACGCTGCACCCGAACAATCCCTACATCGCCTACAACGACCTGCCGAAGATCGAGAACCTGAAGCGGGTGATGCCGGACGTCTATCGGGACAAGCCGGTGCTGGTCGCCGGCAGCCTGATCGATTGAAGGCGGCGGCGCCGTTCAGCCGCGCCGCCGCAGGATCGCTTCCGCCATCGCCGCGGCGCTCGCCTCGATCTCGGCGGCGCCGGCCTGCGGGGTCGCCTGCGCCGGGTCGCCGACGTGACCCTGCGGGGTCTTGCGGCGCGCGATCTCGGGCGCGGTGCGCCATTCCGCCAGGTCGGCGGGCGAGAACTCGACCGCGGGAATCGACGGCAGCTTGTCCCGGTGCACCAGCGACGGGCAGATCGAGAGCATGATCGAGGTTTCCCACTGGCCGGCATGAATGTCCGGGAACGCCGCCTTGGAAGGCTGCGCGGCGAACGGCGTGACATGCGGCTCGGACAGTCCGACGCCGAGCCGGTTGAGCAGGCTGTCCTCGGCGAGGAAGGAAATGTCGGCGCCGGTCTCCGCCCGCCCGCGCCGGATGGCGTCGAGGATGGTGCGGTTGTGCAGCGCGTCGCCATGGCCGGTGATGCAGAAGGTCCGGCGGAAGCCGTCGCGCACGAGGCTCGCGAAAATGTCGGCCATCAGTTCGATCATGATCGCCGGCCGGACCTGGAACGAGGCCGGGAAGGCGGCCGAGACGAAGTTCACGCCCCAGTAATAGGGTGGGACGATGACGCTCGGCACGTTCCGCGCCGCCAGCAGTTCGCGCACGCGGCGCAGCCGCGCGGAGGGAAGGTACACGTCGGTTCCCGCCGGCAGGTGCGGGCCGTGCTGCTCGATCACGCCGAAGGCCCACAGGGCGACGGCATCCTGCCGCGCCGCGTCCTCGACCTCGCGCCAGGTCATTTCGGCCATCGTGCCGGCGAATATCGCATCGCCCTGATCCATCTGCCGTACCGCTCCGTCAGCCCCATTGCTTGTCCGGCAGACTAGCAAGCATCGCCGCGCGGCGCCATCGCAGGCTTGCCGCATCGGCGTGGGACATGCGCAGCGAACATTCGGGCGCAGCGAACGTTCGCGAAGCGCTCAAAGAACGTTCGGGAGGCGCTCAAAGCACGGGATTCGTCCGCCCGTTCTCGGGGAGCGGCGCGAACCGTCCATGGTTGCGGATGCCGCCGCGTTCGGCG
>Ga0180219_1002802_pt1 | contig 10169 bp, 7 predicted proteins | sample eDN3rd30CBELigMG_FD_151338 | JGI IMG/M metagenome (GOLD analysis project Ga0180219, IMG submission 151338) | Enriched Miracle-Growth compost microbial communities from Emeryville, California, USA - eDNA 3rd pass 30_C BE-Lig MG (version 2)... ... | reverse complement strand
AAGGCACGTCGATCGGCCCGTGAAGCTGGCAGTCCAGTTGCCTCTTGACTACGTGGCACCTCTGGATGAATATCGGCCAATAACTTATCGACGATAAATTATAGTCGGTGCAGGTGCAGGTATTGGCCCGGTGGCCGGCGAAAGCGCCTTGGGCGGCGAGAGATTTTCACAACAGAGGGGACTCATGATGGCAAACTACGAAAATCGCATTCCAACGACCCATGTCGGCAGCCTGGTCCGGCCGGACGACTTCGTGCCGCTAGTCCGCAAACGGGCGGCCGGCGAGCTTGGCGATGGCGACTTCCTGCCGGCGCTGAAGAGCGCCGTCGCCGATGTTGTGAAGAAACAGGTAGAGGTCGGCGTCGACATCGTCAGCGACGGAGAATTCGGCAAGATCGGCGGCTGGGAGCAGTATGTGCTGGATCGGCTCTCCGGCTTCACGCGGAATTCGCAGCCGATGGATATTAGCAATTTCAGCACGGACATGACGCGCTTCGCCGACTTCTACAAGGAAGAGTTCGGCAAGTCCGAGTATGCGGAAGGGGTCGTCCCCTGTACCGGTGAAATCCAATATACCGGCTTTGACGAGCTGAACCGGGACATAGACAACCTGAAGGAGGCCGTCTCCTCCGCCGGCGCAAACGATGGCTTCCTACCCGTCGCGGCGCCGGCCAGCGCCTTCTCCATGTCGCCCAACGAGTACTATGCCACCGACGAGGAGTATATCTTCGCCGGCGCACGGGCACTGCGGGAGGAATACAAGGCGATCGTGGACGCCGGCCTCTACGTGCAGATCGACGACGCTCACTTGCCCGCCATGCACGACCATTTCATGCATATCGGGCGCGACAAGGACTATCGGGCGTGGGCCCAGATCCGCATCGACGCGCTTAAAGAGGCACTGGAAGGCATTCCCGCCGAGCGTGTGCGCTATCACATCTGCTGGGGCAGCTGGAACGGACCGCACACGGGCGACGTCCCGCTCAAGGAAATCGCGGACCTCCTCCTGCAACTGCCGGTGGGTGCCTATGCCGTTGAAGCCGCCAACGCGCGCCACGAACACGAGTGGAAAGTCTGGAAGGACATCAAGCTGCCCGAGGGACGCAAGCTCATCCCTGGCGTGATCAGCCACCAGACAAATGTCGTGGAACATCCTGAACTGGTTGCCGAGCGGCTGTTGCGTTTTGCCAGCGTGGTCGGGCGCGAGAATGTCATCGGGGGCTCCGACTGCGGGTTCGCGCAGGGCCCGTTTGTACGGCGGGTACATCCGAGCATTCAGTGGGCAAAACTCTCCTCCCTCGTCGAAGGCGCGCGCCTTGCGTCAAAGGAACTCTGGGGAAAACAGGCTGCGTAACACGTGTCCATTCCCGCGACACCGCCTGGCTCTCGATCACCGGGAGCCAGGCTTTTTTGCGCGTAGGTTCTCTCGCTGCCGAAGGCAACGAACACACCCCAATTTGCGCCACGACGCCCGCGCGAACCAGCGCGCCCATACTTCTACAAGCTCAGCCGCAGTAATCCGCGATTTATTGCTCCGACAACGCCATCCCGCAACTACTAAATTTATCGTCGATTAATATTTGTTTGCGAGGCGTTTTCGCCAGTGATATATTTATCACTGATAAATATGAAAAGCATTGAACAAGGCAGGGTTTGGGAATTTCAACCTATCGGGGTAACAATGAAAAGGCTTTCCCACAGATCGTATACGGAAACGGCTCTATTGGCGCTTGCACTCGGCATGTCTGTTCCGACAACCGGAGCTAACGCTCAAAGCAGCAGCGGCAACGATGCCAACAATATGGTGCTCGAGGAAATCGTGGTCACGGCGCAGTTTCGAAGCCAGAACCTGCAGGACACGCCCATCGCCATTACCGCACTGAATTCGGAGATGATGGAGGCCCGCGGGCAGACCAACGTCACCGATATCAGCGCCTCGGCACCCAACGTCACCATTCAGCCGGCCAATGCCGGTTTTGGCAATGCCGCCGCCATATTCATTCGCGGCGTCGGGCAGTTCGACTATAATTTCGCCCTTGAACCCGGTGTCGGTGTCTATGTCGACGACGTCTATTATCCGACAATTTTCGGCTCCGCTCTGGACCTCCTGGATCTTGACCGCGTCGAAATCCTGCGTGGCCCGCAAGGTACATTGGCGGGCAAGAACTCCATCGGCGGCGCCATCAAACTCTATTCAAAGAAGCCATCCGGAGAGCGCGACGGCTTCGTGGAAGCAACTTACGGCCGTTTCGACCGGATCGAACTGCGGGCCGCCTCCAATGTCACCCTGGTTGAGGACGCTCTGTTTGCCCGCGTCTCAGGAGCATTGAAGCACAGTGACGGCTACCTCACCCGTTATGATTTCAGCTGCCGCAATCCGGACTCTGGGTTTCCGTCTCAGCGACTGACTGAGGATTGCGAACTCGGAACCGAGGGTGGTCAGGACTACCAGGGAATTCGGACCGCAATCCGCTGGATCGCTGGCGACCGTCTTGAGGTCAATCTGATCGGCGACTACGGCGTCGATAACCCCGAACCCAGCCCATCACAACTGTTGCAGGCCACGTCGCCTTATGCGCAACAGTTCATCACCGACGAAAAATTCGTCAACTACGCCACCTACAGCATACCGACCAGCGGCTACGCGGTGGAGCCGTTGTCCCGTGCCAAGAGCCGGGGTGTCTCCGCGACAATCGACTATCAGTTGACCGACACGATGCAGTTGACCTCTATTTCCGCATATCGCAAGACGAATGGCGTGTTCAGCTCCGATCTCGACGTGAGCCCTCAGGGAGGCAGCCTCCTCTACAATACCGAGAAATTCGGCACTTTCACGCAGGAAGTGCGCTTAAATGGCTCCTTTGGCGCATTGGTCGACTATACGCTGGGCGGGTATTACTACCGGGGACGCGGTTTTCTCGGCGGCCGCAATGATGTGGGCTTTGACGTCGCCCCGGACACACGCGTGACAACAGTCAATTTTGTCCAGGCGGACGATATCGACTCCTCAAGCAAGTCGGCGTTCCTGCACACGGTCTTCCATATCACGGATCGTCTCAATGCATCGGCGGGCGTGCGCTATACAGACGAAAAGAAGACGTACGACTTCCGCCGGATCGATCCGGCAACCGGCGGTCTTCCTCCGCTCGTCGGCGGTCTCGACGGCGTTTCGGCCGACCCGCCCTACACGGACTCCCGTTGGGACTACCGCTTCAACGTCGACTATCGCTGGTCTCCGGAAATCCTGACCTACGCCACCATCTCGACGGGTTTCAAGGGAGGTGGCATCAATCCGCGACCCTATACGCCGGCACAAGCCGTCCCCTTTCAGCCGGAAGAACTGACGGCCTATGAGATTGGTGCCAAGACGGACTTCTTCGACCGCCGCTTGCGCATCAACCTGTCGGCGTTCTTCAACGACTACAAGAATATCCAGATCACCACGACAGGGCCTTTCGCGGATTTCCCTATCTCGGCACGGCCGGAGAATGCCGGCGCCGCTCACGTCAAGGGCCTGGAACTGGAGACTACCGTCTATCCGGTTGATGGCCTCATGATCGATGGGATGGTGAGTTATCTTGATTTCGACTATCAGTCATTGACGGCCAGCGCCGTGGCCTCCGGTTTCACCCTGGACATGGTGAATCCTTATACACCGGAATGGAATGCCAGCGTCGGTGTGCAATACGACATGGCCAGCAGCGCCGGCACCATAACGCCACGGCTGGATGTGAACTATCAGTCGAGCGCCTACACGCTGGGCCAGAACGCCGCCAGCAACCTGCTGGACGGATACACCCTCCTCAACGGCCGGATCACTTTCACACCACGCGACTCTGATTGGCGGCTCGCGGTATCCGTCACCAACCTCACCGACAAATACTATTACATCAATAAGTTCGACATCCTGTCGCAGCCGTCGAGCGTGGTGTTTGGAACGGTTGCCCGTCCGAGGGAGTGGTCTGTATCGTTGAAACGGAGTTTCTGAAGTCCATGGCAGAGGCTCACGAAACATACCGCAACAAGGGATGGATCGTTGCGAAGCCAGTGGTTGGCACCTACCAACCCGAGTGCCTGCAATGGCGGGAGACACCCATCCCCGAAATCTCGGATGGCGAAGTCCTGGTAAGGACACTGCTTCTGTCCCTTGATCCAACAAGCCGCAACTGGCTGACCCTGGACCCGCGGAAGCAGTACGTTCCCTTTGGCGTCGGGGATCCGATGTTTGGATCCGCCATCGGAATCGTCGAAACGTCCCAGGCGCCAGGCTTCGCTGAAGGAGATGTGGTGCGCGGCCTGTGGGGCTGGCAACTCTATTCCGCGGCAGACGCATGCTTGCTCGAACGGCTCAAGCCCGAGGACGGCATTCCGCTGGAAGCCGAACTGTCCGTTTTTTCCCATGTTGGCCGCGCGGCCATCATAGGATTAATGGCCGTTGGCGACTTGAAGTCATCCGACCTCGTAGTTGTATCTGGTGCGGCGGGAGCGACGGGCGCCATCGCGGCCCAGATTGCCAAGGCCCAGGGTTGCAGAGTGGTCGGTGTGGCCGGAGGTCCAGAAAAATGCGCCTTCCTGCGCAACACCTTAGGTCTCGACGCTACCATCGATTATAGGTCGGAGAATCCAACTGAGGCAATATCCCGCCTCTGCCCGGACGGGGTGGACCTCTTCTTCGACAATGTCGGCGGCCCCATACTGGACGCCGTGCTCGCCAATATGGCGATGGGCTGTCGCATCGTTATTTGTGGAGCGATGTCTCAATATGATCTGCCAGACCCGTCAGAAGCGTATGGTGTCAAGAATCTTCCTCTAATGCTGTACCGGGAGGCACGCATTCAGGGCTTTCTCGCGACGAAGTCCTGGGATCCCGACGACAAGCTTGACGGTATCCTCAGGACGCTGTTCCGCGAAGGCAAGATATTAAACCGCTCTCATATCGTGGAGTCACTGGAAGCGGCACCCGAGGCGCTGAACCTGCTCTTTCAAGGACGCAATGACGGCAAGCTGATGGTCCGTGTCTCATACTGACAGGCTCAGCTTCTTTGGCTGTAAGAACCTAGTCCGGATATCATCCATCCCGGACTCACGTATTTTCCGGCATTATTTGGGGGACTGACATGGACGTTCGGACCGCTGCAGACGACCGCCCACTGTGGGATCTGCACTTTACAGCATTTGTGGTTCCGGCCATCAGCGTGGCTCTGGAGTTGGGGCTTTTCGAATATCTCTCGAAAGAGCCCCGGATATCGGCAGCCGTCGCCGAACATTTCAGGCTGAACGAGCGCGGTACGCGGGCTCTTCTTGCGGTTCTCGCCTCCAACGGCCTGCTAACTCAAAAGGGCGGTGTCTATGCGCCGTCGGAGATTGCCAGCAGCTATCTCGTCCCGGACAGCGAGTATTACTGGGGGCCGGTGTTCGACGTCATGCGCATGGCGCCGATCTCACACGATGGCCTCAAGACCGCGCTGACTGCGCGGGAGGAAGAGATCGAGAAGGGCATGCCAACGGGCGGACCCGCCGACAACTGGGCCGGAGGCAACATCGACGAGGCGACGGCCCGCATGATCGCCACCTACATGCAGGCCAATTCCCTGACTGCCGCCAGTGTGGCCGCCGAGAGGCTGGATGCGGCCGGAATCACCAAGCTGCTGGACGTCGGCGGCGGGTCCGGCTGCTTCAGCATCGCCTTCGCCAGAGCGCATGCGACGATGCGTTGCGGGGTCATGGACCTGCAGGCCATGTGCGACGTGGCCATGGAATATGTGCGGGAGGCAGGGCTCGAGGATCGTGTGACGGCCGAGCCCTGCGACATGTTCCGCCAGGACTGGCCCAACGGTCATGATGCTGTCTTTATGTCCAATATCTTCCATGACTGGAATGTGGACACCTGCCGCACCCTGGTGCGCAAGGCCTTCGATATTCTCCCCTCGGGCGGCAAGATCGTCCTCCATGAGGCCCTATTCAACGACAGCTATGACGGTCCGGCAACCGTGGCCGCTTTCTCCCTCTACATGCTGATCGGTACCAAGGGACAGCAATTCACCTTTGACGAGTTGAAGTCCATCCTTGAGGACGCAGGGTTTGAATCCGTCATGGCCCGGCCGGCGCACGCATATCACTTCCTTATATCAGCAGAGAAACCGTAGGTCAGCGCAAGAGACAGCACTGGGGGAACCACACTTATGGGTCACCGACTGGACGGGAGGGTTGCGCTGGTAACAGGTGCAGCTGGCGGCATCGGCCTGGCAACGGCTACAACCATGGCCCGCGAAGGCGCTTGCGTTGTCCTTGCCGATATCCAAGGCGACCGAGTTGCGGAAGCGGCGGATGCCATTCGGACGGCCGGGGGCAGCGCCAGCAGCATCGCCGTGGACGTCACTGACTTTGCCGCCTGTCAGGCGATGGTGGCACACGCGATGGAAGCGTTTGGCGGTCTCCATATCGCCTTCAATAATGTGGGAATGCCGACGAATTTCGCGGCCGACTTTGAGGATTATGACCTCAGCGAGTGGGATAAGGTCATGTCCGTCAACACGAGCGGTGCTTTTAACGCAATGAAGGCCGAGGTGCCTGCGCTCAAGGCGTCGAATGGTGGCGCCATAGTCAATACAGGCTCCATTATGAGCTTTGTCGCGGCCCCGGGCATGGCCGCCTATGTCGCGAGCAAGCATGCGCTGGCAGGGCTCACCAAGGCGGCCGCCCTCGACCTGATTCCGCATGGCATCCGGGTCAATGCCGTATGTCCGGGATTCGTGGAGACGCCGATGCTGTCCCCTGCCCTCGAAAGCCACGAGGCCCGGTCGGCGATTGAAGCGCAGGCTCCCATTGGACGGATTGCCACGCCAGAAGAGGTGGCCAACACTGTCCTATTCTTGGTTTCGGACGAATCAAGTTACCTGGTCGGCGCCCTGCTACGTGTGGACGGGGGCATCACCGTCATTTGATCAGGCGTAGGAGGGCGAGAGCTCAGACTACTCTCTGGTCTCATCCAGGGCAGACTGAGGCACCCACCATCCATGAACCTGCGCACAGGACCGGTGCGGCACCTTCACCCTGGCCACCGGCTCTCTCTCAATGTGACCGGCATTGAGCACCCAGAGGGTGTGGCCGTAGCTATCCTCTCCGGCTTTTCTATCAACCATTGCAATGAGCCACCCTGGATGACCGGGCTCGCTAGCCGGCACATGGACCGGTTCGCTGATCGCGTGATCCGGTGGCAAGGTCAATGCCTCGGCGATTCCAACACCCGGATTGACGCGCAGCATCATGTTGAAACAAGCCCCCACAGGCCCGCCGATCAGAGGCGCGCCGCCTTCCGGGTTCACGGTGAGATACCAGCCTGTCCTGTAATTGCGCCCCTGATCGGCTTCGGCGATGCGCGGCATGTCGCCGCTCGGCCCGAATGCCTTTTGTCTGATGCCGGCTCGGGGATTGGCAGGATCGATGGTCCAGCGAATGAGGCTCCCCTTGATCTGGTGCTGGGGCCGATGGATGCCCGACGGCCTTCGGATGAATTCGAATGCGTTGGTATCGGCAATACACTGGTCGATATGGATACGCCCGAACGCATCCTCGAAGCCGTTCATCATGTGATAGACGGAAACGCCCTTTGGCCCCTCGATCCATTTCATGTCCTTCACGTCGCCGTAGCGCGGCATGATGCCGATCCAGCTTGAGCGATCGGGTTCATGAATCCAGTGGTCGCCTCCGTTCTTCAGCCTTTCCAGATCAGCCGTCGTCGGAAAGACGGGGAAGACCGCATAATTCTCTGTGATGACGAAGTCGTGCATCATGGAGCAGTAGGGTGCTTCAAACCACTGCTCACTTACGAGGGCCCCGTCCCTGTCGGCGATGCAGTAAGCGACGGTACATGATGCCAGGTCGTCGGCTTCATAGCCGAAGAAGAACATCTCCTGTGTGGTCGGATCCACCCGCACATGGGCGGTCATGGTCTTTGAGCGCAGAACACCGGAAAAATCGTATGAGCCCACGGTGTCGAGGGTATGCTGATCCACCTGGTAGGCGCGACCGTCCTCCTTGGTCATCAGCAATCGGCCGGCATGCCAGACGGGTGTGGTGTTTGAGACCGTGCGATCGACGTCGGCCACCGATGGGTCATCCGTGAAAGGATTGCGATATCGCCCGAACAGCCTGCGCCCCGCCTTCTTTTCAGCCTCGTACCGGGCTGTATGCACATAACGGATATCAGCATCGACAATGCCATCGGATTTGAACAGGATTCGCGATACCATGCCGTCACTGGACAGGGTCGTATCGTCTTCATTGAGTGGCGGAAACTGCGGGTCCGCCACGGCACGGAAAAAGGCGCCGCGAATATCCTGGGGGATTTCCCCCTCTACCTCCAGATTGCGTTCGCTCCACTCGATACCCACAGGTTCGTTCAGGCCCAGGAAATCGGGCGTTTGCGGAAAGTTCATCCTGTCCTCGATCAAAGTCATCCAAAGCTCTCTCTTCCAGTGACCCGTTCCGCCTGGGTCGAACCTTTATCAACGATGGCCTGGAGCGTTCGCGCCAGATGCTGAATGAAGGTTTCCTGTCGATCCGCCGGGCAGTCGGCGCCGGAGACGATGCCCCGCATGGCGGACACTCCCATCAGCACCGAGGCCACAAGCCACGCCTTCTCCGCCGCTCCCCGTTCGCCGAGCCAGGTCGAAAACGGTATAACAAACCGGCGTTCGATATGCTGCTGCACCTGCTCCCGGGCGAAGGACGACATGGTGGAGCGCATGGCGAGGTTAATGAAGTCCAGGCTCTCCTTGTGGGACCGATGTGACGGATCAAAGAGGGCCCGGGCTGCCCGCACCCCGAAATCCTCGCGAGTGCCCGAGAGGATCTCCATGGGCGCCCGCCCGCTCTCCGCCACCACGGTGGCGAACAGTTGTTCCTTCGACCCGAAATAACGGCAGATCAGCGCCGCATCGACACCGGCATCCGCCGCGATCTGCCGAACCCCCACCTGATCGTATATTTCATTGGTGAAACGGTCCTTCGCGGCTGCCAGTATGGCCGCGCGGGTTCTGGCCGCGTTCCGTGGCCGGGCCATCTGCATTAGCTACCCCTTGTGCTAACCTCGCTGTTGCGCTCGGCCCTCAGATAGGGGAACCGGTCTACGGTGACCCGCACATCCTTGATGCGCTGACCATAGTCGCCCCATTGGACGATGAGTTCGGTCCCGGGCTCCGCCAGTTCTTCGTCGACACAACCCATCGAGAGGGATTCGCGGAAGTAATAGCTGTAGATATTCCCGGAGGATACGCCGACCAGTTCACCGTCCCTCAGCACACGGTCCGCATGCTCCAGCATGCCGTCCTTCCAGGACGGCGTGGTTGGCAACTCCATGGTTTTGTACTCTTCTCCGGATCGGAACAGCGATGCATAGATATCGACGACATCGTCCGCATTCCAACGCAAGGTCACAGTGCGGCGCTTGGGGGCCTCCGCCACCTGTTCAAGTGCCTTCCGCCCGATGAAATCGTGATCGAAGCGAACAGCGGATTCCCAGTTCACCTCGAACGGATTCCGCAGACGCGCCCGAATGTCCGCCGGATCGACGCTTCCGGAGCGGTTGCAATTGACGGCAAAGTGATCCGGGCCGACCATCTCCCGGAACCGCTGGTCATGGGCCATCGCCGTTCCGAAGGTCCACGTCATCTGTGGAAAGCCACCCTCGACATGGTTCTCGAGGTAGGTCCGCCAGCCCAGGCGCTGGATCCCGATCTCGCGATTGGCCTGGTATATGGCGTCATAGACGGCGGCGCCGTCCTCGATGGGACCACGGACCTCGTAGGCGAGATTGCCCGACATGCCGATCCGTCCGACTTCCACTATCTTTCCCGCGATCTTGGTGTTCCGATACCGTAGGAAGCTGATGTCGCTGAGATCATCCCCGCTGGCCCGCTGGAGGGCTTCCAGCGAACGCGGGCCGGCAACTTGGGTAAGATAGCAGTCTTCCATCCAGGTCTTGACGTTGAATTTGGTATCCATCGCATTGACAATGGCCCACGGACCCGCCGCGAAATGCTGGTAGAGACCGCTGTCATAACGCTGAAGTATCCCATGCGAAGCGATCAGGCCGTCCTCGTTGCACATCACCGCATGGCGCATCGTGCCTTCGGGAAATACCTTCAGACTGTTGGTACAAAGCTGAG
>Ga0180219_1002801_pt1 | contig 10171 bp, 7 predicted proteins | sample eDN3rd30CBELigMG_FD_151338 | JGI IMG/M metagenome (GOLD analysis project Ga0180219, IMG submission 151338) | Enriched Miracle-Growth compost microbial communities from Emeryville, California, USA - eDNA 3rd pass 30_C BE-Lig MG (version 2)... ... | reverse complement strand
ACTGTTCGCTCTGATGTGCGTCTACGGCATCGAACTGCTGCCCGACAATGCTGCCGAATGCCGCGAAAACCTTGCGGGTACTTTCGCCCGGGTACTCAAGCTCAGCCCGAAACGTCCAGACCCGCTGCTGGACGCGGCCCTCGCCGTCCTCGCCGTGAACATCGTCCAGGGAGACGCGCTGGCGATGACCGATGCCACAGGTCAGCCCATCGTCTTCCCCGAGTGGGGCTACCTCGGGCGCGGAAAGTACCAGCGCCGCGACTTCCGCTTCGACGCGCTGACGCAGCGCTCGGCGGCATCCGGGACTCTCTTCGACGCCTTCGAAGAGCACGAAATCTTCACGCCGGTGCGCACCTACCCGGCCATGACCGTCGACCAGATCGCGCAGGGGAACGCTGGATGAAAACAGATGTCGTTAAGCCGCAGGACGTGTTCTACAACCCGACCCGCCTCCTGGTGCCCCTGTTCCAGCGGCCATACGTATGGTCCCGTGACGCACAATGGGAGCCGCTTTGGCAGGACATCGTTCGGCTCATCGAGGTGATCTCGCGGCACAACGATGGCGCAACCCACTTCCTCGGCGCGATCGTCATCCAGCAGGTGCCGACTGCCCTCGGAAGCCTTCCCGCATGGAACGTTATCGACGGCCAGCAGCGCCTCACGACACTACAACTGCTGCTCGATGCACTTCATGGTCAGCTTGAGCGCCGTGAGTTGCTCAGCCTGGCAGGTCGGGTCCAAGCTCTTGTAGAGAATCCGGCTGACAACCGCGACAGGGTCGAGGACCGATACAAACTGTGGCCCACAAATCGGGACCGGTCCTCCTTCGCTTCCGTTATGGCCGCGGAGACCCCGATCGACTACGGAACGCTCCCAGCGTCACGGCTGCGCGACGCGCACCGCTTCTTCAGCGAGTCGATCGACGAATGGCTTGAGGCCGGTGACGACGTCGAACGGCGCGCGCGGATGCTGGTTGCCACGGTCACCGATCGGCTCGAGATTGCGAGCATTCGGTTGGAACCCAACGAAGACGCTCAGGCCATCTTCGAAACGCTGAACGCGCGCGGGACACCGCTATCCGCGGCCGATCTCATCAAGAACTTCATCTTCCAACAGCTCCCGGAAGCATCCGCCGAGCTCGCCTACCACTCCTATTGGGCGCAGTTTGAGACGCCTTGGTGGGAAGCCGAGGTGACGTCGGGTCGAATCAAGAACCCGCGAGCATCGCTATTCCTGTGGCAGTGGCTGATTGCGCGCACCCTTGAGGAGTTTCCGATCAGAGAGGTGTTTACGCAGTTCAAGCACTACGTAAACACCGTGTCGAAGGATGTCGAGGCTCTCTTGCCCCAGATCCGCGCGGCGGCGGATCGCTATCGATTGCTCATCGAGGCCTCGGAACAACAGGTCGGTCCGCTCACCCGGGCACAGCTCTTCAGCTACCGGGTCAACACGCTCGACTCGGAGATCGCGCGCCCGATCCTGATCTGGCTCGATGAGCCTGAGCAGGCTGGTATTCCCGCATCTGACCGTGAACGGATCCTCGCGATTCTGGAGAGCTGGTTCGTTCGCCGCGCTTTGGTCAAGGCGCCCTCCCAAGGCTCGAACCGCTTCATGGTTGATCTGCTGCAGTTCTTGAGCAGACGGGAGCCCTCGGCAGTTGCCGAAGCGCTCGAAGAGTACTTCGTCGCGAATCATGTCGCCGTTGGCTACTGGCCTGGTGACGATGAAGTGCGAGCTGCGGTATCAGGAGCCAATGCGTACGGCGGCTATCGCCGAGCGCGAGTGCGAATGGTCCTCGAGGCGCTCGAAGATGCGCGTCGCGGCTACCCAGGTGCACACCCGCTGGCGATGGGGCCAATCGTGCGGGGGAGAGCGACCATCGAGCATCTCATGCCGCAGAAGTGGCGGCAACACTGGAAGGCGGATCTCACAGACGAACAGGCTGCCGATCGTGACCGGAAGATCCAGTGGCTCGGAAACCTGACGATCGTCACACAGGCGCTCAACAGCAAGGTCTCCAACGGTCCGTGGGTGCAGAAGCGAGCGCACTTTCTCGCATCGGATGACGTGCTGATCACAAAGGATGCGCTCCTGCTTGTCGGCGACGACCCATGGGACGAGCTCGCGATCGAAGTGAGAACCGACCAGCTGGTCGACGAAATCCTCGACCTGTGGCCCGCGCCCGCGGGTCACGTGGGACTGGTAAGCAACAGCGCCCGCGATGCGCGAGCCTTCGTTGATCTCGCCAAGCTCATTGAGGGAGGAATCCTCCCTCCCGGAACGCAACTCACCGGCCCGCGCCGCAGCAAGTACGACGGGATCGAGGCTGTCCTTTCTCGCGACGGCCGGATACGAATCGGGGTGAACAGCTTCGACACGCCTTCGGGCGCTGCCGCTGCGGTCTACACGGGGCGCGGCGCGGTGAACGGGTGGAGCTTCTGGCGCATCTTCGGCACGGAGACCACGCTGAAGGATGCGCGCGAGAGCTATCTCGATCGCGTCGAGAGCGAAGCAGCGGTCGAGGCTCCATGACCGGCGTTGTCCTCGAGGGCAAGGCCTCGTTCGCGCTGCGCCGCCACAACCCCGATGTGCTGACGTGCATCGCGAACCTCTCGAACGACGAGGTGTTCACACCGCCCGAGCTCGCGAACCAGATGCTGGATACGGTGGCTGATGCCTGGGCTGATGCGAACGACGGGGCCGTTATCTGGCAGAACCCCGACGTCACGTTCCTCGACCCGTTCACGAAGTCGGGGGTGTTCCTGCGCGAGATCACGCGCCGCCTCACGGAGGGACTCGCGGAGTCGATCCCCGACCTGCAGGAACGCGTCGACCACATCCTCACGAAGCAGGTGTACGGCATCGGCATAACCCAGCTGACCGCCCTGCTCGCGCGCCGCAGCGTCTACTGCTCGAAGGATGCCACGGGTCCGCACTCCATCGCGAAGAGCTTCGACCGTGACTGGGGCAACATCTGGTTCGACCGCACCGAGCACACGTGGGCGGGGGACCGGTGCGCCTACTGCGGGGCGACCAGGCGAGACTACGACCGCGACGATGCGCTCGAGTCGCACGCCTACGCGTTCATCCACACGACCGATCCGCGGGCGCTGCTCGCCCGCATGTTTGGAGCCGACGTGCAGTTCGACGTCATCATCGGGAACCCGCCGTACCAGTTGGGCGAAAGCGGAGGTGAGTCAGTCGGCAGCTTCGCGATGCCGGTCTATCAGCGGTTCATCGAATCTGCGAAGCGGTTGGAGCCCCGATTCCTGTCGATGATCACTCCGTCACGATGGTTCGCCGGTGGGCGTGGGCTCGGCGAGTTTCGAGCGGAGATGCTCGCCGACCGTCATGTCCGCGCCCTCGTCGATTTCCCTGACTCAAGAGATGTGTTCGGTGATGTCGACATCGCAGGAGGCGTCTCCTACTTTCTCTGGGATGTCGCGTGGAATGGCGAGTGCGAAGTGACGACGAGCGGCAAGGCCGGCAAGGGTCCTGCCATGACCCGCTACCTCGATGAGTACGACATCTTCGTTCGATACAACGAGGCGATCTCGATTCTCCACCGGATTCTGGGTGATGGTCGTGGTGAGGTGATGTCCAGCCGCGTGGCTCCCATTCAGCCGTTCAGCCTGCGCACGAACTATCGGGGCGCACCCTCGGCGGAGGGAATGAGTGATCCCGTCCGGCTATACCAGAACGGGGGTCAAGGGTTCATCGAGCGGTCTAGGATTCCGCGGAACACCGAGTGGGTCGACCAATGGAAGGTGTTTCTGTCAGGGAGTGCCAGCGAGCACGGTGGACAGACCGATAGCACGGGCACGCGCCGCGTCTTCTCCCGGATCATCATCGGTGAACCTGGTACCGCCTGCACGGAGACGTATCTTGTCGTCGACAGATTCGAGGACGAGGTCTCGGCGCAGAACTGTGCGATCTACTTGCGGACGAAATTCGTGCGGTTCCTGGTGTCGCTTCGCACCTATACCCAGCATCTCTATAGTGAGCGGTTCGCGTTCGTGCCGCGCTTGCCGATGGATCGGCAATGGACGGATGAGCAGCTCTACGAGCGCTACGGGCTCACCGAAAGCGAGCGTTCGTTCATCGAATCTCACATGAAGCCCATGCCCGATGCCTAAACCCGCCGACTCCCTTCTCCCGCCCAAACCCCAGTCGCGTCCACGCCTCTACGCCTGGTCGTCCGCCGAAGTCGCGGAGCGCTGGCACGACTGCCTGAAGGTCGGCCAGACGACGCAGCCCGACGTCAATGTCCGAATCAAGCAGTCGCAGGGTCAGGCGCGCGTCGAGTACGTGCTCGAAGTCGACGAGCCGGCGGAGCGCGCGGACGGCACCGTCATCACCGACACCGACGTGCGCCGGCGGCTCATCGAGAAGAAGTTCGAGAACGTCGTCTTCGAGTCGAGCAAGGAGTGGATACGCTGCACCGCCGACGACGTGAAGACGGCGATCGCCGAGCTCCGCAACGGCACGCGGTACGAGGGATCGCACAATCTCGAGTTCGCGATGCGCGACGAGCAGGCCTCCGCGGTCGAGAAGACGCTCGAATACTTCGCCAGCCGGTGGGCGGAGGACGCCGACGCGGTGCCCGAGTTCCTCTGGAACGCGAAGATGCGATTCGGCAAGACGTTCACGACGTACCAGCTCGCGAAGCGCATGGACGCCAAGCGGGTGCTCGTCATGACGTTCAAGCCCGCTGTCGAAGATGCCTGGGATACCGACCTGAAGACCCACGTCGACTTCGACGGATGGCAGTACCTCTCCCGCAAGACAGGTGGCGACCCGGCATCCGTCGATCCGGAACGCCCGCTCGTGTTCTTCGGGTCGTTCCAAGACCTCATGGGCCGGGACAAGGCCACGGGCAGCTTCAAACCGAAGCATGCGTGGCTCACCGAGGTGCAGTGGGACCTCGTTGTGTTCGACGAGTACCACTTCGGGGCGTGGCGCGATGCTGCGAAAGAGCTCTTCGAGGGTGAGGACGACAAGTCCAAGAAGAAGGCCACGGAAGACGAGTTCAGTCAGGATCTCGAGACCTTCGCGGAGAACCTGGAAGAGATCGGTCTCGACGAGGACGCGTTCGTGCCGATCAGGGCGCGCTCGTATCTTTACCTCTCCGGCACGCCGTTCAAGGTGCTCAAAGAGGGGCGCTTCATCGAGGAGCAGATCTTCAACTGGACCTACACCGACGAGCAGCGCGCGAAGGCTGCGTTCTCGGCGGAGCGTCCGGGAGAGCCGAACCCGTATGCGGCGCTGCCCGAGATGCGGTTGCTGACCTATCAGATGCCCGAAGAGCTCGTCGCGATCGCCAGCCAGGGCGAGTTCGATGAGTTCGACCTCAATGCGTTCTTCGAGGCGCGGGAGGTGGACGACGGCGTTTCGTCTCGCTCCGCTCGCTCAACGACCGGTGACTACGAGTTCGTGCACAAGGACGACGTGCAGAAGTGGCTCGACATCATCCGCGGGCAGTATGCGCCGACCCAGGTCGACTATCTGAAGTCGGGAACGCGTCCGCCATTCCCCTACTCCGACGCGCGGCTGCTGCCGTATCTGCAGCACTCCATCTGGATGCTGCCGCGCACGGCATCCTGCGCCGCCATGGCGAACCTGCTCGCCGAGCCGCAGAACGCGTTCTGGCACGACTACACCGTCGTGAACGTCTCGGCGCCGGGGGTCGGTGTCGGGCTCGACGCGCTGCCGCCGGTACGCCAGGCCATCGGCAGCGGATTCGACACCAAGACGATCACGCTCACGGTCGGCAAGCTGACGACCGGCGTCACCGTGCCGCAATGGTCGTCGATCCTGATGCTGCGGAACCTGCAGGCGCCCGAGACGTACTTCCAGGCGGCGTTCCGTGTGCAGTCGCCGTGGACCATCCGCAATCCGGACGGCGACGACCCGTCGCGTGAAGAGATCCTCAAGCCCGTCTGCTTCGTGTTCGACTTCGCACCCACGCGCGCGCTGCGCCAGATGAGCGAGTACGGCATCGGCCTCGCACCCGAGGAGCGCAACCCCGAGAAGGCCGTCGAGGAGCTCGTGAAGTTCCTGCCGGTCCTCGCCTACGACGGCTCGAACATGACGCAGGTGGATGCCGGCGGCATCCTCGACATCGCGATGGCGGGCACGTCGGCCACGCTGCTGGCGCGCAAGTGGGAGTCGGCGATCCTCGTGAACGTCGACAACGCGACGCTGCGGCGCATCATGGACGACCAGGCCGCGATGGATGCCGTCATGAACATCGAGGGCTTCCGCGCGCTCGGCTCGAACGTGTTCGAGACCGTCGTGAATAAGAGCGAGTCGGTGTCCAAGACGAAGAAGGAGCGCGGCGAGGATCTCACGCCGGGGGAGAAGAAGGAGCTGAGCGCGGAGGAGAAGGATTACAAGTCCAAGCGCAAGCAGATCCAGGAGAAGCTGATCAAGTTCGCCACGCGCATCCCGGCGTTCATGTACCTCACCGACTACCGCGAGAACACCCTCTACGACGTCATCACGAAGATCGAGCCCGAGCTGTTCAGAGCAGTGACCGGGCTCACCGTCGACGACTTCAACCTGCTTGTCGGGCTCGGAGTGTTCAATGCGGGCCACATGAACCAGGCGGTGTTCGCGTTCCGTAGGTATGAGGATGCCTCGCTGTCGTACACCGGGATCGAGTCGCATCAGGGGCTGCGGCGGTACGGGCTGTACGACACGGTCGTTGCGGTGGACGGATAGGCGCCGAGCGGCGCAGGAGGAGAAGTAATGAAAGCCGTATTTGGGGTCATCGTCGGGCTGCTCGTCGGGTTGCTCCTTGGAGTGATCCTCGGGCCTCTCGTGATACCGCAGCTCTTCGGCAGCGCGTCTGAGAGCCGCGACTCGCAGGTGATCACCGCGATCAAGCGCGAGGAGCAGGTCGTGTTGCTCAGCCTGGGGGTGCAGGGGCTCCACGACAAGGATTCGAACAGCGAGGTGTGGGGCGTCGCCATCCCCTGGAGCGAGCGCACCTCGATTCTGGAGTACTCGTTCACCGCCAAGTTGGGAATCGAAGGCGGTGACGTGACCATCGAGCAGACCGGTGAAGATGCGTTCCTCGTCACCATTCCCGACTTCATCTTCATCGGGCATCAGAACGAGACGTTCCGGACGGCCAGCGAGAGCCACGGCGTGCTCAGCTGGGTCACTCCGGACTTCGATACTGCCGACTTGATCACCGAGATCCTCAACGACGACACGAAGCAGGCGTATGTCACCAGCAACGTGGATGACCTGAGAGACCAGGCGGAGGTCTTCTACCGGGGCATCATCTCAGGTATCGATCCCGAGATCACCGTGACGTTCGCGTTCGCCGACTGAGTCCCGCGTGGGCAGGGAGATAGGCCGCCGGCAGCATCACGCCTGACACGGGCAGCATCACGCATGACAGTGGGGCAAGAGAGGTAGCGGAATGCAGGTCAGCAAGTCTCTAGAACAGCACATCGCGGTGTTCGGAGAGAGCGGCAGCGGCAAGACCGTTCTGCTGTCCTCGTTCTACGGGCCGTCGCAGGAACCCGGGTTCGGCAAAGAGAACCTGTACGGTGTCGTCGCCGAGAGCGTGGGGCAGGGATCGAGCCTGTACCGGAACTACCTCGGCATGCGTGATGAAGCCAAGGTTCCTGTGCCTACGCAGTTTTCGTCGAGCTCGTATGCATTCAAGGTGTCGCCGAATGGCACGCGCGAAACCAAGACGCGGAGCGCGGCACCGGTGGACAACTTGCGTCTTGTCTGGCACGACTACCCCGGGGAGTGGTTTGAGCAAGATGTCAGTGGCGAAGAAGCTGAACGTCGTATCGACACCTTCCGGTCGCTGCTGAGTTCGGACGTTGCCCTCTTGCTGGTCGATGCACAGAGACTGCTCGACAACGCCGGACAAGAGGAGCGCTATCTGAAGTCGTTGTTCACAAACTTCCGAAATGGTCTTGCGCTCCTCAAAGACGACATTCTCGAGAACGGCGAACCGCTCATTGAGTTCCCACGCATCTGGATCGTGGCGCTCTCGAAGGCTGATCTCCTCCCCGAGGTGGATGTCTACAGGTTCCGCGATCTCGTCATTGGGAAGACGCACGGTGAGCTGGACTGGCTCCGAGAGACGATCGGCCAGATGGTTCAGGGAGACGCGGCGCTCTCCGTCGGTGAGGACTTCGTCCTGCTGTCGTCTGCGAAGTTCACGCCTGACAAGATCGATCTCTCGAAACGTGTCGGGTTGGACCTTATCCTGCCGCTTGCCGCGATGCTCCCTTTCGAACGTCACGCCAAGTGGGTAGAGCAGAAGGCTGTCACCAAGATCCCGAGTGCCGTCGTCGGAAGTCTGCTCGGCGGCGCCAACGTCGTTGCTGGAGTTCTGCTCGCCACGAAGGTCAAGTTGCCCGGTCCGCTCGGCGTTGTCGTGGGGCTGGTTTCGTCGTTGCTGACGAAGGACGTCGTGGATGGGCTCCTGAGCATGGCGAAGGGCAAGCTCGAACTGGCGAAAGCGCAGGCGCTCGACAAGCACGAGTATCTCACTGCCGTTCTGACCGGGTTTCGGCTTGCGCTGATCGGTGGTGAGGAGCGGCGGGTTCTGTTGCGGAGCGGACGATGAGCTTCATCTGGGCGACCCGCGGACGGAACTGGGGGTTTCGGTTCCTTCGTCGACACGGGCTCGGTGACCCGCTTCCGGTATACGAGGCAGCCTTCGTGAAGCTCGCGGGCGAACCTGATGGCGTCGCTCGAGCAGGCGACTGCGTGGCGCTGCGATTCGCCGATCCCGAGGGTCGGACGGATCGGTCGAGGCGAGCGATATCTCACGACTTTGTGTTGTTCGGTGATCTCGCGCGCGGTGTCGAGTCTGTTGCTGATGGTCGGGAGCGCGTCTGGCCGCTGGTCGCTGAGGACTACGCGCGCGTATGGAGTCTCGCCATCGCGCCGCGGCCGTTCGACTGACGAGTGCGCTGATCAGAGAAAGCCCACCCCTGCTAGCGTCGCATCCGTGACGAGTGAGCGGGTGAGGCAGGCGTTGGCAGCGTTCGTCGAGGCACGGGACTGGGCGCAGTTCCATACGCCGGCCAACCTCGCCAAGAGCATCTCGATCGAGGCATCCGAGCTCCTCGAGTGCTTCCAATGGAGCGACGATGCCGATCCGACGAGCGTCCGCGAAGAGCTCGCCGACGTCGTGACGTACTGCACCCTGCTCGCCGAGCGGCTCGGCGTCGATCTCGACGAGATCGTGCTCGAGAAGCTGGCATCGACCGAGCAGAAGTACCCGGTCGACCGGGCAAAGGGGCGGAGCACGAAGTATGACGCCCTTTGAGATCGAGCGGGTCGCGTTCGAGCACAACGCCGTGGCGTCGTGGGCGCGCGGCGACGAACGACGGCGGAACTGGCCCGTCGTGTACGTGCTCGATGGAGGGGATGCCGGAGGAGCCGCATCGGTCTACGTGGGGGAGACGGTCAATGCGGCATCCCGCATGCGACAGCACCTTGCGAACCCCGCCAAGCAGGCGTTTCGCAGGGTGCGGGTCATCGTCGACGAGACGTTCAACAAGTCAGCCTGCCTGGATCTCGAGTCGCACCTGATCCGGTGGCTGGCCGGCGACGGCACGTACACGGTGATGAACGGCAACGAGGGCATCATCGACGCGCGCTACTACGACCGCGACCTCTACCGGCAGAGCTTCGCTGACGTCTTCGAGCGGCTGCGGGCGGAAGGGGTCTTCCAGCGGAGTATCCCCGAGATCGAGAACAGTGACCTGTTCAAGCTCTCTCCGTTCAAGGTACTGACGCCGGAGCAGGCCATCGCGGTCGAGGACATCGTCGATGGGCTGCTCGAGGATCTCAGCACCGGAGCTGTCTCGACGAGCGTGATCGAGGGACACCCGGGAACAGGAAAGACGATCGTCGCGATCTTCCTCATGAAGCTGTTGGCCGATATTCGCGACCACAACGATGCGGACGAGATCGAGCCCGATTCGATGTTCGCCGAGTACTTCGTTCCCGAGAATCGCGCGCTGCTCGCGGGCCTGCGAATCGGGTTCGTCGTACCGCAGCAGTCGCTTCGCGAGTCGATCAAGCGGGTGTTTCGCAAGACTCCCAAACTCAGTGCTGATCAGGTGCTGACCCCGTTCGACGTCGGCACATCGGGTGAGAAGTGGGATCTGCTCATCGTCGACGA
>Ga0180219_1002799_pt1 | contig 10173 bp, 9 predicted proteins | sample eDN3rd30CBELigMG_FD_151338 | JGI IMG/M metagenome (GOLD analysis project Ga0180219, IMG submission 151338) | Enriched Miracle-Growth compost microbial communities from Emeryville, California, USA - eDNA 3rd pass 30_C BE-Lig MG (version 2)... ... | reverse complement strand
GTCGTGAAGGGTGTCGGCTCGTGCCAGTTCGCGGTGACGAGCAAGAAGCTCGCCGACTCGGTGTACGAGCTGATCGTCAGCCTCGGCTACAAGTGCGGGCGCACGACCAAGCGCGTGAACGGCCGCAGCGAGGACTCGTCGACCTGCTACATCCTGAACTTCTCCACCACCGACGACGTGTTCTGGCTCGAGCGCAAGCGTGCGCTGCACGCCGAGGAGCGTCCCGCGAACGAGCTGCGCATCGGCCGCCGCTACGTCAAGGCGATCCGGGCGATCGAGAGCGTGCCGGTGCGCTGCGTGCAGGTCGACAACGACGAGCACCTGTACCTGGCCGGTGAGTCGATGGTGCCGACGCACAACTCGACGCTGGCTCTGGATTTTGCGCGCGCCGCTGCGCTGAAGCACAACTACCCGACGATCTTCTTCTCGCTCGAGATGGGACGCAGCGAGATCGCCATGCGTCTGATGAGCGCCGAGGGCGCGGTGCCGCTGCAGAGTATGCGCAAGGGCATGCTCGACAATCGCGACTGGACGACGATCGCCTCTACGCGGGGGCGCATCAACGACGCACCGCTGTACATCGACGACAGCCCGAACATGACGCTGGTCGAGATCCGCGCGAAGTGCCGCAAGCTGAAGCAACGCGTCGGGCTGAAGATGATCGTGATCGACTACCTGCAGCTGATGACGAGCGGCAAGCGTGTCGAGTCGCGTCAGCAGGAGGTCTCGGAGTTCTCCCGCGCGCTCAAGCTGCTGGCGAAGGAGCTGCAGGTTCCGGTGATCGCGCTGTCACAGCTGAACCGTGGTGCCGAGCAGCGCCAGGACAAGAAGCCCGCGATCAGCGACCTGCGTGAGTCCGGCTCGATCGAGCAGGATGCCGACATGGTGATCCTCCTGCACCGTGAGGCCGCCTACGACAAGGAGAGCCCCCGCGCCGGCGAAGCCGACCTGATCGTCGCCAAGCACCGCAACGGGCCTACCGACACGATCACCGTCGCGTTCCAGGGCCACTTCTCGCGCTTCACCGACATGGCGCCGGGGGAGTTCGGGTAGTCGTGTAGGTTTTCTTGAAGTTGTCCATTTCGCAGATGAAATGTCCACGCGATGTCCAATTGGACATTTCTGTCCAACGAGCCTTGTTCGCGCCTTCCCAGATTCGATGGCGCTGAGGAGCGAGCGGATCGACCGGTTGATCGGAAATTGGTCGCGCAGGACTTCAGAATGACTCTCGCGTGATCGCTCCGGCCTCGGCCATGCGGTCCAAGAGCCGGAGGAGCGCACCCGCCTGCTTCTCGCTGGGGACCTTGCCGGGTTGTAGACCGAACAGCTGCACAAGATCGGCCTCGAGAGGCGAGAGTTGTACGACGCGATACACCGCCATCCACGTCTCTTGAGACACGGACATGACCCTGCGAACGTTCTCGAAGCCGGTATCCATCGCGCGAAGCTTTCGATCGTCGCGAGCCATCGATCGCGCATCCTCCGCGCTGACGAGGGAGGGCTGGATGGTTGCCGGCAACTCGAGATGCGCTCGCGCGAATCGATCCCAACATGCCTGTTGCTTCGCCCACTGAGTCACATTGGCCTGTGGTCGGTTGTCGTCGGTCAAGTGAAGTTGGGCTGCGTGTGCGAAATCCAAGAGGGCCGTTACCGTGTTCTGATCGATCGATTGACTCTGCCAGACGCGACCGAAGTCGAACTTCGCACCGCCGAACTGGCCCTCGATCTGCAACGAGAAACGCGCGATCGCGTACGCCACGATGTTCGCAAGGTATCCTGGCGACGATGTGTACCAGGGTTGCTTCATCACCGTTGATCGCAGTTGCTCGTACATGAGCGCCTTGCCGACGTTGTTGCGGAAGTACCCGTCGCCGAACACCGCCCGGTACCCGCAGGCGACGGTCGAGGACTCCTACGCGATCCAGGGTCTCTGGCGGGAGCGGATGGCCGCGTCCGGCCGTCGGCTGGTGGACGCAAGATCGGGCTCACGTCGAAGGCGATGCAGCAGGCGACCGGCATCACCGAGCATGACTACGGGGTGATGTTCGACGACACTGCGCACCGTACTGGCTCTGTGATTCACTTCGACGCGTTCTCGAATGCACGCGTGGAGGTCGAACTGGCGTTCGTGCTCCACTCGCCACTCGAGGGCCCGGACTGCGCTCTCGATGACGTGCTTCGCGCGACGGAGTATGCGGTGCCGGCGCTGGAGTTGCTCAACTCGCACATCGAGCTCGAAGGGCGCACGATCGTGGACACGATCGCGGACAACGCCGCCTACGGCGCCATGGTGCTCGGGGAGGTCCACAAGCGACCGGACGAGATCGATCTGCGTTGGGTGCGGGTGTTCTGGCGTGCAACGGCGAGATCCACGAGACGGGTGTCGCGGCCGGCGTCCTCGGGCACCCCGCGACCGGCGTCGCGTGGCTCGCCAACAAGCTCCACCAGCACGGAGCCCGACTGGAGGCGGGGGAGATCATCCTCGCCGGATCGTTTACCCGGCCGATGCGGGTGTCCCGCGGGGATCACGTGCACTGCGACTTCGGGCCCATGGGCGTGATCGACTGTCACTTCGTCTGACGCGCGGGGGACAAACCGAACGGACTTGTGCAATCTCCGCGGAGATGTATGCTCGGTTCAGCACTTTCGGCCATTGAGGTTGCTACTCAAAGCTCAGCGCTCAGCGCTCAGCGCTCAACGCGAGGCAAGACTCTGGCCCGAGGCGATCGATTATTCATTTCGACGTCCGGGCTCTCGTCTCGCGAGATAGCTCGACGTCGCTCCGACAGGAGGACGACGTGGTCCAGACAAGCAATTACGACGACTTCGCACGGGCGACCGTGGAGGCCGTCGGCGGCGCATCCAACATCAAGCAGGTCACGCACTGCACGACCCGCCTGCGTTTCCAGCTCCACGACCCCGGCAAGGTCGACAAGGCGAGCATCTCGGCCTGGCCCGAAGCGGTCGGCGTCGTCGAGGCCAGCGGCGGCCTGCACGTGATCGTGGGGATGACCGTGAACGAGGCGCATGCCGCCGTCGCGGCGGTCTCGGGCGTTAACGCCGGTCACGATGCGGCCGGCGCCAGCGCCGAGAGCGCCCCGGCGCCCAGCGACGAGCCGGTCGTCAAGCCCAAGCTGATCGACCGGATCCTGGGTTCCATCTCGGCGATCTTCACGCCCTACATCCCGCTGCTCGCCTCGGTCGGCATCATCCAGGGTCTGCTCGCCCTCGCCGCCAACTTCGGCTGGATCGCGACCGACTCGAGCACCTACATCATCCTCGCGGCGGCGCCGAAGGCACTGATCTACTTCTTCCCGATCCTGTTGGCCTTCACCGCGGCCCGTCAGTTCGGCGCCAACCCCTACGTGGGAGCCGTGATCGGCGCGGCACTGCTCGAGCCGACGCTGTCCGCGATCAACGTCAGCGGGAACACGCTGGACTTCCTCGGCGTCCCCTTCGCCGCGCAGTCGTTCGGCAACACCGTCATCCCGATCCTGCTCGCGATGTGGGTGTTCGGCTACCTGGAGCGCGGCCTCAAGCGGGTCCTGCCCCAGCTGCTGCACCTGCTGCTGGTGCCGCTCATCTCGATCGTGATCATGGTGCCCGCGATCATGCTGGTCTTCGGCCCGGTGGGCTTCGCGATCGCCAACGGCATCGCGATCGGCTACGAGTGGCTCGTGCAGTACCCGATCGTGCTCGGCCTCGTATTCGGCGGCTTCTTCATCTACGTCATCATGATCGGCGCGCACTGGGTCGTGCTGCCCATCCAGCTCGGCATCCTCGCCGACCAGGGCATGGAGTACTCGCTGTCCGCGGGCGGCCTCGGAAACTACGCCCTGCTCGGCGTGCTCCTGGCGGTGTTCTTCTTCGACCGTGACAAGGCCACGCGCACCGTCGCCGGATCGGCGGCGTTCGTCAACGCGATCGCGGGGGTCACGGAGCCCGGACTCTACGGCGTGCTCATCAAGAACAAGATGTACTTCGTCGCCCTCACCCTCGGTGGTCTCGCCGGCGGTCTCATCTGCGGAATCTTCGGCACGTACATCACGGCGTTCGCGTTCACCGGCCTCCTCGGACTGCCGGCCTTCGCGTCGTCGCCGACCGCGGTGCCCTACTTCATCGCCGTGGGCGTGTCGATCGTCGTCTCCTTCCTCGCCACCCTGGTGACGCTCAAGGGAATGCACTTCACCCTGAACCGGTCGGCGAAGGCCGAACGTGCACGCGCGGACCTGGAATCCGCCCCCGCGCGGTGACCGGCGCGTAAAGGATCCCCATGCAGTTCCCCACGCTGTTCAGTCCGCTGCGCATCGGCGAGATGGTGACGAAGAACCGCATCGTCGCCACGCCCACGGGCGACTTCTTCGAGGACAAGGCGCTCGGCGGAGCGGGCATCGTGATCGCCGGTCACGCGATCGTAGAGCCGGGGCACTCGAGCTACTCGAGTGCCGACGAACCCGATGCCTTCTTCAAGTACGAGGTCGAGGAGACCCGGCGTCGTGTCCTGAAGGTGCATCAGGCGGGTGCCCGTGCGTCGATCGAGATCTTCCACGCGGGAGAGTTCGCCCGCGCGCACGGATTCGCGCGCGGGCCGGTGTCGAAGATGCGCGAGGACGGCCTCGAGGTGCGGGGGATGACCGAAGAGGACATGGAGCACGTGCTCGAGCTCTACGCGCGGTGCGTGCGCAACGCCCGCGACCTCGGGTTCGACATGGTGTTCCTGCACTTCGGGCACGGCTGGCTGCCGGCGCAGTTCCTCTCGCCCCGCAACAACTCCCGCACGGATGAGTACGGGGGGTCGCTCGAGAACCGCGCGCGATTCCCCCTGCGCATCCTCCAGACGGTGCGGGATGCCGTCGGGCCCGGGTTCCCGGTGGACATGCGCATCAGCGCATACGAGTGGGTGGACGACTCGATCGCGTTCGAGGACGTCGTGGAGTTCCTCCGGCTCGCGGAGCCGCATCTCGACGCGGTGCAGATCTCCGCCGGGCTCGACATAGGCATCGAGGGCAACGTGCACATGGCCACGACGAACTTCGAGGAGCATATGCCCAATGCGGGATGGGCTGCCGAAGTGAAGCGGGAGCTGAGCATCCCGGTCGGAGTCGTCGGGGCCATCATGTCGCCCGAGCAGGCCGAGGGGCTCCTCGCCGGCGGAGCGGTGGATCTGGTCGCGCTCGGGCGCCCGCTGATCGCCGACCCGGACTGGCCGCGCAAGGCGCAGGAGGGTCGCGCCGACGAGATCGTGCCGTGCATCCGGTGCCTGCAGTGCTACCACATCTCCAGCGAGCGCCGGAATGTGGGATGCAGCGTGAATCCGCGGTTCAACAACGAGACGTTCATCGCCAAGACGATCACGATCGCGCGGCGTCCGAAGCGGATGGTGGTGGTCGGCGGCGGCCCGGGGGGCATGACGGCGGCGATCACGGCGCGCGAACGCGGTCATGACGTGACCCTGATCGACCGCGCGCCGGCGCTCGGCGGGCTGCTGCGGTTTATCTCGAAAGAGCACTACAAGCGGGACATCAAGGCATACCACGAGTATCTGCTCGGGCGGATGGACGCCTCGGGCGCGGAGGTGCTGCTCGGCATGGAGGCCACGCCCGAGTCGGTGCGGGCGCTCACTCCCGACATCCTGGTGCTCGCGCTCGGTGCGCGCCCGAACATGCCGGCCATCCCGGGGGCGAACCTCCCGCACGTCTTCGACGGTAGCCAGGCGATCGAGCGCGAGGCCGAGATCGGTCAGCGGGTGGTGGTCCTCGGGTCCGGGTCGGTGGGAGCCGAGATCGGGCTGGAGCTCGCGACGCTGCACGGCAAGGAGGTCACGATCGTCGATCGCGGAGTGACATTCGCGCGGCGCAACAACTCGCTGTACCGCGAGGGGCTCCGCCAGAAGCTCGCCGTCGCCGACACCCTGCAGTTCCGGTGGCGGTCGACGTGCGAACGGATCACGCCGGACCACGTCGTCATCCGCGGAGAGGACGGCTCGGTCACCGAGCTCCGGGCCGACCACGTCATCATGTCGGCGGGGATGACTGCCCGCTCCCGCGAGGCGCAGGAGTACTACGGGATCACTCCCGACACCGCGATGATCGGCGATTGCGTGAGCCCCCGCATCATCATGGACGCGGTCTTCGAGGGCCACACGTACGCGATGAACATCTGACCGCGCCCAGCAAGGAGAACCACATCATGACCCACGCGAATCCCGACCATCTCGAAACGGTCGTCCACCCGCCGGAGTCGACGCGCATCGTCGTCGCGCCCGTCACGGGCTCCGTGCTACCGCTGACCGAGGTCCCCGACCCGGCGTTCGCGTCGGGCGGCCTCGGCCGGGGCGCCGCGATCGCGCCCGCCGACGGCACGATCGTCGCTCCGATCGACGGCGAGATCATCGCCGTCATGCCGCATGCCTACGGCATCCGCGGGGGCGGCCTCGACGTGCTCGTTCACTTCGGCATCGACACCGTCGAACTCGGCGGCGCGCACTTCGCGCCGGCCGTCTCGATCGGTGAGCTCGTCCGGGCCGGGCAAGTGATGGGCAGCGCCGATGTGCCCGCGATCGCGGCCGCGGGCTATGCGACCGCCGTCGTCGTGGTCCTCACCAACAGCGGCGACCTTGGCGACGTCGTCCCGACGATCGAGCGCTCCGTCCGCAGTGGCGACGCGCTCCTGACGGTCACGGTCTGAGCTGCCATGCAGTACGAACAGCTCGCCCCGTTCCCGCCCGGATTCCTCTGGGGCGCCTCGACCTCCGCGTACCAGACCGAGGGCGGCTGGGATGCGGACGGCAAAGGGCCGTCGGTCATCGACGCGCGCACCGAGTTCCCCGAGGGCACGAGCGGCTTCCGCGACGGCGTCGACCACTATCACCGCTTCCGCGAGGACGTCGCGCTCTTCGCCGAGCTGGGACTGAAGGCGTACCGGTTCTCCCTCTCGTGGAGCCGCGTCATCCCGGACGGCGACGGCGCGGTCAATCCGGCCGGGATCGCGTTCTACCGTGAGTTGATCACCGAGCTGCGCGCCCACGGCATCACCCCCGTCGCGACCCTCATGCACTTCGATCTGCCCCACGCGTTGCAGGAGAAGGGCGGATGGGGCAATCGTGCGACCGTCGAGGCGTTCGTCCGCTACGCCGGCGTCGTGTTCGCCGAACTCGGCGAACTCGTGCCGTACTGGCTCACGATCAACGAACAGAACATGATGATCATGCTGGGCGAGATGCTCGGCACCGGTACGACCGGAGGACGCAAGGGCATCTGGCAGCAGAACCACCACATGCTCGTCGCGCAGGCGCGGGTGATGTCGCTGCTGCATGAGATCGCCCCGGGCGCCAAGATCGGACCCGCGCCCAACATCGCGTGCGTGTACCCGGCGACGCCGAACCCGCTCGATGTCCTCGCCGCCGCCGACTTCAGCGCCATCCGCAACTGGCTCTATCTCGACGTCGCCGTCCATGGCACCTACCACCCGACGGCATGGGCGTTCCTGGGCGCGCGCGGCTGGCAGCCCGAGTACGCCAAGGGGGATGCCGAGGCGCTCGCCGCGGGCCGCCCCGACTTCATCGCGTTCAACTACTACACCTCGCACACCGTCGCGGCGCCCCGGGGCGACGGCACCGACATCCGCGACAACGGCGACCAGCACATCGTCCTGGGGGAGGACGGGGTCTACCGTGGCGCGGACAACCCGTACCTGCCGCGGAACCAGTTCAACTGGGAGATCGACCCGCTCGGGTTCCGCACGACCTTCCGCGAGCTCTACGACCGGTACCGGCTGCCGCTGCTCGTGACCGAGAACGGACTCGGCGCGTACGACGAGCTCACGAACGACGGCCGTGTGCACGACGACTACCGGATCGAGTACCTCGCCGCGCACATCGAGCAGATCCAGTACGCCCTGACGGACGGCGTCGAGGTCATGGGATACTGCCCGTGGTCGGCGATCGACCTAGTCTCCACCCACCAGGGCGTGCGCAAACGCTACGGCTTCATCTATGTCGACCGCGACGAGTTCGACCTGAAGGAGCTTCAGCGCCATCGGAAGGACAGCTTCTTCTGGTACCAGCAGCTGATCCGGGGAAACGCACTCCCGTCGCGGGTGTGAAAGAGCGAGACGGCAGATCAATGAAGATCACGAAGATATTCAACAACTCGGCGGTGCTCGGAGTCGACGAGCACGGCCGCGAAGCGGTGCTGTTCGGGCGCGGGATCGGGTTCCGCTCACGGACCGGCGACATCATCGACGACTCGGTCGTCGACAAGCGATTCGTGCCGGGCGACCTCGCCAGCACCGACCGCATCGTGCAGTACCTCGAAGACATCCCGGTCGAGGACATCGACCTGGCCGATTCGATCATCGCGGAGGCCAAGCTCGAGTTCGGTCAGGGCGTCAGCGAGCACGCGGTGCTCCCGCTCGCGGACCACCTGAGCTTCGCGCTGCGGCGCCTGCGCGAAGGCATGGAACTCGAGTACGGCATGCACTGGGAGGTGGAGAGCCTCTACCCGCGCGAGCTCGCGTTCGCGCAGAAGATGCTCGCACTGATCGCCGAGCGCCGCGGCGTCGTGCTCCCGGACGGCGAGGCGATCCCGCTCGCGCTGCACTTCGTGAACGCCCAGTTCGGGGCGGGGGAGATGTCTGAGACTATGCGGATCACGGATGCGCTGCTGGCGGTGATGCGCACCGCCGCGACCGATCTGGGCATCGAGTTCGATGCGCAGTCGGTCTTCTTCGCGCGCTTCGTCACTCACGTCCGCTACCTCATCCTGCGGCGGATCCGGGGGCAGCGGGCCGCGGGGATCGACCCCTCCGTCGGCGACGCGGTCCGCGTGGCGAGCCCGCTCTCCTACTCCGTCGCCGAGAGCATGGCCGACGAGCTGAGCGCCCGGTTCGGGTGGGAGGTCGAGGAGGAGGAGCGGTTCTACCTCGCCCTGCACGTGTACCGCCTCGCCGGTCAATCGTGACGGTGGGTCTCGGAGGTGAGGACATGGCCATCTTGTCGCCGTCGGCGCCCACGCGAGCCCAACGCGATCCCATGGCGTTGCACAGTGGTTCGCGCACTCAGCGGCACGGACCGAGGTCCTCGCCGCCGGCACGTCGCGGCCATCATGTCCGTCGCGGATCGAGCGGGATAACGGTGGGTGTCTGGGTGACGGGGTCCGGGACGATGAAGCAGGGAGGGCCGAAGACGCCTCCGATCAGCTCCGGAGTCATGATGTCGCGCGGTGAGCCGGTCGTGACGATGCGGCCGTCTTTCATCACGATCAGATGATCGGCGTACCGTGCGGCCTGGTTGAGTTCGTGGAGCACGGCGACAAGGGTGCGGCCCTGCCCATGGAACGTCCGGAACAGCTCGAGCAGTTCGTACTGGTGAGCGATGTCAAGGAACGTGGTCGGTTCATCCAAGAGCATGATCGGAGTCTGCTGCGCCAGCGGCATCGCCACCCACACAGGCTGGCGCTGCCCGCCCGATAGCTCATCGACCAGTTGTCCCCACAGCTCGGTCACGCGGGTCGCGGCCATCGCTTCCGAGACGGCCAGCTCGTCTTCGGCCCTCCAGTGCTGGATGAGGGACTGGTGGGGTGCGCGCCCGCGGGCGACGGGACTGTACGTTCTGGCGGCTCACTACGGAACGGGGGCGCGTCAGGCGCTCCTGGACGCGACTCTGGGGCAGGACCCGGCGATGCTGTGGGTCGCGAAGGAGAACCCGCGCGCGACAGCGTTCTCCCTGCGCAACGGCTTCCGCTTCGACGGAGTCGAACAGACCGACCCGCACGCGCCGCTGATCACCGACGCCCGCATGATTCGGTAGCCGGGCCGATCTCCACGGCATCGCCGGTACCAGCTCGCGTCGCTACCCTTGACGGATGCAGGCGGACTGGATCGAACACCGACGCTCCGACGACGGCGAGCGAGTGGGATGGATGAAGCCCGAGAGCGACGGCTTCGTTGCCATCGATCTGCTCGGCCGGCGACGGACCGAGGTCGTCGACTGGATGCGCGCCGAGGAGGTTCTCGACGCGCTCGGTCTCAGCTACCTCGCCGACCCCTACGAGCTGCGACTGGATGACGGGTCGTGGCTGCGCGTGCGCATCGCGGAGGTGTCATCCTCGGCCATCCGCGTCAAGAAGGAGGACTGGGGCGATATGACCGCGCCCCAGACCTTCTACCCGGTGG
>Ga0180219_1002798_pt1 | contig 10174 bp, 9 predicted proteins | sample eDN3rd30CBELigMG_FD_151338 | JGI IMG/M metagenome (GOLD analysis project Ga0180219, IMG submission 151338) | Enriched Miracle-Growth compost microbial communities from Emeryville, California, USA - eDNA 3rd pass 30_C BE-Lig MG (version 2)... ... | reverse complement strand
TAAGGTATCAACAACAAGTATACATGTATTCGTTACAACGAAGGGGGGGTAAATTCATGAAATTGGAGGGAGGGAATCATTAAGGTAAAGCTGAGTGGTATATTCGCATATTTTAAAAGGTAAATTCGTAAATATGTAAATCTAACGAGCTATTGGTGTATAATTTTGTCATTTTTGTAAGGCACGTTTTAATGTAAACTTAATATGAGACTAAAAAGAAATTATCGCCTAGCAGCCCTGTTGGCTTCATTTTGGATGCTGCAACTGCCAGCTGTCTATGGGCAGATGAAAATTAAGCATCCCATTCTGCCTGGATATTATGCCGATCCTCGATGAAACCTATCGCATTGGTTAGCTGTTGGCCAGACCCCACTCGGCCCATTTGTGACAGGTAAGAACAGCCCCATATTGGCTACCATCAAAGCAACGGCTACCATTGGCCCAGGCCATCATACGGTATTTAATGAAAACGAGCAGGATTACATCCTCTATCATCGCATTTTTCCTCAAGATAATGACTATGTATTAAGACAACTTTGCGTAGATAGTTTGTAGTTTGATGCTCAGGGAAATATTCTGAAGGTAGTACCCGCGCTGTCGCTCCATTTTTAATGCGGAATATAAAATCCGAGAAGAAATGATTTCTTTATATTTACACAATCCATCGTCGAATAACACCAACGAAGCGCATTATGAAAATCTGGAGCCAGCATCATATCTTGTTAAAACGGATGGTTGATTTGCCGTATCTAGAACAGTTTGGCTCATTATCGTCCTCATGCGGTAGCTCATCCGGGTGGCGAAGGGAAGAGAACAATTCCTTTGTTTTAAATTATGATACCTATTTTATAGCCGAAGGAACAGATGGGCAGGTAGTGGTTGATTATCATAACCAATTGGAGCTGCATTGTTCATTGGATGATATAGCAAAAGATGCGGCAGAGGTTGTTGATATCAAGGAGCAGGCCAACCTAACCATGAAGGCATTTTTAGAAGAACAAACCAAATCCTTTTTTCATCTATTGAGGTTCCCCGAAGTGTACTTTTCTGATGAGTTAAAAGAATCTGAAACTGTATCGGTTAAGCAGATGCAAATTACTTATGAAATAAGAGCGATCAACCGTATCATGGCGAGCACCGCTTGGGAGGAGATGTCTGATGAGCAGAAAGCCTTGGCAAAAGCACAGCATCAAGTACGGTTTATAGAAAAAAGAAGTAATTGATATCGTGAGTTGTACAAAGTGAGACATCTTTCTCTTAGCAAGATGTTTCACTTTGTACAACGGTTCACTCATGCTGCATGACAAACGGAAACTACCATCTTTTTGTCATGCAGAGCGCCTGATACCACAGGCAACGAATAATCTTCATAAGAGACACTCTATTTACTCCATGAAACCTTTATCAATCAACCGCAATGTATATCCATAACTGTACTGCTTATCCAGCAAACGATAAGGTTCATGTGGTTCACGCCCCCAGCTATCATCGCCACCTACACCCCGTTGTTTTAAGTCCACTTGTAAGACCACCACATCCTGATGGAGGATATCAACGGTATGTTGCTGCTTTTTGGTTAGGCCAGGATCCAGATCTTCCGTATACACATCTAAAGCGGAGAACGACAAGGGTTGTAACCCCTCTATCAGTATTCCCCTTCCCTGCTCATCGGTTAGTTTAATCCAACGCGTGTCTGTATGATAACCATTTTCCTGTGGCCGGATATAAGCTTTGGTAAATTGTTCTTTTACGGTAGACCGATATATACCTAAGAAAGCAGCACTGTTCCGATCGGCATAGTTTTCAAAAGGACCTCTGCCATAATAGCTCAGTTGACCGAATTGGCCTGGCAATTCCATACGCATGCCAAACCGTGGTAACTCTGGCAACTGTTTACCCGAAAGATCGATACTCGCTTTTATCTGAATCGCCCCATCTCGCTGAATGAAATACGTCACAGTATAAGGCACTTGTATATCGGTTAATTGGTAAACAATGGTAATGGCCTGTCCGGCCGCTTCTTCTTCTCCCATGGTTACCTTTTCAACGATCTTATTTACATGGGCGGTGCGCCACACACCAGCACGTTCTTGAAAATGGGCACCAAAGTCATTGTCTGTAGGGGCTCTCCAAAAATAAGGGCTTGGATAGCTTTTTATGATCTGCTGCTTCTGTAGACTGAGTTCTTCCAAAGCACCTGATTGGAGGTTGATGGCTCCACGAACTTCTCCAGCAACGAAAGTGATATGCTGATCGTTTCGATTTATCTGCCAAGCCGGATTGGCCGCTTTTACTGACTGCCCATTAAAGTAATTACCTTCCAAGGCTATTTGCTCGCTGGCTATTTCATAGTTCGTTGGTATAAATGGCGTGGCCGACTTGGTATAAGCGTAGAAGTTGACTGCAAACTCTTCACCGGCTACCGCCGTTAGCAATGGTAAGGGGATGGTGATGTCTTTAGATTGATGAGGAGCCAAATCAACGTTAAATGTACCTTCACTTTGTTGCTCACCATTCTTCAAAAGCACCCATTTGAACGCATAATTACTCAAATTGGTAAAATCAAAATGATTGCTGATGGTAAACAGCCCTTCTTTATCGGCTTTTTTAAAAGCAACATGTTGATAAAAATGCTTTACCTCATAGAGGCCTGGGTGCGGTGTTTCGCGGTCGGGCGACATCAATCCATCTGCTACAAAATTACCGTCGTTATGTAGTTTAAAACCTCCTAGATCACCACCATAAGCATAATAACGGTTTCCATACACATCCTTGGTTTGAATACCATGATCTATCCACTCCCAGATAAATCCACCCTGCATATGTGGATGTCCATTGATGATATCCCAATATTCTTTAAAATTACCCGTACTATTGCCCATGGCGTGTGCATACTCGCACATGATATACGGCCGCGTTTTATCTTTAGCTTGTGCATATTTTTGCATGTTATCCATACTGGGATACATGGGCGCCACAATATCCGTATTTTGGTTTTCGCCAGCTTGTTCAAATAAGACTGGTCTACTGGTATCTACCTGTTTTAGCCATTTGTAAGCATCATAGAAAACCGGGCCGTTTCCACATTCGTTACCCATAGACCAAATAATAACCGATGGATGGTTTTTGTCTCGTTGGAACATCCGCTCGATGCGATCTAAGTGAGCCGGAGCCCAAGTGGCTAAGTAGGCCGGATGTCTCTTTTTATCGAACCAGTTTTGCCATTCGGCACCCATGCCGTGGCTTTCAATGTTTGCCTCGTCTACTAAGTAGATACCGTATTGATCGCACAGTTTATACCACAACGGATTGTTCGGGTAATGGCTTAGCCGCACGGCATTGATATTGAATCTTTTCATCTGTTCGATATCTTTCAGCATCAATTCCTTTGAAATAACATGGCCTTTAACCGGATCGTGCTCGTGTTTGTTAACCCCCTTTATCTTAATCGGTACGCCATTGATGTGCAGTTGTGCGTTTTTGATCTCTATTTTCCTAAATCCAATGGGTACGCTCGTTAACCCCAATGATTGTCCATTTGTATCGAAGAGCTGCAAAACACAGTGATACAGATAGGGATGCTCGTTATTCCATGCCTGAACATGTTTTATAACAGTCTCTAGCCGGATGGCAGTATCTGCCCCGATATGCCATGTTTTACGAAACACTTGCTGCTGTTGGGTATTGAGCAGTTTCATTTCCAATTTCCCTTTGGGCAAAGCATCCTTCGCAAAGGAGCGTAAGTTAATGGTAGCCTGTAATAAACCATTCTGATAGTTATTGGTCAAATCGGCTTTGATAAAATAATCCCAAATGGTTGTTTTCGGATAAGCCTGTAAGTAAACATCGCGCTCAATACCGGTGAGGCGCCACATATCCTGATCTTCCAGGTAGCTCCCATCATGCCAACGGATTACCTGTACGGCCAACGTGTTTTTTCCTGCTTTTATATAAGGGGTTATATTAAATTCGGCTGGTGTTTTGGCTACTTTGCTCATGCCCACTTTTTGTCCGTTAACATACACCTCTGCATAACCGCTAATAGATCCAAAATGCAGGATGATTGCTTGGTCCTGCCAATTGATGGGTACTTCAAATGTACGCCTGTAAGTACCTACCGGATTATACTCATTGTTAACAAAGGGTGGATTGGCCGGAAAAGGATAAACAATGTTGGTATAGATGGGTATACCATAACCTTGCAACTCCCAATTCGAAGGGACGGCAATCTCTTTCCACACCGCATCATCAAAATCTAGCCGATAATAATCGGTAGGCCGATCAGCAGGCTTATCTACGTAATTAAACTTCCAATGACCATTAAGCGACAAAAAATTGGCCGATTGGCTATAATCATCTGTCAGGGCGTCTGCTTCCCGTTGATACAACATAAAAGTGGAATGAGGCGGCTCCTGGTTTTCAGATAACAACGTCGGATGCTCCCACGGCTGCGGTGCTGGTTGTGCATACAGCACGTGTGATAGCGTAAGTAATAATGAGATAAATAAAGCGATTCTACACATATTTAAGTAATTGATAAGTTAATTTTTTGTTGGTAGTTCACAGACCAATCTGACCAACTCCATATGCTTGTAGGGTTTTATTGGTTTGTGAGCAATATTAATAGGATTTTGCCAGTTAGAACAGGGGTAAAATAATAAATTTAAGCGGGTAAAATCATTTTTGGCAATAAGAACTATGACCCTTACTAATTTTTTTGATTTCGTTAAAAATATATTGTTTCAAAATGATACGCTAGGTAAAGTGCTTAGGTAGGCACATAGCTTATTATCTCGTGCGTTATTGTTTACAGCAGAGTAGGTCAAAACAAGTCATGCTGATTAGATGCTTTATTATAGGTATAGTTTTCAACATTATATTGTTCATTCAGCGTGACTGTTTTCAATATTATGCACATTTATTCAGTAAGGAATTTGGTTGTAAATAACTTAATAAGAGTGAGAAAGCCTTTTGTTGTAGGTGATGTAAATCAATTTTTAAAAATCTTTAAAAATGTTGAAAACTATTTTAAAACTTTAAGGTAAAGCTTCTTATTTTAGGCCAGACAATTAACCAGTAAGATCCAATCATAATAGCGTATCCTATTTTCGACTAAACAGCGGGGGGGAATGGCATTTGATTGATTTGTAAAAAGAATAGACTAACCAAGAACTGAGATGGATATGTTCGTTTTTGAAAATCAAATTTGTATGGCGGTCGTTGTATATCTAACGATCATCTGCACCGTGGCCATGGGTATCCTTTGTGAAGAAAATTTATCCATGCAGGCAAAAGCTTTGCGCATTTTAATGGTATTAACCGTGCCGGTATTGGGCGTAATGGTTTATCTAATGGATGCCGGTATCCGTTATGTTAGGCCAAAAAGAACCGACGGTTGGTTGTAAAAGATCACATCCAGCCATTCATTAGCGACCAGCAGACGCTCCGAGATTTACAGCTATTTGAATCAGATAACGGCTCACAAAGTGTTTTTACACTTTTTGATCGAACAACAACTGTTGGCGGTCAATTGAAGTTGCGGCAACTTTTTAAATCACATTCAACCGACCGATTTATTCGATCTCTATTTAAGTTAACCAAATACAGATCAATGGGCTGTAAAGCATTTTGCTTTAGGATAACTTCGGGATATAACGCTTATGTAATTGTACTTAAATCACTATAAGTAAAAATAGCTATGTCCTATATCCTACGAATTGAAAATAACAGATCAAAAACAGAGCGTATAGCTTATCCCTATAATATTCCATCTATTTTTCATCTGGAAAAATTTGTATTCCGTAAACCCGTAACCTTCATCGTTGGGGAAAATGGAACGGGGAAATCTACTTTCATAGAAGCTATTGCCGTTCAAGCAGGGTTCAATCCAGAAGGAGGAAGCCGCAATTTCAATTTCTCCACTAAAAACTCGCATTCGGCTCTTTTCGAAGACATCAAGTTGGTAAGAGGTACACGCCGCTTTAAAGATGGCTATTTTTTAAGGGCAGAGAGCTTCTATAACGTGGCCAGTGAAGTCGATCAACTCTATGAAGGAGATCGAGGGAGATTGGAGAGGGCCTATGGAGGATCGCTCCATGAGTGCTCGCATGGAGAAAGTTTTTTGGCACTGTTGCACAACAGGCTATCCGGTACCGGTCTCTATATCTTTGACGAACCGGAATCTGCCCTTTCTGTTAGCAGCCAATTGAATATGATGGTCAGGATAAAAGAATTGGTAAATCAGGAATCGCAGTTTATCATTGCCACACACTCACCCGTTTTACTGGCCTATCCCGATGCCGAAATATATCAGGTGACCCAAGCAGGGTTGCAACGTGTGGCCTATGAGGATACCGATCAATTTAGGCTCACAAAGCTCTTTATAAACAGTTACCAACGGATATTAGACGAGCTGGAATTGTAATGATTAAAAGCATTAGAGTGAAGTGTTTTCCTACATATTAAATATCAAAAATACAGCACATGCGTATCGTTTCAAATGTTATTTTACCGCAATGCCAATGATATGCTCTCGTTTTTGTATGGGTTTGTGGGCTGTCATTCAGAACGGAGCCTTAGCGGAGTGAAGGATCTTTTATGCGTGGCTGTTTATGATTCCTCGTAACCTCGGAATGAACCGCACATTCCTACCAAACCATTTCTCATTGTACTCCCTTGTATTTTTCCAAAGTACTGGTCTCGGGATGAACCGCAAGGAACCATAACCCTTTTGTCATTCAGAGCACAACGCAACATCTTTTTTATCCCATGTAATTTACCACTTACATATTGTATGGATTTGTGGGCTGTCATCCAGAACGGAGCCTTAGCGGAGTGAAGGATCTTTTATGCGTGGCTGTTTAAGATTCCTCGTAATCTCGGAATGACAACCGCACATTCCTTGCAAAACCTTTGTCATCATACACTCCTTTGTGTTTCCCCAAACACTGGTCTCTCGGAATGACAACCGCACATTTCTACCAAACCATTTCTCATTTACATTTCTTTGTGTTTTCCAAAACATTAGCCATCTCAGGACGACAACCACAGAAGCCATAACCTTTTTGTCGTTCAGAGTACAGCAGTATCTGTAACCATTAAGAACAATTTGCCCCTATTTATTTCCCATTTAGCCCCCCCGGTGTATCGTCGGGGATACTTATTATTGCACCTACTAAAATGGAATTAACCATTTAACAGCGTATTGCAAGCTAACCAATATTTGGGCTTCATGTTTAACGACAACCTGCACTAGTTTAGCGCAATTGCAGCAGCTTGAACAAGACAAGAAACAAATTATTTAAAAAACTAGATACGATAAAAACAAGCAGTATGAACCTTAAAACAATCAAATTACGTACTTTAACGGTTGTGCTCAGCACAATAACGGCCATTGCCTTGGGTATGATATCGCCCGTCTTTGGTCAAAGCAGTAAAAACAGCAAATACGCTATTTTTAGCGAGCGGCTTCCTGCCGGAGCACAATGGGTCGGTGGAAAAGACTTGGTGCGCAAAGGCGGCTCCAAAGAAAGCACCCATTATATTTATATCAAACCGTCCGATAGTCCCGCCGAACTCGCTGGTTTATCTTTGCCTATCCGCGAAAAACCGAAAGCCGGCGAATACCGGTACATTACCTTTAAATGGGTAAAATGGGGTGGTGATCAAATCGGCCTTCGTTTTAACCATTCGGTCGGTGCCACCAGCAAACTGGGGCATCAATACGATTATACTTATGTGGCCGGAAAAGGCGATTCAATTACACGTGCCCTCTCCATCGATGATCGGGCTCCTGGTCATTGGGTAACGGTAACACGCGATCTTTGGAAAGATTTTGGCGATTTTACCCTCACCGGTATATCGTTCATCTGCCCCGATCGGCGCGATGCGGGGTTCGACGCCATTTTCTTGGGCCAACAGGCCAATGCCTTTCAAGATGCGCCGGGATTAATCCCCACCAAAGTAGCTGCTCCGGTTAAAGTGAAAGAAGATTACAGTCAGCCAACAGCAGCTCCAACGGCAAAAAGCACGGCCAAAACGGCTACAAGCGAATTGGTGGCAGAGAAAGATACAACAGCTCTTAGTGATAGCACCATGGTAGACGAAGCAGCACAAGAGGGTGGTGCCGTACAGGTAGATTGGATGGCCCAGTTAGAGGCTGGTGGTGTATGGATGTATCCGCTGTACCTCGTCGGTTTGGTGGCCTTGGTGGTGGCGCTGCAGCGTAGCATGATTTCGCGCGAAAGTCGGCTAGCTCCCAAACGCCTGCGCCGTGCACTACGCGAACACCTGGCACAAGGCGATATCCAATCGGCATTGGTTGCCTGCGAGCAATATCCGTCTACCCTAGGGCAGGCGCTGCATTTTGTTTTGAAGCATTGGCGTGCCGGGCGCGAAGTAGTGAGCCAAACGGCGGGTGATATTGCTGCCCGCGATATCCGTGAACACATCGATCGTATTTATCCACTTTCAGTGGCTGCTTCTCTGGGGCCGTTATTGGGTTTATTGGGTACCATCATCGGGATGATCGAAGCCTTTGGTTTGGTAGCACTGTATGGTGATGCCGGAGGCCCATCCATGCTGTCCGACTCCATTTCGAAAGCGCTCATCACCACAGCCGCAGGGCTGATCATTGCCATACCGGCCATTGCCGTTTATTTTATTATCAAACGGAAAATCAAGAAGGCTGCCGCCCATATTGAAGAAGATTTAGAATATGCCATTACGGTGCTTTACCTGAGCGACGATAGCAAAGCATTACAGGCCGCTATAAATGAGGAGGAGGATAGCCATGCGGATACCATTTGATGAAGAAGACAAGGTCGATGTACCCATGTCGCCACTGATTGATTGCGTTTTTCTGCTGCTCATCTTTTTTCTGGTAACCACCATGATGAAGAAGTGGGAAATGCAAATTCCGTTGACGCTGCCACCGGTTACCTCCAGTTTGTCTACCACACAGTCGGCACCCGATGCGGTAATCATTACGGTAGATGAACAGAAAAACGTATATCAGGTAGTAAATCACGATGCCTATACGGGTCAGGATAATTTTATACCTATTGCCGATTTGAATGCGTTCTTGAACAAACTGCGGAACACCAAAGGCACCGATATTGCCATTGACGTGGCAGCGTACCGTACTGTTCCGGTGAGCATCGTGATCGATGTATTTGATACATGTCAGTTACAAGGGTTTTCGCATACACGTGTTCGTTTAGGAAGCAAACCCTATGAAACCCGTTACGGCCGTTAATGGCAAATTAAAAGCAAACAGATGAATTTACCCTTAGATAATAACGAGGAAGAACCAGAAGTATCCATGTCGCCTTTGATCGACTGTGTCTTTCTGCTGCTCATCTTTTTTCTGGTGTCTAGCATGACCAAGATCAAGAACAAGGATATCAATGTTGATCTGCCCACATCCACCTCGGCTGTAAAATTGAAGCCGGATGATAAGCAGGCTATCGCCGGATTAGACAGCCAGGGCACCTTCTATTGGGATGGGCAGCCCTGCTCAACCAACTTCCTGCTCGAACAATTGCGGGAGGTCTGCATAGCCAATCCAGATCGCCGCATACGCATCGATATGGATAAAAATGCACCCTTTGGCCGCTTTGTAGAGCTGATGGATGCCTGCCAGTTTTATAACCTCAGTAATATAGGAATCAGAACGTATGACGAAAATTACAACAGAAACTAACCGGGGGCCGATTATCCTGTCGTGGATCATTGCCTTGGCCGTATGCGGTGGCTTGTTCCTGTGGTTCTGGTTCGCGCCACCTATGAAGCAGGGCGCCATGCACTTTTCACCTACAGAACACCAGCCTGGTCAGGCCAATAAGCATAAAAAAACAGCCCAACAGCTGCAACATACCAAAGCCGAGCAGGCAAAACGTCCGTTACCGCGCGAATACGCCGATCAATTGGTGAAACAATCGGAAGAAGTGGTGAAGCGGAACCTCGAGATGGAATTGAAAAAATTCGAGGAAATGACCGTGAAGATGCGTAGGCAGAAAAATGCATTGCTTACGCAGGTAGAGGCACGTAAATTACCGCCCGGGGCCCCGAGAGACGCCAATAATACAAAAGATGCACGTAACATTCTGCAGGCACCCAGCTCACCCTTGGGGCCGAATGCCAACGTAGAAGCTATATACAACCGGCTGCGTGC
>Ga0180219_1002797_pt1 | contig 10174 bp, 8 predicted proteins | sample eDN3rd30CBELigMG_FD_151338 | JGI IMG/M metagenome (GOLD analysis project Ga0180219, IMG submission 151338) | Enriched Miracle-Growth compost microbial communities from Emeryville, California, USA - eDNA 3rd pass 30_C BE-Lig MG (version 2)... ... | reverse complement strand
GCCGTGATTCCCCAAGCCAAGGTGGTTATCGACAAATTCCACGTCGTCCGCATGGCCAACGACGCCCTGGAGCGTGTACGCAAGAGCCTGCGGGAGTCGCTGACGCCCAAGCAGCGCCGGGGGCTAATGCATGACCGCTTCGTGCTGCTGAAGCGGGAACGCGACCTGACCGAGCAGGAGCAATTACTTCTCTCTGGTTGGACTCGGAACTACGAAGAGCTTGGGGAAGCATACAAGCTGAAAGAAGACTTCTTCAAGATTTACGACGCCCAATCCCCGGACGAAGCACAGGCCCTCTTCATTGACTGGAAGCGCAGCATGTCCCCGCAAGTCGCTGACGCCTTCCATGACTTGGTGCGGGCGTGGGACAACTGGACGCCCTTCATTCTCAATTACTTCGACCACCCTGTAACCAACGCCTACACGGAGTCGCTGAATAGCCTGATTCGGGTTATGAATCGCCTAGGTCGGGGCTACAGCTTCGAAGCCCTGCGGGCCAAGATTCTGTTTGCTGAAGGCGCCCACAAGGTCGTCAAGCCGAAGTTCGAACGCCGTGCCACCAACAGCAGAGACTATGCCATGGTCGGCATGATGGGGCGCATGACGCCGGACCATGGTTGGGGCATTTCAACCGAATCGGCCAAGAACTACGGCGCGGACATTTCAACCCTGGTTCGGCTCATTGAAGACGGTGCGCTCTGACCGGTTTCAATCACAGATTACGCATACCCAAGAAAGGTTGATGATCAGATGCTGTGGTAGCTCTTGGACAACAATTCCTGCCCCACCTTTTCGACAACTTGCTGGCAGGTATTTGGATCAAGACCGCGAACACGATCCAACAACAGCTGATACTGAGATCCCTTGTCCTTCATCCTGTAGTGAAGGGCCAGTCTCCAAGTGTTTTCAAAAAGTAGAGGATTCAAGTCAAACGCAGTCTCGCGAGCATGCACGGTCATTCGGGCAAGCTCAGGCCGGCGACGAAAACTGAACTCGCTTAGAAACCTATTCTCCTGCCAGTACATTTCAGCCAACGTCGCCCAAGCCTCTACAGAGCTTGGAACTAACTTTACTGACCGTTCAAGAAGTTGCTGCGCGAAAGCCACGGCTTTATCACGATTGGGGGACGAGTAAAGCAGAAGCTGAGCCGCGGAAACTGCAGCAGCCGCCACAACGAACTGAGCGTCTTCACTGCTATTGACCCTAAGGACTGCCATCTCATGAGACTTCAAGAGCACAGACGTCGCTCGCTCATCCTTTAACCTAATCAGCACCTGCCCAAGCCAATAAAGAGGCAAGAAGGCCTCATCATCCGAAACTGACTCTATCCATTTTTGGATAAAGGAACATTCGTCTTCAGCGGTACCTTTAGCTCGAATGACAAACAACATCTCGACAGCTTTCTTGCCGTTGCTGAAATCGAAGTTATCCATAATGAAGTTTTGGTGGGTTGGCGGCAGGTCCGTGGCAGTATGATAACTGACCCACTCCGTATCGGCAGCAATCTACGCCGGTGTGATGCATACAGCGGGGCAAGCCAAACTCTCCGCGTTTGGATAATAAAAAACCGGCTCGAAGGCCGGTCTTTTACGTGAGCAGCTGAGCTCAGAACGATTCCCAGTCATCCTCGGCGGATTTGTTCCCGACCACAGGGCTGATGATGGTTTCGTTTGAAGGTTTGCCTGCTGGCTTGTCCAAAGGCATGGTGGCCAGCACCGGCGCCGCGGTCTTTGGCTTTCTCGAAGGTTTCGTTGCTACGACGGTCTTTGCCACCTGCACCTTCGGCTCCACGCGTGCCGGCGACTTCTCCGCAGTACGCTCTTGAGCCTCTCCGTGCGTCAGACTCAATGCCTTGGTTCGCAGGGACTGAGCAGTGACGCTCGATTTCTGCACGAGCCCAGCATTGCGCTGCATCACATCGTCCATCTGCGAGACAGCCTGATTGATCTGGTCAATCCCGCTGGCCTGCTCGTTAGAGGCAGAAGCGATTTCACCCATGATCGTGGTCACTTTGTTGATAGACTCCACAATGTCGCCCATGGTGTGACCGGCCTCTTCGACGAGTGTATGGCCCCTTTGCACTTTGTCAGTTGCCTGGTCAATCAGCGCCTTCACTTCTTTGGCTGCCTGAGCGCTGCGAGAAGCCAGATTTCGCACCTCGGAAGCGACCACCGAGAAGCCCTTGCCCTGTTCACCCGCCCGGGCAGCTTCTACAGCGGCATTCAGCGCCAGGATGTTGGTCTGAAAGGCAATGCTGTCAATGACGGCCACGATCTCGGACACCTTCTGCGAGTTGGTGCTGATTTCGTCCATGGTCTTGACCACGTCCTGCATTACTTCCCCGCCCTTTTTGGCGACCTCGGATGAAGTGCGGGCAAGCGTATCTGCCTCGCGCGCGTTATCCGCGTTTTGCGTCACGGTGCTCGAGAGTTGCTGCATGCTTGCCGCAGTCTGTTGCAGCGCAGAGGCCTGCTCTTCGGTGCGAGAGGCCAGATCTGCTGTGTGCTGCACAATCGATTCGGACTCACCTGCAATGTCGCGCACCGCCTGCAACATCGTGTTGTATTGCTGCGTGCGGCTCTGCAGGGCCCCCTTGAGCACGTCAGCAGCTGCATCGAGGCGTTTGACTTCTGCGTTATCCACGCCATGCAATTGTGCCAAGGCCATAAGACGCCCGGCGGGGGCCAGGATCGTGCGTTTGAGATAAGAGGCCATGCTCAACGCCACCACGATCACAATGGCCGCATACGCAGCCAACGCATACGATACAGGCAAGTCATGGGGCAGGTACAAGGGCCCAGCCACCAGGGCCGCTGCCCCTGCAACCCAATGGGCCAACAACACGGCTACGGACTTAGACATACGGTGCCTTAGCGATTGATGAGGAACATACTCAGGTTTTGGATCTTCTTGAAAGCGAGCGAGGCGGCTTCAAGGCCTGAGCGGCGCTGCTCCAGGAGCATCGTCGACGTGTAGAGATCCAGATCCTGCAGGCGCGAGAGCTCGGATGTGAAGCCGATGTCACGCTGTTGACCGCCGGCATCGAGCATGTCGATTTCGCTCAGGCGCGCGCCAAGTGACGAGCGCACCGTCAGCATGGCGTTGTAATTGGCGTCGAGCCGCATTCCCGATTCCGTGATCACGTTGCGCAGGTTGCTTGCAGCGCTGGGATTACCGGAGATGGGCTCGGACAGTGCCGCAGCCAAACGGTCCAGCGTATCGAAAATGTTCAGGTCTTCGCCCTGGGCGGTCTTCACCTCGAAGCGGTCTCCATCAACCGGTTGGCCAGAGAGAATGACTTCCATGCCGCCAGGCAGGGTGAGTTTCTTGGCCTCCGGATCAAAGGGCGTCGGGCCGAAGGGTCCATCCACGACCGCTCCGCTCTTGTCCACGACCGTGACAGTGTGCTCGGCGGGGTCGCCCGAGAACTCGATCACGAAATCCATGCCCACGTTGGCGCCACTGGGGTCGGTCACCACCGGGTCGGAGATCACTCCCGTCCCCGCGTTAGCTCCTGAGCCAGAGGTGATGTAGGTGCGATCGCCAGGGGCTGCAGTCATGAAAATGGACTTGCCATCATCGGACGTGCTCACTTGGCGAGTCTGGTCAATCTGAACGAGACGCTTCCCTTCGTCGCCCTGCCATTCCACATTGCCCGCTGCCGTCACATTGAACGGGGCGCGCGTACCCTGGTACCCCGAAAAGAGGTACTGGCCGTTGCCGTCGGTGGCGTTGGCCAGGGCCAGCATGTTTTCCTTCAGGTTCTGGATCACAGACGAAAGCGTCTGGCGGTCGGCGTCAGAGAGCGTGCCGTTGGCTGCCTCATTCAGTCGCGTCTTGATCTCCACCATCAGGCCGGTTGCCGAGTTCAGGGTGTTTTCTTCCATACCCAGGTTCTGGCGCGCTACAGTGCGGTTTTCGGCCAGCCGAGCATTGAGCGACTTGGACTGCGAGAGGTTGATCGCCTGGGCAGCGCCCAGCGGGTCATCTGCGGGCGTGACCATACGGCGCCCCGAGCTGATCTGTTGGTAGATGTGCAGCAGCTCGGTCTGCTGTTTGCCCAGGGCGTTGGTGCCGGCTTGGTAGAACTGGTTGGTGCTGATACGCATGATCGGTGCCTATCTCGTTAATCTAGTCGGAGCGCTTAGGCGCGAATGCCCATCAGGACGTCAAAGAGCGTTGCGCTCACCTCGATGAGCTTGGATGCCGCAACGTATTGCTCCTGAAAGCGGTCCAGGTTCACGTATTCCTCGTCCAGGTTCACTCCACTGACGGCCTGGTGCGCCGAATAGGTCTGCTCGATGAGCGCGGCCTGCGCCTTGGCTTCAGCGCCGTTTTGCTGGGTATGCACGGCCACCTTGTTGACCATCTGCGAGTAGGCTTCGTTAAAGCTCATGTTGCCCCCACCCAGCGTCTTGGAGGTCTGAAGCGCTGCGATGGCAAGCATGTTCTCGCCATTGGCCGAACCGCCCGCGGGAGAGGCTGCTGCGAACTTATCGGGGCTGGAAATCATCATTTCGAGCTGGCCCGCCGTGTCGCGCGACGGCATCAGCTTCCATGAGTCGCCTGCCGAGGGCGCACCACCCAACGTGACCGTCATGCCATCGATCTGGGCGTTGTTCAGCGTGGTGCCGAAGTACACCTGCTCGCCATCTGGCTGGCGGGTCACCTGGTAGTTCGTGCCGTCAAAGCGAATGTCGTAGTCCGACGCACGCAGTTGCGAGGCTCCATCCAGGTTGATGGAGGCCGTGAGCGTGCCCGATCCGGCGTTGCGGGCATTGGCAACCACATCGGGCTGGCCGATCTTGAAGATGGGCGTACCGGCCTGGCCGTTCAGGTCCACACCTTGAGCCTGCACCTCGTTGATGGCCAGGGCCATCCCAGTGGCCAATTGGCCTAGCTGGCGCTGCACTTCATCGAGACTATTTTTGCGGAAGGTGATCAAGCCCCCCAGGGAGCCTCCCTTGATGGAGGTTTCATCCAGCTCCACCTTCGCAAAGCCTTTGCCGGCCGGCACGTTGACATAGACCGCCATGTTGCGGGGATCGGAATCAGAGGGGCCGCAAGTCAGTGGGAAGGTATCCGAACCCGAAACCAGTAGCTGGCCATTGCCAATCGTCAGTGTGTACTGGCCGTTTTGCTCCAGGACATTGACCTTGGCCAGCATATTCAGGTCGGCGACTTCCTGGTCACGCTGATCCAGGAGGTCGTTAGGCACCTGGCCGGTCGAGCCCTTGGCGATCTCGATCTGCTTGTTCAGTTCGGCCACGCGCTGCACGTGCGAGTTGATCTGGGTAACGATCGTCTGGACTTGGCCATTGACATCATTGCGCTGGTTGTTCAAGAACGTGTTCATCTCATTGAACTGTCCCACCAGCGCCTGGGTGCGGCCCAGAAGCTCCTGACGCGCGGCAGGATCGCCCGGCGTGCTGGCCACGGCTTGCACGCCATCGAAGAATTTCTGGATCGCCGGCGAGATCCCGACCGTGTTGTCAGCGATCAGATTGTTGACCTGGCTCACCTGGTTGCCAAACGAGGCGAGCATCGCACCCTTGCTCTGCGCGCTGACGAACTGATTGGCCAGGAAGTTGTTGTACGCACGACGGACCGTGTCGACCTGCACTCCCCGGCCGAAAAATCCCTGTCCTGAGGCCGTCGCCCCCGCCGTGGACACGATCACCGACTGGCGGCTGTAGCCCGGCGTGCCGGCGTTGTTGATGTTGTGCCCCGCCGTGATCAGTCGAGCACGTGCGGCATTCATGGTGGATAGGCCAAGTTGGGACAGGTTCATAAATCTTCTCGTCTATAAGGTGGCCCTGGCGGGTGGGATATCTCTTGTTATCGGCACATTTCCGGAAAAATTTAGGGCTCTCAGCCCGCCGGCTTGAAATAAGCCATGATTCCGATAAGTTTTTCTGCGTATTTGGGGTCTGTGGCGTAGCCCGCCTTCTGCACTTCGACTGCCGCTTGCTTGGCATTGCCGGCCTTGAGCACCCTCTCGTAGCGGGGGTTTTCTGTCAAAAGCCGCGCGTAGTCCTGCAGCGACTCCTCATAGGAGTCGTACGCCCTGAACGGCTGCACCACCTTGCGCGGTACCCCGTCAATGTATTCGGTCGTGGTGACGTGGACGACCCGCCCCTTCCAGCCGCCAGTGGCCTTGATGCCGAAGATGTTATGGCTGGTCTGGCCGCTCTCATCCCGGATTTCGCGCCGGCCCCAGCCAGACTCAAGCGCTGCCTGGCTCATGATGAGCTCAGTCGGAATGCCGCTTTTCTGGGCAACAACCACCGCTGCGTCCCCGATTTTTTCAACAAAGCTTGCAACCTTGTCTGCGGCGTGCTTGACCGGCTCAATGGCTGAAACCATGACCTTGGCCGCTTCGACGGCGTTCTTAGCCCCCGTTCCCAGCAAGTCCAGCAGCTCGGAGATGGAGCCAGCGACGTTCGGGCCTTCCAGTGGCATACGTGACTTGTGCTGCGGCAACCGGGTCGTGCCCACCATGGGGTCCGCCCGCTCTTGAGACGCGTCTTGCGACTTGGGTTTGTTCGAGTTCATGAGTTCGACCAGCGCCGTCGCCAGCCCCATGCCTTTACCCGAGGCAAGTTCGAGCGCCATTTGCTCATCGCCCATGCTTTGGGCCATCTTCGTCTGGTCGCTACTCCAAAGCCCGCTATCCAGGCTGGTCTTTCGACCCTGTTTGAGCATCTCCTGGATGAATAATGCCTCGAACTGGCGGGCAACCGCCAATTCGCTGTCCTTACTGTTGCCAGCTGGGTCATCGGACAAGCCCCTTTTGATCCTGTCCAAGGTGTTCATGTCAAAGACAAAGGACGCACCGCGCCCCGAAGATCCGGGCCTGGGGGTGTAGGGCGTAAAGGACATGCCAGGAGCTCCTGTTCAGATGATTTCGAGATCGGCTCTCAGTGAGCCTGCGCTCTTGAGCGACTGAAGGATGGAAAGCAGGTCCTGGGGCGAGGCGCCCAGCGAATTCAGCGCCTTGACCACATCCGTGAGCTTCACACTTGTGTTCAGGTGCTGAAGTTGGCCGGGTTGGGACTCAACTTCGATGCGCGTCGTCGGTGCAACCACAGTCTGGCCACCGCCAAAGGGGGTGTCCGGCTGCGATACTGCCACCCCACGGTCGATCACTACCGACAGGTTGCCGTAGGCCACCGCCGCCTGATCCAGCGTCACGGTCTGGTTCATCACCACCGAGCCCGTACGTGCGTTGATGATCACCTTGGCGCGCGCCGGCGCACGCTTTACGTCCACGTTTTGCAGGCGTGCAAGGAACTGGCCCTGGCTCACGGCGTCTGGGGGCGCTAGCACCTCGATCACCCGACCGTTGGACGCCATGGCGGTATTGCCGCCGAATTCCTTGTTGATGGCCTGCACAGCGTTTTGCAAGGTGCCAAAATCGGTGTCGTTCAGCTCCAGGCGGATGATCCCATTGCGGTTGACCTTCGTGGGCACTGTGCGTTCGACCACAGCACCGTTGGAGATGATCCCGCCATTGAGCTGGTTGACCTGCACACTTGAGCCGCCAGCCTGTGCTCCCGCGCCGCCCACCAGGATATTGCCCTGGGCAATGGCGTAGATCTGGTTGTCCGCCCCCTTGAGCGGCGTCATCAGAAGCGTGCCGCCCCGCAGGCTCTTGGCGTTACCCATGGAGGACACCACCACATCGATCGTCTGCCCCGGCTGGGCAAAGGACGGCAATTGCGCCGTCACCATGACCGCGGCGACGTTCTTGAGCTGCATGTTGGTGCCTTGAGGCAGAGTCACGCCCAACTGGGAGAGCATGTTGGTCAGACTCTGTTGGGTGAACGGCGTCTGGCGCACCTGGTCGCCGCTGCCATCCAGGCCCACCACCAGGCCGTAGCCCACCAAGGGGTTGTCACGCACCCCCTGGATGGTGGCCAGATCCCGTAAGCGCTCTGCGTTGGCAGGAAGGGCGAAACCGAGCGCGAGGACTGCTCCAATGGCAGCCGCGCGAACCAATGTCCGAAAAGGAGAGATCGATAGCATGAGGAGATCCGGATCAGAAAGGCGACAGATTCAGGAAAAAGCGCTGCAACCAGCCCATTTCCTGCACTTCAGCCATGGTTCCCTTGCTGCGGTATTCGATGCGAGCATCAGCCACCTGCGTCGAGAGCACCGTGTTCGAGCCCGTGATGGAGCGCGGGTCCACCACGCCCGAGAAGCGCACGTACTCGCTACCCCGGTTGATCGCCATTTCCTTGTTGCCGGCGATCTGCAGGTTGCCATTGGGCAACACGGCAATCACAGTGGTGGTGATCGTGCCGCTGAAATTGTTGGCCGCGCTCGAAGAGCCCTTGCCCTGGCTCACGTTGTCGCCGGACATATCAAAGGACTGATCTGGACCCATTCCAGGCGGGAAGAACTTGGGTACAGCGTCAAGCCCGAGCGAAGCACTTCCTTTCCGGTCGGTCGCAGTCGAGACGTTCTTGGCCGCGTTGGTCTTTTCCTGGATCACCACGGTCACGATGTCGCCTACATTGCGCGGTCGACGATCCTCAAAAAGTGGGAAATTGCCGTAGGAAGTCGGCTGAAAGATCGATCCATTGGGCTCAGACTGAGCCGCCACAGCAGCCGGCGTCGGGGGCACGGCAGTCAACGGGCCTGTTACCACCGGCTCAGGAGGGACGAGCGCGCAGCCGCTCAGGATAAGCAGCGTGAATGTTGCCAGAAAGCTGACGAGACGGTTCATTCCTGATCGCAAAGAGAGCTTGGGAAAGTAAAAATTGTAGGAATGGAGGGGCATTTCTGATTGGAAGAACAACCCCTTAAAAGGCCGGTACTTTGGGTTTGTTACGGTCAGTATGAACGCAAAAAAGGGCAGGTTTGCCCTGCCCTTTTCCACGCTCTTTCTTGGGTGCTTGAGGGTTACAGCTGCGTCAGTCGCGCGAGCATCTGATCCGAGGTTGAGATGGCCTTGGAGTTCATTTCGTAGGCCCGCTGGGTCGTGATCATGTTCACGAGCTCTTCTGCCACATTCACGTTCGAGCTTTCCGTGTACTGCTGCATGATGAGGCCTGCCCCGTCCATGCCGGGCTGCACCGCGTTTTCCGGGCCCGAGGCGTCGGTCTCCAGGTACAGGTTCTCACCCAGGCTTTGCAGGCCTGCCGGGTTCATGAAGGTGGAAAGCTGCAGCTGACCCACGTTCACGTTCACGCCGGGGGCGCCTGGCTGGGTGACAGACACCTGGCCGTCGCGCGCGATCGTGATCGACAGCGCATTGTCGGGGATGTTGATGGGAGGCTGGATCGGGTAGCCGCCGGCGGTCACGAGCTGACCGGTCTGGCCGTCGACCTGCAGCGAGCCGTTGCGGGTATAAGCGAAGGTGCCATCAGGCATTTCGACTTGCAGAAAGCCCTTGCCCTGGATGGCGATGTCCAGCGAGTTGCCGGTATTTTTCATACCGCCCTGGGTGTGGATGCGCTCGGTAGCGACCGTGCGCACACCGGTACCCAGCTGCAGACCGGTGGGCAGCGTGTTCGCATCACCCACCTGTGCGCCAGGCTGGCGCATCGTCTGGTACATCAAGTCTTCGAAAATCGCGCGGTTGCGCTTGAAGCCATCGGTGTTCACGTTGGCGAGGTTGTTTGAAATCACGTCCATATTGGTCTGCTGGGCTTCCAGACCGGTTTTGGCGATTGCGAGGGCGCGCATCATGACAAAAAAGCTCCTGAAATTGGGTTAGCCGTTCATCGACAGAATCGAGTTGGCTTTCTGTTCGTTCTGGTTCGCATCGGCGACCATCTTCATGTGCATCTCAAAGCGACGCGCATTCTCGATGAGCCCCACCATGTTTTCAGCCGCGCTCACGTTGCTGCCTTCGAGCGCGCCCCCGATCACACGCACCTGCGGGTCCGCGGGCGTGACCTGGGCCTGACCATTGGCTCCAACAGAGCGAAAAAGGCCGTCGCCGCCGCGCACAAGGGTGGCCGGATCGGGGTTGACCAGCTTGATTTGGGCCACGCGCTGGAGATCGCGCGGGCGACCGCCGTTCGGACGGGAGTTGATCCCGCCGTTGCGATCGAACTGGATGGTTTCGCTGTCGCCCAGGTCAATGGGGGCGCCCTCAGCAGAGAGCACCAGCTGACCTGTGGCAGTCACGAGCTGGCCCTGTGCATTACGCTGCAGGTTGCCC
>Ga0180219_1002796_pt1 | contig 10175 bp, 8 predicted proteins | sample eDN3rd30CBELigMG_FD_151338 | JGI IMG/M metagenome (GOLD analysis project Ga0180219, IMG submission 151338) | Enriched Miracle-Growth compost microbial communities from Emeryville, California, USA - eDNA 3rd pass 30_C BE-Lig MG (version 2)... ... | reverse complement strand
TCGGCGCCGCCGGTATTGGCGCTGCCGGTTCCGGTCATGGTGGCCGTGCTGCTGCCGACCGGCGAGACGGCGCCCGACGTGCGCCGACATGCTTCGTTCCAGTCCCGGGGTCCCCCGGCGGTCTGAGCCTGCCTTCGCTCGGATCGTCAATGCGTCGCGTCATGCGACACCCGCGCGCCGTCACGGCGGCGGGGAGGGGAATAGGGAATTCATCACATGTCGAGACGTTCGATCGTCCTCCTGCTGGCGGGGACCGCGACGTTGCCATCCATCGGCGCGGCTTACGCGCAACAGGCCGAGGCGCTGCCGGAAATCTCCGTCACCGCGCCGACGCCGATCCGCCGGCCGCCGCCGGTGGCCCCGGTCGCCGACCAGAATGCGACGGCGATCGTCGACGACACGTTCGCGGCGGTCACGGTCATGAATCGCGACCAGATCGACCGCTCGGGCGGCGGCACCCTCGGCGACGTGCTCGGCGACAAGCCGGGCATCACCTCGTCGTCGTTCGCGCCGGGCGCGGCGAGCCGGCCGATCATCCGCGGCCTCGACAATTTCCGCGTCCGCATCCAGGAGAACGGCATCGGCTCCGGCGACGTGTCCGATCTCGGCGAGGACCACGGCGTGCCGATCGATCCGCTCGCCGCCCAGCACATCGAGGTGGTGCGCGGCCCGGCGACCCTGCGCTTCGGCTCGCAGGCGATCGGCGGCATCGTCGATGTCACCAACAACCGCATCCCGGACGCGCCCAATCCCGGCCTGCATTCGGAGTTCCGCGGCGCCTTCACCAGCGTGGACCGCGGCACCGAAGGCGCGGTGCTCGTCGACGGCGGCACCAAGGACTTCGGCTTCCACGCCGATGCCTACGGCCATGGGACGAGCGACTATTCCATCCCCGCCTATCCCTATCTCAACCCGCCAACGCCCGCGCCGGTCGTCAACGGCACGCAGCCGAACTCGGGACAGCATTCGGAGGGCCAGTCGGTCGGCGGATCGTATTTCTTCAACGGCGGCTACTTCGGCGCCGCGGTCTCGCATTTCAACAGCATCTATCACATCCCCGGCGTGGGCGGTGCGGAGACCGGCACGCGCATCAAGCTCGAGCAGACGAAGGTCACCGGCAAGGGCGAATGGCGCGCGCCGTTCTCCGGGGTCGATGCGATCCGGCTATGGCTCGGCGCGAGCGACTACCACCACGCGGAGATCGGCGTCGGTGACGACGGCATCGACGGCACCCAGGCGATTTTCAAGAACCAGGAGCAGGAAGCGCGCATCGAGATGCAGTTGATGCCGTGGCGGACGCCGCTCGGCGCGCTGACCACCGCGGTCGGCGGCCAGTTCTGGCATCAGCAGCTCGGGACCGAGGGCGAGGCGGGCGGCATGCTGGCGCCGGCCAAGACGAAATCGGCCGCCGCGTTCGTGTTCAACGAACTGCAGCTCACGCAGGCGATGCGCCTGCAGGCGGCCGGCCGCATCGAGGCGGTGAACGTCACCGGCACTTCCGCCGCGTTTCCCGGGTTCGTCGGCGGCGGCCCCGATCCGGTCGAATCCTCGAGCGGGCGCAGCTTCACGCCGCGCAGCGTCAGCCTCGGCGCGCTGCACGACCTGCCGTGGGGGATGGTGGCGAGCGTGACCGGGCAGTACGTCGAACGCGCGCCGCGCGCGCCCGAACTGTTCTCCAAGGGGCCGCACGATGCGCCCGGAACGTTCGAGATCGGCAATCCCGATCTGCGGCCGGAAGTGGCGAAGACCGCGGAAGTCGGCCTCAAGCGCGCCAACGGCCGTCTGCGTTTCGAGATCAACGCCTATTACACGCAGTACAAGGGCTTCGTCTACAAGCGCCTCACCGGCAACACCTGCGACGACGACTTCCAGTCCTGCATCGTCGGGCCCGGCGGCGAGCTCCAGCAGATCGTCTATTCGCAGCAGGACGCGACCTTCAAGGGCATCGAGGCGTTCTCGCAGCTCGACGTGATGCCGCTCGGCAACGGCATGTTCGGCGTCGACGGCCAGTACGATCTCGTGCGGGCGACGTTCGCCGACGGCACCAACGTGCCGCGCATTCCGCCGCAGCGCCTCGGCGGCGGCGTGTGGTGGCGCGACGCCAACTGGTACTCGCGCGTCGGCCTGTTGCACGCGTTCGGCCACAGCGACATCGCGCCCTACGAAACGACCACCGACGGCTACAACCTGCTCAAGGCGGAGCTGACCTACAACGTCAAGCTGCCCAAGCGCGACGACGGCCCGAAGGAGATGACGGTCGGCATTATCGGCACCAACCTGCTCAACGAGCAGGTCCGCAACAGTGTGTCGTTCCGCAAGGACGACGTGCTGCTGCCCGGCGCGGGCGTGAAGCTGTTCGCCAGCGTGAAGTTCTAGCGCGTTCGCGGGCGAGGCGGGAAACGCGGCGAAACGGAAAACCTGGAGCCCCGGCTTTGATTCCATCACAGCCGGGGCTCGCGGACCGTCGCCGCCGGACCGGCGCGCTCAGGTCCGGCGCTTTGCGCCATCCCGGCACAGTGCGCCGCGTTCCGGCGGGCTCGATGAACCAGGATCGGTGCGCCGCCAAGCGGGATGGCCGGGACAAGCCGGCCATGACGGCGGGAATTGCGGCGGTTGTTGCGAGCGAAGCGAAGCAATCTTATGCGACTCGATCGGTAGTGCTCTCCCGCAAAGGGAAAGAGACGGGCCGCCCCAAAGGGAAATAGGTGCGCCGTCCTTCAAGGGACAGATGCATCCTTCTCAAGGGAGACAGATGCACCGCATGCGTGTAGCGCGCGCCAGCCGCCGCACTCGCCCTCGACGCGCGGCACAGCGCGTGCCGGCCAGCGATTCAGTTCCAGCGAATGCCGTGCTTCTTCAGGATCGCGCGCACGCCTTCGACCAGTTCGCTTTCCTGCACGCTGACCTGCGCCTCGGCCTGCTTCGCCAGATAGTCCTCGCGGTCCTTCTCCAGCGTCGCAAGCTCGGCGCCGGCGATGAGATCGCGCACCAGCACCTTGCCCTCGGCCTTCTCGTTCGAGCCCTGGATGATCGCGCAGGGCGCGTTGCGCCGGTCGGCATATTTCAACTGCTGGCCGATGCTGTGCTTGGGATTGGCGAGATAGAGCTCGGCGCGGATGCCGGCGGCGCGCAGCGACGCGACCATCTTCTGGTAATGCCCAATCTCTCCGCCCATCACCGTGACGACGACGGGGCCGGGCTCCGGCTTGTTGTCAAGCTTGCCGATCAGCGTCAGCGCGGCCTGCAGGCGCGAGACGCCGATGGAGAAGCCGGTCGCCGGCACCGGCTCGCCGCGAAAGCGCGACACGAGCCCGTCGTAGCGCCCGCCGCCGCCGACCGAGCCGAACCGCACGGGCCGGCCCTTTTCATCTTTCGTCTCGAGCAGGAGTTCAACCTCGTACACGGGGCCGGTGTAGTATTCGAGGCCGCGGACGACCGACGATTCGATGCTGATACGATCGGCCTGATAGCTTGAATCGCGCACCAGCTCCCAAATCTGCCGGAGTTCCGCGACGCCTTCGCTCCCGATGACGCTATCGCCAACAACGTGCTGCCAATCGTCAAACATGCTTTCGGGGGCGCCGGCCCCCTCAGACATCTGAATCTGAACATAATCCAGAACACGACCGGCCTGTGCCGGATTTAGTCCCGCGCCTTTTGTGAAGTCTCCGCTCTCGTCCTTGCGTCCTTCGCCGAGCAATTGCTTCACGCCTTCCACGCCCAGCCGATCCAGCTTGTCGATCGCGCGCAGCACGGTGAGCCGCTTGCCCGCATTCTCCTCGCCGCCGATGCCGATGGCTTCCATCACGCCGTCGAGCACCTTGCGGTTGTTCACCTTCACCACATACTGGCCGCGCGGGATGCCGAGCGCTTCCATCGTGTCGGCGGCCATCATACAGATCTCCGCGTCGGCGGCCATCGTCGGCGTGCCGACCGTGTCGGCGTCGAACTGCATGAACTGACGGAAGCGGCCGGGGCCGGGCTTCTCGTTGCGGAACACCCAGCCGAAGCGATAGGAGCGATAGGGCTTGGGCAGCGCGTCGTAGTTTTCCGCGACATAGCGCGCGAGCGGCGCGGTGAGGTCGTAGCGCAGCGAAAGCCACTGCTCGTCGTCGTCCTGGAACGAGAACACGCCCTCGTTCGGACGGTCCTGATCGGGCAGGAACTTGCCGAGCGCGTCGGTGTATTCGATGGCCGGCGTCTCGACGGGTTCGAAGCCGTAGAGTTCGTAGACCTTGCGGATCGCGTCGATCATGCGGCGCGTGGCGGCGATGTCGGCGGGGCCGCGGTCTTCCAGTCCGCGCGGCCGTCGCGCCTTCAGCTTCTGCGGCTTTTTGGATTTGTCGTTCATTGTCTCTGTCGTGGTAGGGCGCGGCCTACATACCAGACAACGGTCTGACGGCAATGCCGCATCGATTTCGCGTGCAACGCTTGACTTTCTCCATATGTAACCTATAAGCTACACATTCGGGCGCATGCGATGGATGTCCGCAGGACCGACGTCTTTGACCGTTGGCTGAAGTCGCTTCGTGATACGCGAGGCCGTGCCAGGGTGCTTGTTCGCATCGAGCGCCTGGCGATGGGAAATCCCGGCGATGTCGCGCCGATAGGTGACGGGTGCAGCGAACTGCGCATCCATGACGGCCCGGGCTACCGGGTTTATTACAAGCGGGAGCGCGACCGCATCACGTTGTCGCTGGGCGGCGATAAGGCCACGCAGGCACAGGATATCGCCGAGGCCAAGGCGTTGGCGAAGCAGTTGAAGGAATGATCTTCATGGCGAAGACGGCAAAATTCGACGTCGCTGACTATCTCGACAGCCCGCAGGCCATCGCGGACTATCTGAGCGAAGCGTTTCAGACTGGCAACGGGCAGTATATTGCGCAGGCGATCGGCACCGCCGCGCGCGCCGAAGGTATGTCCAAAATCGCAAAGGATACGGGTCTGTCGCGCGAAAGCCTGTATCGCGCGTTGGGTGAAGGCGGAAATCCGGAATTCGGCACGGTGATGAAAGTGCTCAATGCGCTGGATGTACAACTGGTGGCAAAGGCTAAGGATGCCGCTTGACGGTGTTGTGGTCATTCAAGGTTCATGAGCCCGAGGCGGCGAGCAGGATAGGCCGGCCGGGTGACGCGGAGACGTCCTCGCTGCCGTGGAGTGCTCGTGTCATACGACTCGTGCGATGAGAACGGAGTCATCGCCGGGCTTGTCCCGGCGATTCCGATGAGGGACGGTGGGTGCTAACCTGAGCGGGATGGCCGGAACGAGTGCGGGCCATGACGAAAGAATGGAAATGCGCGCGAATTCACCCAACGACCTCGAAGCCTTCTGGCTGCCGTTCACGCCCAACCGCGCGTTCAAGGCCGCGCCGCGCATGCTCGCGCGCGCGAAGGACATGCATTACGAGACGACCGACGGCCGCAGCATCCTCGACGGCTGCGCCGGCCTGTGGTGCTGCAACGCCGGCCATAACCGCGCGCCCATCGTCGCCGCGATCCGCGCGCAGGCGGGCGAGGCCGACTACATCCCGCCGTTCCAGTTCGCGCACCCGAAAGCGTTCGAGCTGGCGAGCCGCATCGCCGCGCTCGCGCCGGCGACGCTCGACCATGTGTTCTTTTGCAACTCGGGCTCGGAAGCGGTCGATACCGCGCTCAAGATCGCGCTCGCCTATCACAATGTCGCGGGAGCGGGGATGCGCACGCGGCTGATCGGGCGCGAGCGCGGCTATCACGGCGTCGGCTTCGGCGGCATTTCGGTCGGCGGCATCGTCAACAACCGCAAGCATTTCGGCACGCTGCTCGCCGGCGTCGATCATCTGCCCACCACCTATGACCGGGAGAAGCAGGCGTTCTCCGTCGGCGAGCCGGAATGGGGCGCGCATCTCGCCGACGAGCTCGAGCGCATCGTCGCGCTGCACGACGCTTCGACGATCGCCGCCGTCATCGTCGAGCCGATGGCGGGTTCGACCGGCGTGATCGCTTCGCCCAAGGGGTATCTCAAGCGCCTGCGCGAGCTCTGCACCCGGCACGGCATCCTGCTGATCTTCGACGAGGTCATCACCGGCTTCGGGCGGCTCGGCCATGCCTTCGCGGCGGAACGCTACGGCGTCGTGCCGGACATGATCACGTTCGCCAAGGGCGTGAATTCCGGCACCGTGCCGATGGGGGGCGTGATCGTGGCGGAGCAGGTCCATGCTGCGTTCATGCAGGGACCGCCCGGGGCCATGGAACTGTTCCACGGCTACACCTATTCGGCGCATCCGCTCGCCTGCGCCGCCGGGCTCGCGACGCTCGATCTCTATCGCGACGAGGATCTGTTCGCGCGGGCGAAGCAGCTGGAGCCGGCGTTCGCCCGGGCGGCGATGGGCCTCAAGGGCGTGCCGAACGTCGTCGATATCCGCGCGATCGGCCTTGCCTGCGGCGTCGATCTTGCGCCCATCGCCGGCAAGCCGGGGGCGCGCGCGGCCGCGGTGATGGACCATGCGTTCCGCACCGAGGGGCTGCTGGCGCGGGTGACGGGCGACACGCTGGCGCTGTCGCCACCGCTGATCGTCAGCGAGGCGCAGATCGGCGAGATGTTCGACAAGCTGGCCAAGGCGATCCGCGCCGTCTCCTAGCGCGGTAGCCCGTTGCCGTTTTAACCTCGCTTTGCGAATCGCGCGTTCCGGCGGCGCGTGTGGCGTGCTTGCGCTTGCGCGAGCGGGTTCCGTCGTCGAGAGTGCGTTTCAGGGGTGCGAATCGGCCTGCGGGGACAGGCCGGGCAGTCGCCCGACGGGCGACGGCGAAATCGGGGACAGGCAGTCGGGACGGCTGAGCGTTCGTTCGCTTTCCGGCTTGTCGATGCGGGGAACATGCAATGATCCGCCTGAGCGCGCTGTTCGTTGCCGTCTGTATGGTCGTGATCGCGGGGTCGTTCGGGCTGGTGCTCTACCTGCTGTTCGGCGTCACCGGCGCGGAATCGGCTGTGGTCGGCCTCGCGGCGCTCACCGGTCTCGCGGTCTACAACGCGACGGCGATGCGGATGCGCCTGCAGTCCGAGCTTTCCGGCCAGATCGGCGACCTGTCGCGCGGCACCGCCGATCTCGCGCGCCAGGTGGGCGAGCAGGGCCGCCGCCTGCAGGCGCTGGAAAAGGCCGCCGACAATTCGCTGCAGAAGGCGATCGCGCTGACGCAGCCCTATCAGACCGAACTCAACGAGCTTGCGACCATGCTGCGCCAACTCGCCCAGTCGGTGGCGGTGCAGGATACGACCCTGCGCCAGCTTGCCGGCAAGACGGACATCGCCGCGCCACCGCCCGAAGCGGCCGCATCCGCGTCCGCGCCGCGGCAACCGCCGGCGGCCGCGCCTGCCGACACGGCGATGCCGTTGCCGGCCGAGAAGCCGCCGGCCGCGGCGCCGGCCCGGCAGCTGGCGGACACGATCCCGTCCGGGCCGCTCAAGGGCCTGACGGGGCAGGCGGTGGTCGGCGCGGTGCGCGACGCCATCGACGACAACCGCATCGACATCTATCTGCAGCCGATCGTCACGCTGCCGCAGCGCAAGGTGCGCTACTACGAGGCGCTGATGCGGCTGCGCATCGACGACAAGGTGATCGCCGCGGCCGAGTTCCTGCCGTGGGCCGAGCTCGGTGGGCTCGCGCCCAGCCTCGACCAGCTGATGGTGGCGCGCTGCGTGCGCGTGCTGCGCCGCCTCCAGACCAAGACGCGCGACGTCGGCGTGTTCTGCAATCTCTCCGGCGCCACGCTCGCCGACCGCGAGACGATGGCGCAGATCGTCGATTTCGCCGAGGCGAACCGCGTGCTCGGGCCGGTACTGACGTTCGAGGTGCCTCATGCGGTGCTGCGCACGGCGGGTACGCGCGAGAACGAGAGCCTGTCGCGGCTCACCGATCTCGGCTTCCGCCTCTCGGTCGATCACGTCGCCGACCTGCGGATCGACACGCGCGATCTCGTGAGCCGCAAGTGCGCCTTCATGAAGATACCGGCTTCGGTCCTGCTCGATCGTTCGAGCCAGGCCGCCTCCGACATCCACCCGGCCGATCTCTCCGGCCTGCTCGCGCGCAACGGTATCGAGCTGATCGGCGAAAAGATCGAGACCGAGGCGATGGTGGTCGATCTGCTCGACTTCGATCTCAAGTACGGCCAGGGCAACCTGTTCTCGCCGCCGCGTCCGGTGAAGCAGGAGCAGCCGCGGCCGGAAGCTGCGGCAGCGAAAGAGCCCGCGGCGGAAACCGTGCCGGCACCGGCCTTGCCGCAGGCAAGCGTGCCGGCCGCGCTTGCCGCCGCGGCGCGCGTGCCCGCGCCGGCGGCGCCCGCCGCCAGCGCGGAGAACGCGCCGTCCGATTTCACCATCCCCGCGCTTGCCGAGAACGAGCGGCCGGCCGTGATTTCCGGCAATTCGGCGCTGGCGCGCCTCGCCAAGATCGTCGCGCGCAACTGAGAAGGCGGCGGGCTTGACGGCGCGCGTTCGCTCGCGTCTTTGACGGCCCATGACCTCGCAAGCTTCGGCCGTTCCCGCCCTGATCCCGCATTTCGCCGCGCTGGCGCCGCGCTACGACGTCCTGCTGTGCGACGTGTGGGGCGTCGTCCACAACAGCATCGTCGCCTCGCCGGAGGCGTATGACGCGCTGTCGCGGTTCCGCGCCAGGGGCGGCGCCGTGGTCCTCATCACCAACGCGCCGCGGCCCGCCGGCGTCGTGCAGGCGCAGCTCGACAAGATGGGCGTGCCGCACCACGCCTACGACAGCATCGTCACCTCGGGCGACCTGTCGCGCGCGGTGATATCGCAGCGGGCGGGGCAGAGCCTCTATCACATCGGCCCGGAGCGGGACCTGCTGATGTTCGACGGCCTCGACGTTTCGTTCGCGCCGGAGGAGGCCGCCGACTACATCGTCTGCACCGGCCTGTTCAACGACGAGGGCGAAACGCCGGAGGATTATCGTGCGAGCCTCGAGCGCGCGCGCGCCCGCGGCCTGTTCATGCTGTGCGCCAACCCCGACATCGTGGTCGAGCGCGGCACCAAGCTGATCTATTGCGCCGGCGCGGTGGCCGAACGCTACGAGACGATGGGGGGCGAGGTGCTTTACGCCGGCAAGCCGCATCCGCCGGTCTATGAGGAGGCGCTGCGCCGCGCGGCCAAGGCGCTCGGTCGGGAAACGCCGCACAGCCGCGTGCTGGCGATCGGGGATTCGCTGCGCACCGACATGAAGGGCGCGGAAACGTTCGGCATCGACGGTCTGTTCGTCACCAATGGCATTCACGCGGAGGAACTCGGCCACCGCGAGGCGCCGGACCCGGCGCGCATGGCGGAAGCCTTCACGAAATACGGTGTTAAACCGGCGGCGGTGATGCGCAGCCTGATCTGGTGACGGGTTTGGGATTGCGCCAATGGGGTCCTGCGTCACCGCGGGTTTATCCCGGCGATGATGTTTCGGAGGGCATCGTGCGTCTCCGGTCGGGATGGCCGGGACGAGCCGGCCGCGACGGGTTCGATCCATCAGACCGGTCGCGGCGAACTCAATTCATCAAATCTGCGCTTCACGCCGCCAGGATCGCGTCGATCTTGGTCTGCAGCGTGCGGGCGTTGAACGGCTTGGCGAGCGTTGCCGCGCAGGGCGGCGGATGCGCTTCGGCACCGTGCGGCGCGGTGAGCATCAGCAGCGGCGTTTGCGCCGCATGCGGGTGGGCGCGGAGCTTCTCGAACAGCCTGCCGCTGGCGACGGCTTCCGCCATCTCGTCGGAGATCACGAGGCCGTAGCGCTTGCACGCGAGCTTGCGCAGCGCGGCTTCATCGTCGCTCGCGCCCTCGACTTCCTGAAACCCGATCTGCCTGAGCAGGGTCGTGACGATGGATGCCATTGTCGGGTAGTCGTGGACGACCAGCACCGGCATGGAACGGCTGACGGGCATTTTTATGCTCTCCCTTGCCTGGCACGCTAGCAAACGCGCTTGAATCCGATGTTAAGCGACGGGGCGGGCGCCGATTTCCTCGCGGGAAGGGTTATCGGTATCTTTCCGCGCCGCCCGTTGCGGGAGGTCTGTTACGGCGGCAATGTTTCCTTTCGATGTCGCTGCGTTCACGAATGCTTGACGCCGATATGGGCAGGTCGCTACTTGCACAGGCGAATACCGCCCGCGGTTAGAAATTGCCCATGGTCGCCCGCACGAAGCCGTTCA
>Ga0180219_1002791_pt1 | contig 10183 bp, 9 predicted proteins | sample eDN3rd30CBELigMG_FD_151338 | JGI IMG/M metagenome (GOLD analysis project Ga0180219, IMG submission 151338) | Enriched Miracle-Growth compost microbial communities from Emeryville, California, USA - eDNA 3rd pass 30_C BE-Lig MG (version 2)... ... | reverse complement strand
AGGCGCTCGTCGACCCCGACCCGATCGCGGTCGCCGCGGATGCCGCCGGCGCGACGGCGATCGACCTCATCGCGTTCTACTGCCCCGAGGGCGAATGCCGGTCGGTGATCGCGGGCGCGAACGTCTACCGGGACAAGGACCACCTCACCGCGACGTGGGTCTCGACCCTCGCGCCGATCATCCGCCAGGCGGTCGAGCAGGTGCTCGCGCGCTGAGCTGCGCCGCGGGCTCGGGCGCCGGTGCGGGCGCGGGTGCGGGCGCGGGCGGGCGGAGAGCACGTTTCTCGGGCGTGAGCACCGAGTTCGACGCTCACCCCCGCCGAACGTGCTCACTCAGCGCGCGGCGTCGATGATGCGGCGGATCTCGGCCGGGGCGTTGCCGACGGTGACCGCGCGGAGGACGAGCTCGTCGACCGCGCCCTCGTAGTCGGCGATCCTGGCGCGCAGGCCCTCGGCGTCGGTCGCGAGGATGGAGCCGTCGAGCGGGCCCTGGCCGATGCGCGCGAAGTTAGCGGCGTAGCCGGGGAAGGCCGCGTAGCGCTCGGCCTCCGCGATGAGCGCCGGGTGCGCGGCCGGGTCGAGCGCGGTGCGCACGTAGAGGGCGACGAGCGGGTGGGGCCGACCGGCCGCCTCGGCCTGCGCGGCGGCCTCGTCCCTGGCCTCGGCAGCGGTCGCGGGCGGTAGCCAGTTGAGCAGAACGCCATCCGCGAGCTCCGCGCCGATGCGACGCACGCGCGGCCCGAGTCCCCCGACGACGATCGTCGCGTCGACGAGGTCGCGCAGGGCGCGGACGCCGGCCTCGACGAACGCGGCCGCGTGGGGAGCACGGCCCGAGCCGACGCCGATGACGAGTCGATCGGCCGGGAGTCGGAGTCCGACGATCCGCTCCGCGATGCGCTCGGCCGGGGCCCGGTCGAGGGGGATGACGCCGACGCCGAGGCGCAGCCGCGTCGTCTCCTCGGCCGCGGCCACGAGACCCGCGAGCGCATCGCCGTCGGGGGTGTCGTTGAGCCACAGGGCGTCGAGGCCCGCGTGCTCCGCGGCGCGTGCGACGGTGCGGACGGTGTCAGGCGGGGTCGCCCCGGCGAGGCCGATCGAGATGCGCATGCGTCCATCCTGTCGGGTCGGCGGGCGCCCTTCGACTCGCCCTGCGGGCTCGCTCAGGGAGCCGCCCGGGCGAGCACAGCGAGTCGAAGGGCCGCTCGCAGGCCGCCGCCGGATCCCTGAGCGAGCACGGAGCGAGCCGAAGGGTCACTCGGTGAGCCGCCCCCGGGCGAGCAGGCCGAGCCGAAGGGCCGACCGCCTACCCGCGCGAGACCGCGAGGGACTCGCCGTCAGGAGCCACGTCAACGCGGACCACGTCGCCGTCGCGGACCTCGCCGGTCAGCAGCGCCTTCGCGAGCGCGTCGTCGATCTGGCGCTGCATGAGCCGGCGCAGGGGCCGCGCGCCGTAGACGGGGTCGTAGCCGCGGTCGGCGAGCCAGGTCCGGGCCTCCGGTGTGACGGCGAGCTGCAGCCGGCGCTGTGCGAGCCTCCGCTCGAGCCGGTCGACGTAGAGGGAGACGATCTGGCCGAGCTCCTCGCGCGACAGCGGCGCGAAGATGACGATGTCGTCGAGCCGGTTGACGAACTCGGGCTTGAACGCCTTGCGCACGAGCTCGAGCACGGCGTTCTCCCGCTCCGACCACGGCAGCTCCTGATCGATGAGGTACGTCGAGCCGAGGTTCGAGGTGAGGATCAGGATCGTGTTGCGGAAGTCGACCGTGCGGCCCTGGCCGTCGGTGAGCCGGCCGTCGTCGAGGACCTGCAGCAGCACGTCGAAGACCTCGGGGTGCGCCTTCTCGACCTCGTCGAGCAGGATGACCGAGTAGGGCCGGCGACGGACGGCTTCCGTCAGCTGGCCGCCCTGCTCGTAGCCGACGTAGCCGGGAGGGGCGCCGACCAGCCGCGAGACGGAGAACTTCTCGCCGTACTCGGACATGTCGATGCGCACGAGGGCCTTCTCGTCGTCGAAGAGATATTCGGCGAGCGCCTTCGCGAGCTCGGTCTTGCCGACGCCGGTGGGTCCGAGGAAGAGGAACGAGCCGGTGGGCCGGTCGGGATCGGAGATGCCGGCGCGGGTACGGCGCACCGCCTCGGAGACGGCGCGGACCGCCTCCTTCTGTCCGATGACCCGCTTGCCGAGCTCGGCCTCGAGGCCGACGAGCTTCTCGGTCTCGCCCTGGGTGAGCTTGTCGACGGGCACGCCGGTCCACTGCGCGACGACGGAGGCGACGTCGTCCTCGGTGACCTGGTCGCCGACCATCCGCGGTGCGTCCTCGGCGGGGGCGGACTGCTCGGCGGCGGCGAGCTGCTGCTCGATGCCGGGGATGATCTCGTAGTTGAGCTTCGACGCCTTCGCGTAGTCGCCTTCGCGCATAGCGCGGTCGAGCTCGATGCGCGCGTCGTTGAGGCGGGTCTTGAGGTCGCCGACGCCGGTCAGCGACGCCTTCTCGGCGTTCCAACGGGTCTGGAGCTCGTCGAGTTCTGCCGAGCGCGCGGCGAGGTCCTCGCGCAGCTTCGCGAGCCGCTCCTTGGACGCTTCGTCCTTCTCCTTCTTGAGCGCGAGCTCCTCGATGCGCAGCCGGTCGACGGCGCGCTTGAGCTGGTCGATCTCCATGGGCGAGGAGTCGATCTCCATCTTGAGCCGGGACGCGGCCTCGTCGATGAGGTCAATAGCCTTGTCGGGGAGCTTGCGGCCGGAGATGTAGCGGTTGGAGAGGGTGGCGGCTGCGACGAGTGCGGAGTCGGCGATCGCGACCTTGTGGTGCGCCTCGTAGCGCTCCTTGAGTCCGCGCAGGATCGCGATGGTGTCCTCGACGCTCGGCTCGCCGACGTAGACCTGCTGGAAGCGACGCTCGAGCGCGGCATCCTTTTCGATGTACTGGCGATACTCGTCGAGCGTGGTCGCGCCGATGAGCCGAAGCTCGCCACGGGCAAGCATCGGCTTGAGCATGTTCGAGGCGGCGACGGAGCCGTCCCCGCCGCCCGCACCCATGAGGGTGTGCAGCTCGTCGATGAACGTGATGATGCGCCCGTCGGACTCGTTGATCTCCTTGAGCACGGCCTTGAGCCGCTCCTCGAACTCGCCCCGGTACTTCGCGCCCGCGACGAGCGCGGCGAGGTCGAGCGAGATGAGCTCCTTGTCCTTGAGCGAGTCGGCGACGTCGCCCGCGACGATGCGCTGGGCGAGGCCTTCGACGACGGCGGTCTTGCCGACGCCGGGCTCGCCGATGAGCACGGGGTTGTTCTTGGTCCGGCGCGTGAGCACCTGCGAGACGCGTCGGATCTCCGAGTCGCGTCCGATGACGGGGTCGAGCTTGCCGCTGCGCGCGATCTCGGTGAGGTTCACGCCGTACTGCTCGAGGGCCGTCTTGGCGTCCTCCTCAGTCGAGGGCGCGCCCTGCATGTTCGCCATAGTCTCTGGTCTCTCTCCAAACTTGAGTTGCTTAGGCTCAAGTTTAGCCTTTTCGCCACTAGAACGCCAGGTGTCCGACGCATTTAGATATTTGTCTACATTCTCTAGAATGCCGATATGAGGACGATCTCCGTCGGCGAGCTCCGGCAGAACCCGACCGCCGCGTTCGATGCGCTCGAGCGGGGGGAGGAGTTCGAGATCACCCGGCACCGGAAAGTCATCGGGCGGCTCGTGCCGGCGCAGCCGATCCGGTACGTGACGGGCGAGGAGTTCATGGCGACGCTCCGCGCGACGCCGCTGTCGGACGACTCCTGGTCCCAAGAGCTGAGGCAGGACCGCGCAGACTTCGACGCAGAGCTGGACCGGCGGGCCGGAGCATGAACGGCGCACTGCTCGACACCAGCATCCTCATCGCGATGGCATCCGATGACGAGACCACCCCGGACCTCTCGGGCTTCGAGGCGGTCGCCATCAGCGCCCTCAGTTGGACGGAACTGCTGCGTGGGACGCATTCGGCGACCGAGCTCCAGCACTACAAGGACCGCTCCTTCCGCGGCGAGTGGATCCACGACCGATTCGGCCGCGGAATCGCGTTCGACGACGCCTGCGTCCATGCGTTTGAGCGCATCATGCGTCATCTCGCAGCGAATCGGCGCGAGGTGCGCTCGCACCATCTCGACCGGATGCTCGCGGCGACCGCGCTCGCGCACGACCTCACCGTCGTCACGCGCGACCGCACCGGCTTCGCCGGGCTCGAGGGCCTCATCGACGTCATCGAGGTCTGAGGCCCGCACCGGTGGAGCCTTCCCGGACGGTCGCCGCACTGCTCTAATGGACCCCACACGGACTTGCACTTTCGCCGGGGAGGGGAGCAGCAAGTGACCGACCAGCGTGCATTCGCGCTCCGCGGGGGCGCAGCGGCTGCCGTCGCAGCGCTCGCGCTCATCGCCCTCACCGGATGCCTCGGCGCATCGCCGCAAACCGTGAGCCCGGCCACGAGCTCCTCGGCGACTCCCCGACCCATGTCCGGTGCGAATGCGACGAGCCCGACCGCGACGTCGGATCCCGACTCATCGGTCGTCACCGCGACCTTCCGGTCGGTCACCGACGGAGACACGATCGAGACGAGCATCGGCACGGTGCGGATCATCGGGATCGACACGCCCGAGCGCGGCGAGTGCGGGCATGACGAGGCGTCCACGACGATCGGGCGCCTCGTTTCGGGAGGGGATCCCGTCGTCCTGACGCTGCCGGACGGCGAGAACGATCAGGACGACCACGGACGACTCCTGCGATACGTGACGGCACCGAGCGGCCTCGACATCGGACTCGTGCAGCTCGAATCGGGCAACGCGATCGCCCGATACGACTCGCGCGACGGCTATCCCGCGCACCCGAAGGAGGACGAGTACCACGCCGCACAGATCGCGCAACGCGATGCGACCGGCCTCGTCATCACCACCTCGTGTGCGCAGGCGGCACCGGTGACGACCCAGCCGGAGGCCGTGGAGCGCTGGTGGCGCAACTACTCATCGTGCTCGAAGCTGAAGAAGAACACCGTCGGCGACCCCAAGGGCCCCTTCTCCCGCGACGATCCGGCTCAAGCCGAGATCTACGACTGGTTCGAGAACGGCACGGGCAACCACGGCGACGGCGATGGCGACGGCCTCGCCTGCGAATAGCCGACCCGAGCATCGCGACCCGGCGGCTACCGGCCGCGCGGGCTCCAGAGCACGACCGCGTTCGATCGCTTGACGCGGGTGCCGGATCGCACCGTCACGACCTCACCCTCGGCGCCCGCCGCGAAGACGCGGCGACCCGGGCGGTTGAGGAGCTCGTCGGCGAGCGCCCCCTCGAGCTCGCGCACGCGCTGCGCGAGCGCCAGCACCTGGTTCTCCAGGTCGAGGATGCGGCGGATGCCCTCGAGGTTGAGGCCCTCACCCGAGAGCCGCGCGACCTCCTTGAGCCGGGCGACGTCCCGCAGCGAGTAGCGGCGGGACTGGCCCGGCGTGCGGGTCGGCGAGACGAGTCCGAGCCGGTCGTACTGGCGCAGCGTCTGCGGGTGCATGCCCGCGAGGTCGGCCGCGGCCTGGATGGGGAAGACCGGGGAGTTCTCGTCCATCACAGCCTCGCCTTGGCGTAAAGGTCCTCGCGGGGGTCGCCCGCAGGCATCGCAGCGGCGAACGCCTCGAGTGCCTCCTTGGCCCCGCCGTCGAGCCGATCGGGCACGACGACCTGCACCTCGACGAGCAGGTCGCCCTGACCCTTCGGCGAGGAGACGCCCTTGCCCTTCACGCGCAGCACGCGACCGCTCGGCGTGCCGGCCGGGACCTTGACCTTGACCGGGTCGCCGCCGAGCGTCGGCACCTGGACCGTCGCGCCGAGCGTCGCCTCGACGAACGTCACCGGCAGCACGACGCGCAGGTTCAGCCCGTCTCGCGTGAAGACCGGGTGCGGGCGCACCGTCACCTCGAGGATGAGGTCGCCGGGATCGCCGCCGTTCGGGCTCGCCTCGCCCTTGCCGCGCAGCTTGATCTTCTGCTTGTCGGCGACGCCCGCGGGGATGCGGACCTTCACCGAGCGGCCGTCGCCCGTCTGCAGCGTCATGGTGTCGCCCCGGACCGCGGTCGCGAAGTCGAGCGCGACGGAGGCGTGCTGGTCGCGACCCTTCATGGGCCCGCGCGGCGCACGGCCCCGGCCGGCCCCGCCGAACAGGCCGCCGAGGAGATCCTCGTAGCCGCCGGCCTGGAAGCCGCCCTGCTGGAAGCCGCCGCGCCCGCCGAACATCCCGCCGAGCAGATCCTCGAAATCGCCGCCGGCGCCCGGCGAGAACCTGGCCCCGCCGGCACCGAGCGCGCGCATCTGGTCATACTCCCTGCGCTGCTCCGGGTCGGAGAGCACCGAGTAGGCCTCGCTGATCTCCTTGAACTTCGCCTCGGCCGCGGCATCGCCCGCGTTCGAGTCGGGGTGATGCTTGCGGGCGAGCTTGCGGTAGACCTTCTTCAGCTCCGCGTCGGAGACGTCCTTGGCGACGCCGAGCGCGGCATAGAAGTCCTTCTCAAACCAGTCCTGGCTCGCCATCGCCGCCTCAGTCGCGTTCTGGGACCGAGACCGCGACCTTCGCCGCACGGACCACGCGGTCGCCGAAGCGGTAGCCGCGCTCGATCACGTCGAGGATGGTCTCAGACTCGGCACCCGGGGTGGGCTGCTGGAACATCGCCTCGTGGAACGACGGATCGAAGACCTCGCCGACCTCGCCGAAGCGGGTCAGACCGAAGCGCTCGAAGGCGCCGCGCAGCTTCGCGGTGACGAGCCCCATCGGGGTCCCCTCCGCGGCGTCGCCGTGCGCCTCCGCACGGTCGAGGTCGTCGAGCGCGGGCAGGAGCGCCCGCAGCACCTCGGCGATCGTCGCCTCGCGGTTGACCTGCCGGTCCCGCTCGACGCGGTTGCGGAAGTTCACCAGCTCGGCCTGCGCGCGCAGCATGTCCTCGCGCATCTCGGCGACCAGATCGCGTTCTGCGTCATCGAGGATCTGCAGGTCTTCGGGGCTCAGGCCGTCCCCGGCGGAGTCGGCGTCATGCGCCTCGTCCACCGGGACGACCTGCTCGTCCTCGGTCCCTTCGACTCGCTCCGCTCGCTCAGGGGCCGGGTTAGCCTCCGGTCGCTCAGGGACCGGGTCGGTTCCGTTGTGGTCCTGGTCCACCATGGCGACTACTTGTCGTCCTCGACGACCTCGGCGTCGACGATGTCGTCGCCCTGGTCGCCGCCCTGTTCGGCCTGCTCGCCGGCGGACTCGCCCGCGGCGGCCGAGGCCGCACCGGACTGGTAGATCGCCTCGCCGAGGCGGCCCTGGGACTGCGCGAGCTTGTCGGCCGCGGCCTTGACCGCGTCCTCGTCGCTGCCGGCGAGCGCGGCCTTGAGCGCATCGACGTCGGCCTGCACATCGGACTTGACGGTCTCGTCGAGCTTGTCGGCGTTGTCCGCGATGACCTTCTCGACCGAGTAGACGAGCTGCTCGGCGCCGTTGCGGACCTCGGCGGCCTCGCGGCGGCGCTTGTCCTCGGCGGCGTGCTCCTCGCCCTCCTTGACCATCCGGTCGATGTCCTCCTTGGAGAGGGACGAGCCGCCGGTGATGGTCATCGACTGCTCCTTGCCGGTGCCCTTGTCCTTGGCGGAGACGTGCACGATGCCGTTCGCGTCGATGTCGAAGGTGACCTCGACCTGCGGGACGCCGCGCGGCGCGGGCGCGATGCCCGTCAGCTCGAAGGTGCCGAGGTTCTTGTTGTCGCGGGTGAACTCGCGCTCGCCCTGGAAGACCTGGATCGCGACGGACGGCTGGTTGTCGTCGGCCGTCGTGAAGGTCTCGGAGCGCTTCGTCGGGATCGCGGTGTTGCGCTCGATGAGCTTCGTCATGATCCCGCCCTTCGTCTCGATGCCGAGGGACAGCGGCGTGACGTCGATGAGCAGGACGTCCTTGCGCTCGCCCTTGAGGACGCCCGCCTGGATGGCCGCGCCGACGGCGACGACCTCGTCCGGGTTGACGCCCTTGTTGGGCTCCTTGCCGCCCGTGAGCTTCTTGACGAGCTCCGCGACGGCGGGCATGCGGGTCGAGCCGCCGACGAGAACGACATGTGCGATGTCCCCGACGGAGACGCCGGCCTCGCGGATGACGTCCTCGAACGGCTTGCGGGTGCGCTCCAGGAGGTCGGAGGTCATCTGCTCGAACTGGGCGCGGGTGAGCGTCTCGTCGAGGTTCGCCGGGCCGTTCTCGGTGAGCGAGAGGTAGGGGAGCTGGATGCTGACCGTGGTCTGCGAGGACAGCTCCTTCTTCGCCTGCTCGGCCGCCTCCTTGAGGCGCTGGAGCGCGATCTTGTCGTTCGAGACGTCGACGCCGGTCGTCTCCTTGAACTTCTTGACAAGGTGGTCGACGATCCGCTGGTCCCAGTCGTCGCCGCCGAGGCGGTTGTCGCCTGCGGTGGCGCGGACCTGGATCGTGGAGAAGTCGTCGTCCTTGCCGATCTCGAGGAGCGACACGTCGAAGGTGCCGCCGCCGAGGTCGAACACGAGGATGAGCTCGTCCTCCTTGCCCTTGTCGAGGCCGTAGGCGAGCGCGGCCGCGGTCGGCTCGTTGATGATGCGCAGCACGTTGAGGCCGGCGATCTCCCCGGCCTCCTTCGTCGCCTGGCGCTCGGCGTCATTGAAGTAGGCGGGGACCGTGATGACGGCGTCCGTGACCGGCTCGCCGAGGTACTGCTCGGCGTCGCGCTTGAGCTTCGCGAGCGTGCGCGCGGAGATCTCCTGCGCGGTGTACGCCTTGCCGTCGATGTCGACCTTCCAGTCGGTGCCCATGTGGCGCTTGACGGACGCGATCGTGCGGTCGACGTTGGTCACGGCCTGGCGCTTGGCGGTCTCGCCGACGAGCACCTCGCCGTCCTTGGTGAACGCGACGACGGACGGGGTCGTGCGGAAGCCTTCGGCATTCGCGATGACGGCGGGCTCGCCGCCCTCGAGGACGCTGACGACCGAGTTGGTGGTGCCGAGGTCGATGCCGACTGCTCGTGCCATGGGGTGGTTCTCCTGATCTGTGCGGTTCGTTGTGAAGTCTGTACGGCGACTCTGGTCTCGAAACCTGAGCCGCGCCTTGTCAATTCTATTGATCCGGCTGTGAGTGTCAAGTCAAACTTGAGCCGGATCGACTCAGGCTTGAATGCTACCCCGCGTTCACCAGCCATGGTTAAGTTGCACCCATGACGGATGCCGGCGGCAACGAAGCCGTTCCCACTCCCCCGCCGACCGCGAACACCGGCGCCCTCGGCGCCATGGGGCGCGGCGCGACCCCCGCACCCGCCCCGCGCAAGGCGGTCGTCAGCTGGGCCTTCTGGGACTGGGCGACCCAGCCCTTCAACTCCGTCATCCTGACGTTCGTCTGGGCATCCCTCTACCTCGTGTCGTGGCACTTCCTCCCCGAGGACGTCGCGGAGAGCGGCATCATCGGCACCGACGCGGCCGGCGATCCCATCCGCATGAGCTGCGACACCGCGGCGAACACCGCGACCGAGTACTGCCGCTCGCTCGCCGACCTCTCGAGCGGCTACGGCTGGGCGACGACCGCCGCCGGCATCCTCATCCTGCTGCTCGCTCCCGTGCTCGGGCAGCGCGCCGACGCGTCGGGCCGCAAGAAGCGCTGGCTCTTCATCTTCACGATGCTCCTCGCGGTCGCGCAGTTCGCGCTGTTCTTCACCTTCGAGGACCCGAGCTACTTCTGGTTCGGCGCGATCGTCCTCGCGCTCGGCTCCGTCATCTCCGAGATCGCCGGCGTCAACTACAACGCCATGCTCACCGAGGTCTCCACACCGAAGACGATCGGACGGATCTCCGGCCTCGGCTGGGGCCTCGGGTATCTCGGCGGGATCGTCGCGCTCGGCATCGTCGTCGCACTCAGCCAGTTCGACATGCTCCCCGCCGAGGACGGCCTCGGCTACCGGCTCATCGCCGTCGGCGCCGCCGTCTGGACACTCATCTTCTCGATCCCGATGTGGCTCAACGTGCCGGAGGCGCCCGCGCACGGCGTGCAGGAGCGGGTCGGCTTCTTCCAGTCCTACGCGATCCTCATCAAGGACCTCGGGCGGCTCTTCAAGAGCCACCGGCCGACGTTCTGGTTCCTCCTCGCGAGCGCGATCTACCGCGACGGGCTCGCCGGCGTCTTCGCCTTCGGCGGCGTGCTCGC
>Ga0180219_1002790_pt1 | contig 10185 bp, 7 predicted proteins | sample eDN3rd30CBELigMG_FD_151338 | JGI IMG/M metagenome (GOLD analysis project Ga0180219, IMG submission 151338) | Enriched Miracle-Growth compost microbial communities from Emeryville, California, USA - eDNA 3rd pass 30_C BE-Lig MG (version 2)... ... | reverse complement strand
CAGTGGAACCTGAACGGGACCGTGCCGACCGGCCAGGTCACCGGGCTGGCCGGCAAGTGCATCGACGTCGCGGGCGGTTCGACGACGACGGCGGACGGCACCCCCGTGCAGCTGTACACCTGCAACAGCACCGTCGCCCAGACGTGGTCGTTCCAGACCGACGGGTCCATCCGCAACCAGGGCAAGTGCCTCGACGTGACGTCGTCGAGCACCGCCAACGGCGCCAAGCTCCAGCTGTGGGGCTGCAACGGCTCCAGTGCCCAGGCGTTCACCGTGCAGGGCAAGCTCATCAGGTCGGTGGCCACGGGCAAGTGCGTGGACGTGACCGACAACAACGGCGCCAACGGCACCCGGCTGCAGATGTGGGACTGCTTCGGCGACGCCAACCAGCAGTGGAACGTGCCCGGCTGATCGACCACCCGGGCGCGACTTTTTCGACGTCTGGTGCGCCCAGCGCGCACCAGACGTCGAAAAAGTCAGGGCTGGTCGGTCAGCAGCTCGGCGAGCAGGGCCTCGATCCGTGCCCGGATCTCGTCACGGATCGGGCGCACCGTCTCGATCCCCTGGCCCGCGGGGTCGTCGAGCACCCAGTCCTCGTAGCGCTTGCCCGGGTAGAACGGGCAGGCGTCCCCGCAGCCCATCGTGACCACGACGTCGGAGTCCTGGACGGCCCTGGTGGTCAGCACCTGGGGCTGCTCCCCCGCGATGTCGATGCCGACCTCGCGCATGGCCTCGACCGCGACGGGGTTGATCTGGTCAGCGGGGAGCGAGCCCGCCGACCGCACGTCGACGCGGTCCCCGGCCAGGTGCCGCAGGAAGCCCGCGGCCATCTGGGATCGACCGGCGTTGTGGACGCAGACGAACAGGACCGACGGCTTCTCGTCTGTCATGAGGCATCTCCCAGCGGGCCAGGGGGCGGTGCGGCGCCGAGCGCCGGCCCACCGGGATCGGCGCAGGAACACCTCGGCGCAGGGACACAGAGCCGCCTGTCGGGTTCGAACCGACGACCTTCTGTTTACAAGACAGATGCTCTACCAGCTGAGCTAAGGCGGCGGGGCGTGCCGGGCCATCTTACGACGCCGTGGCACGCGTGAGGGTAGGCACCGGTCGGCGCCTACCCTCACGTGAGACCTCGGAGAACGAGCGGTCAGCCCGCCTTGAGCGCCTCGATGTCCGCCTTGAACGCGTCGGCGTCGGTCCAGTTGCCCTCGTACTTGGTGCCGTTGAGCAGGATCGTCGGCGTCGCGAAGCCCGAGCTGCCCTGCAGCGAGGGGGTCTCGGTCGCGACGTTCGTGCCCTCGGTCACCCACTTCTTGAAGGTCCCGTCGGTGACCTTGGCGGCGATGTCGTCCGGGACGCCCGCGGCCTTGGCCAGCTCGACGAGCTTGTCGTCGCTCAGGCCGGTGCTGTTCTCCTCGGGCTGGTTCGCATAGAGCTGCTCGCTGAACGCCAGCGCGTGCGCGGGGTCCTTGTCCGCGACGTACGCGAACGCGGCAGCGGCGCGGGTGGAGTACTCGGTGCCCGACGAGAGCCGGTCGAGGATCGAGACCGGGTGCATCGTGAGCGTGATGTCCCCCGCCTCGCGCAGGGCGTCGAGGTTGTCGGAGTTGGTCGACTCGAACTGGCCGCACACGGGGCACATGTAGTCGACGTAGACGGTCACGTCCACGGCGCCCTCGTTGGTCGTGCCCGCGGTGCCGTCCTTGCCGAAGGGGATGCCTCCGTTGGCCGCGGTCGCGGTGACGGGTCCGGCGGACGTGACCGAGGCGGGCTTCGTCCCCTGCTTCACGATCACGACGATCAGGCCGACGACGACGATCAGGCCGACGACGACGGAGACCAACGTGATCAGCCGCGCCCGAGACTCACGCTTCTGCTGCTGCTTCTTGAGCTCGAACGCCTTGGCACGGGCGGCCTCGTGGCGGTCGTTCTTGGCCGACTTGGACTCTTTGCTGGCCACAGGGCCTCCTGACGACGGTGCGGTACGAAGATCGCGACAACAAGCGGATGAAGCCTACCTGGCAGGCCTGGAGACGTGCCATGCCCAGCGGCGGCCCGCCCCACCCTACGGTCCGCCGCTGACAATATCCTTGAAAGGTCAACTAGATGCGCCCGAGGCGCCGGTCACCGCTCCACCAGCGCCTCGATGTCCGCCTTGAACGCGTCCGCGTCGCTCCAGTCGCCGTCGTACCGCGTCCCGTCGAGCAGGATCGTCGGCGTGCCGAAGCCCCGCGCGCCCTGCAGCGCCTCGGTCTGCACCGCGACGTCGGTGGACTCCGTGACCCAGTCCGCGAAGGCGCCGCCCACAGCCGAGGTCGCGACGTCGTCCGCGACGCCTGCCGCCCTCGCCAGCTCGGCCAGCCTCTCGTCCGTCAGACCGGTGCTGCCCTCGGCGGGCTGGTCGGCGAACAGCCGCGCGCTGAAGCCGAGCGCGTGGGCCGGGTCCTTGTCCGCGACGTAGGCGAAGGCGGCGGCCGCGCGCGTGGAGTACCTCGTGCCCTGCGAACCGCTGTCGAGGATCGCCACCGGGTGCACGACCAGGGTGATGTCGCCCGACTCGCGCAGCGCGTCGAGGTTCGCCGAGTTCACGGTCTCGAAGTGACCGCAGTTGGGGCACATGTAGTCGACATAGACCGTCACGTTCACGGCACCGTCGTTCACCGTGCCCGCGGTGCCGCCCGCGCCGAACGGGATGCCACCGGCTGCGGCAGTCGCGGTGACCGGCCCGGCCGCCGTCACCGCGGGCGGCCTGGTCCCCTGCTTCACGATCACGACGACGAGGGCCGCGACGACAGCGAGGCCGACCACGACGGAGACCAGCGTGATCAGCCGGTTGCGGGACTCGCGCCGCTGCTGGCGCTGCTTCAGCTCGACGGCCTTGAGCCGAGCGGCCTCGTGCCGCTCGGACCTGGTCGTCCTCGACGTGCTCGCACCCACGGCTCCTCCTCGGACCCTCGCGACCGGCGAGCGCCGGTGCTCACCGCGTCCGCGTCGACGGGACACAAGATACGGTACCCAGCACAAGGACGCCTGGGAGGTGTCGTGCGACCGCCGGCCCGCACGTCACCGCGCGAGGCTGGGCGGCTCCCCGAACGGTCCCCACACGATCGCGTGGTCTCCCAGCCATGCCTGCGCGAGCAGCACCGCCAGCACGAGGGACACCGCCCACACGAGGGCGACGGGCCACCCGCGGGGCACCGCGGCGGTCAGGACCACCCGACCGCCGAGACGCGTGAGGTACGTCAGCGGCCCGAACCAGAGCAGCACGGCCGCGACCAGCCCCGAACCGACCAGCACCCACTGGTAGGCACCCTCGTCACCGACGATCTTGTCGTTGTCCAGCAGCCACCACGCCACACCGCCGAAGAAGGCGACGGCCGTCGCCGCGGCCAGGACCGACGGCAGCAGTCCCACGGCGCTGCGCAGCACGTGCCACGGCAGACGCAGGGCGGCCCCGGCCGGGTCCGCCGCCCGGACCCCACGCCGCTCGCGCCGCACGTGGAACGCGTAGTGGACCAGCCCTGTCACCCGGCACGCGAGCGCCAGCACCACGAGCAGGACGGCGACCACGCCCGGCCAGGTCGCGGCCGCGACCACGAAGGGGAGCAGGACCGCGACACCCGTCCCCAGGCGACGGCGCAGCTGTGGGCGCGCGTAGCCGTAGACCGGCTCGTCGCCCTCGACGGCCTCGCCCGGGCCGCCGCCGGCCTCGTCATCGTCGTCGGGATCGCCACCCCGCGCCGGGTAGCCGTCGTCCACCGGCATCACGCGCGTCCCCGTGCCCGCTGCCGCACCGCCCAGCACCTCGGTGCCGTCCGGGGCGCCGAGCACCGCCGTGGCACCGCCCGCGTCCTCGGGCGCCAGCGGCACGGCGGCCCCCGGGGCGATCGAGGCGGCCGCCACCACAGCGGTGGCCGCGGCGGCCCGCTCTTCGTCCGTGAGCGACTCGCCCTGGTCACGCGCGACGCGCAGCTGCTCGACGACGTCCTGCGGCGACATGCGGCGCGCGGGATCCGGGACGAGCGCGGCGGCGAGCGCCCGCGCCGTGCGCTCGCCCAGACCGGACAGGTCAGGCTTGCCGGACCGCGCGCGGGCGATGACGACATCCACCGGACGGTTGCCGAAGGGGGTGCGCCCGGTCGCGGCGAACGCGAGCACCGCCGCCCAGCCCCACCAGTCGGTGGTCTCGCCGGGGTCGGCCCCGTCCACGAGCTCGGGCGCGAGGTAGGCGGGCGTGCCCATCACCAGACCGGTGCGCGTCACGCGCGCGTCCCCCACGGCCTGGGAGATGCCGAAGTCGATGAGCACGGGCCCCTGCGCACCCAGCAGCACGTTGCTCGCCTTCAGGTCCCGGTGGATCACCCCCGCCTCGTGCACCGACGCGAGCGCGACCTGCAGCTGGTCGGCCAGGTCGAACAGCTCCGAGGCGTCGAGCGGGCCCGCAGCGAGCACCTCGTCCTCGAGCGTCGGGCCCTCGACGAGCTCGGTGACGATGAACAGGTCGTCGGCGTCCGCCTCCGCGTCGAGCACGCGGGCGACGCCGGGGTGGCGCACGCGCCGCAGCACGGCGACCTCGCGGCGCAGCCGGGAGCGCGCCTCGGCGTCGTTCGCGACCGAGGGGTGCAGCACCTTGAGCGCCACCGAGGCGCCCTCGCCGTCGAGCGCCCGGTACACGGCGCCCATGGCGCCCGAGCCCAGGGGCGCGACGATGCGATACCCCCCGACCTCGCTGCCGGGCTCCAGACCGATCCGCTCCATGCGGTCACGGTAGCCGGTGGAGCGCATCCTGGCTGTTCAACGCGGCGGTCTACCGCGCCTTGGATAGACTGAGGCACGCAACCTTGAGGAGTGGTCCACCCATGCGCGAGAACCGGTCCGAGAGTCAGTACGACTTCGTCGTCGTGGCCAATCGTCTGCCTGTCGACATGAACGTGGACGACGACGGCAACCTCACCTGGCAACGCTCGCCCGGCGGTCTCGTGACCGCCCTCGCGCCGCTCATGCAGTCCGGCTCCGGAGCGTGGGTCGGCTGGTCCGGTGCTCCCGACCTCGCCGCAGACCCCTTCGAGGCGGACGGCATGTGGCTCGTGCCCGTCATGCTGAGCGCGGCCGACGTCGTCGACTACTACGAGGGTTTCTCGAACGGCACGCTGTGGCCGCTGTACCACGACGTCATCGCCCAGCCCCAGTTCCACCGGGAGTGGTGGGACTCCTACAAGGCCGTCAACGAGCACTTCGCGGCGGTGGCCAGCTACGTGGCCGCCGAGGGTGCCACGGTGTGGGTGCAGGACTACCAGCTCCAGCTCGTCCCCGCGCTCCTGCGCGCCGTCCGCCCCGACCTGCGGATCGGCTTCTTCGACCACATCCCCTTCCCGCCGCTCGAGATCTTCTCGCAGCTGCCCTGGCGGTCCCAGGTGCTCGAGGGCCTGCTCGGCTCGGACCTCATCGGCTTCCAGCGCAGCGGGGACGCGGCCAACTTCTTGCGCACCGTCCGGCGGCTCACGGACCACGGGACGAGCGGCCAGCTCATCGAGATCGACGACGACGAGGGCCGCCTCCTGCGGCACACCCGCGCCTCGGCCTTCCCCATCTCGATCGACTCCACCAAGTTCGACGAGCTGGCCCGCCGGCCCGAGACCCAGGAGCGGGCCAGGCAGATCCGCGAGGAGCTCGGCAACCCCGACGTCGTCCTGCTCGGGGTGGACCGGCTCGACTACACCAAGGGGATCCTGCACCGGATCAAGGCCTTCGGCGAGCTCCTCGCGGACGGCGCGCTCGAGGGTCAGACCGTCACCTTCGTGCAGGTCGCGAGCCCGAGCCGGGAGCAGGTGGGGGCCTACCAGCAGCTGCGCGAGGACCTCGAGTCGATCATCACCCGCATCAACGGCGAGTTCGGAGGGCTGGCGCACACGCCGGTCAACTACCTGCACCACTCCTACCCGGTCGAGGAGATGGCGGCGCTGTACGTGGCCGCCGACGTCATGCTGGTCACCTCGCTGCGCGACGGCATGAACCTCGTCGCCAAGGAGTACGTGGCCGCCCGGTCCGACCAGCGCGGCGTGCTGGTGCTCTCGGAGTTCACGGGCGCGGCCGAGGAGCTGCAGGGCGCTCTCATGGTCAACCCGCACGACATCGACGGCATGAAGTCGCAGATCGCCGCCGCCATCGCCATGTCACCCACGGAGCAGCGCCGGCGCATGCGCCGCCTGCGCCGACGCGTCATGAACGACGACGTCGCCAAGTGGTCGCACGGCTACCTCGCGGCGCTGGCGGACATCGCCGCCACCCGACCCGAGCTCGTCGACACCCCGCCGTCCGGCACCCTGGGCGCCGAGCTGCGCGGTGCGCTCGACGCCCTAGGCGACGCACCCGGGCGCGTGCTCATCGCGAGCGACTTCGACGGTGTGCTCGCCCCGCTCGTCGACGACCCGTCGACGTCGAAGCCGTCGCCGCGCGCCGTCCAGGCCCTCGAGCGGATCGCCGAGCTGGCCGCGGACCGCGTGCAGCTGGCGCTCGTCTCGGGGCGCGACCTCGACTCGCTGGCCACGCTCAGCCATGCTCCGGTCGGCACGGTGCTGATCGGCTCGCACGGAGCGGAGCGCGGCGTGGTCACGGCGGACGGCGTCCAGCGCGAGCCGATCGATCTCACCGAGGGCCAGCAGTCCCTCCTGACCCACATCAACGACGGGCTCGAAGCGATCGCCGCGCGGCACAGCGGCGTGTGGGTGGAGGTCAAGCCGACCGCACGGGCCCTGCACACCCGTCTCACCACGCACGACGGCGCCACGCAGGCCAACGCGGCCGCCCACGAGCTCGCGTCGCGGCTCGGCGTGCGGCCGCTGGACGGCAAGAACATCCTCGAGATGCAGGTCGTGGAGACCTCGAAGGGGCGCGCGATCGACGAGCTGCGGGCGCAGATCGCGGCGGACGTGGTCGTCTACATGGGGGACGACGTCACCGACGAGCACGCCTTCGCGGTGCTCGGTCAGGACGACGTGTCGATCAAGGTCGGGGCAGGCGACTCGATCGCGCGCTTCCGCATCGCCGACACCCTCGCGGCCTCTCTGGTGCTGGAGCGGCTCGCGGCCCGGCTCGCGCCCCAGAAGAAGGCGGCGACGCTCAAGCGTCGCGCCTGACCGGCTGACAGCGGGCGGCGCTCCGACAGGTGTCGCGCCGACACGGACGACGACGCCGTACGACGGGCTCCCAGGCTCGTCGTACGGCGTCGTCGTCCGTGCTGTGCTGCCTGACCGGCAGCAGTCAGGTCAGCCGAAGATGTCCTGCAGCGGACCGCGCACGAAGTAGAGGATGAACATCGCAGCGGTGATCCACATCAGCGGGTGGACCTTCTTGAGCTTGCCCGTGGCGATCTGGATGACGACGAAGGCGATGAAGCCCGCGCCCATGCCCGCGGTGATCGAGTAGGTGAAGGGCATCAGGATGATGGTGAGGAACGCCGGGATGGCGACCTCCGCGCTCTTCCAGCTGATGTCCGCGACCTGCGTCATCATCAGGAACCCGACGACGACGAGGGCGGGTGTCGCCGCCTCGGACGGGATCATGCTGACGACCGGGGCGAGGAACGTCGCGAGCAGGAACGCGATGCCGGTGACCACGGAGGCCAGACCGGTGCGCGCGCCCTCGCCGACACCGGTGGCCGACTCGATGTAGGAGGTGTTCGACGACGCGGAGCCTGCACCACCGGCGATCGCCGCGACGGAGTCCACGACGAGGATCTTGCGGGTGCCGAGCGGGTTGCCCTGCTTGTCGAGCAGGTCGCCCTCGGCGCCGACGGCCACCATGGTGCCCATGGTGTCGAAGAAGTCGGCGAGCAGGAGCGAGAAGACGAGGAGCACGCCCGCGACGATGCCGATCTTGCTGAACGAGCCGAACAGCGAGAAGTGGCCGAGCAGCGAGAAGTTCGGGGTGTCCACGAGGGTGTCGGGGATCTTGGGGAGCGTGAGCGCCCAGCCGTGCGGGTTCACCGACCCGTCGTCAGCGAACTTCGGCCCGATGTTGGCGATCGCCTCGACGATCACGGCGAAGACGGTCGCCCCGAGGATCGCGATGAGCAGCGCGCCGCGCACCTTCTTGATGTACAGGATGATCGCCGTGAGCAGGCCGAGCACGAAGACGAGCGCGGGCCAGCCGGCGAGGGAGCCGGTGACGCCGAGCTCGACCGGGGTCGACGCGCCCGCCGGCACGCGGACGACGCCAGCGTCGACGAGACCGATGAAGGCGATGAAGAGACCGATGCCGACGCTGATCGCGGTGCGCAGCTCCTTGGGCACGGCCCGGAACACGGCTTCTCGGAAGCCGGTCAGCACCAGCAGCAGGATGATGATGCCCTCGAGCACCACCAGGCCCATCGCGTCGGCCCAGGTGACGTCCGGCATCGCCGCGATCGAGAAGGCGACGACGGCGTTGAGGCCGAGGCCGGCGGCGAGCGCGAGCGGGAAGTTCGCGACGACGCCCATGACGATGGTCATCACGCCGGCGATCAGGGCGGTGACCGCCGCGATCTTGACGTGGTTGTTGTCGGGGTTGCCGCCGAGGACGGAGCCAGTGCCGTCGGTGCCGCCGAGGATGATGGGGTTCAGCACGATGATGTAGCACATCGCGAAGAACGTCACGAGGCCACCACGCACCTCCCGCCCGATCGTCGACCCGCGCTGAGAGATCTTGAAGTACCGGTCGAGGAAGCCGCCGGGCTTCGTCGCGGTGGAAGGTGTGCTCATGGTTCAGGATCTTCTCAGAGTTCAGCCCTGAGCGAAAGCAGCGATCTGCGCGAGCAGCGTGTCGCGCCGCTCGTCGGGCAGGAAGGCCGAGCGCACGGAGTTCTCCGCGAGCCTGATCAGGTCGGTCTCCGACAGCCCGAGGGCCGCCGCCGTCCGGCTCAGGTTGTCGTCGAGGTAGCCCCCGAAGTAGGCCGGGTCGTCAGAGTTCACGCTGACGCGCAGCCCCCGCGCGAGCATCGTCGCGAGGGGGTGGTCGGGCAGGGTGTCGACGGCGCGCAGCCGCACGTTCGACAGCGGGCAGACCGTCAGCGGGACCTGCTCGGCGACGAGCCGCTCCACCAGGGCGTCGTCGTCGAGCACCCGGATGCCGTGGTCGATGCGCTCCACGCCCAGCTCGTCGAGCGCCTCGACGACATACGCGGCCGGGCCCTCCTCGCCGGCGTGCGCGACGAGGTGCAGACCCGCCTCACGCGCCCGGTCGTAGACGGGAGCGAACTGCCCCGGCGGGAAGCCCACCTCCGCGGAGTCCAGGCCGATGCCGATGATCGGAGCACCCGTGGCGAGCAGCTGCTCGAGCACGTCGAGCGCCTCGGCCACGGGGCGGTCCCGCAGGAACGCGGCGATGAGCGACGTGGAGACCCCGTGGTCCGCCTCGCTCGTGGCGAGCACGCCCGCGATACCGCCGACCACCGTGGCGAGGTCGACCCCGCGCACCAGGTGCGCCTGAGGGTCGAACATGATCTCCGCGTGCCGCACCCCGGCCGCGGCCGCCCGGCGCAGGTACGCGGTCGTCATGTCGGCGAAGTCCTGCTCGGTGCGCAGCACCGACATGTTGTCGTAGTACAGGTCGAGGAACGACTGCAGGTCGGTGAACTCGTACCGGGCGCGCAGGTCGTCGGCGTCCCGGTACGGCAGCTCGATCCCGTTGCGCCGGGCGAGCGCGAAGACCGTCTCCGGCTCGAGGGTCCCCTCGATGTGGAGGTGGAGCTCGGCGAAGGGCAGGACGGGTCGGGCGACGCCGGACGACGCGGGGGTGCTCATGCCGTCCACGCTAGCAAGCCCCGTGACTGCGGTACTGCCCGGGGGCCCCGCGCAGTCTTGTGACGCTTCGGAGAACGTCGTTGTCCGTCCCGTCACTCGAACGCGCCGGCTGGGGCGGCGTCAGGGGGCGAGCGCGTTCAGCGGGCTGATCACGGTGCCGTCGTCCGCCGTCAGGATCGGATCAGTCCCCGTGACCACGAGCCGGAACGCTGGTTCACCCACGGCGTCGGTGTCGATCTGGTCGATCACGCCCCGCAACGACTCGACAACGACGAGCATCTGCGCCCTCACCTCTCGCACCCTCCCGACATCCATCCCGGCAGGGTAGAGTTCTTCCGACGGCGTCGATGCCGCTGAACTGCCGCCGCGCCCGACAGCATTGTCGGGCAGAGCAACCTCCACCACG
>Ga0180219_1002789_pt1 | contig 10193 bp, 8 predicted proteins | sample eDN3rd30CBELigMG_FD_151338 | JGI IMG/M metagenome (GOLD analysis project Ga0180219, IMG submission 151338) | Enriched Miracle-Growth compost microbial communities from Emeryville, California, USA - eDNA 3rd pass 30_C BE-Lig MG (version 2)... ... | reverse complement strand
ATGCGGACCTGCCATGATCGGCAGGGAATGACCTTTTCGAAGGCTCAGGGTTTGGCGAAACCTCTGTCCGGGTTCTCGCTAAACAGCCCTTCTTCTTCTTCGATGGAAGGCGTTTGCTGAATATTCGCCATGTCCCCAATCAGGCGTGTCCGTTCGCGGCGGGCTTCGCGTAGTTCAGCCGCCAGCGCTTCCAGTCCCCATGCTTTGGCCGCTTTCCCGGCGACGGTGCGGACATTTTCCAGAATCGCGTTGGCCGCGCGGTCGCGATGATAGGCTTCCTGGACCCGGCATAAGGTGGACGAAGGCTCCATAGGGCATCCTTTCGAGGCGCCCGGCATCAATTTTGTCACCGGGAAGAGAATGAAACATATTTCGCCATCAACTCGGCGGCGGCATTTCCTGCGGTTTCTGAAGAATGGCTTATCGCTATTGTTGCTGCGTCTGCAAACCGACCTTGTGCTCGCGCATCGTATCGAGAACCCGCGAGCGGTGCGCGTAAATATTATGGCGCGTCCCCATCCGTCCATTTGCAAGATCGCTGGACAAGATGCTCGCCATGATGCGGACTTTCGCCATCAGGCTCTCCAGCCCATTGACGGCCGATGCGGGCGTTACCGTTTGACGGTTCACACTATGAAAATCGGAGAAATTGCCGCCCTTCATTTTCCCAACTTTCCTCGGCCCAAGACCGGCCGGCGTCAGGCCGCGCACAGGGCGACGGGATGATGAGAAGAGCGGACGGGAGAACCGCGTTCCCCGTGCGGGCAAATGTGCTGCCATTATGAGCCATCGTTCGTCTCCATCCAGGAGTGGGAGCACGCGCCGTCTCTCAGCCGCACCGGCGCCCAGGGCATGGAGTGCGATAAATCCTATATGGGGTTTCATTGCCGTAATTACTACAGGCGGCTCATCCCTTATTTGCCGATGTTGCGCGAAGGGCAGCGTATAGCGGCCCGACGCACTGAAGCTCCCTTTCGGTGAGCTATAGCATTTTGGCGCCGGGAAGATGCTGTTGAAGACCGGAGGCGAAGTGAGATCAGTGTATTCGCATCCAGATAGGCCCCGCCGAAGGTGAAAGTTAGGTTTTCCATCGCGACAGCACGCCGTCGACCTCGATGCCCTGAACCCGCGCCTTGCCGGCATTGATGATCAACGAAGTATTGGACAGATCGTTGGTCGAGTCATTATCACCGTCGAACTCTGCGGAATGCCGCCGAGGATCGATTGCAGATTCTTACGCCGGCCTTCTGATCGTCTGGGGCAGATCGTTTCGGTGGAGCATCATATAGGCGGATAGGGCGGCGGGTTGTCATGGGGCGAGGTAAGCTCATCCTGAATGCATAATATAATGGAGAGATCATGATGCATGCGCCTTGGTATCCCGGCTGGAATGTCGTCGGAGTGATGATCTCGCTCCAGGTCGGTGTCATCGGCACGATCATTTATGCATTCGCCGTGATGGCGGTCCCCATTTCCGAAGCACTGGGCGTTTCGCGCACGGCCCTGATGCTGGCGCCGATTTTCGGGCAGGTCGGCGTGGCGCTGTCGAGCGCGGGGATCGGGATAATCCTGGATCGCTTTTCCGCCCGTCAGGCCACGGTGATTGGATTGCTTGCCTTTCTTGTCGGGCTTGTCGGCATGGCGCTTGCAACGCAATTGTGGCAGCTCCTGATGATTTTCGGCACGCTTTTCGTCCTTGCCAAGCAACTCACCGGCCCGCTGGCCGGACAGATCATTGCCGCGAAATGGTTTGTAAGACGTCGGGGGGCAGCCCTGAGCCTGGTGACGATGGGATCGTCCATCGGCGGTTTCGTCGTGCCGCTGCTGATCGGTTTTCTGATGCGCAGCATGACCTATAATGATGTGCTGCTGCTGCTTGCCGCGTTGTGGGCCGCGCTGTTGCTGCCCGCGGTGCTGATCGGCCTGCAAGGGCCGCCCACAGAGGCGTTGTTGCGCGAGGAAGCGGCGGGATCGATGCAGCCTCAGTCATCCGCTCTTCAAGCCATGGTGCCTGTCAGGGCCCTGCTGGCCAACCGCAACTTCCTGGTGGCCACCGGGGCGGCAATGATCCTCGTGTTCGTCACCATGGGCGTGCAATATCATATGGGCGGGATCGCTCATGACATGGAAATGGACATCACGGGCGGCGCGCAACTGCTCGCGAGCTATGCCGTCGCCAGTTTCCTGGCCAAGTTCGGATGGGCGGCTGTCGTGGACAAATTCGATTCCCGGATCGTGTTCATCCTTGCGGCCTTGCTCATCGCCCTGGGCGTCTGTGCGCTGATGCTGGCGAATTTTCGGACGATGCTTCTGGGATCGGCGCTGATCGGATTGGGAACGGCCGCCATCATGCCGCTGCTGGCGGTTATGCTGGCGCGCGAATTCGGATCGGGATCGATAGGCAAGGTGCTGGGCATTGCCTTTACCGGCGTGCAGATTTCCGCGCTGGCGCCTGTCAGCGTGGGCCTGCTCCGCGATATTGGCGGCAGCTATCACCTGCCGCTGACGGTTTTTGCCGGGCTGGTGGGAGCTGGAATGCTTGCGATCCTCTTTTATCACAGCGATGCGCCACCGCCGGCCCGGTTGCCCAAAGGCGCATCCGCAGCCGTCGATTGATTGGCTGGCCATTGGGCAGGCGAGGCGCAGGCAAAGACCCGGCGGATCAGGTGAGATAGCGGGCGCGAATACGGTCCCCGGTTACGCCGTCCACGCCCAGCACGTCCACGATATAGCCATCGATCGATCCGCATCGCTGCGCGATCGCGTCCCATGCGCTTGCCAGATAGGCGGGTTCGACCGTCAGGACCGTGCGGGCGCCTTCGGTGTCGACGGCGATCTCGTAGGTTTCCTTCAGCCCGCGTATCAAAGCAGGGAGCCGGGCGTCGATGTTGCCCGCGACATTGCTCAGCAGATAATCTTCCATCAGATCGTCCCGGTGCACCTGGAGCAGATGGTGGGTGAAGGCGGCGAGCAGCCCGGTGCGGTCCTTGCCCGCGGTGCAATGGATCAGGACGCCTCCTTCCGCATGGGCGAGCGCCTGGAAATAACGACGGAACAGGTCGATATGCTGCGGCTCGAAGGGAAGGTCCCGATAGTGATCGATCATGAAGGTCCGCATGCCGCTGCCGCCTTGGGGGGCGTTGCGCAATGCGAGGATATGGGGCGCATGTTCGGAGGCATCGACCATATCGCCGGACGTCAGGGCAGTTAGTCCCAGACGTTCCAGCCAGACCGTCGGCTGGCGGCGCTGTTCCGGGGCGCGGCGCAGATCGACGACGGTGCGGATGCCGAGCGACGCGATCCGCGCTTCGTCCGCCGCGCTTGCCCGCGCATGGTGGGCGGAGCGGAAAAACACGCCTTTTTCCACATGCGCCCCATCCCTCGTGCGCCAGCCTCCATAGTCGCGGAAGTTGTTGACGCTGGTCAATGGCAGGATGCGGGTCCATTCGATTGCTGGCCGTGCCCCGTTCAAGGCTGCTTCCTTCACGCCTGCGCCACGGCCTGTTCGACCAGTTCCCGCACGGCTTTCAGATTGACGTTGGTGGAGGCGGTATAGGGTGGGGCATCGACGATCAGATATTTGACCGGGATTTGCGGCGAGGCGAGGCGGTCGCGCAGGTGGCTGTCCAGTTCCCCGGCGGTCGGATTATGTGCCGGATGCCGCTCGATCACCGCCACCGCGACATGCGCGGGGCGGTTGCGCGTGACGATGCCGATCGCCAGATTCTGCGATATCCCTTCCCCTCGCAGCCAGCCTTCGAGCGAATTGCTGAAGGCCGTCAACTGACCCCAGCTCCGCCAGCGCCCGCCAAATTCCATCGCGTTCGTGGCTGGATCAGCCCGCATATTCTCGCTGATACGGCCCGCTACATCCACATCACTCTCCATGCCGGCTTTTGTCGGGTGCCATATCAATATGACGGCGCCCGACTACAAGCGTCCGCTGAGGTTATCGAGCTTGCGATGGAATGCCGGTGATGTGAAGAGTCATCTTCCGGACGTTTTGGACGGACGCTGGTCGAACCTTCGGCCGAACACTTCCTCGGCCACGCGATTTTTCAATATCTCGAAGACATGCCGGGGCCGGGTAAGAAAGAACTGCGCTTTGCCCAAGCGAGGATTCTCGCCCGGCATCTGGAGCCGCGATAGCGCTGTCGAAGGTCGTAATTACGTCCATGTGATACATGCCTGCTGCGGCTTGACGGCTGCGCCTGTCGATGCTGCAGGACGCAAACAGGACAGGAGATGATGATGGCAAATGTGCTCGATCGCGAGTCGACGGCAGAAGAGGCGCTTGGAAAGATTGATCTTTCGGGCAAAGTGGTCGTCATTACCGGCGCAACTGCTGGCCTTGGTGAGGAAAGCGCGCGAGTCATGGCAGGCGCCGGCGCGCATGTCATCATCACCGGCCGTAGCCAGGAAAAGCTGGCCGCTGTCGTCGAGCGTCTTCGCGCCAATAGTCCGGACGCGCGGGTCGATACGGTTATGCTGGAGCTGGCCGAACCCGAAAGCGTACGGGCCGCGGCGCGGCGCATCCTGGAAATCGCACCCCGGATCGACATATTGATCAACAATGCGGGCGTCATGGCGCCTCCGCTCGAACGCAATAGCCTGGGCTGGGAATCCCAATTCGCGGGCAATCATATGGGGCACTTCATTCTCACCGGCATATTGCTTCCCGCAATAGTTGCCGCAGCACCCTCCCGCATCGTCAATCTCAGTTCTTCGGGTCATCAGATCGCGCCGGTGAACTTCGACGATCCCCATTTCGAGCATCAGGATTATGATGCCTTCATCGCCTATGGGCAGTCGAAGTCAGCGAACATCCTGTTCACCGTCGCACTGGCGGATAAGTTGAAGGACAGGGGCGTCACCGTGAACGCTGTCATGCCGGGCGTGGTCAAGACCCCGCTTTTCCGGCACATCGGGGGGACCGGTACGATTGGCAGTTCCGGCATGTTCGTCAAGGAAATCCCACAGGGCGCGGCCACCCAGGTCTGGGCCGCCGTGTCTCCGGATCTGGAAGGGGTGACTGGGCGCTATCTGGAGGATTGCGGATTCGCGCCCGTGAACGACGATCCCGCGAGTGTGGCGACGTTCGGCTACCGCAGCGCGGCGATGGACAAGGCGGCGGCTGCGCGTCTGTGGTCATTGTCCGAAGAACTCGCGGGCGAGCGCTTCGACACATAGCCCCGGCGCCGGCCGGGGTGGGCGGCGAACGGATCGCGCGCGTCAGCCGGGTGAAGGGATCGAAGGGAGGGCTTCGTTTCGGACGAGATCTCGCCCCCCCCCTGGACAACGACTATTGCGTGGCAATCGGGAAGATTCCGCTGAACAATAATCGACATGCCGGCAGCTCTGCGCGGCCCTGAAGCCCTGAATCATGGAGGGCTGCCGAAAGCCTTGCCATCGGAGAGGCAAAGCTCCGCCTGTGCCGATGTCCGGTAAAGGCGGTTGGCTGGCGGTTCCGGTGTTGCTCAAAGAGCAATGAGCCTGTCCGCCATGTGCATTTTCAACCACGAAGCGCTGATGTTTCTCATAATAATTGTGTAAAATCAGTATATTACGTAAATGGCACGCCATTTGCTGAGAGTTCCCCGTCTTGCCCACGCATCAGCCTGGGCGCACTCACCATTGGGGGAAGCTCATTGTTTAGGAATAGGATCTTTCTGCAAGCAACCCGGGTCGTCGGCCCAGGTGCGCTTGCCATTCTGGGAGCCGGCCACGCAGGTATCGGCTATGCCAATGAGGCTCCGGCGGCTCCTGAAGAAACCGTGCCGGCCGACGCTTATTCCGCGGAAGCGGGCGGCATCGTCGTCACCGCGCAACGCCGCGAAGAACGGTTGCAGGATGTGCCGGTCGCGGTCACCGCGCTCGACAGGAATCTTTTCACCGTAGGCGGGCTAGGCCGCTCGGCCAATGAGGTGTTGAACCTGGTTCCCAACGCGTCGGCGGGCACGCAGCAGCATGGCCGCCCGCGCTGGTGGATTCGCGGCGTGGGCGCGGGGCAGCAGCAACTCGACCTTGCGAGTCCGGTCGGCTTTTACCTGGACGATGTTTATATCAGCAACGCCAGCGCCACCGGCCTGCCGCTGTTCGATCTGGAGCGCGTGGAAGTGCTGCGCGGGCCGCAGGGCACGCTATGGGGCAAGAACACCACCGGCGGCGCGATCAACGTCATTTCCAAACGGCCCTCGCTGAACGGTTCGGACGATAATTATGTGAAGCTGGAATATGGCAGCTATGACGACAAGATCGCCGAGGCAGGCGTCGGCACGACTCTTGTGGACGACAGGCTGGCGGCGCGTGTCTCCTTCCGCTTCGACGATCGCGACGGGCGGTTCGACAATCTCTTCACCGGCGATAAGTCGAGCCAGGTCAAGGATATCGTCTTGCGCGGGCAGTTGCTCGCCAAGCCGAGCGATACGCTGGAAGCGCTGCTCAGCGTCCACTATCGCGATTATGACACGGACGGCACCTACTGGACCACGGCCAGCTATGCCGCCGATGGCGCGGTCCGCAACGGCTATGCGCCATCGACGGACATCAACGACATCAGCACCAACGCGTTGGAATGGAGCCGCAGCAAGCAGTTCGGCGGATCGCTGCATCTCGATTGGGACGTTGGCGACTTCACGCTGACGTCGATCACCGGCTATGAGCGGTTCAAGACGCGTGGGGCGGGGGACAGCGATTATACGCCGCTGGAAATCTCGCGCAGCTATTCGCGGGCCCGGTCCAGCCAATGGACGCAGGAGCTGCGCCTTGCATCCTCCCAGAAGGATCGCCTGAGCTGGATCATCGGTCTTTTCTATTTCAACGAGGATATCCGCTCCAACAGCTATTCGGCCACGCTGCCGCAGGGTTCGGTTCCGGCTTTGGCGGGAGCGACGGCGCCGGACGCCTTCAGCGACACCATCTATAGGCACAAAGCCGAAAGCGGCGCCGTGTTCGGCAGCGCCACCTTTGCCTTCACCGACAGCGTGAAGCTGACGCTGGGCGGCCGCTGGACGCGCGAGACGAAGAAGGTGGACTTCGACCGGCTGTCCTCGCCCACGGCGGATGCTACCGGATGGAGCAACTATGCCCAGTGGTGGAACAGCTATACCGGGACATATGGTGGGCCGGGGACGTTCAGCGGGTCGCTCAAGCGCACATGGGATGCGTTCACCTATGACATCACGCCGTCCTGGAATATCGACCGCAATAACCTGCTCTATGCGAAATTCTCGCACGGTGTGAAGTCGGGCGGGTTCAATACGGCGGCAACCCTGCCCGTCGCGCTGATCGCCGTCCGGCCCGAAAAACTCGACGCCTATGAAGCCGGTTACAAGTCGAGCTGGCTCGACGGGCGCCTGACCTTCAATGCCACGGCCTTCCATTATGATTATAAGGATGTGCAGGTGAATGTCGTCGGCCCCAATCCGGGAGCCGTGGGCGGCGCGACCGTCTCCTACCTCCAGAACGCGGCCAAGGCGAAGGTGGACGGGGCCGAATTCGAACTGACCTTCGCGCCTGTGGCAGGGCTGCAGTTCAATGCGGCGCTGGGCCTGCTGGATACGGAATACAAGACGTTCCAGGTACTGAACGGTGGCGCGAATCTGGCGGGCGCGCAGTTCGTGCGTTCGCCCAAGGTCACGTTGAACGCGGGCGCATCCTACAGCTTCGCCGTGGGCGACCTGGGCAGGATCGAGCTGGCGGCGGATGCGCGCTACACATCGCGGCAATATTATTATGTGACGCCACAGGACAAGGTGAACCGTTATTATCTGACGCAGAAGCCCTACACGCTCACCAATGTGCGGGTCACTTACACGACCAGGGATGAAAGGATCAGCGTCACGGGGTTCGTCAACAACCTGTTCGACGTGCGCTATCTGAACCATGCGCTTCCGGGCGCCAATCCGGCCTTGGGCGTGACCGGCGATACGGTGGCATGGGCCGATCCGCTGACCGCGGGCGGAGCGGTGATCTTCCGCTTCTGAAAGCAAGGCGGGCCGGGGCGTGTCTCTGACCTGACAGGAAAAAGGGCGCCGGGATCGATCCCGGCGCCCTTTTCCATGCGGATGGAAGGACGCTTATTCGGCGGCGGCCAGCAGCGCGCTCGACTGGCGCCCGAGCAGGGGCAGCACCTCCTCGCCGATGCGCCAGGTTTCCTCCAGATGCGGCGTTCCGGCGAGGATGAAGGCGTCGGCGCCGCGCGCGATCAGGTCGTCGAGCCGCGCCGCGCATTGTTCGTAACTGCCCACGATCCCGAGGGCAGGGCCGCCTCGCAACAGGTTGAACCCGCCCCATAGATTGGGCGCGACGATCAGGTCGTCATAGCGGCGCGCGTCGGTGGGGCGCAGCGCCGCCTGCCGCGATGCGCCGACCGAGTCCGTCGGCTGGCCGCGCCAGCGCTGGCGGGTTTCCTCGCTGACATTTTCAAAGCCGATGCGGATATCGCGCCATGCTTCCTCCTCGGTCGCGCGCGCGACAAGGTCCACGCGAACGGCGCATTTCTGTTCCCTGCCCAGAGCGGCCGTGCGTTCCTTCACGCGCGCGAACTTGTCGCCGAGCTGGTCGAAAGGCTCCAGCCATGACAGATAATAATCGGCATGGCGCGCCGACGTCCGCAAGGCGGCGTCGGAAGATCCGGAGAACCAGATTTCGGGAAATTCCTCGCGCCGGAGCAGGGGCGGCAGGCCGCCGCCGCGCAATTGGTAGAAGCGGCCGTCATAGGAGACGTTCGGGGAATCCCAGACGCCCCGGAAGATGTCCAGAAACTCGCTCGTCCTGCCATAGCGGTCGTCATGGGCGAAACTGTCGCCCCACCAGAGCTGGGCCGGGCCTCCGCCGCCGGTGATGATGTTGAACAGCAGGCGTCCGCCCGTCGCGCGTTGCAGGCTTGCGGCCATGCGGGCGGTGTGGACGGGGTTGCCGAAACCGGGCTGGAACGCGATCATGAAACGGAAACTGCGAGTTTCGCGCGCCAATAGTGGTGCGATGACCCATGGGTCGTCGGTATTCGGGAAGGAGGGGATGAGGCCGCCCAGAAAGCCGACGCTCTCCGCCGCCTTCGCGATTTCGGTGAGGTGGTCGATATAGGTGAAGCCGTCCGGCTCCCCGTCCCGGCCAAGACCGGGCGCGATATTGCCGGGCTTGAGTGGCGACCAGTCGCCGCGCTCATAGCCGCTGGTGTGCAGGCTGTTATGGCATCCATGCGTCGGCAGGCGCCAATAGAAGTCGATGGACATGGCTTTCTCCTTCAGGCCGCCTTGCGCGCCGCGCCGGTGCGGGCGCGCAGGCGAGGCAAAAGATGCTGGCCGACGCGATAGGCTTCCTCCAGCGTGGGCACCGCTTCCAGCAGCAGTTCGGTGACGCCCGCCGCGGCATAAGCGGCCAGTTGATCGGCCGCCTCGTCATAGGAGGCGACCAGCGTGCCGGACGCGAGTGGAAGATGCTGGACATCGTTTTCGGCACCGTCGCGATCTTCCCGCACCAGTAGCGGCTGGATCAGACCAGCGGCGACCTGACGTCCTTCTACCGCAGTCAGTGTGTTCAGCGTGGCGATGCGCTCAGCCAGCACGTCGACAGGGCCAGGAGCAAAGAGGTGAACATCGGCATGGCGTGCGGACAGGGCCAATGCCCCGTCATCCTCGCCCTGCAGGAAGAGCTTGGGGAATCGATGCTGGTTGAGGGGCGCTTCGAAACCGCCGTCCAGAACCTCGAAATGCCTGCCCTGAAAGGTGAAGGGCCGATCCCGATGCACGCCGCGCGCGACGGTCAAGAATTCGTCCAGCCGTTGCCGCAGGTCCTCGTCCGGCACGAAGTCCGCCTCTGCCTCCCGGCTCGCGGCGTTTTCTTCGGCTGCGATCGCCCAGCCCAGACGGCCATGGGTGGCGCGCTGGAAGGTGGCCGCCTGCTTGGCGGCATAGACCGCCGATCCCACGGAGGCCGGAAATTCGGGCACCACCAGCAGGCGCGGTGTTTCGCGCGCCACGATGGCCGCGATGATCCGGCTTTCGTCCGCCTCGCTGCGATGCCGCACGAACAGGCCATCGAAGGCGGTCTGCGCCACGGCTCGCGCGACCTGCACATAATAGTCGAAGCGATTGCGGCTTGTCGCGCGCCGGTCGCGGATGAAGGCGGGCAGCGCGTGCTCCGTCCCCGGTTCGGACCGTAGGGGTTCGGCGGCGGGGTCGAGCCGCCAG
>Ga0180219_1002781_pt1 | contig 10221 bp, 9 predicted proteins | sample eDN3rd30CBELigMG_FD_151338 | JGI IMG/M metagenome (GOLD analysis project Ga0180219, IMG submission 151338) | Enriched Miracle-Growth compost microbial communities from Emeryville, California, USA - eDNA 3rd pass 30_C BE-Lig MG (version 2)... ... | reverse complement strand
CTGGGCGGGCACCGCGTGCCCGCCCAGCCTTCCCGCACCCCGGCCGTCGTCGACCTCATCCCATGGTGTGGACGATCAGCCCGATGTGCGTGAAGAAGTTCATCGCTCCGAACAGCGTGAAGGCGATGCCGGTCAGCGCCCACACGACGCCGACCACCCTGCGCACGGTCGCGGCGCCCGCCGTCGCACGCAGCCCGAAGGGGAAGAGGATCGCGCCGATCCCGACGAGCCCGATCAGCCCCGACATGAAGATCGCCTCCACGAGAGGGTGGTCGGCGAACGTCCCGGAGATCGGCTCCTCGGCCGGCGCCGCGAAGAGGCGGTACGAGATCCCCGCGACCGCGATGGCGACGAGCGCGAGGCCCATCGCCAGGACGAAGACCGAGACCGGACGCGCCACCGCCATGAGACGACCCACCGCGTCCTCCCGCTCCAGCGCCGCACGGGCCCGCGTCCACAGGTAGAAGGAGGCGAACACCAGCAGCACGCCGAAGGCCAACGACGTCTCGCCGAAGACGATGTTGTCGAAGGGGAAGCCCCCGGCGGCGAGCGGCCAGGTGAGCGTCATGTGCAGCCCGGTCGTGGTGAGGATGAGCCCCAGCACGCCGAAGGCCAGCGACCAGCCCTCGACGACCACGCCGTGCGGGTCCCGCAGCAGGCTGCGTCCGAGCCACACCACCAGCAGCAGCCCCACCCCCACGGCGACCGACATGACTGTGTTGTACGTGGGCATCGTCGCCCAGTCGATCACGAGTCCTTCTGCGCTGACCAACGTCGTCCTCCTCCTCGAGGCGGGCGCCCACGCCGGGGCACCGTGTCGTCAGCCACCGGCAAGGGCACGACGGCCCGACACGACCAGTCTTGCGCGGCACGCGCGGGAGCGCACGACGGCCGGTCGGCCGAGGCGGCCGAACGTCACCTGCTCGTCGAGACCCGGTACTGGGCGTTGGCGAGGGGGACGAAGACCAGGAGCACCGCGACCGACCAGATGACCACGTAGAGCTCGGCGTGCTGCAAGGGCCAGGCCGTGGGCTCGGGCGTCCCCGCGGGGACGTTGCCGAAGAGCTCGCGTGCGGCCTGCGTGACGGCGGACACGGGGTTCCACTCCGCGAAGCGCTGCAGCACCGTGGGCAGCGTCTCGAGCGGCACGAAGGTGTTGGCCACGAAGGTCAGCGGGAAGATCACCACGAACGACGCGTTGTTGAAGACCTCTGGGCTCGGTACCAGCATGCCGATCCACGCCATGATCCAGGAGATGGCGTAGGCGAAGACCAGCAGCAGGACGAACCCGAGCACCGCCTCGCCCACCGAGGTGCGGATCCGCCACCCCACGAGCAGGCCGGTCAACGACATGACGACGAGCACGATGACGTTGTTCACCACGTCGGAGAGGGTGCGGCCCCGTGACGCAGCCGGCGGACCGTCGTCTGCGTCGCACGCCGTGCGACGCGACGCCGGACGACGGCCGCCGGACCACAGAGGTCGAGCCCGTCGAGGACCCCACCAGGGCTCGACGGGCTCGACCCGTTCGTGGACGCGCGCGTCGCGTGCGTCGGGTGCTGCGCGGGACCAGATCAGCCCGCGGACGAGCTGGCACCGTCCGTCGGCGCCTGGCCACCACCGGCGCCACCCGGCCCGCCGCCCATGCCGCCGCCGAAACCGGTCGACCCCTCGGTGATGGACCTCGCCGTCACCGAGTCGTCGTCACCGGTCTCGCCGACGACGGTCACGGTGTCCCCCACGGCGAGGTCGGAGACCGACGACTCGCTCGTCGTGGTCACCGAGGTGTCCGCGCTCGTGCTCACGGTGACGGTGGAGCCGTCCGAGGTCGTCACCGTGAGCGTGTCGCCGTCCACGGAGGCGATGGTGCCGGAGGTGAAGCCGCCACCACCGCCGAAGCCCCCGCCGGACGCGCCGTCGCCCGCCGCGCCGCTCGGCGCACCGCTGGGGAAGCTCCCGCCACGGAAGCCGCCCGCCTGGGTGCTCGTGCCGGAGCCGCCGGTCGCGTGACCGACGAGGAGACCACCACCGAACAGGACGGCGGCACCGAGCACGCCGCCGAGCACGAGCGTCACGACGGGCTTCTTCTTGGGACCGCCGGCGACGGGCTCGGCCGCCGCGATCGCGCTCGGCCGCTGGGAGAGCAGCGCGTCGTCAGCGAGCCGCTGCTGGTCGGAGGACTTGTCGGAGCTCTGCTGAGCCATGGTGGGAACCTTTCGTCGGCAGGGCGGGCCCTGCGTGGGTACGAGATGGGTGGGGTACGAGATGAAAGAAAGGCGGTCGGGCTGGCGGTCGCGCGGTGCGGGCCTACTCGTGACGGAGGGCCTCCACCGGACGCAGCCGTGAGGCACGGGCCGCGGGGTACCCGCCGAAGAAGATGCCGATGCCGAGGGAGACGCCGAGCGCCAGGACCACCGACGAACCCACGATCTGCGGCTCGATGCCCATGATCGAGAACCTCGAGCCGATCACCGCCCCCAGCACGCCCAGCAGGCCACCGAGCAGCGAGAGCAGCGTCGCCTCCACCAGGAACTGGCCGAGGATCGCTCCGCGGGTCGCGCCCAGCGCCTTGCGGATGCCGATCTCGCGGGTCCGCTCGGTGACGGTGACGAGCATGATGTTCGTGACACCGATCCCGCCCACGATCAGGGACAGGCACGCGACGGCGGTCAGCATCGCCGCGAAGGTGGTCGTGGTCGACTCCTGCGTCGAGAGCAGCTGGGTCTGGCTGCTCACCGTGAAGGCCTCGTCCGACGAGTCGGTGATCTTGAACACGCTGTCGAGCACCGCGGTGGCCTCGGCCTTGGCCAGGTCGACCGTGTCGTCGCTCGTCGCCTTGATGACGATCGTCGACAGGTCGCCGTAGCCGCTGATCGACTGCTGGGCACGCGTGATCGGCATGACGATGTTCGAGTTCGTGCTCTCGATGCCCGAGGAGTCCTGAGTCTGCATCACGCCGTCGACGAAGTAGGGCGTCGAGCCGATGATCACGGTCTGCCCGACCGGGTCGGCGGTGTCGAAGAGGGTCTCGGCGAGCTCAGACCCCAGCACGACAACGCGGCGTGACGTCTCAACGTCGTTCTCGGTGAAGCCCGTACCCTGTGCCACCTCGACGCTCGTCGCGTCGAAGTAGCTCGCGGTCGTCCCGATGACGGTCGCGGTCGTCGACTCGGTGCCGAAGGTCGCGGTGCTCGAGGTCGAGACCTGCGGGACGACCGCCGCGATGCTCGGTGCGGTCCCGTCCTCGGACGCCGTGGTCAGGGCGTCCGCCACCGAGGTGGTCAGGTTCTGGTAGCGCAGCGCGCCGGAGGACACCCCGCTGGAGCGGATCGTCAGCGTGCTGGACCCCAGCGCGCCGATCTGCTCGGACACCGCCGAGGCCGAGCCCTGGCCCACACCGACCAGGAGGATCACCGAGCCGACGCCGATGAGCACGCCCAGCAGGGTGAGGACGGAGCGCAGCTTGTTCGCGTTCATGCCGCGCAGGGCCGAACGGACGATCTCCACGGAGCTCATCGGGCACCTCCGGCGAGGTGGGCAGCCGCGCGGGGCGCGTTGCGCGCGTCGGAGACGATCTTGCCGTCGCGCATGCGCACGACGCGCCTCGCCCGCTCGGCGACCTCGTCCTCGTGCGTGATCAGGACGATCGTGCGACCGAGGCCGTTGAGCTGGTCGAAGATGTCGAGCACCTCGTGGGTGGAGCGCGTGTCGAGGTTCCCGGTCGGCTCGTCGGCGAGGATCAGCGCCGGGGCGTTGACGAGCGAGCGAGCCACGGCCACGCGCTGCTGCTGGCCGCCGGACAGCGCGTTGGGACGGTGGTTCGCGCGCTGGTCGAGGCCGACGACCTCGAGCGCGGCGCGCGCCCGCTCACGACGCTCGGCGGCGGGGACACCCGCATAGAGCATCGGGAGCTCGACGTTCGCCCGCGCGGTCATGCTCGGGATGAGGTTGAACGCCTGGAACACGAAGCCGATGTCCTGGTTGCGGACACGGGACAGCTGACGCTCGCCTAGCGAGGCGACGTCGATGCCGTCCAGGTAGTACTCGCCCGAGGTGGGGACGTCGAGGCACCCGAGGATGTTCATCATCGTCGACTTGCCGGAGCCGGAGGCCCCCATGATCGCGACGTACTCGCCACGCTCGACCAGCAGGTCCACGCCGTCCACGGCCCGCACCTGCTGCACGCCGTCGTCGTAGATCTTGTGGACGTCACGGACGTCGAGGACGGGCGTCGCGGGGACCGAGAGCGGGTCGAGCGGCTGCGTGTCGTCGTCGAGGACGGTGGTCATCGGCCACCACCGAAACCGGCAGGTGCGCCGCCACCGGTGCCACCGCCGGGGAACCCGCCGGTCCCGCCGCCGAAGCCGCCCATCTGGGTCGTCTGGTCGGTCGAGCTCGAGGAGTCGATGGCGGTGTCCAGCGAGATGACGACGGTCTGGCCCTCGCTCAGACCGCTGAGGATCTCCGTGGTCGAGTCGCCCTGCACACCGACCGTGACGTCGACGGTCGACTGCGTGCCGTCGTCGGCCAGGACTGTCACCGTGCCGGTGCCGGTCTGCGTGCCGCCGTCGCCCGAGCCGGAGGAGGACGCCGTCGTGCCGGACGTGCCCGACGTCGTCGAGCTGATGGTGACCGCGTTGCTCGGCACCGTCAGGACGTCGGTGGCCGAGGCCGTGGTGACGGTGGCGTTCGCCGTCTGACCGAGGCGCACGCCGTCCGGCACGCTGTCGAGCGTGATGGTCGCGGTGTACGTCACCACGCTGTTGGTCGCGGTGCCGCTGGGCGAGATCGCGGTGACGGTGGCGTCCGCCGTCGCACCGTCCACCGCGGGGAAGGTCACGGTGGCGGGCTGGCCCACGCTCAGGAGCGCGGCGTCGGCCTCGGCGAAGCTGGCGGAGATCGTCATGGCCGACATGCTCGACACCTCGATGAAGCCGGTGGACGTCGACGTGGTCGACGAGGTCGAGGTCCCGGTGGAGCCACCTGTCGCCGCAGCACCCGTGCCCGAGCCGCTGCTCGCGCTGCTGCTCGAGGTCGACGACGTCGACGAGGTCCCCGTCACCTCGTCGCCGACGGCACCGTTGACAGCGGTGACGATCCCCGTCACGGGTGCCTCGAGGGTCAGCTTCTTGGCGGCCTTCTTGGCCGCCGTGAGATCGGCCTTCGCCTCGGAGAGCGTCTTCTCGGCCTGCGTGTAGGACGATCGCGCCTGGACGAGCTGCGCCTCGGCGCTGCTCACCTGCGACTTGGCGCTCGCGACCTCGGAGGCGGAGACGGTCGTCGTCGTGGTCGACTTCCCGCTCGACGCCGAGCCGCTGCCGCCCGCCGCGCCGCCCGAGCCGCCCGAGGTGGTGGTCGTCGTCGTGCCCTTGCGGGCTGAGGTGAGCTGAGCCTCGGCGGCGGTCACCGACTGCGAGGCGGAGGTGACCTGCAGGCCGGCGGCGGTCAGCGCGCTCGTCGCGGAGTCGACGACGTCCTGGGCGTCGTCGACGGCCGCGTCGGCGTCGTCGGACGAGATCTTCGCGATCACGTCGCCCTTGGTCACGGTGTCACCGACGGCGACCAGCACCTTGGTGACGGTGCCGGAGGTCGCGAAGCTCGCCTCCTCCACGGCGCCGGACGCGACGTTGCCCTGGGCCGCGATGGTGGTGGACACGTCCCCCACCGTCACCGTCGAGGTCCGGGTCGAGGTGCCCTGGGCCTGGGCGGTGGAGTCGTGCGGGGTCAGGACGTACCAGGTGCCACCGGCAACCAGGACGAGCGCCAGTCCGAGGGCGCAGTTGAGGACGATCTTCTTGCGTCGGGTCATGCCAGAAGGGTGGCGCCCCCATGTATATCCGCGTTATGGCAAGGCTGTGCTGAACCTATGAGCTCGGGACCGCTCAGCCGGCGGTCCCCTGCGCGGGCAGCAGGAACCCGTCGAGGACGAGGCCGCGCACCGCGGGCAGCAGGCGCCCCGCGAGCTCACCGTCGCTCGAGCCGGTCAGGGCGCCGAGCGCACCGAGGATCTGACCGACGCTCAGCTCGCCGTCGCACGCTCCCACGAGCGCGGCCAGCTCGCTCGAGGCGTGCACGCCACGGCCGAACGCCCCGCCCTGGCGCACGATGACGACGCTCGGGTCGCTGGCGCCGGGGACGTAGGACCGCTCGTCGCTCACGTCGTGCGCGACGGCGAGCCGGGCGTCGCGCAGCGCGGCGTCGTCGTGCGAACCTAGCCAGTCGTGCGCGGCGAGCGTGTCGGCTATCGCGGCGCCGAGCGGCATGTGGAGCGGGTCGGTCCGCTCCTCCAGACGCCGCCACGGGGTGCCCCGCAGGGCCCGGTCCGCGGCGGGGCGGCGCAGCGTGAAGAAGCCCATGCCCACGCGGTCCACCCCGCGCGCCTCGAAGTCGTCGAGCCAGGCGCTGTAGGCACGGTCCCAGCCCCGCGGGTCGCGCTCGGGCGTCAGGCCGCCGTCGCGCAGCCAGGTCTCCGCGTACTCGGCCGGGTCGAGCACCTCGCGCTGCACCACCCACGCGTCCAGACCGCTCCCCTCGAGCCAGCCGCCCACGCGCTCGGTCCAGCCCTCGCCCGCGTGGTGCTCCCAGTTGCCGAGCATCTGCAGCACACCGCCGGGAGCCAGCACGTCCTCGACGCCGCGCACGAGGTCCCGCACCAGCTCGTCCCCGCTGCGCCCGCCGTCGCGGTACTCGTAGTCGGGCAGCGCGCCGGTCGCCCGCGGCGTGATGACGAAGGGCGGGTTCGAGACCACCAGGTCGAAGCGCTCGCCGGCGACCGGCTCGAGCATCGATCCTTCGCGCAGCTCGACGTCCACGCCCGCGAGCACCGCGTTGAACCGCGCGACGGCGAGCGCGCGTGCCGAGATGTCGGTGCCCACGACGTGCTCGGCGTGCCGGGCGGCGTGCAGCGCCTGGATGCCGCAGCCCGTGCCGAGGTCGAGCACACGACCGACGGGCGTGCGCACCGTCAGCTGAGCGAGGGTGAGCGAGGCACCGCCGGCCCCGAGCACGTGGTCGGCGCGCAGCGCGTCACCGGTCGCCCGCTCGCCCAGGTCGGAGGCGAGCCACCAGCGGACCTCGCCACCGGCGTCCGAGGCACCGTAGGGCCGCAGGTCGAGCAGGGGACGCACGTCGTCGTCGGGCCCCTCGCCCGCCGTCTCGACGAGCCCGAGACGCGCGGCGCCGGCCACGGTGAGGGTGGGCAGCGCGGCGTCGAGCGCACGGCGCGGGACGGCGTCACCCAGCAGGAACGCGCGCAGGAGCGTGGCCGTGGGGGCACGCGAGGCGAGCGCGGCACGGCGGGCGGGCAGCACCTGCTCGCGGTCGAGCGCGGTGAAGGCCACGGGGCCGAGGAGCGCCTCGACGCCGTCGACGGTGAAGTCGGAACGCTCGAGGTCGGAGCGCAGGAGGTCGACGAGGGCGGGGTCGCTGGAGATGCTCACCCGGCCAGCCTAGGGCGCAGCCGAAAGTTCGATGGTTGACAGTTAGATATCTAACTAGTAGCGTGCTGATCATGGACGCCGCACAGGACCCCCGCACCACCGAGCTCGAGCTGCTCCGCTGGATCGGCTGGGCACAGCGCAAGGCCGGCGAGGACTGGACCCGTGAGCGCGACCTCACCCACGAGCAGGCCTTCACGCTGGGATACCTGGTCCAGGAACCCGGAACGATCCAGCGTGACCTCGCGCGGGTGAGCCGCACGAGCGCGGCGAGCGTCTCGAGCCTGCTGCAGCGGCTCGAGCGTCGCGGCCTCGTCGAGCGTCGGACGCAGGACGGCGACGAGCGGACCAAGCGCGTCTACGCCACCGCGGCAGGGGCCGACCTGGTCGCCGGCTTCGTGTCAGCGATGGCCGCCGCCGACGAGACGATCCTCGCCCCCCTCGACGCCGACGAGCGCGCCACCCTGCGCACGCTGCTCCAGAAGATCACCGCCGAGCTTCCGCCGCCCAGCCGGTAGCCCGAACCGGGCGGTTCACGCCGCCCGCCCGCACCCTCCCCCCTCACCCCCGCAGCACCCCGCCGCGTCGGCTCCCGCCGACGTGCGCCCGGTCGCGCCCGGAACACCCTCCCGGAAGGACCCCACCATGTCTGCCACCACCCTCGACCCGCGCTCCGCGGCCGACTCCGCCGACGCCGTCGGCACCGACCGCTGGTACCTCTCCTCCGCCCCGATCGTGCGCGCTCTCGTGCACCTGTGCGTGCCGATGGCCGCCGCGATGATCGTGAGCGCCGTCTACAGCGTCATCAGCTCCGGCTTCGTCGGGTCGCTCCACGACGCCACCCTGCTCGCCGCCATCATGCTCGGCACGCCGATCCTCGGTCTCGTCATGGCCGTGGGCGGGGTGTTCGGCGTCGGCGGCGGCGCGCTCGTCTCGAGGCTGCTGGGCGCGGCCGAGCGCGACCCGTCGAGAGCGGGCGAGATCAAGCACGTCTCCTCCTTCGCCGTCTGGGGCTCTGTGGTCGTCGGCACCGTGCTCGGTGCGGGCGGGCTGCTCGGGCTGCACCCGCTCGTGCGGCTGCTCGGCGCGGACGCCACCACCATGGCGGCCACGAGCGACTACGTCAGCGTCATGCTCGTCTTCGTGCCCGTGCTCGCCGCGGCGTTCTGCCTCGAACAGCTCGTGCGCGCGCAGGGTGCCGCGCGCCAGGTGATGATCGGGCTCGTCGCGTCCACGATCGCCAACCTCGTGCTCGACGTCCTGCTGATCCTCGTGCTGCGGTGGGGCGTGGCCGGAGCGGCCCTCGCGACGGGACTGTCGAACCTCGCCGTCGTCGTCTACTTCGTCGTCTGGCTGCAGCGCCACAGCGAGCACATGAGCCTCGCCCCCCGTTGGTTCACCCTGCGAGGCTCCGTGACGAGGCCGGTGCTCGGCGTGGGCGCGGGCGAGCTGCTCCAGTCGGCCTTCCTCGTGGTCACCGCGCTCGTGCTCAACAACCTCGCGGCCGCGTACGGGGACGGCCCGCTCGCCGCCATGGGCGTCGCCGTACGCATCGCGCAGGTGCCGGAGTTCCTGCTGATGGGGGTCACGCTCGGCGTGCTGCCCCTGCTCGCCTACGCCTACGGGAAGGGCGACCGGCAGCGTCTCGCCTCGGCGCTGCGCACCTGCGCGATCGCGGTGGGCGCCATCGCCCTGGTCTTCGCCGGCGTGATGCTCGTGCTGCGCCACCAGGTGGTCTCCGCGTTCGTCTCGGACCGCTCGGTCGTCGCGATCGGTGTCACCATCCTCACGGCGCAGCTCGTGGCGATGGTCGCGAACGGCTTCACAGGCCTGATCACCTCGTTGTTCCAGGCGACGGGGCGGGCGCTGGCGGCGACCGTCATGTCCGTGTCGCAGGGCGTCCTGTTCATCCCGATCGTGATCCTGGGCAACCTCTGGTTCGGGCTCAGCGGCATCGTCTGGGCGCTGACCGTGACCGAGAGCCTCGTGCTCCTCGTGGGTGTCGGGCTCTGGCTCGCCTCCCGCGGCGCGATCGACCGAGGGCTCGCCGAGGGCTCCCCGGAGCGCGCCGCCGAGATGCTGGACCAGGACCAGCCCTGAACCGCGTCGTCCGACCGGTGCGCACGCTCCCGTTCCCTGCGGAACGGGAGCGTGCTACGTTGCTCACAAACCCCGACAACGCTGTCGAGAGGTGGCATCGTCGCCATCCGGGACCAGTACGAAGGACTCCTTCGCGTGGATCGTTCTGTTCTTCGCCGTCGCACGCTCGCGCCGCTCGGTGCCCTCGGTGCCGCCGCCGCGCTGATCGGTGCCGTGGTCATGTGCGCGACGCCGTCCGCCACCGCGGCCGCCACCGCGAGCGCCGGAGCCGCCTCCTCGAGCAGCGGCGTGGGGAGCCGCGCGGCGTTCGACGTCTCGCCCGCCGTCGCCGTCGTGCCGCAGGCCACGCAGGCGCCGGCCACCGCCCAGGTGTGGCTCACCGACCCGGGCAGCGACGCCCGGCTCGCACGGCAGCCGGACCTCGTCTACGAGGACGGCACCGCCGGACCGGGCGTCGCGATCAGCGTCGACCCCGACGTCGAGCACCAGACGATGGTCGGCTTCGGCGCCTCGCTCACGGACTCGTCGGCCGCGCTGATCGCCGCCTCGCCACAGCGCAACGCGATCATGTCCGCGCTGTTCAGCCCGACCGACGGGATCGGCCTGAGCTGGCTGCGCCAGCCGATCGGGTCCTCGGACTACACGAGCCAGGGCTTCTACAGCTACGACGACGTCGAGGACCCGA
>Ga0180219_1002777_pt1 | contig 10226 bp, 9 predicted proteins | sample eDN3rd30CBELigMG_FD_151338 | JGI IMG/M metagenome (GOLD analysis project Ga0180219, IMG submission 151338) | Enriched Miracle-Growth compost microbial communities from Emeryville, California, USA - eDNA 3rd pass 30_C BE-Lig MG (version 2)... ... | reverse complement strand
TCATCACGACCGACCGGATCTCGGGCATGAGCGCTACATTTCTGCGAGCGTCCATCGCGCGGGCGGGTCTCGACCCCGACGATTTGCCGCCACGGACCGGTCTGCTCCAACCGGCCATCCCCGGCACGATCAAGGCATGGCGCGATGTGTGGAGCGGCGGCCACGGCACCGGGCTGATCGACGATGTAGCCGACGTGGCCGAGATCGTGCGGCGGATGGCGGAAGATTATGCGGCGGCCGGCGCCGGCGTATCCAACCAAGGAACGACTTCATGATCACAACCGAAATGCTGCAGCCGTATGTCGGGCGCGAGCAGCGGAGCGCCGACGTCGTCGATCCCGAACGCATGACGCGGCTCGCCGCGCTGCTTGGCCGCCGCTGGAACCCGGACGACCGGATACCGCCGCTCGGGCATTTCCTCCTGTTCCGTCCGGATGAAATCCAACCCCGCATTGGCCCCGATGGTCACCCGTTGCGCGACCCCGACGGCATGCTTCCCGCCATCGATCTGCCGCGCCGCATGTGGGCGGGCAGCCGGATACGCTTCGAGCAAGAGCTGCGTCCCGGAATGGTGGTAACCCGCCGGTCGCGGCTGGCGTCCGCGGTGCCGAAATCGGGTCAGTCGGGTTCGATGGTTTTCTGTACGGTCGTGCACGAGATCGCTGACGAAACAGGCAGGCTTCTCATCACCGAGGAGCAGGACATCGTCTACCGCGAGGCGCACGCCGGCCCGCAGATTGCAGTGCGTCCCTCGGTTCCCCCCAGGTTCGAGCCACAGGAGATATCCAGTGTGACCGCCGATCCGGTCATGTTGTTCCGCTACAGCGCGCTTACCTTCAATGCGCATCGCATTCACTATGACAGCGAATATGCGGCCGGCGACGAAGGATATCAGGGCCTTGTCGTCCATGGCCCGCTTCTCGCGACGCTGCTGTTCGATCATTTGCGCGATGTCAGCAGCGGCCGGCGTGTCCTGGAATTCTCGTTTCGGGGAATCACGCCCGCCTTCGATGGCGAGCAACTGGTGCTGGGCTCGAAGATGGAGAATGATCGGGCGCTGCTCTCTGTCACCCATTCTTCGGGGCTCGGGATGACCGCCGAGGCACTGATGCAGGCGATCGCTGAGAAGCCAGCTTTGGGAGATGCCGCCTCAATCGCGGCAATCCGGTAATTGTGCGGCTTGGTGCCAATGCGCAATTCGGAACAAGTGTAACGGGAGAAGGACAATGACAGACCAGGCCTCGCGGGTCGAGCCGGGAAGCGTCGCTTTCGTGACCGGTGCAAGTCAGGGTATTGGCGAGGCGATCGGCCGCCGTCTTGCGCGCGATGGCTGGCATGTCGTGCTGTCCGCAAGGCGCCGGGAAAAGCTCGACGCCGCCGTTTCCAGAATCGAGGAGGAGGGCGGCAGTGCCGAAGCCGTCGTGCTCGACATACGTGACGCCGATGCAATCCACGAAACCGTGTCGGATGTCGGGAAACGGCACGGCCGGCTCGACGGCTTGGTCAACAACGCCGGGCGCTTCGCGGGACGCGATATCCTCAATACCTCCATCGAGGAGTTCCGCCTCAACTTCATCATGAACCTCGAGGCGCCCTTCCTGACGATGAAGGCTGCGCTGCCCTTCATGATCGAGCGCGGCAAGGGCGCGATCGTCAATATCGGCTCGGTGTCGGGCTTGCGGGCGACGGAGAATACCGCAGGCTACGGCTCCTCGAAGGCGGGTTTGTTCCACTTCGGCGCGATCGCTGCGATGGAGGTGGGCAAGCATGGCATCCGCGTGAATACGGTTACTCCCGGTAGTACCTGGTCGCCCAGTTTTGCCAAATCCGTCGATGGCAAGAGCGAGGAAGAGGTGGAGGCGATGCAGAAGTCGGGCACGATCCTTGGCAGGTTCGGCATGCCCGATGAGATCGGCGATGCGGTCGCCTTCCTCCTGTCGGACGAGGGCCGTTTCATCACGGGAGTCAATCTGCCGGTGGATGGCGGCGCCTTCTGGTTTCGAGGCGGCAATCGCATGATAGGCAAACGGGTCTGAGGAGGCTGAGACATGGCCGGAAAGTTCGAAGACGAGATGGAAATCCGTGCGCTCGCATCCGCCTATGCGGATGCGACAAATCGCCGCGACGCGGACGGCATGGCCGCGGTGATGGCACCCGACGGCCGGATCGAAAAGCCCGGCTATGGCGATCCGGTGCAGGGGCGCGAGAAGATCCTCAAACGCTATCGCCGACTCCAGCGCGAGCGAGACTTTCTCTGCCAGCAGATCCACAGCGGCGTCGTGCACGTCGCCGGCGACGTCGCCACCGCGCGCTGGTGGTTTTCGGAAACCAAGTTGGCTGTGGGCAGCGAGGACTGGCTGGCTATGATTGGTGTCTATCAGGACGAATGTGTGCGCCTTCCCGAAGGCTGGCGCTTCTCGCGAAGGGTGCAGACCACGATCATGGAGCGTGTGCTTCCCGGCGGCACGCAGGTGACCCGTCACGAACTGCCCGATTTCTTCGCGATCCCGGGGTTGCCCGAATTGTGAACCGGCAGTCCGCAAATCCGCCCGAATGGTTTGCCCGGGCCATGGCGCACCAGCCGGACAGGGGCCTTGTCACTGTCGCGGACGGCGACGTCGAATGGGCCGCATGGGGCGAGCGGGGGAAGTCAGGCCTTTTGCTGCTCATCGGCAACGGTGCGCATATTGGCTGGTATCGCCATATCGCGCCGATGCTTGCCGATGACTATCGCGTGGCCACGTTCAACTGGTCCGGCATGGGAGGTTCCGCTCGCCGAGAGCAATATTCGGTGGAGACGTTGATCGCTGAGGCGATGGCGGTGGCAGAGGCTGCCGGATTGTACGAGGCGGACCGGCCACCCTTCATGGCCGCGCACAGCTTCGGCGGCTTCATGGGTCTGCATATCCTGGTGCGCAACGGCGAACGCTTCGCGGGAGGGGTGCTCGTGGATTCTCGTCTCCGTGTCCGACAGGCCTGGGGGGACGACGCCGAGGAGGTGGGACCGTTCCACGTCCATGCCACGCGCGAACAGGCGATCGCGCGTTTTCGTCTCAAGCCGGAGCAGCCGGAGATCAATCCGTTCATCTTCGACATGCTCGCCGGGGAAGCGGTGGAGCAGGTCGCAACCGGATGGCGCTTCCGGCAGGATCCAGACATGCGCCGCAAGACGCCTGTGGGGAACGACCTCATGCCGCTGATCGCGCAGGCCAAGTGCCCGCTTGCCTTCATGCGCGGTTCCTGTTCGAAAAGTGTGATCGACGAAATCTGGGCCGAGCAAAAGTCAATGGCCGCCGACGGCACGCTTTTTGTCGAGATACCCGACGCGCATCATCACCTGATGCTCGACCAGCCCATTGCCTTCGTCGCGGCGCTGCGCGCTATTCTGCAAGCGTTTCCGCGCGCATGAAGCCGGTTGCGCTACGGCTTGGCGAATGGATCGCCGCTCTCGAATTCGAGGCAATTCCGCCGGAGGTCGTCGCGCGCGCGAAGGACTGCCTGCTGGACCAGATCGGATGCCAGATCGCGGGCGCGGGCCTGCCTCATCTGGCTCCCGTGCTGCGCCACGTTCGATCGCTGGGCGGAAAAACGGAGAGTTCGATCGTGCTCGGTGGCGACAGGACCACCGCCATCTACGCCGCCTATGCAAACGCATCGTGCGGGCACGGTATGGAGTTCGACGACAGTCACGTCATTTGCGGGCATCCCGGTGCCGTCGTGATCCCGGCTTGCCTGGCAATCGCGGAGCGCGACGGACTTTCAGGCAAGGATCTGATGACGGGCATCGTTGCGGGCTATCAGGCGATGGCACTGGGAGGCGGACAGGTGCACAAGGCGGCGCGCAGGCGCGGCTGGCATCCGATGAAATTCCAGGGCCCGTTCGGAGCGGCAGGAGCGGTGGCGAGGCTGCTGCGACTGGATGCGATCGGCACCATGAACGCGCTCGCGATTGCCGGATCGGAAGCATCGGGCACCATGGAGTATGACCAGTCGGGCGGCGAGGTGAAACGTGTACATGCAGGATCCGCCAGTCGGTCGGGTGCCCAGGCGGCGCTGCTCGCGGCAGAGGGGCTGACCGGCCCCGCGACGATCTTCGAGGGCAAGCGCGGCATCTTCAACGTGTTCGCAGACGAACTGGACGGCGATCCGGAAGCATTGTGGAATCGCGACTTCCATTTGCGTGACACCATGTTCAAGCTCTCGCCCGCCGTCTTCACGCTGCATGGCGCGATACAGGCAGCCCAGGCGATCCGAGACGCGCGTTCCCTCGATCCCGCGCGCATCAAATCGGTCGAGGCAGAGGTGTCGGACCTCACCATGCTCCACGGCGCGGGGATCGTGCACCCTGCGGACATGATCGGCGCGCAGTTTTCGCTCGCCTTCGCGGTCAGCTGCGTGCTCGTCCGGGGGCGTGCGACGCTCGAAGATTTCGCCGATGCGTCGGCATGGCGCGACCCTGCCATTTTCGCGCTGTCCGACCGCATCTCCGTGGTTCGCCGCGACACGTCGGGCGGGTCGGAGCTTGGCGGGAAGGTCACGGTCGTTCTCGACGACGGAACCCGGCTTTCGCAGGATCGTCCCATCCCGCGTGGCCACCATGAAAATCCGGCGTCGAGCTCCGACATCGCCGACAAATTCCGTACCCTCATGCGAGGACGCATCACCGATGATCGCGCAGAAAGGATCGCGCACTGCGTCGCGACCCTTGAAACGCAGCGAAACTGCGCGGCGCTCGCCGAGCTGATCGGCGCACCGACCTAGGGAAGATAGCCTTTGATCGCCGCGCTTCGCGATTGGACGCGGGCGCGCAGCTCGACCAGAAATGACGACATGACCGAAAACACCGAAGAAACGCTCGCCCAACGCCTCGAGGCCGTGCTCAAGCTCGATCCCGCCGCGACCGCCATCGAATATCAGGCCAGCTCGATCAGTTGGTCCGACCTGGACGCTGCAGCGGCCGAGGTGGAACGCCTGCTGGACGAAGCAGGCGTCGAACGCGAGGCGCCGGTTGGCTGGGCAGCACGTAACCGCCCCGCGGCAGTCGCGTCCTTCATCGCACTGGTCCGCGGTGGGCGCATGGTGGCGCCGCTGCGTCCCGCCTTCAATGTGGCCAGTTTCCGCGACGACATTATCGCGCAGAGCCTGAAGGCCGTTGTCGGCGACCCCGACGACTGGGCTGGCGAGGGCGTGATCGAAGCGGCGACGGCGGCTGGCAGCGTCGGCATCGAGGTGTCGCATTATCCCTTCACAGTGAGACTGGTGCCGGGTCTGGAGAGGCCCGGGGCGGGACCGCATCGCGCGCCGATGCCCGATTATGTTCTGGAACGTCTGACCAGTGGTACGACCGGCGCGCCCAAGCGCATCCCCGTGAAGCAGGACATCCTGATGCCGTCGCTCAATGCCGGCGACCAGAAGAAGGCGGACGATGACGGGGCCCTGGCGTTGAAGGCGTCGCCCGCACTTCTGTTCAAGCCGTTCAGCCATGCAGGCGGACTGTTTGGCCTGTTGCTTGCGCTGTACCAGGCTCGTCCCATCGTCCTGTTCGAAAAATTCAACGTCCCCGAATGGGTCGATGCCGTGGCGAAGTACAAGCCGAAGGCGGCCAGCCTCGTGCCGGCGATGATCCGCATGGTGCTCGACGCCGATGTTGCCCCTGAAAAGCTTGAAAGCCTGATCGCTATCCGGTCGGGCACCGCGCCGCTCGAGACGGATGTGCAGGAACGCTTCGAAGAGCGGTTCGACTGCGCGATTCTTGTCGACTATGGGGCGGCCGAATTCATCGGAGGCCTCGCCGGCTGGACACTGAAGGATCATCGCGAGTTCGCGAGAGAAAAGCGCGGCAGCGTGGGGCGCGCGAAGCGCGACGTGTCCATTCGTGTCGTCGACCAGGAAAGCTTCGAACCCTGCCCGGTGAATGAGACGGGCATCGTCGAGGTCAAGTCCGATCGCTATGGCCCGGACTGGATACGGACCAATGATCTGGCGTTCATCGACAACGACGGGTTCATCTTTCTGGCTGGACGCGCCGACGATGCAATCAACCGCGGAGGCTTCAAGATTCTCCCGGAGGAGGTTGCGCAGGTCTTGCGCAGGCATCCCGGCATCAATGACGCTGCCGTGATCGGCATGAAGGACGAGCGCCTCGGGCAGGTGCCCATCGCAGCGATCGAATTGTCGGACGGACATCGGGAGGCTCCGGACAAGCGGGAACTGGACGCGTTCCTCAAGGAGACGCTGCCGTCCTATATGGTGCCCGTAGAATATCGCGTGGTGGCCGAACTGCCGCGTACGATCTCGATGAAGGTCAGCCGCCCGGAACTGAAGACGCTGCTCGGTATCTGACGACAATGTCGGACAGGGACGGCGCGGGGGACGCACACTGGCGCAATGAAGGGCCTGAGCGGCAAATCGCCGTCGCGCAGCGAGGCGGGCTGCTTTCGCGCAACAGGTTGATCCCCATCGTCGTCGCCAGTGCGTTGTTCATGGACCTCATGGACACGGCGTCTCTGGCGCTCGCGCTGCCGACCATCGCTCGTGACTTCGGCATTCCAACCCCGGACCTCAGGATCGCCCTGACAATCTATGCCATGACGGTCGCGGTGCTGGTCCCGGCTTCGGCATGGATGGCCGGGCGCTTCGGGGCACGGCGCGTGTTCGTTTGCGCCATGTGCGTTTTCGTCACCGGTTCGCTGATGTGCGGGCTTTCGAACAGCCTCGAGCAGCTGGTGGCCGCACGGGTGCTTCAGGGCGCCGGGGGAGCGATGATGACGCCGGTCGGGCGCGCCATCATGGTGGGGGCGATCGATCGCTCTGCCATGGTGCGAGCAATGGCCTGGTACACGATGCCGGCCATTCTTGCGCCCATGCTCGGCCCTCCCGTGGCCGGAGCATTGATCGAGACGGCGAGTTGGCGCTGGATCTTTTTCATCAATCTGCCGGTAGGCATTCTCGGCATCATCGCCGTGCTGCGCTTCGTGCCGAACGTGGATCGCGAGCCCAGGCGCCGTTTCGATATCGCCGGGTTCCTGTTGTGCGCGGGAAGCATCCTTGCGGTGCTGGGCGTTCTAGAAAGCGGGCTCTTGGCAGGGCAAACGCTTCCGGTCCGCATCGCGGGTTCGCTCGGCGCTGTCACGCTGGTGGCGCTTTACGTCGGTCAAGCGCTCCGGTCGCCGCACCCCCTGGTCGATCTGCGGGTCTTGCGGCACAAGACGCTCAGGCTCAACCTTGCGTCGGGAGGGCTGCAGCGCGTCGGCATCGGGGCGATCACAATCATGCTTCCGATGCAGCTCCAGGTCGCGCTCGGCTTCTCGCCGCTCGCGGCCAGCCAGGTTCCCGCAGCGGGCGCGATCGGCTCGCTCATTTCGCGTATTGCTTGTCCGCTTGCACTGCGCGCGACCGGTTTTCGTCCGATGATGGTCACAAGCGCGCTGATGCTGGGCGGGTTGACGCTGGTGCCCATCGGATTCCGATCCGACACGCCGTTGCTCGCCATGTCCGCATTCATGCTCTGTTTCGCGCTGATCCGGGCCTCATTCTTCATGTCCGGCAACTCGTTGACCTATGCCGACGTCACGGGGCCGGAAATCGGCCATGCTTCGGTCCTGTTCTCGATCGCGCAGCAGGTAACGCTCGGGCTGGGTTATACCGTGGGCGCCGGCCTTGTCGCCGGTGCGGGCGGAGCAGCCTCGCTCGGCTCCTATGGCGTCGCCTATTCGGCGATCGCGGGTATTTCGATCATTTCCGCGATCATCGTCATGCGGCTTCCGCCAGATGTCGGCGACGACATGCGCAGGGAGGCGTCGGCCTGACGGTTTGAATTTCAGATGACCATCCTTTCTGATCCAGGAGAAACAGATGTCCGAACTCATCAAGTTCGAAAAAGAGGGCCCGATCGCGATCTTGACCCTCAGCCGTCCCGACACGATGAATGCCCTTGGCGAGGAGGGCGATGGTGAGTCCGTGGCCCGGGCCTGCGCCGCCCTTGCCGCAGACCGCAACATCCGGGCCGCGATCCTGACGGGGGAGGGCCGGGCGTTTTCTGCCGGCGGCAATCTCAAAGCGATGTTGGCGGGTGAAGGCAATTTTGCCGGGAATCCGGCGATGGTGCGCGAAGGCTATCGCGGAAATATCCATATGGCCTTGCGGGCGCTTCACGCGCTCGATGTCCCGCTGATCGCAGCAGTAAACGGGCCCGCCATCGGGCTTGGTTGCGACATCGCCTGCCTTGCCGATATCCGTATCGCGTCTACCGCTGCGGCCTTTGGTGTGACCTTTCTCAAGGTCGGGCTCGTCCCTGGCGATGGCGGCACATGGATTCTGCCGCGGATTATCGGCATGAGCCGCGCCGCCGAACTATTCTACACGGGCGAGGTGATACAGCCCGGCCTGGCGATGGAATGGGGTCTCGTCTCGCGGGTGGTCGATCCTGGCGCGCTCATGGCCGAGGCCCGCGCGCTGGCGATGAAAATTGCGGCACAGCCGCCCTATCATCTGCGCGCCACCAAGGCGATGCTGCGCCAGGGACAATCGACGAGTTACGACACCGCGCTTGAAATCGCTGCCTCGACCCAGGGGCTGATGCATCACACCTTGGATCACAAGGAAGGGGTGCGTTCGGTTCTCGAGAAGCGGCCGGCGAATTTTACCGGCGAATGACCTCGCGCTGCGGCTATCGAGAATGTCGCGATCCGATCGGTGCGGCGGCCTTGGTTTCTTGGCGGGCGATCAGACCGGCGGGATCATGCGATATCCGCCGCTGGCCTCGATCCATTGCCCGGTCACCCAGTCCGCTTCGGGCGACGCGAGGTAACAGACGAGGCTGGCGATGTCTTCGGGCTTTCCGAGCCTCTTCATCGCGGTGATTTCTGTGACCCTCGCGGCGAACTCGGGCACGGAGAGCATATGGGCCGTGTTGTCGGTGCGCGTGTAACCGGGCGAGACGACATTGGCGGTAATGCCATGCTGACCGAGTTCTACCGCCAGCGAACGGGTCATGGCGAGGAGGGCGGCCTTCGACATGCCGTAAGCACCGTTCAAGGCACCGGGCCGATCGGCCGCCCCCGACCCGATGGTGACGATGCGGCCGCCTTCGCGCATCCGCTTCGCCCCTTCCGCCGATACGAACAGAGGCGCCTTGGCGTTGATCGCCATGACCCGGTCATAGGCATGTTCGAAGATTTCGGTGAGCGGGGCGGCGGAGGTCACCCCGGCATTGTTGATCAGCACATCGAGCCGATTGTCGCCCAGCAATTGCTCGCTGGTGGCGTCCCAGGCTTGCCACAGAGCATCGATCTCGGAGGTCTTTTCCAGATCCGCCTGGATTGTGAAGGCAACGCCCTTGTCGTTCGCGATCTCGCTGGCAATTTCCTCGGCATCGTGGCTGCGCGTGCGGTACACGATGCCCACGGCCGCGCCCTCTTTTCCAAGGCGCCTTGCAATGGCGGCTCCGATGCCGCGGCTGCCGCCGGTGACAAGCGCGCGCTTGCCCGCGAAGCGGCCCGGAATGATGGCCGGGGGAATATCGTTCATCCAGAATCTCCGATCTTGCGCATCGGTCTAGCGCATCGACGCCGGATTGGGCCCATACGCACCCGTCGCGATCTGGCCTCGTATCACCGAAATGCAGCGACGGCATGAGCGCACTGCCGTTCGAGCGGCGCCGGCAGGACTACAGGCGGCCGCCGTCAACCCTGAGATTCGCCCCGGTGGTGAAAGCTGAGAAATCGCTGGCGTAATAGAGAGCTGCGGTCACGATCTCGCGCGGGTCGGCCACGCGGCCCATGGCAGCGCGTTTGCGGACCTTTTCCGGGTCGGCCCAATGGCGCGCGATGTCGGTTGCGAAGGCTCCGGGGGCTATAACATTCACCCGTACGCCGCGATCCGCATATTCCATGGCGATGCCGAGGCTGGCTGCATTTAACGCGGCCTTGGCACCGCCATAGGCGGAGACCGAAGGTTGCGGGCGTATGGCCGACAAGCTGGAGATGTTGATGATGCTGCCGCCACCGGCACTGGCCATTCGCTGTGCGATGAGTGCTGTCAGTCGGAAAGGGCCCTTGAAATTGACGTCGACGACCTTGTCGAACAATTCTTCCCCGACATCGGCGGAGCAGGGGGCCGCCGGCGACATGCCGGCATTGTTGACCAGCACGTCGACGCGTCCGAACTCGGCGTAGACCGTGTCGATCATGGCGGCGATATCGTCCCAGTTCCCGACATGACAGGCA
>Ga0180219_1002776_pt1 | contig 10228 bp, 6 predicted proteins | sample eDN3rd30CBELigMG_FD_151338 | JGI IMG/M metagenome (GOLD analysis project Ga0180219, IMG submission 151338) | Enriched Miracle-Growth compost microbial communities from Emeryville, California, USA - eDNA 3rd pass 30_C BE-Lig MG (version 2)... ... | reverse complement strand
CCGTACCATTCGTTGAATTCGCTTCCTTCTATTTTAATCTGGTCACCGATGAATTCCGTTCCACCCAAATTACCCATACGGGAAATAAAATCAGAGATATTAAAGGAAGCACTGTATCGAAAATCACCCACGCGATCATTCCATCCTATTTGTGCTTCCCAACCCTTCGTATACATTTTACCCGTATTCTGATCGGGATTATCAAAACCTACATAATCCGGTATTTCCAATTTAAGCAACATATCCTTCGTTGTTTTCTTATAATAATCGCCTACAAAAGTGAGGCGGTTATTTAAGAAGTTTACATCCAGACCAATATCAAAAGAAGAAGTTGTTTCCCACGAAATATCACGGATGACATATTGCCATTGAGCGGCCGACTGCGCAGCTATAACCGTATTACCTTGGTAAAACAGCGAATTGTTTTCGAAATTCAAAAGTGCCTGATAGGGATAATTACCAATACGTTCATTGCCAAGTGTTCCGTAAGAAGCTCGCAACTTTAAGAAAGACAAGGGATTCCAACGGTCTTTCAGAAACGCTTCATTCGAAAGTACCCAACCTGCCGAAACAGAAGGAAAAGCCCCCCAACGATATCCCGGTGCAAACCGGGAAGAACCATCATAGCGGATATTCGCTTGTAACAGATATTTATCCTGATAGTTATACATCACACGTCCAAACCAAGAACGGTAGGCATTCTCATAAGCATTGCCGCTGTTATCACGGAAGTCTAAAGGGCCAATATTCAAGTAAGGATAATTAGACAATACGTACTGCCCTCTTGAAGCACCTAGGTCTTCGTTAAAAGCGTAGAAATATTCATAACCGGCCAAAGCATTGATGTTGTGATCGCCAAATTGCTTATTATAATTTGCCAAAAACTGAACGGTATAACGATGACTGTCGTTTCGTTCTTCCTGCAATTTTGTTTCGGTAGCTTGTTCTATATAACCGGCAATGGTTTCCGGATCACTATAGGTCGTATAAGGAACCTTTCGATTAAAGACCTTCACTTTATCAAAATTCAAAAAAGGGGAGAAAACACCAGACAATTTCAATCCATCAATTGGTGTAAAATCGAGGTTTACCTTGCCACCGACCTGGTTGTACCAATAATGTTCAAAACCACCTTCATTCATCAAGGCATAGATATTGGCTCCATCCTTTCCAGCTGCAATTCGTCCGTCTGACCATTGTGCAGCATAAATAGGCGGCATAATACCCATTTTATACATGGGTGTTGTAGAGCGCCCACCCGTTTCTAATGAGCGAGCATCAAAAACAGCATTCTTGGTAATGGTGCGCCGGTAGCTTAAATCTACACTTGCTTTCAAGTATTTACTAATGGTAAAGTCGTTGTTTACCCGTGATGTAATCCGATCGTAACTGCGCTGATCATAAAAAGCGGCATTTTTATCATACACGAGTGACGCACGTGTCTTCACAAATTTATTTGCTCCATAAATACCCAATACATGGCTTTGCCTCGGCGCATAGTCGTTTAACATCAAACCACGCCAATCCGTAATGGGATATGCATCTGGATTTTCCGTGTTCAATTGCAGATAATTATCCACCAGATCTTTCGTATAAATGGGGTATTCATTTTCATTGTTTCCATTATCGTTCCAGCGCAATTCATTGGTTAACTGCATATAACGAACGGCATCTACATACTCCGGGTATTGGGTGGCTTTTTCCCATCCATACTCGACTGAATAGTCGAGCCCCACCTGCCCTTCTTTTGCCCTTTTTGTGGTGATTAAGATGACTCCCGAGGCTGCACGGGAACCGTAGATAGAGGCGGAAGCTGCATCTTTCAAAACGGAGATATTTTCAATATCGTTCGGATTGACTGTATTGATATCATCAATGGGTACACCATCCAAGATATACAGCGGATTTAACCCGCCCTCTGTAATGGTTGTAATCCCCCGAACCCGTATGGTTGCCGAAGAACCTGGTGCATTGTTATTACGGGTTACCATCAGTCCGGGTACGGCACCTTGCAGCGCCTGAGAAATTTGCGTGGTTTTACGTGCGGTGACTAGATCTCCTTGCACGCTGGATACCGCCCCGGTGAGGTCTTTCTTAGCCACCGTGCCATAACCCACCACTACAACTTCGTCCAGTACGGCTTCTTCCGCTATCAGCGTAATCATTAAGTTCGTCTGGCCATTCAATCTCAGCTCCTTAGTTTCAAATCCGAGCGAGCTAATCACCAATATGGCCTGCTGAGGGACCATCAAAGAAAATTGGCCCAACGTATCCGTTACCACCCCTTTATTGGCATTGTTTTTTAAATATACCGAAGCCCCCGCTACCGGCCTACCCTCGCTATCAACGACTTTCCCACCAAGTAATCGGTCTTGAATAACCTGTATCTGTGGTGATTCAGCTTTTTTGGAAGTAATCAATACGGTAGCATCATGAATTTTATATGTTAGCGATTGATTTGCCAAACAACGATCTAAAATTTCTGTCAAGGGTTGATTGTGTACGTCAACGGTTACTGGTTTACTATGAGATAAATCTTCCGAAGCATATAAAAAATCATAACCGGTTTGCTTTTTCAATAGCCGGAATACATTTTTTAACGATACATTTTTTACGGACAGACTTGCCTGCTGCGCATGGATTGCCGACTTTACCTGCAAGCAAAAAACACATGTCAACAAAAGAATAAGCTTCATAACCAATATCGGTTTTAGCAGCCAAAGGAGCTCCCCGCTGCCTTTTTTTGCAGTATTTTTTTTATACATTTGTATAGGGTTTAATTTTTAATTGTGACAACAATTGATTTTACCTGAAAAATGCTAAACCGGAGGTGCCGCAAACACTTCTGGTTTTTTATAACCTTTGCGTATGTATATTTAAGGCATCACTATTACCCTCCTTTCTTTTTGCCTGGCAGATGGCTCTTCTAGTTGGCAGTGCACACCACCCAATTGTTCTAAATAAGTCAACAGATCAGCAATGGGCTTTGACCGGGAAAAAGTACCGCCAAATTTCTTATTCGGCACCCGCGCATCTACCACGACCGATACATTATACCAGCGTGAAATCTGGTGCATAATGGATTTAATCGCTAAATCGTCAAATATGAAATAACCGTTCTTCCAAGCTAGCATCAGCTCTGGATCCACGGTCTTGATCGAAATGTCTTGCTTATTTTTACTAATGGAAGCCTGTTGATTAGGTTGCAACAAAACGCGTTCTTTCTCTGTTGAAACTGCTACCGTACCTGTAATTAACGTCGTGTTTACCTGGTCTTCATCCGGGTAAGCTGAAACATTAAAACTAGTTCCCAATACTTGAACCTGAGCTCCTCCGGTTTCTACTATAAAAGGTTGTTCACTTTGTGGAGCGATCTCAAAAAAGGCTTCGCCTTTTAAAAATACTTTCCTTTGGTGTTCATCAAATACTTGAGGAAAGGCCAGTTCAGAGCACGCATTTAGCCATACTTTGCTACCATCAGGCAATACTAGCTGATAGGTTTCGCCACTCGATATATGTAGTGTATTTAATCGATCCTCAGCTTCGTCTGCTGTAGCACTTGTATTATACGCATACACTAAGGTATGTGCATCTGATTTCTTAATGGTCGTTTGCTTTTGTTTTTGTTCCGTTCCTGCTACCATCTGATCCAAAGGAATAGCGGTTCCATCGGCCAATGTTAAAGTAGGGCCCTGCGCTTGCTTTGGCGATGCAATGACATATTGTTGGGTGGATACAGCTAATGGTTGATGGCTCATGACATAATAGCCTATTCCCGCTATGATGAACACCAAAGAAGCTGCAATACCTCGATATAGGTATTTTAGTCGTTTAGACCTAATTGGCAAACGATTTTGAATGCGATCTTCAATTTTTTGTGCAATCCCTTGCTTGGTATCTTGTCGCTGTGCTTCATCTTGCCACCCCCATTCCGAACGAGCCTCCGTGTGTGCTAGCCAAGCGTCTACCCATTCTCTTTCTTCGGGAGTACAAGTACCCGAGGCATACCGCGCCAGTATCGATTTTATTTCTTCATCCGTCATCCGTGATCCCGATTTATAAGAGGTCTTTATAGTAAGAGTAATAAAAACGTAAGTGGTGGTAGATGAAAGTGAAATTATTTTTAGTGATTGTTGATCGGTAAGAGCGGAAAGCTTAAAGCACAAAGCGGAAAGCTGGTCAGCCATCGTCATCCCGAGCGGCGCGCAGCATAGTCGAGGGATCTCATCTTTTAAACAGATTCTCCATTTCGGTTCGCGATGACGCGCATGGTACCGTCACTGCGAAAAGTTATAAGTTTTAAGTGGTACGTTGTAAGTTAAAAGTAGAAAGCAAAAAATTATTTTCACAAAAAAGGTAAAAAATCTTCCATCTTTACTTTCTCGATCTCAAAAAACACGCTATTAAGATGATCAAAATCTGCGTCGGTGGTAACGAGCTTGAGCCCCAATAATGCAGCAAGAGAAGCAATCCAGATATCGTTCTTACCCATGTTTCGTGGAGTTTTAAAAGGGTAATATTTAAAATTCGGATTACCTTTTTGAGAATATGCATCTATCTCGATATAGCTATTGATATATTGCTGGTTCAGCTCGACTGTAATTATCTCTTCAAGAAAGTTGTCCAATTTTTCTTTCCGCTGGCTTCCCCATCCACTACGAAGTGCAATTGCCTTTATTTCCGCTTCCGATGCCACGCACACATATATTAATCTATTATTTGGGTTCAAAAAGTTGATAATACCTTCATAATTCTTAGCTCTAATGATAGCTAACAAGATATTTGTGTCGAACAATAAGTTCATTTAAATTTAGGTGTAAAACAGGTTATTTACCTTCTCTTAACATTTTAAGAGAAGCCTTCCACTCGTCTTCTGTAAAAGGCTCATCTTCATCAATGCGCTTGAGAGCATCAACGATCTTCTTATTGCTCTGTCCCATTTTTTTACCAAAAGCCGTTGTACCTCCTGCAGCCCATATTTCCTCAGGAGAGTACGATTTATGTGTTCTGAAACCAGATGCCGTGGCCGCGTTCTTTGATCGTGCTTTCATGTATACCTCCTTTAATATTCAAAGATAGCGATTTTGACCCGCAATTAAAAATTTGTGATCGGTGATCGGTGATTGGTAAGAGCGGAAAGCTTAAAGCACAAAGCGGAAAGCTGGTCAGCCATCGTCGACCGAAGCAGTCTAACCAAAAGTTATAAGTTTTAAGTGGTACGTTGTAAGTTAAAAGTAGAAAGCAGAAAACGGAGAAGCAATGACGTATTGTGTAGACATGTGGGCTATTAAGTTCACTCGTATTTGGGATAAAACAATCACACCCTACAATTACATTAAAAAAACAGTCTCATCAACAAAAAAGCGAACAAAGCGCTGTATTGATCCTGATTCAGCTTGAATCGTAATGTTTTCAATGAGTTATAAATCTGTTTTTTTACGGTTTCATCAGAAATACCCAGCTTTTCGGCAATCTGCTTATGACTGAGCTGCTCTTTCCGGCTAAGCACAAATATTTCCCGCATTTTGGCAGGAAGTTTTTCAATCTCCCCATCGATGAATTGCTCTAATCCTTTGGCGATAAACGTTTCATCAGCACTGTGTGCTAGCTCATCAAAAAAAGACTGCAACGTATCCAGATAATTTCTGGTTTCGATATGACGGTGAATAATTTTTACGGTGTTATTCCGCACAATGGCCAGTAAATAATGATGAAGCACTTGAATCTGACCGGCTCGATGCCGGTATTTCCACAGTGAGACGAAAGCATCTTGTACCGCATCTTCTGCATCATTTTCGTCACCCAATATACGTACCGCATATAAAAACAACTTTTCCCAATGGGCATCGTATATTTCGGAGAAAGCAGTATGATCACCTTCAGCAAAACGTTGTAATAATGTTTCGTCTCTACTCTGTAACATGAGAAATTAGGTTTATCATCCGTAAAACGATGCGATCTGGCCATCCAACCGCAGCATTTGATGCGTCCAATATAGAGAAAATTCTCTAAATAGCACCAAGCAAAATTTTTATAGGCAAAATAAAAGTGCCATGGCTCATTTGCCATGGCACAGAAGATCTCACTGTTCCTTTTGAGCAAGCCAATAGCTTACATGCTGCTCATCCGAGCGCCCAGTTATTTACCGTTTCTGCCGATCACGTTTTCGGGCGCAAGCATCCGTGGAATGCCCGCACTCAACCGTAAGCCATGCAGGAGGTACTCAACAAAAACCTTTTATTCTTTAAGCAGCACCTCGGCACTTAGCAAAAAGGCATCACAAGGTTCCATTCTTTAATAATTGGCGATACCGCATCAACGCCTCTACATAATAATAATCGGCATATGTTAAGGGCACGTCTATTTCACTTTTATGTGGAATAGATCCAACACTATATTGCAATATAAAACCTCCATTGGTACCTAGACTGGCCTTATACGGTGCTGCAGATAAGCTGGTTAACATTTTTTCGGCTGCCCGCACATACGCTTGCGCCTGTTTACCCTTTGTATAAGTACTCAACTCCAATAATGCAGAGGCCATAATCGCCGCAGCAGAAGCATCGCGATTGGCTTTATATTGAGCTGCATATGGACTGCTATCAGGCAAATCTGGTGCATTAAAGTCCCAATAAGGTACCATATCTTTCGGCATGTTCGGGTGATTTAAAATAAAGGCAGCTATTTTTTCTGCAAACTGGAGGTATTCTTTATCTTTCGTCTCCCGATACATCATGGTATAACCATATAAGCCCCAGGCCTGCCCACGTGCCCAAGCAGACTCATCAAAGGCACCTTGTGCAGTCTTCTTCGCCACAATACCTCCTGTCTTAGGATCATAATCCACCACATGATAAGAGCTCATGTCTTTTCGATAATGGTTTTTCATGGTGGTATGCGCATGCGTCATGGCGATATCAGCATACTTCGGATCACCACTCATCTTAGAAGCTTCCATCAGCAACTCCAGGTTCATCATATTATCAATAATCACCGGATATGTCCACCCTTGCCAAGAACGAATGGTTTTAGTAATGGGGTTATATCGCGTGATGAGCGATTGTGCTCCTTGCAATAAAATCGGCTTATATTGAACGCTATCACCCGTAATCCGTAAGGCATTACCGAAGCTACAATACAGCATAAAACCCAAATCATGGGTCGTGGTATTATCCTTTTCCTGTACGAGTAATTGCAATTTTTCCTTCGCTTTCTCCAACAGATCAGCTTTCCCACTATAGGCATATAAGTAGAGCAGTGTACCCGGGTAAAAACCAGAAGTCCACCACTTACTATTGGAACTAATTGGCTTGCCGTTTTCAAATGTCCGTGGTAATTGATCGGCCGGAATGTTCGGAGCTAAATAAGCGATTTGCGCCATAGCATCGTTTAAGTTTTGTGTGATAAACGATTCGCTCAGCGCATACTGTGCCTTCGTCTGCACCACAAATAAGAAACAGATTGTTCCTACAGCCAACAATCTTTTAAAAGCTTTCTTCATATGAATTTGATAAAAAAGTACGACTAGCTAATATAATTAATACCCCGTATTTTGCGGCAAGAGATGCTGGTTTTTATTAATCTCATCTTGTGGGATGGGTAAAAACTGATGATAAGCCTTTACGTTGGCGTGCTTTTCGTATGCATCAGGCCCTGTAAAAGCCTCCTCTACCATATCCCAACGTTTCAGGTCATACCAGCGCTTCCACTCAAAAGCCAATTCTACCCGACGCTCTTCTCGTACGGCATTTCGAAATGCCGCTTGATCCAATCCGCTTGGAATATCTGCTGGTGTGGTACTCACTACACCATTTGGCCGGTTTCTAGCCCGCTTCCGAATGGCATTTAGATACTCGTAAGCCTTCGCGGTAGGTCCGCCATTGCTTTCATTCAATGATTCGGCCGCCATGAGCAGCACCTCCGCATATCGGAAGATCACATGTTTTATATCCGAATCGGCCCCTTCAGCATTCGCATTCGCTCCAGGATATAAACACCATTTTGCGGTATGGATTCTAGGCCACTTCCACTGTGTGTAGGGTGTCATAACCCCTTTAACAGGTGTTTCGGTTAAATAGCTTACCTGCTTTCTATAATCGCCATCATCAAAGCTATCATACATACCCGGCGAAGGGACCAACACACTCCATCCCAACATATCTGCATCGCGTACACCGGTCATGGGTGCCGTATAATCCTGATTGGTGCTCGTTTCGCCCGTAATACCGCCCATAAAATCAACCACCCAAACATGCTCGATCTGATGCCCCAGATCAGCTTTCCATAAATCCTGATAGTCGTTCACCAAGCCATAATGATATTTGTTGGCATCTGTAATAACCGATTCGGCTTCTGCCGCAGCCTTATCCCATTGTTTTAGAATCATATAAACAGAAGCTAACAACGTATGTGCCACTCCTTTCGTTGCTCTTGACTTAATATTGCCATCAAAGGCATCGGGCAGGTTCGCAATGCCAAATTCGCAATCTGCAATAATCTGTTGATAAACATCGGCCGCAGGTGTTCGTTTTACATCTTGCATGGTCGATGGGTCGGTTACCGACTCGCCAATGTAAGGCACATCGCCAAATAGCTGAACGAGGTGATAATAATTCAATGCACGGACCATTCTTGCCTCAGCAATCAATGCATTCTTTTTATCTTCATTCATAGCCACATTCGGAATCCCATCGATCGCCGTATTCGCGGCACCGATGCCCAGATAAGCCAGACGCCATACGGCCAAGATATCTTGGTTACTGGCATCATGTGTAAAACCATTGAGCTGAATACGGCTCGATTGTGTACCAATATCCGCAATATCAATATCATCTCCTAATAGTTGCAAGACCATGGTGAGGCGCCGCCCGTAGTAATCGGCGCTACTAAGCAAGGCATATGACCCCATCACAGCGGCCTCTGCATCTGCTTCGGTATTAAAATATTGATCGGGTACTAAAATACTAATGGGCTTTTCGTCCAACTTGGTACAAGAGGCCAGCATACATATCCCGAGCAGTATATAGGGTGCTAATTTCTTCATTTCAATTTTGTTTTAAAGGAATTACTTTTTAAAAGCCAATATTTAAACCTAAAGTGAACGACTTCACGTTCGGATATCCCATATAATCCAATCCGATATTCCGGTTAGAATCCTGAAAACTTACTTCCGGATCAAATCCTTTATATTTCGTTACGGTTAAAATATTTTGCGCGCTAAAATAAACCCGCATCCGATTCACGTTCAGTTTTCCCAACGCAAATTTGGGCAAATTATACCCCAACGCAATGTTCTTTAAGCGTAGGTAAGAACCGTCCTCAATCCACCTAGATGAAACTTCTGGATTATTGGAGGCACTTGCACGGGGCACATCGGTATGGGTATGCTCGGGTGTCCAGCGATCTAAGGCATCTTTGGTTGCATTCCCCTTACCTGCCAACCAATCCAACTCCATCCGAGTGATATTCAACATATCATTGCCGTAACTGCCCTGAAAAAAGATATTTAAATCAAAATTTTTGTATTTGAAATCATTGTTAAACCCGAAAATAAAATCCGGATGCGGATTTCCGATAATCGTCCGGTCGTCTGGGTTCACTGTACCATTGGGCCCATCGGTGAGGTTGTTATCTGCGTCGCGACCAAAGATATCCCGATATTTAACATCCCCTGGCTTTTTATTCGGTGCAGCGCTGAAATCATCGCCTTCCTGATATACCCCATCATATATCCACCCATAAAAGGCACCAACAACTTCTCCTACGCGTAAAATTTGCGATTCTGTAGACAGCATATGGCCTGGAACAGAGTTATAGCGTATATCTCCACCGGGCAATTGCAAGATTTTATTCCGATTGAAAGTGATATTAAAGTCTGAATGCCAAGAAAAATCGTCCTGCTTTATATTCACCGTATTCAATGCAAATTCCCAACCTTTATTTTCTACACTTCCTATGTTTTGCAAGGAGGTGGTATAACCAGAATATAAGGGCAGCGGCACCTCGTATAATAAATCGACTGTTTTCTTATAGTAATAATCAATAGCCAAATTGATCCGACCATTCAAGAATCCAATATCCAATCCGGCATCTGTTTGCTTAGTCGTCTCCCAAGTCAGATTCGGATTCGCTACATTGGTTGGTCGTACGGCATTGATTGGCACGCCATTGATGGTAGTCAACGTAGACGAGAAACGGGCTAAAGATTGATAAGAACCAATCTCTGTAT
>Ga0180219_1002773_pt1 | contig 10230 bp, 10 predicted proteins | sample eDN3rd30CBELigMG_FD_151338 | JGI IMG/M metagenome (GOLD analysis project Ga0180219, IMG submission 151338) | Enriched Miracle-Growth compost microbial communities from Emeryville, California, USA - eDNA 3rd pass 30_C BE-Lig MG (version 2)... ... | reverse complement strand
CACCGCAAGCCCGCCACGGAGGCGCTGGCCGGGTACACCGACCCGAAGCCGATGGTCTTCAGCGGCATCTACCCGATCGACGGCAGTGACTACGGCGACCTGCGTGAAGCGCTGGACAAGCTGAAGCTCTCCGACGCCTCGCTCCAGTACGAGCCGGAGACCTCGGTGGCGCTCGGCTTCGGCTTCCGCTGCGGCTTCCTCGGGCTGCTCCACCTGGAGATCATCACCGAGCGGCTCTCCCGTGAGTTCGACCTCGATCTGATCACGACGGCGCCGAGCGTGACCTACGAGGTCACGACCGACACCGGCGAGACCGTCGTCGTGACCAACCCCAGCGAGTACCCGGACGGCCGGGTGGCAGAGGTGTCCGAGCCCGTCGTCAAGGTCGGCATCCTGCTTCCCAAGGACTACGTCGGCACCGTGATGGAACTCTGCCAGACGCGCCGCGGATCGCTGCTCGGCATGGACTACCTCAGCGAGGACCGCGTCGAGCTGCGCTACAACATGCCGCTCGGCGAGATCGTGTTCGACTTCTTCGACCACCTGAAGTCGAAGACACAGGGCTACGCGAGCCTCGACTACGAACCGGCCGGGTCGCAGACCGCAGATCTCGTGAAGGTCGACATCCTGCTCCAGGGTGAGAAAGTCGACGCGTTCAGCTCGATCGTGCACCGGGACAAGGCCTACGCCTACGGCACCATGATGACCGAGCGGCTGCGCAAGCTCATCCCGCGCCAGCAGTTCGAAGTTCCCATCCAGGCCGCCATCGGCGCGCGCATCATCGCGCGCGAGAACATCCGCGCGATCCGCAAGGACGTGCTCGCCAAGTGCTACGGCGGTGACATCACCCGCAAGCGCAAGCTCCTCGAGAAGCAGAAGGAGGGCAAGAAGCGCATGAAGATGGTGGGCCGGGTCGAGGTGCCGCAGGAGGCGTTCATCGCAGCGCTGTCCGGCGACGTCGAGGGCAAGGACAAGAAGTAATCTCACGTTCTAGGGTGGAATCCATGCGTCGCGGGAACTTCCAGGAGGGAACGGTCGACTACGCCGCCGTCGGGGCGACGCAGGCGCCCGATCTGATGGGGTACCCGCCGGAGAAGAGCACGCCCGCGGAGAACAGCTGGCGCATCGGCAGCGGCGAGACCCGCTTCGCGTCGTCCGTCGACACTCTGCTTTCCTGGGCACCGCTGCGCGGGGCGGGCCTGAGCATCGCCGACGTGCGACCGGCCTCCGGACCGATGTACTCCGGCGTGAGCTTCGACGCCGAGGGCAACCCGGTCGCGCCGAGCCGGCTGGAAGCCGACCAGCGCTTCGACTCCGACGGCACGCCGTTCGCGTCCGCGGGAGCGACCGTCCACGTAGAGGGGCGCGTCAAGGGTCTGCGAGCCGACGCCGAGCTGCGCGTGATCTTCGTCGTGGAGGAGCCGCGGCGCGTCGGCTACGCGCTGGGTACCGTCGGCGGATCTGTCGTGTCCGGCGAGGAGTCGTTCATGCTCGAGTGGCGCGACAACGACGAGGTGTGGTTCACCGTCCGCGCGTTCGATCGGCCCACCGCGGCGCTCTACCGCCTGCTGCCGCCGTTGCTGCGGCGTCGTCGGCGTGAGTTGTTCCAGGGCTACCTGCGCGCCATCTCGCCGCTGTACACGACCCCGGCCTGATGGGATCCGCGCTCCCGCTGGGCGACGCGGCGCCGGCTGACGGCGCGCTCCCCGACGACCTCACCGTGTCCGCCGAGTCCGACTTCGGCGTCTACCTGCACGTGCCGTTCTGCCGGGTGCGCTGCGGCTACTGCGACTTCAACACCTATACCGCGACCGAGCTGCGCGGCGCGCGTCAAGACGCGTACGCCGACGAGGTGCTCCGCGAGATCGCGCTGTCCGAGCGGGTGCTCACAGCCCGCGGGCCGCTGCGGCCGGCATCCACGGTGTTCTTCGGCGGCGGTACGCCCACGCTCCTTCCCGCCGGGGATCTCGCGCGGATGCTCGCGGGTGTGCGCGGCACCTTCGACCTGGCGCCGGGGGCGGAGGTCACGGTCGAGGCGAACCCCGACACCGTGACCGACGAGATGGCCGCGCACCTGGCGGAGGCCGGGGTGACGCGGCTGTCGATCGGCATGCAGTCGGCGGTGCCGCACGTGCTGTCGGCGCTCGATCGCACGCACGACCCGGCGAACGTCGCAACGGCGGTCGCTGCGGCGCGCGCAGCGGGGCTCGACGTGAGCGTCGACCTGATCTACGGTGCACCGGGCGAGAGCCTGGACGACTGGCGGGCCTCGGTCGAGACGGCCGTGTCGCTGGAGCCCGACCACATCTCCGCGTACGCGCTCATCATCGAGCAGGGGACCAAGCTGGAACGGCAGATCCGTCGCGGAGAGGTGCCGACGCCGGACGACGACCTGCAGGCGGACATGTACGAACTGGTCGACGAACGACTGGGGGATGCCGGTCTGGAGTGGTACGAGGTGTCGAACTGGGCGCGCGGTGCGGAACACCGTTCGCGGCACAATCTCGCATACTGGCAGGGCCAGGACTGGTGGGGCTATGGGCCGGGTGCGCACAGCCACGTCGCCGGCCTGCGCTGGTGGAACGTGAAGCATCCCGCCGCGTACGCACAGCGACTGGCGGCGGGGGAATCGCCCGCGGCCGGACGGGAGCGGCCCGACGAGGCCGCGCGTCGGCTGGAGAGCGTGCTGCTCCGATCACGGATCAGCGAGGGGCTTCCGACGTCGGAGCTCGAGGGGGAGGGCCGGTACGCGGTCGCCGCGCTCATCGCCGACGGGCTGATCGAGGGCGCCGCCGCCCTGCGCGGGCGCGTCATCCTCACGCGCCGCGGCAGGCTGCTGGCCGACGCCGTCGTGCGTGCGCTGACAGCCTGACCGGGCGGGTCCGGCACCTCCTCAGCCCACGTCGCAGTAGAATTGGCACTCAGGACAGATGAGTGCCAGCGGAGGAGGGGTCATGGTCTCGGAACGCGGACTGCAGGTGCTGCGCGCGATCGTGCAGGACTACGTCGACACCCGCGAACCCGTCGGCAGCAAGTCGATCGTGGACCGCCACCAGTTCGGCGTCTCGGCGGCGACCATCCGCAACGACATGGCGCTGCTCGAAGACGAGGAGCTGATCGCGGCTCCGCACACCTCCTCGGGCCGCGTGCCCACCGACAAGGGCTACCGCGTCTTCGTCGACCACCTCGCCGAGTTGCGCCCACTGAGTTCCGCACAGCGTGCCGCGATCGGGTCGTTTCTGGACGGTCCCGTCGATCTCGACGAACTGCTCATCCGCACCGTTCGCGCCCTGACCAGGCTCACCGGTCAGGTGGCGCTGGTGCAGTACCCCTCGTTCGAGCGCACCAACGTGTCGCACGTCGAGTTCGTCCACCTCGGCGGTGGCCGCATCGTGGTGATCATCGTCACGGACACGGGCCGCGTCTCGCAGCGCCTCGCCTTCCTCGATGAGGAACTCGACGACGCGGATGCCGCGCACGTGAAGGCCGCCATCGGGGGCCTCGTCACCGGCTCCAGCGTGCGCGAGGGGGCGCAGTCCGTCGCCGAGCTGCTCGCGCATCCCGCGCGCGGCGACCGCCTGGACGCCGCCGTCCGGGCCGTGGCGCAGATCGTCGGCGAGGAGCTGGACGAGTTCCGCCAGGACAAGCTCGTCATGGCGGGCGCCGCGACACTGGCGCGCCGCGAGGCCGACTTCCGCGGCAGCATCTACCCGGTCCTCGAAGCCATCGAGGAGCAGGTGACGGTGCTGCGGCTCATGAGCGAGATGGTCGCCGACGATCAGGGACTGTCGGCGAGCATCGGGCGGGAGAACGAGCCGTTCGGCCTCACCGAGACCTCCGTGGTCACCGGCCAGTACGACGCGACCGGGTCCCGCGCCCGCGTCGGCATCCTCGGACCCACCCGGATGGACTACCCCACCAACCTCGCGGCGGTTCGCGCCGTCGCGCACTACCTCAGCCGGCTGCTCGACGAGGACGAGCGGCTGCGCTGACGCGAATCGACCATGCCCCTGACCGGGGCCGGAAAGGCGATCTGTGGCTGACCACGACCACTACGAAGTGCTGGGCGTGTCGCGTGACGCGACCCCCGACGAGATCAAGAAGGCGTACCGCCGGCTCGCTCGCGAGCTGCACCCGGACGTGAACCCGGGGGCGGATGCCTCGGAGCGGTTCAAGCTCGTCACGCACGCTTACGACGTTCTCAGCGACCCCGAGCAGCGCCAGCGCTACGACATGGGCGGCGACAGCGCGTTCGGCGGCGGTGGCGGGTTCGGCGGCTTCGGTGACATCTTCGAGACGTTCTTCGGTGCAGCCGGCGGCGGGCGCGCCGGGCGGCCGCGGTCACGCCGCGAGCGGGGCCAGGACGCCCTGGTGCGGGTCACCCTCGATCTCGCCGACGTCGTGTTCGGTGCGCACCGCGACATCGACGTGGACACCGCCGTGCTGTGCGAGACCTGCCAGGGCTCGTGCTGCCAGCCCGGCACCCAGCCGATCACGTGCGACATCTGCCACGGCGCCGGGAACGTGCAGCGCACGGTGCGGAGCCTGCTCGGCAACGTCGTCACCTCGCAGCCGTGCACCGCCTGCCAGGGGTACGGCACGACCATCCCGTACCCGTGCGCGGGCTGCCAGGGCCAGGGCCGGGTGCGCTCCCGGCGGACGGTGTCGGTGGACATCCCGGCCGGCGTGGAGTCCGGGCTGCGACTGCAGATGCCCGGCTCCGGCGAAGTGGGACCCGCGGGCGGCCCGAACGGCGACCTCTACCTGGAGGTCACGGTCGCCGCGCACGAGGTGTTCAGCCGTGATGGCGACGACCTGCTCGCCACGCTCGAGGTCTCGATGCCGGATGCGATCCTCGGCACCACCACGACCATCGAGTCGCTCGACGGCGAGGTGCCGCTCGAGGTGCGCGCCGGCGTGCAGTCCGGCGACGTGCTGACCATCAAGGGCCGCGGCATCACGCCGCTGCGCGGGGGTCAGCGCGGTGACCTGCGCGTGGGCGTCCAGGTCGTCACTCCCACGCGGCTCGACGCGAAGCAGCGCGCCCTCATCGAGGACTTCGCCAAGAAGACGAAGGCTCCCGGGCCTCAGCTCGCACAATTCCATCAGGGGCTGTTCGCGAAGCTGCGCGACAAGTTCCGCAACTGACATGGCGCTGCACTTCCTCGTCGACGAGATCCTGACGCAGCAGGAGGGGGATGCCGTCTTCCTCACCGGCGCGGAGGCGCATCACGCCGCCGTCGTGCGGCGGGTGCGCGCCGGCGAGCCGGTGACCGTCGGCGACGGGCGCGGCGCCTGGCTCACCGGCTCCGTGGAGGACGTGGCCCCGAAGCAGGTCGTCGTGCGCGTGGCCGCGCGGGTGGATGCCGTGCGGCCCGAGCCCCGGGTCGTGCTGGTGCAGGCTCTGGCCAAGGGCGACCGCGACGAGCTCGCGATCCAGGCGGCGACCGAGCTCGGCGCGGACGAGATCGTCCCCTGGCAGGCCGCGCGCAGCGTGTCGCGATGGGCGGGAGTCAAGGCGGCGAAGGGCGTCGCGCGCTGGAGCGCGATCGTGCGCGAGGCGTCGAAGCAGGCGCACCGCGCCTGGGTGCCCGAGGTGTCGGTGCCCGTGACGACGCGAGATCTCGTCGCACGCGCGTCGGACGTGCGGCTCGTCGTCCTCGAGCCCACGGCATCCCTTCCGCTCAGCGAACTGCACCTCGACGCTGCCGAGACGAGCGATCTCATCCTCGTCGTCGGACCGGAGGGCGGCATCGCGCCCGAGGAACTCGACGCGCTGGCGTCCGCCGGCGCGACGATGGTCCGCCTCGGTGAGACGGTGCTGCGCACCTCGACAGCCGGACCCGCCGCGCTCGCCCTGCTCAACGCGCGACTCGGACGCTGGTGACCCACGGGCGAATAGACTGGGGCGCATGAGCGAACCGTCCATCTTCACGCGCGTCTACAACGGTGAGATCCCGACGGAGATCATCGCGCAGACCGAGAACGCGTTCGCGATCCGCGACATCCATCCGCAGGCGCCCGTGCACCTGCTCGTGATCCCGAAGACCCAGCAGTACCGCGACGTCGTCGAGCTTGCGGCCGGCGACCCGGCACTGCTCACGGAGCTCATCGGACTCGCCAACACGGTTGCCCGCGAGCACGCCGACGGCGACTTCCGACTGATCTTCAACACCGGCGCGAACGCGGGACAGACCGTCTTCCACGTGCATGCGCACGTGCTCGCCGGCGGTCTCGAGGAGGGGAGTCTCGGTGGCTGACGCCTCCGAACCGGTCGTCGAGCGCGTCTTCGCCGACGGCGTCGCCATGGTGCAGCTGCTCGGCCCGCAGGACCGCCTGCTGCGTGTCGTCGAGCGCGAGCATCCCGACGTGCAGGTGCATGTGCGGGGCAACGAGATCACCCTCACGGGCACCGCCGAGGCGGTCGCGAACGCGCGGGCACTGGTGGACGAGCTGATCGCCATGACCCGCGGCGGCCAGGGTCTCGACCCGGCCGATGTCACCGCCTCCAGCCGCATCATCGATGCTGGTCAGCGTCCCTCCGAGGTTCTCGGCGAGGCGATCCTGACCGCCCGCGGCAAGATCATTCGACCCAAGACGCTGGGTCAGAAGGAGTACGTCGACGCGATCGAGGAGAACACGATCGTGTTCGGCATCGGCCCGGCCGGCACCGGCAAGACGTATCTCGCGATGGCCAAGGCCGTGCAGGCGCTGCAGCGCAAGGAGGTCAGCCGGATCATCCTGAGCCGGCCCGCGATCGAGGCCGGCGAGCGGCTGGGATTCCTGCCCGGATCGCTCACCGACAAGATCGACCCCTACCTGCGCCCCCTCTACGACGCGCTCAACGAGATGATGGACCCCGAACTGCTGCCCAAGCTCATGGCGTCGGGCACCATCGAGGTCGCGCCCCTCGCCTATATGCGCGGCCGTACCTTGAACGACTCCTTCGTCGTGCTCGATGAGGCGCAGAACACGACGCCCGAGCAGATGAAGATGTTCCTCACCCGGCTCGGGTTCGGCACGCGGATGGTCGTCACCGGCGACATCACGCAGGTCGATCTGCCGCAGGGCGCATCGGGCCTGCGCCTGGTGACCCGGGTGCTGAAGGACATCGACGACATCCACTTCTCCTACCTGACCAGCGCCGACGTCGTGCGGCACAGCCTGGTCGGGCGCATCGTCGACGCGTACACCGAGTACGACGAAGAGCGCCTCGCCGCACGCCACGCGCGTGACGAGGCCGGCGCGAGGTCCGGCCAGGAGCCGGGCAATCGCGCGGAGCGCCGTGCGAACCTGCGCCCGGGCGGGTCTACCGGCCCGCGCGATCACCAGCCGAAGCGAGGACGGTCATGACGATCGAGATCACCAACGAGTCCGGCATCGCCGTCGACGAGACCGTGCTGCTGCGGCTGACCGAGCGCAACCTCGCCGAACTGCACGTCAGCGCGGATGCCGATGTCGCTCTGCTCCTCGTCGACGAAGGCGCCATGGAGGCCCTGCACGTGCAGTGGATGGACGAGCCCGGCCCGACCGACGTGCTGAGCTTCCCGATGGACGAGCTGCGCCCCGGCACTGAGGAGATGCCCACCCCGCCCGGCCTCCTCGGCGACATCGTGCTGTGCCCGCAGGTCGCCGAGACGCAGGCGCAGGCGGCCGGTCACTCCACCCTCGATGAGCTGATCCTGCTGACCACGCACGGTCTGCTGCACCTGCTCGGCTTCGACCACGCCGAGCCGGACGAGGAGCGGGAGATGTTCGGTCTGCAGCGCGAGCTCATCGCCGCGTTCCAGGCGTCCGAACGCCGACGGCGCGCATGACGGAGTTTCTCCTCCTGCTGGCCGCTGCGCTGCTGGTGGCGCTCGGCGGCCTCATGGCGGCCCTCGACGCCGCGCTGAGCGTCACGTCTCGCGCCGACGTCGCCGAACTCGCGCAGACCGGCCGCAACCGTCCGTCGCTGGCGAAGATCGCCGCCGACCCGGAGGCGCACGGCAACGCCGTCGTGTTCATCCGCATCCTCGGCGAGACGGCGGCGGCTGTGCTCGTCACGGTCGCCTTCACGATCCTGTTCGAGAACATCTGGTGGGCGATGCTCGCCGCCGCGGTGCTGATGACCGCCGTCTCGTTCGTGCTCGTCGGAGCCAGCCCGCGCGCCGTCGGCCGCCAGCACGCGAAGGCGCTGCTGCGGGCGTGCGCACCTCTCGTGCGCGGAGCGCGCATCGTGCTGGGCCCGCTGGCGCATCTGCTCGTCGTCCTGGGCGATCGGGTGACTCCCGGCATCCATCGCGGCACGTCGTTCGCCAGCGAGGAGCAGCTGCTCAGCATGGTCGACGAGGCGGCCTCGCAGGACCTCATCGAGGAGGACGATCGCGAGCTGATCCACTCCGTGTTCGACTTCACCGACACGATCGTGCGCGCGGTGATGGTGCCGCGCACCGACATGGTGACGATGGATGCCGACGCGACCACACAGGAGGCGATGCGGCTGTTCCTGGACAAGGGCGTCTCGCGGATCCCCGTCGCCGACGACGACGAGGACGACATCGTCGGGGTCGTCTACCTCAAGGATCTCGTGCACTTCGCGTACCGCGACGAGACCGCATGGCGCGATGCGCCGGTCAGTCGCATCGCGCGGCCCGCCGTCTTCGTGCCCGAGTCGATGAAGGCCGAGACGCTGCTGCAGCAGATGAAACGGGATGCCGTGCACGTGTGCCTCGTCGTGGACGAGTACGGCGGCGTGGCGGGCCTGGTGACCATGGAGGACCTCATCGAGGAGCTCGTCGGCGAGATCGCCGACGAGTACGACCCGCGCTCCAGCGAGATCGTCGACCTCGGCGACGGTCGCTATCGCGTGAGCGCCCGGCTCGGCCTGGACGAGGTGGGCGAGCTGTTCGGCCTTGAGCTCGAGGACGATGACGTCGACTCGATCGGTGGCCTGCTGGGCAAGGTGCTCGAGCGGGTTCCGCTGCCCGGGGCCACCGCCGAGTACGGCGGCATCGTGATGACCGGTGGCGCATCGCGCGGCCGGGGCCGGGGGCTGGCGACCGTGTTCGTCGAGCGCAGTGCGATCCCGGCTGCGGCCGAGGACGCGCCCGGGCGACGCGCCGCCCGCACCGGCGAAGTGAAGATCCCGAAGGGGGAGCAATGAGCAACCACCCGGTCCCTGAGCCTGTCGAAGGGTCGGAGCCCGTCGAAGGGCGGTCCGGCTTCGTCACCTTCGTCGGTCGGCCCAACGTCGGCAAGTCGACGCTGACCAACGCGCTGGTGGGGGAGAAGGTCGCCATCACCAGCGACAAGCCGCAGACCACGCGGCGCGCGATCCGCGGCATCGTCAACCGACCCGCCGGTCAGCTCGTGATCGTGGACACTCCCGGCATCCACAAACCGCGCACGCTGCTCGGCCAGCGCCTCAACGACCTCGTCGAGCAGGTGCTCGGCGATGTGGATGCGATCGGGTTCCTCGTCCCCGCGACCGAGAAGGTCGGGCCGGGGGATCGGCGCATCGCGGCATCCCTCGACGGGTACGGGCGGGCGAAGAAGATCGCGATCGTCACCAAGACCGACATCGCAACGCGTGAGGAGATCACCGAGCGGCTGATGGAGGTCGACAGCCTGCGCGAGGACTGGGATGCCGTGATCCCGCTGTCGGCGGTGGCAGGCGAGCAGCTCGACGTCCTCGCCGACGAGCTGCTGCAGCTCATGCCGGAGGGCCCGGCGCTGTACGAGGAGGGCGTCGTCACCGACGAGTCGCTCGAGGACCGCATCGCCGAGATCATCCGCGAAGCCGCGCTGGAGGGCGTGCGCGACGAGCTGCCGCACTCCATCGCCGTCACGATCGAGGACATCGCCGAACGCGAGGATGCCGAGATCACCGACATCCACGCCAACATCGTGGTCGAGCGCGATAGCCAGAAGGGCATCATCATCGGACACAAGGGCTCGCGCCTGCGCGACGTGGGTGCTCGCGCTCGCGCGCAGATCGAGCCGCTGGTGGGCACGAAGGTGTTCCTGAAGCTGCACGTGCGCATCGCCAAGGAGTGGCAGCGCGACCCGAAGCAGCTCGGCCGCCTCGGATTCTGACAATGGCTCGGCACTGGGTTGCGCGCGCCGCGGGAGCGCCGGAGTCGTGGGAGTTCGCCGAGACGGATGTGCCCGAGCCTGGACCTGGCGAGGTCACGATCCGGGTGCACGCGGCCGGCGTGAACCGCGCTGACCACAAGCACGTCGCCGTCG
>Ga0180219_1002771_pt1 | contig 10232 bp, 9 predicted proteins | sample eDN3rd30CBELigMG_FD_151338 | JGI IMG/M metagenome (GOLD analysis project Ga0180219, IMG submission 151338) | Enriched Miracle-Growth compost microbial communities from Emeryville, California, USA - eDNA 3rd pass 30_C BE-Lig MG (version 2)... ... | reverse complement strand
GAAAGATGCAATCGCGTTTGCTCAGCAGAACCGCTGGACTGCGCCGTACCGCGCAATACGTGCGGAAGTCGTCCCGGTGAAGCCATGACCCCCACACCCAAAGCGATTGAGAACGCGGCGCGGGCGCTGGCTAGGCGTCGCGGCTTCGATTTCCCTAGCGATTGGGAATATCTGTACCACCCTAAAAGCGACATCGGCCTAGCCGTTGCTGACGCCACCGCTGCCCTCTCCGCCGACCTTGGCGGCATGGTGCTGGTGCCGAAGAAGGCGACGCCAGAGATGCTCGCGCATGGCATGAATGTTTGGAGCCGCCACGACGACGCTGAGGAGGATGTTGATGGCATCTATCGCGCCATGATAGCAGCGGCGGAGGGTGAGCGATGAACTCCCTCATTGAACGGCTGGAGAAGGCGAGCGGGCCGGATAGAGAACTGGACCTCGCCATCCAACTTGAAGTCTTTCCCAATGGGGAGATTGCGTCGCTGACGCAATACCGACGCGGTTTCGACGGTCTCGCAGGCATGGCGTGGGGCATCTATCACGGCGGGTCAGTTGCTTTTGAGAAGCGTGACGACCAGGGCCGCTGCTTCTACAACGGCGGATACCAGCTGCCTCACTACACCTCCAGCCTCGACGCAGCGATGACGCTGGTGCCTAGCGAATACAAGGTCGATGCACAGCGTACCAATAGTGATGGATACGCATGCGTGTGGGGCTTCGCCGGCAACCGTTCCGTGCGCGCCGCCACACCCGCCCTCGCCCTCTGCATCGCCGCTCTTAAGGCGCGGGAGGCGGGGAAGTGAGCGAGGCTGTCACGCTTTCCCCGATTGAGATCCTGGCGCTCAAGAAGCTCGCCATCATCAGCGGTGCGCTAGCCACCTCCCTCAAGGATCAAGGCGCCGCCCGAGAGCAACGAGCCCTAACCAAGGTTCTCGTTGACGTAATCGGTCGCGCCGACCCCCCCCAACGCTGAACCACGGTAAGAGATGAAGAAGGAACTATCCGAACGCCCGCCGTCCTACCTGAGCCGTGCTACATTGGCGGCTGAGCTGGATATCTCAGAAAGCACCGTAGACGAGATGGTGCGCCGGGGCGTGCTGCCGAAGCCTATACGCCTATCGTCCGGCTGCGTTAGGTGGTCTTGGCTGTCTGTAGATTCCGCGCTTGCGTCGCTTGCCAGCGGAGGCGACGATAGCCCTTCAGACCCATTTATGGCTGGAGCGCGCAATGCTGCAAAAACGGCGTTTGAGGGCCGCCGTGGAACTGCCTAGAGGCATCCACAAAGTACGGTCGCGCGGCCGGGAATATTATTATTGGCATCCGGGACGCGGGACCGTTCATGCCGGGCAACCGATACGGCTGCCGGATAACCCGCAATCGCCGGACTTCTGGTACGCGCTGCGACAAGCGCAAGGAATCACGTCTCAAATCGCCGGCGACACCTTAGCCGATGTCGTACAAGCGTATAAAAAGAACCAGAAGTACTTAAACCTGTCGCGTGGCTCAAAAGAGCAGTACGATCAAGCGCTAAAAACTGCCTGCGCGGCGTGGGGCGCACTCCCTGCGAAGGGTATCCGCCCTGTGCATGTGCAGACACTCATGGATGGTCTGTCGGCCACGCCTGGCAAGGCCAACACATTCCTCGGCGGCTTAAGAGCGCTCAACGCTTGGGCACTATCTCGCGGGTTGCTCGACCAATCGATTACGCAAGGCGTGGCGCCGTACCCCAAAACTGGCGGGCATAAGCCATGGACACCGACACAAATCAACGCGGCCAAGTCTAAGCTGACCGGCATGGTCCGGCGGGGTGTAATGCTGTACCTGTATACCGGCCAGCGCGGGTCAGATGTGGTGATGCTGGGGCCGACGATGGTTGATGATGGCGGTTTTTCGCTACGTCAGCGAAAAACCGGCCGAGATGTGTGGTGTCCGATCTTACCTGATCTGGCGGCTGAGATGGCAACATGGGATCTTGTTCCCGGTCCATATTTGCGCCAACCAAACGGGAAGCCGTACACGCGGAAGCGCTTCTCACTGCATTTCGACGAAGCCCGATCAAAGATTCCAGAGCTTGCCGGCGCGACACTGCATGGACTGCGCTCGACCGCCGTTATCAACCTTCGCCGGTCCGGCTTGAGCACGGCTCAAATATCAGACTGCATCGGCATGAGCATTGCGATGATTGAGAGGTATTGTCGTTTTGCCGACAAGAAGACGAGCGGCAAAGCCGCTCTGATCAATTTGCAAGAACGCGCCAAGAACAAAATTGTAAAACGACTGGAAAACAGTAAAACGAAAGACAAGTGATTTCAATTGCTTGTCTTGCAAGAGCCGAAGTCGCACATCTCGTCTTCGAGCGCCGGAAAACATCCGGCGTGGCGCACGCGGCCCTGCTCGTAGAGCGCGGCGACCGGCTCGGCGCGCAATCTCTTGCCGCGCGTCGCGCGCACCGCGATCACCGGCACCGCCGGATCGCTTTCGGCGATTACCGCGCGCACCATCTCGCCGCCCATATTCACCTCGGCGACGATCGCGTCGGCTTCGAGCCGCCGCCACAGCCGCACCGCGCGCGAGGCCCAGGCGGCGGGCGTCAAACCGCCGCCGCTCTCGTCGGCGAGCACATAGGCATCGCCCGCTTCGGTGACGCCGGCGGCGACGATGCCACAGGCGTCGGCGCCTTCGCGCGAGGAGGCCGGCGGATCGACGGCGACGACGATGCGCATCAAAGGTGGCGCCTCGCGCAGCCGCGCCGCCTCGATCGCGGTGCGCGACCACAACGCATCGGTGCGTTCCTCGACGATCTCGCCGGCGAGTTCCTGACGGCCGAGCCGCGTGCCGGCATAGCGCGACACCACCGTGTCGAGAAACGCCGGCGCGAGATGAAAGGCGTTGTCCTGCGTCGCCGCGCGGGTGACGGCAGTCGCCGGATCGGCGATCAGCCGCTTGAGCAAAGCAATCGGCCGCGGCGTGGTGGTGATCACCTGCCGCGGCCGCACGCCAAGGCGCAGCCCGAATTGCAGCATGTCGAAAGTTGCTTCGGCATGGCGCCACTTGGCGATCTCGTCGCACCAGGCGGCCGAGAATTGCGGGCCGCGCAGGCTGTCGGGATCCTCCGCGGAAAAGGTCTGCGCCACCGCGCCGTTCTTCCATTCGAGCCGGCGGCGCGAGGGCGTCCACACCGGCCGCTCCCAGCGCGGATGCACGGCGAGCAGCCCGGCGACGCCCTCGACCATCACCTCGCGCGCATCGTGTTCGGTTTCGCCAACAAGCGCGATCTGCCCCGACGAAGCCAGAAAGCCCGGATCGCCGCCCGTCGCCAGCGCGCGCACCCATTCGGCGCCGAGCCGCGTCTTGCCGGCGCCGCGGCCGCCCAGCACCAGCCAGGTGGTCCACGCGCCGCCGCCCTGCGCACGCTCAGGCGGATGTTGATGCGGATGGGCGAACTGCATCCAGTCCGCCCGCCAGCGGCTGATCCAGCCCGGCGGCAGCGCCGCCGCGATCTCGCGCTTTTCGTCGGGCGATAATCGCATCCATCTTTCGGACAAGTTCCAGACGGAATTCGTCGATGCTGCGCGGTCCGTGGTCGTCGTCGCTGTCGTCATGGTCGGGCCCGGCCTTCTCCGCATCGTGGTTGCTGAGATCGCGCAGCACTTTCGCCAGCGTGGCGACGACGCGCGCATCGCGCTCGTATTCGGCCGGCGTGCGCGCGGCATCGCCGATATGGCGCCCGATCTCCTCGATCTGTAGCCGCGCCGTCCGAAACAGCGAGGCGACGAGCGTGGCGCGGCTGCCGGGCTCCGCCGCCTCCGCGGCGGCAGCGGGGGCAGCCCTCCGCGACGACACTTGTGACGCCGCTTGCGACGACGCTTGCGATGACACTCGCGATGACACTCGCGATGACACTCGCGATGACGGTGGCATCGGCACTTTCTCCTTTCAGCGCATGAATCGTTGCGGCGTCCGATCGCGGCGCCGCCGAATAAAAAACGCACCGGCGCGGACGGCGCCGATGCGTCATGTCGCAATCAATGATGTGGGCCGCGACGCCTTACGTCACGAACAGATACCAGAGCACGGCGAAGATCACGGCCAGCACCACGGTGCTCACCGTCAGCATCACCAGCACGCTCGGCCCGCGTTCGCCCTGCCGCGCTTCCCTGGCCGATTCGACGACCCGGCCTTCCCGCGTGATCTGAACCATCCGCACCTCCGGTTCGTTGTCGCCATCGCCCGGCGCCGCACGCGGCGGCACCCGGCCTCTGACGTCAACGCCGCAGAGGGGCGAAGCGTTCGCCCGCTTCAGATGCAATTGTTGAGCATGGCGTCACCCTAACGGAGGAGCGTGACGCTGTCAAGATTATTTTCCTATTTTTTTCTCCGCCCGCCTGGGCGACGGCGCGGCGGCGGGCCCGCGCAGCGGCCGCTCTTCCATGGCGATGAGGAAGCAGATGCCGAAAGCGAGCACCAGCGCCACGGCCAGGAACACGAAGCGGAAGGCGCTGACCAGATCGTGGCCGGCCGCCGCCTGGGCCAGCGATTCGACGATGACGCCGCTGGTGTCGCCGCTGAGCGAGCCGAGCACGATGGCGCCGAGCACCGCGACGACCACCGAGGAGAACAGCGAGCGGAAAAAGTTCCCCGCGCCGGTGGCGATGCCCATCTGCGAGGTCGAGACCGCGTTCTGCATCGCCACCGTGGCGATCGGAAACACCAGGCCGACGCCGAGCCCGGTGATCGCCAACAGCACGATCACCCACACCATCGGCAGCGTTCCCGGCCACAGCGCCAGCACCGAGAGCGCGACGATACCCTCGAAGAACCCGGCGATCCCCATCCGCTTGTAATGCGTCACATACATCATCGCCCGCCCGGCGACGGTCGAGGCGATGACGGTGCCGCTCATCAGCGGGATCAAGGCGAGGCCCGACTGACTGGCGGTGAGCCCCTGCACCACCTCGAAATACAGCGGCACGAAGATCGTCATGCCGACTAGCGCGCCCATGCAGCAGGCGCCCGAGAGCGCGGCGCTGCGCACCACCGGATTGCCGAGCACGGCAAGCGGCAGGAACGGCTCGCGCGCGCTCACGAGACGCCAGCCGAACAGCAGCCAGGCGACGACCGAGCCGAGAAGCAGCACGCCGATCGGCACCGAGACCCAGGCATAGCGGCGCCCGCCCCAGGTCAGCGCCAAAAGCAGCAGCACCGCGCCGATCATCATCAGCGCCGCGCCGAGGATATCGAGCGCGTGGCGGCGCGGCTCATGGGGCACGCGGCGCAGCACATGGTTGCAGGCGAAGAAGGCGACGATGCCGATCGGCAGGTTGATCCAGAAGATCAGCGACCAGTCGATGTGCTCGGTGAGGAAACCGCCGAGCACCGGCCCGCCGACCGAGGAGACGGCGAACACCGCGCTGATATAGCCCTGATAGCGGCCGCGCTCGCGCGGCGTGACGATGTCGGCGATGATCGTCTGGGCGAGCGCGATCAGCCCGCCGCCGCCGAGCCCCTGCACGGCGCGCCCGATGATCAGCGCCAGCATGGTCGGCGCCAGCGCACAGGCGACGGAACCGATCAGGAAGATGGCGACGCCGGTCAGCATCAGCAGCCGCCGGCCATAGATGTCCGACAGCTTGCCGTAGAGCGGCGTCACCGCCGTGCCGGTGAGCAGATAGGCGGTGACCACCCAGGCGAGGTTCTCCACGTCGCCGAAATGCTGGCCGATGGTCGGCAGCGCCGTCGCGACGATGGTCTGATCGAGCGCGCCGAGGAACATCGCCATGGCGATGCCGATGATCACGCCACGCACCTCGACATGGGTGAGCACCTTGGCGGGCGTATGCCGGACCGGCGGCGCGGCAGCGGCCGTATCGCGGGGAGGATCGGGAGGTCTGTCAGTCATGGCGCGATGGCGGACCCGGCGGCGATGCGGCAATGGGCGCCTGCAATGCCGCATCGCCCGCGACTTGGCAATGGCGGCGCGCGCGGGCCAGCCATGAACGGTCAAGCGGACGGCTATGCGCCGTCACGCAAGAGGTTGCGCTGGATCTTGCCGGAGGCGGTGCGCGGCAGCGCCGTGCGGTATTCGATGGCGCGCGGATATTTGTAGGGCGCGATGGTCGTGCGCACCCGCTCCTGCAACGCCTGCGTCATCGCCGCGCCGGCGCAGGCGCCCTCGGCAAGCACGACGAACGCCTTGACGATCTGCCCGCGCGCCGCGTCGGGCACGCCGACCACGGCGCATTCGCGCACCGCCGGATGGTCGAGCAGCACCTCCTCCACCTCGGCGCCGGAAATGTTGTAGCCGGAAGAAACGATCATGTCGTCGGTGCGCGCGTGATACCACAGGCGCCCCTCGGCATCGGCGATGAAGGCGTCGCCGGTCAGGTTCCATCCGTCGCGGACATAGGCGCGCTGGCGCGCCTCATCGCCGAGATAGCGGCAGCCGGTCGGACCGCGCACCGCAAGCCGCCCGACGCTCCCCGGCGCCACGTCGCGCATCGCCTCGTCGACGACGCGCGCGGCGTGGCCGGGCAGCGGCCGCCCGCACGGACCCGCCGCCGCTTCCTCCGGCGGCATCGCCACGAAGGCGTGCAGCATCTCGGTCGAACCGATGCTGTTCTGGATGCGCAGGCCGGTCGCTTCGCGCCACATCTCCCACACCGCCGCCGGCAGGTGCTCGCCCGAGGAGATGCAGGTGCGCAGCGCGGTGAGATCGTGGGCCGGCACCAGCGGCGTCATCGTGCGGTAGAGCGTCGGCACGGTGAACAGCGTGGTGACGCGCTTGCGCGCCATCGCCTCGAGCAGCAATTCCGGCTTCGCCTGTTCGAGCAGCACCGAGGAGGCGCCGTGGCGCAGCGGAAACAGCAACAGCGCGCCGAGGCCGAAGGTGAAGGCGAACGGCGCGCTGCCGGCGAACACGTCGTCCGGCGTGGTGCGCAGCACTGGCTGCCAGGCATCGCAGATCGCCAGCACGTCACGATGGAAATGTATCGTGCCCTTGGCGTTGCCGGTGGTGCCGGAGGTGAAGGCGATCAGCGCGACGTCGTCGTGCGAGGCAATGACGTTGTCGAAGGCGCCACTCTTTTTCGCCGCGCGCGCTTCGAGCCCGTCGGCCGCGTCGGTGTTGAAGCACGCGATGCGCAGCGGCGCATCGATCGCGTCGAGTTCCTCGCGCAGCCCCGCGTCGCAGAGCGCCAGGCGCACCTGCGCCTTGTCGACAACGAAATCAAGTTCGCGCGCGCGCAGCAGCGGCATGGTGGCAACCGCGATGCCGCCGGCCTTGAGCACCGCCAGCCAGCAGGCGGCGAGCATCGGCGAATTGGCGGCGCGCAACAGCACGCGGTTGCCCGGCACCAGGCCGAGATCGTCACGCAGCACCGCGGCGATGCGATTGGCGCGATCGAGCAGCGCCGCATAGGTCCAGGTTTCGCTGGCAGTGCCGAGCGCCGGCCGCGCGCCGTGGCCGGCGGCGACCGCCCGGTCGATCAGCTCCGCCGCCGCGTTCATCCGCTTCGGATAGGCGCCGCCCGGCGGAGCGTGAAACACCGGCCACAGTTCGGTGGGCGGCAGATGCTCGCGCGCGAAGGAATCGGGAAAAGCCGAGGGATCGAGCATCGATAAAGGGCGCGCATTCATGGTAGCATCCGGCAGGGTCTCTACTCTGGATGATTTTACCATGTGGCGTCCACCGGAACGCATTCACCATCAACCGTTACGCGGCCATGTGCCGACCCGCGAGGAAGCCGCCGCCTCGCGGCTGTTCTCGCCGGTTACTATCGGCCCGCTGACGCTCCGGCAGCGCACCTGGGTGCCGGCGATGGTGCCGTGGCGCGCCACCGAGGACGGTTTCGTCACCGACGACGTCATCGACTGGTACGACCGTTTCGCCCGCGGCCGGCCCGGTGCCATGGTGGTGGAGGCAACCGGCATCCGCGACGTGCCGAGCGGCCCGCTGATGCGCATCGGCCACGACCGCTTCCTGCCCGGCCTGCGCCGCCTCGTCGAGACGGTGCGCAAGGCGAGCGGCGGCGAGACCAAGCTGTTCATCCAGATCATCGATTTCCTGTCGATCCGCCGCCGGCCGGCGAAAGACAAATTCATCACCCGCTTCCTCGCCATCACCGACGCGCACCGCACCGCGCTCGGGCTTCATGATGACGCAGACGTACGCGCCAGACTGATGACGCTTGGCGACGACGAGCTTGCCCGCGTGCTGTCGCCGCGCGAATGGGAGAGCCTGCAATTCGGCCACCGCGAGCGCGTCACCGACACCGACCTGCCGCATATCGCGGAGTTGCCGCGCGTGCTGCCCGGCCTGTTCGCCGACGCCGCGGCGCGGGCGCAGGAGGCCGGCTTCGACGGCATCGAGCTGCATTACGCCCACGCCTACACGATGGCCTCGTTTCTCTCGCGCACCAATACGCGCGGCGACGGCTATGGCGGCGCGCGCGAGAACCGCGTGCGGCTGCCGCTCGAAGTGCTCGCGGCGGTGCGCGAGCGCGTTGGCCCCGATTACGTCGTCGGCTGCCGCTATCTCGCGGAAGAATGCATCGACGGCGGCACCGAGGTCGACGACGCGGTCTATTTCGGCGTCGCGTTCGCGCGCGCCGGGATGGACTTCATCTCCACCTCGCGCGGCGGCAAGTTCGACGATGCCAAGCAGCCCGGCGTCGGCGCCGCCGCCTATCCCTATACGGGACCGAGCGGCTACGAGTGCATGCCGCAATATATCTCCGATGCGCGCGGCCCGTTCGGCCGCAATGTCGGGCCGACGAAGGACATCCGCGCCGCGATCCGCGCCGCCGGGTTCGAGACGCCGGTGGTCTGCGCCGGCGGCATCCACAATTTCGAGATGGCGGAGGCGCTGATCGCCGACGGCACCTGCGACATCGCCGGCGCGGCGCGCCAGGCGCTCGCCGATCCCGACTGGGCGCGCAAGATCCGTCTCGGCCGCGGCACCGAGGTGCGCATGTGCGAATACACCAATTATTGCGAGGGCCTCGACCAGAAGCACAAGGCCGTCACCTGCAAATTGTGGGACAAGGAAGCACTCGGCCCAAACGTCAAGCGCACGCCGGACGGCAAGCGCCGCGCCACCGCTCCCGCCTGGGAGCCGTAGCGCATGATCCCGAAAAGCTTGCCCTCGGGCTCGACCCGAGGGTGGAGGCCGGTTTTCGGGAAAGATCATGCGCGAATAAAAGGCGAAGCGGCGGCAGGTCGAGGGATCGCGGCCCGCCAGGGCCTTTCTGCTTTTGATGAAAGCACCATCGTCATGCGCGGACTTAGCCCGTCAAAGACGAGCGTAAACGCCCTATTGATCCGCGCATCCATCGTCTTTCTGAAGAATGATGGATTGCCGGCTCACGCGCCGATGGCGCGGCCCGGCAATGACGCCTCATCCCACGGAGTGTCCATCAAAACGTGAAACGCTCTACGGCGCGGCCTTGATGGCCAGCAGCGCGCGCATTTCGGCATCGATCAGCCGCTGCAATGCGCCGGCCGTCGCGGCATAGCGCGCGCCTCCGTGGGCATAGCCCGCCGCCAGATCGACCAGCGCCGCACCGAAAAGATCGAATGCGCGCAGCCGCGTGTCGAGGTCGCGGCGCGCCTCGCGTTCGTGCCGTTCCGCCGCCTTGTCGCGCTCGGCCGCCTGCACCGCTTCAACCGCGCGGCGCCGGGCGCCGACGCAGCGCTTAGCCGCCTTCTCCGCGCGCTTGGGATCGAGCGCCAGCAAGCCGTGCGCGTGCGGTCTGCCGGCATCGGCACGGCGGATGAAGCGGCCGCCCGCCCCGCGCACCGGGCGCGACGGCGGGCACGGCGCACCGCCGCCATCACCCTCATCGGCATCCGCACCGCCGCCAACGCCAACTCCATGCGCATAGCGGCGACGCCAGCCGCCGCGCTGCACATATTTGTAGAGCGTGCGCTCGCTGACGCCGACGTGCTGCGCGATCTCGCGCACCGGCACCACACCCTCCTCGTAAAGCGCGCGTACCTGCTGCATCAGCGGGCCATCGACGCCGCGGGTCTTCGCGCACCCATCCAGTGCCGCCGCCTGCTTCTGCATCAGTATCGTCGGCGCGACGTAAGGCGCGGCAGGCGGCGGTCGCGGAGCCTCGTCGCCGGGCAAGGACCGCAAGGCGGCACGATAGTGCCGGCGCGCCGCGGCGCGCATCGACTGCTTCTCTGTCATGGTTGGAACGAATTGGCTGGAACGGAATGTCCGCAATGGA
>Ga0180219_1002769_pt1 | contig 10236 bp, 8 predicted proteins | sample eDN3rd30CBELigMG_FD_151338 | JGI IMG/M metagenome (GOLD analysis project Ga0180219, IMG submission 151338) | Enriched Miracle-Growth compost microbial communities from Emeryville, California, USA - eDNA 3rd pass 30_C BE-Lig MG (version 2)... ... | reverse complement strand
ATATCCCCAGCTTCCAGCTCTTTTTGCTCAGTTCAAATGCCAGGTGAACCGTGGCATACTCATCGCAGGTAGGTGTGTCAGTGTGATCAAGACGCATCGTCGAGGTCCCTTCGAGGTTGGATCGTTTGCAATCCAATCCTACCTCCTGGCCACCTACCGTCCCATAGTATCTGAGGAGAGCCTGAAAGGCGCGTCTCGAAGGACGGGGGCGTCAGGCCGAAGCCTCGCAACTGCGAATGGCAACTCGTGCAACACGCCGCTGAAAGAGTGCAGCGTGTCGCCCCCGTCCTTCGAGACGCGCGCTGCGCGTGCTCCTCAGAATGAGGGCTTCTGGTGGCGTTCTTCCGCTTGCTACGGAATCAAGATCGTCGAGCCTGTCGTCTGCCGGCCTTCGAGCGCGTTGTGCGCCTCGATCACGTCCTGCAGCTTGAAACGCTTGTTGACGGGGACTTTGACCTTGCCCTTCGAGACGACGCTGAACAGGTCGCGCGCCATGGCGTTCAGATTGGCCGGCGTGTCGGCATAATCGTTCAAGGTCGGGCGGGTGGCGAACAGCGAGCCCTTCTGCACCAGCAAGCCGATGTTGAAGCTCTCGATCGGTCCCGAGGCCGAGCCGAAGGATGCGAACATGCCGCGCTTCTTCAGGCAGTCGAGCGAAGCCGGAAATGTCGCCTTGCCGATGCCGTCATAGACCACATCGCACAATTTGCCCTTGGTGATCTCGCGCACCTTGTCGACGAAATTCTCGTCGTTGTAGAGGATCGTGTATTTCGCGCCGGCCTTCTTCGCGAGTTCCGCCTTCTTCTTGGAGCCGGCCGTGCCGATCACGGTGGCGCCGAGCGCCTTGCCCCACTGGCACAGCAATTGACCCATGCCGCCCGCGGCCGCGTGAACGAGGATCGTGTGGCCCTTCTTGACGCGGAACAGTTGTCGCAGCAGGTATTGCGCAGTAAGGCCCTTGAGCATCATCCCCGCCGCCATCTCATAGGAAATGGCCTTCGGCAGTTTGACCAGGATGCGCGCATCGACCAGCCGCTCCTGGGCGTAGCTGCCCAGCGCCGAGACATAGCCGACGCGGTCGCCGACCTTGAAGCCCCGGACGCCCTTGCCCACTTCGATGATTTCGCCGGCAGCCTCGTTACCGGGGATGAATGGCAGCGACGGCGCCTTGTACATGCCGGAGCGAAAATAGGTGTCGATGAAATTGAGCCCGACCGCCCGGTTGCGCACCTTGACCTGGCCAGGTCCGGGCTTGCCCACTTCGACTTCCTCGATCTTCATGACTTCGGACCCACCGTACTCGTGGACAACGACGGCCTTGCTCATCTGACGCTCCTGGTAGCTGCTCCGCGACATCATAGACGATGGCGTACCCAGGGCAGCGATGGCAATATTGTTGTCCTCACTTTTCCCGAGTCGGCCCGATGTCGCAACCATGACCCATGCCAATACTACGGTTCAAGCTCCGGTTCTGGCGGACGCAGTCGACTCCTTCACACCGAAACTCGTCAGCATGTTTCGGGAAGGCTATACGCTCGGTCATTTCCGCTCGGATGTCCTGGCCGGCCTGACGGTCGCGATCGTCGCCCTGCCCCTGTCGATGGCCATCGCCATCGGTTCAGGCGCCAAGCCGGAACACGGGCTTTACGCCTCCATCGTCGCCGGTTTCATCATTTCAGCCCTGGGCGGCAGCCGTTTTCAGATCGGCGGCCCCGCGGGCGCCTTCATCGTTCTGGTCGCCGCGACCATCGAGCGGTTCGGCTATCAGGGCCTGCTGGCGGCGACGATCATGGCTGGCGGCCTGCAACTGGTCATCGGCTATCTGAAGCTCGGCACCTATATCAAATATATCCCGCATCCGGTCACAGTCGGCTTTACCGCAGGCATCGCCATCATCATCGGCGCCGGCGAGATCAAGGATTTCCTCGGCCTGAAAATCGCCCACGAGCCGGCGGCGCTGATCCCCAAGGCCGGCACGCTATGGCAGGCCATCGACACGATCGAATGGCGAACCCTTACCCTCGGCCTTTTGTGCCTGGCGGTGATCGTCATCCTGCGCCGGGTCGCGCCGCGGTTTCCGGGCCTGTTGGCGGCCGTCGCCTTCGGCTCGCTGGCGACCTGGGGCCTCAACCTGCCGGTCGAAACCATCGGCACCAGGTTCGGCGGCCTGCCCGGCTCGCTGCCGACGCCGGCCTTGCCGGACATGAACCCCACTCTCCTGCTGACCCTGCTTCCGTCCGCCGTCGCGATCGCCATATTGGGCGGCTTCGAATCCCTGCTGTCGGCGGTCGTCGCCGACGGCATGAGCGGACGCCGCCATCGCTCCAATTGCGAGCTTGTGGCGCAGGGCTGGGCCAATATCGGCAGCGCCCTGTTCGGCGGGCTCTGCGCCACCGGAACGATCGCGCGCACGGCCACCAACATCCGCGCCCATGCGCATGGCCCGATCGCCGGCATCCTGCATTCGATTTTCGTGCTGCTGTTCATCCTCATCGCCGCGCCGCTGGCCTTCTACATCCCGCTGGCGGCGCTGGCGGCGGTTCTGCTGATCGTCGCGTCCAACATGATCGAGACCGAACAGATCCGCGCGATCCTGCGCAGCGGCCGCGGTGAAACCGCGGTTCTGCTGGCGACATTCGGCTTCACTTGTTTTCGCGACCTGACCGAGGGCCTGGCCGTCGGCATCGTGCTCGGCTCCATTCTGTTCATGCATCGCATGGCGCAGATCGTCGAGGTGACGACCCATGTCAAAATCCTCGACGAACAAAACGGACAGGTGGCGATTGTCGAAACGCCGGAGCACGAAGCCTTCGCCGCCGACGGCATCCTGATCTTCCGCATCGACGGGCCGTTCTTCTTCGGCGCCACGGGCGCCGTTTCCGCGGTGCTGGCACGGCTGGGAGAAAAACCCCGGGCGGTAATCCTCGATCTCGCGGCCGTGCCGTTCGCCGACAATACGGCGGCGCAGATCGTGCTGGCCTTTGCCGAAAAGGCCCACAGCCGTGGCGCGCCCGTATTCATCGCCGGCGCATCACGTCCGGTAATCCGTTCCCTGCTGTCGGCTGGCGTATCACGCGGCCTGGTGCGTTATGCGCCAACCGTCGAGCTGGCACATGAACGGGCGCTCAAGCAACTGGGCGACTAAAAGTAACGCGGGATGGGGCCGATCTGCGGCGTCGTGTTGTCGCCGAGATCGACAAACACTTCGTCGATGTAACACCAGCCCCAGCCTTCCGGCGGGTCGTATCCCTCGATGATGGGATGATGCGTGGCGTGGAAATGTTTCGTCGCGTGGCGGTTGGGGGAATCGTCGCAACAGCCGACATGGCCGCAGGAGCGGCACAGGCGCAGATGCACCCACATCGATCCGCTCTTCAGGCATTCCTCGCAGCCTTTGGCGCTTGGCGTGACTTTCCGGATGCCGTCGGTGTGCGAGCAATCGAACGCCATTATTGCACTCCAACCGCAGCCGCAGGCGCCGGGCTTGCAGCGGGCTGCGCCAGATAGGCGTGCAAGGCGGCCACGACCTGAGCGCCCTCGCCGATCGCCGCGCCGACGCGCTTCACCGAGCCCGCCCTGACATCGCCTATGGCGAAGACGCCGGGACGATTGGTCTCCAGCGCGGCGCGGCCCTGCAGGCCGGTGCGGATGAAGCCCTTCGGATCGAGATCGATGCCGGATTCAGCCAGCCAGTCCGTGTTGGGGTCGGCGCCGATGAACAGGAAGACATGGCGGACCGCGTGCGAGGCCGTTGCTCCGGTCCTGCGGTGGCGCAGGGTTATGTTGCGCAGGTCGCCGTCCTCACCGTCGAGCACGATGATCTCGGTTTCCACCACCACCTCGATGTTCGGCTGGGCGTTGATGCGATCGACAAGGTAGCGCGACATGGTCGCCTCGAGGCTGCCGCCGCGCACGATCATCCAGACCTTCTTGACCTGGCTGGCGAGATAGACTGCCGCCTGCCCGGCCGAGTTGCCGGCGCCGACCAGCGCGACCTCCTGGCCCGCGCACAGCCTGCCCTCGATCGGCGAGGCCCAGTAATGCACCGACGATCCCTCGAATTCCAGCAGGTTCGAGACGTCGAGACGCCGATAGCTGGCGCCGCTCGCCACCACCACCGCACGGGCGCGGACGCTCTCGCTCTCGCCGACGCTCAAGAGGAATTGCCGCGCCTCATTCGTCAGGGCAAGGCGGTTCGCCTGATCGGGGATGGCCATTTCGACGCCGAATTTCTGCGCCTGGTTGTACGCGCGGGCCATCAGCGCCAGCCCGGAAATGCCGGTCGGAAAGCCGAGATAGTTCTCGATGCGCGCGGAGGCGCCAGCCTGGCCGCCGAATGCACGGCAATCCAGCACGATCGCCGACAGGCCTTCGGAAGCCGCGTAGACGGCGGCGGCGAGGCCGGCGGGGCCGGCGCCGACGATCGCCACGTCATAAAGCTTCGTCGCGTCTATGGGGCCGACCATGCCGAGGCAACGCGCGAGATCGTTCTCGGCCGGGTTGCGCAGCAGCTCGCCATCGTTGCAGAGCACGATCGGCAGATGATGCTCGTCGATCTTGAAACGCTGGATCAACACGCCCGCGCACGAATCCTGATCGGGATCGAGGACTTTGTGCGGCTGGCCGTTGCGGGTCAGAAACCCCTGCAGTCGCAGCACATCTCCACTGCTGCGCCGGCCGATGATGATGGGGCCATTGCCTTCCGTCTCGAGCAGACTGACGCGGCGCAGGATCAGCGCGCGCATGACGCGTTCGCCAAGATTGGCTTCCTGCACCATGAGGTCGCGCAGGCGGCCTGACACGATCACCAGGGCGTCGACGTCCGTGGCCGCTCTCGCGTTCACGAGCGACGGACGATCGGAAAGCTGGGCCAGTTCGCCCATGAACTCGCCGGGCTGATGGGTGACGATGTGCTGGCCAGGGCCGTCATGCCACGCCGTCTGGCTGACGTCGATCTGCCCCGAAAGGATGACGATCATGCCGGGCGACACGTCGCCCGCCTCGACCACGCTGTCTCCGGCCTTGTAGGAGATCGCCGAGCCGAAGCGGCGGACACGCTCGATGTCGGCCGCAGACAGGACCGGAAACATCTGCGCCTGGCGGGGATGAGGAGTTGGTTCTGTGATCTGTTCCATGGCGGAAATCTACCCCGGGCCATCTCGAAATAAAAGCTGCGGGCGAGGTTCGGCGCGATGCTCAGCGCGCTTTCGCGGCCCAGATCGAGCCGCGCGCCAGGGGCAACAGGAGGATATAGGCGGCGACGATCAGTAGTGCTGTCCTGCCCCACCATGGACCGGCGAAACCGGTCCACAGCTCGGCCACCACGCTGCAGGTCCAAACCGCCAGGACAGCGCCAGTCAGCCATTTCAACCGCGCCACGCGCATGGGATGCACGAAAACGACCGGCAGAAACATGGCAATGGCGGCAATTATGACAATGGCCACGGTGACCGCCGGCAATGGCCGAAACACCAGCAGGTAGAACACCAGCACGTTCCACAAGGTCGGAAAACCGCGAAACCAATTGTCCTCCGTCTTCATCCGCGTGTCGGCGAAATACAGCGCCGAGGCGGTGACGACGATCGCCGCGAGCGGCAGGGCGAATTCGCGCGCCATGAATCCGGCATGGACGAAGGCGACCATGGGCACGACCACATAGGTCAGGAAATCGACCACGAGATCGAGCAGGTCGCCATCCACATAGGGCAGATTTTCGCGCACCCGGAAGGTGCGCGCCACGGTGCCGTCGATCCCATCGATGACGAGCGCCACCGCCAACCAGATGAACGTCCCGACAAAATCCTGGCTGATCGCCCGCTCGAGCGCCAAAAGCCCGACAGCCGCTCCAGAAGCGGTGAACACGTGCACCAGCCAGGCAAGTGCGCGCGGTGATACGGCGGGTTGGGTCATGATCCTCGCGGTGTGGCTGATGAACAGAATCCGGCACCGGCAAATTGCTGTGGTTTGATGCCCGACGCAAGCGGGCAACGGGCCCGACTCTTGCTTCGCTGCGGTATTCCATCAACAGGGAGCACCAAATGAAGCGCGAAGACCTCACCGAGAAGATCCTCGACATCAAGCGCGAGAAAGGCTGGACGTGGAAATACATCACCGGCGAGATCGGCGGCATGTCGGAAGTGCTGGTCATCGGCGCCCTGCTCGGCCAGATGAAGCTGGTGAAACCACTGGCCGAGAAAGCCGCCGCCCTGTTCGGTCTCAGCGAAAACGAGAAGCGCCTGCTCAACGAGGTGCCCTATCGCGGCGGCGGCACGCCGATGCCGCCGACAGATCCGTTGATCTACCGGTTCTACGAGATGGTCATGGTCAACGGCCCGGCCTGGAAGGCGCTGATCGAGGAGGAGTTCGGCGACGGCATCATGTCGGCCATCGATTTCAACATCGAGTTCGAGCGCGAGGCCAATCCGAAGGGAGACCGGGTCAAGATCGGCATGTCCGGCAAGTTCCTGCCGTATAAATATTACGGCAACGAGCAGGGTATTCCCGATTACGGCTTCAAGGAGAGCTGAGGCCTGCGTCAGTGCGGGGCCTCGCCAAGCGGCGTCCGGGGCTCTAAATCAAGGGGATGAGACACGCAGGAACATCGCGGCCATCGCCCCCGTCCTTCGAGACGCCCCTTTCAGGGGCTCCTCAGGATGAGGGCTTCTGTTGGTGCGCTGCCATTTGCAAAGGAGCCCTCATCCTGAGGAGCGGGCACAGCCCGCGTCTCGAAGGACGGGGGCGTCGGCATGTCTGACGCTGTTGAGACGGACATCCTCGTCGCCGGCGCCGGCCCGGCGGGCCTCTGCGCCGGGCTGAGCCTGGCGCTGGCCGGACGGAACGTTGTCGTCGCCGGGCCGCCGGACACGCGCGCCACGGCGAGGACTGTCGCCCTGTTCGATGGCTCGGTGCGATTTCTGCAATCGCTCGGCGTCTGGGACTCTCTGGCGCCAACGGCAGCGCCGCTCAAGGTCATGCGCATCGTCGATGACACCGGCTCGCTGTTCAAAGCCGGCCCCATGGATTTCCGCGCCGAGGAAATCGGGCTGGAGCAATTCGGCTTCAACATCGAGAACGCGGCTCTTGTCGCGGCCCTCGAAGCGGCGCTGGCGAACGAGCCGCTGGCGCAGCGCAACGAGGACCTCGTCACCGGCTATGCCTTCGCGAATGACGGCGTGACCGCGCGGCTGTCGCGCGGCGGCGACGTCGATGCGAAGCTGGTCGTCGCGGCGGACGGACGCTCGTCGCCGGCACGCGAGGCGGCCGGCATCAAGACGCGCGCATGGTCTTATCCGCAGATGGCCTTCACCGCGATCCTGTCGCACAGGCAGCCGCACAACGGCGCCTCGACCGAGTTCCATACGCGCGAAGGTCCGTTCACTCTTGTGCCCCTGCCCGGCACCGCCACGGCCGCGCATCGGTCGAGCCTTGTATGGATGATGCATCCCGACAGCGCGAGAAAGCTCAAGACACTGGCGCCGGAAAAGCTCATCGGTGCGATCGAACAGCAAAGTCATTTCCTGCTTGGCGCGATCACGCTTGAACGCGCCGGTGCGTTCATCCCCATCGAGGGCCTGTCGGCCCGCGCGATGACCGCCCAGCGTCTGGCCCTTGTCGGCGAGGCCGCGCATGTGTTTCCGCCGATCGGCGCGCAGGGCCTCAACCTCGGCCTGCGCGATGTGGCGCATCTTGCCGAATGCTTCGACACGACGAAGCCGCTCGACGCCGGCGACGCATCCATGCTCGCGGCCTATGAGCGGGCACGGCGCGCCGATGTCGCCTCGCGACAGATCTCGGTCGATCTTCTCAACCGCACCCTGCTTGCCGGTCTTCTTCCCATTGATGTGATGCGCGCGGCAGGCATGACTGCCTTGAGAACAATCGCGCCACTGCGCCACTTTGCCATGCGTGAAGGCGTGCTGCCCGGCCTTGGCGCTCCCGCCGTCATGCGGCGGCCGGCGTAAAACGTATTGATAGAGTGGTGGATATTGCGCTCGATCAAATGATCTTCACTTTTGAATGATCGCTGCAGCACAACGGTTTGCGGACCTGCACTATAATCCGGCGGCCTTCAAAACGTCTGCTTTGCGGCATTTCCGATGCAGTCGATGCTTCCTGTCTTTCACGTCGAGGACGACAGAGGCATTCGCATGGAGATGTATCATGAAGAATTTGACACTTGCGTTGCTCATGTCCGGGATTGCATTTGCAACCGTTCAATCGGCATCAGCTCAATCACGGGCAGGAATAGACGCGCGCATGGCGGCGATCTCTCAATGCACCGCCGAGGCACACAGAGCCGTGCCGAGAGTTGAAGGGCCTCAGGACCCTTCGTCGAACGAGCGCTATGACGTTTATGCGGAGTGCATGGACAGAGCCGGACTTAGGCCCTGAGAGCTTGTTGATCACGATCGAGCAGCGCAGGGAGATTGCTCCATGCGCTGCTTGATCATCGCATCAATGCAAACAAATTATACGGCACGCCGCCAACGGCGATCAGAAAGAGCAGGCCCGTCACGGTGACGACGGAGATGATCGTGCCCGCCATGATGATGCTCGAGGCGCGTTCGACGTAGACGTTGTACTGGCCCGCCATCACGAAGACGTTGAGGGCCGGCGGCAGCGCCGCCATCAGCACTGCGGTGAATGTCCAGACTCTGCCGAAATCTCCCAGGAGCGACATCGCCACCCACACCATGAGCGGATGGACGATCAGCTTCACAAGCAACAGGATCGGCATTTCCGGATAGATGCGGCTGACCGGCCGCTGCGCCACCGTCACGCCCATGACGAACAGTGCGCAGGGCGCCGCAGCGTTCTGCAGGTAGGTCAGCAGTTTTTCGACGGGCACCGGCGGATGGATTTGCGTCGCCGCCGAGGCAATGGCGAGCGCGGTCGCGATATTGAACGGATGGGTCAGCACGCGCCAGGCAACCAGTCTCGCCGTCTCGCCCGCGCTCGCCTTGTTCTGTGCCGACAGGCTCATCAGGAACGGCACGAGCGTGAAGAAGAAGGTGCTGTCGAAGACGAAGATCAGCGCCGTCGGCACCACCGATTGCGTGCCCAGCGCCGCGAGCGTGAGCCCCGGCCCCATGTAGCCGACGTTGGAATAGCCGGCGGCAACGCCTTGGATCGTCGCCTGCTCCAGCCGTCCGTCGCTGGCGAACCAGCCGACGCCGAAGCCACACGCATAGGCCAGCGCCGTGCAGCCCGTGGTGATGAGGATGAAGCGCCAGTTGGCCAGTTCGCCGATCGGCGTGGCGGCGATCAGATTGTAGAACAGCGCCGGCAGGGCCACGTAAACGATGAAGGCGTTCATCCAGGCGAGGCCGGATTCCGGGATATCCCACAACCGGCCGCAGATGTAGCCGACCAGGATCAGCCCGAAAAACGGCAGCGCGAGATTGAGCACGTCGGCCAGACGGGGCGCGATGCCGCCCACAGCCACAAGCAGGACAAACCCGGCAATGGGCACGGCTACGGACGTCAATCGCGGATGGAAGACAGGCCTCGCCGTCACTTCAAAACCATGCTCAAGCCAGATGGCGCAGCAAAAACCGTGGGCTGCGCGGATCGCCACACGTATATGCGCCCGATGCCAGTTGTACGGGATTCCAGTCACCGTTATGGATTTGGCCTGATCAAGTCAACGCGCCGCCCGGCGCGCCGTCTTCACGTCTGTCCCTCCAACCCGGCGTCACACCAGCATGCAGCCCGCCCCGGCGAGCCTGAAACACAAGATCGAGTATGCCGTTTTCCTCGCACTGGCCAAGCTGGTGCGGGCGTTGCCGGTTGAGACCGCCTCCAACGCGATGGGCTGGGGCTGGCGTGTATTTGCGCCGCTCTCGAGCCGCCACAAACGGGCGTTGACCCATCTGGCGCTAGCCTTCCCGGAGAAGAGCCCGGAGGAATTGCAAGCCCTCGCCAAAGGCATGTGGGAAATGCTGGGCCGTGTATTCGCCGAGATTTTCCATCTCGACGAGATCGCATCATCGAAGCGCATCACGCTCGGCGACAGCTTCAGGAAAATGCTGCCGGCCGACCATCGTTTCGTCGCCGTGGCCGCGCACCAGGGCAATTGGGAGCTGGGTGGCGCAAGCGTCGTCCTGGCCGGCGCCGTACCGGCCGGCGTCTATCAGCGGATCAAGAATCCCCTGGTCGATGCCTATGTCCGGGAGTTGCGGGCAAAGTCCTATCCCGGCGGCCTGTTCGCCAAGAGCGACGATGCGGTGCGCCAGA
>Ga0180219_1002764_pt1 | contig 10248 bp, 7 predicted proteins | sample eDN3rd30CBELigMG_FD_151338 | JGI IMG/M metagenome (GOLD analysis project Ga0180219, IMG submission 151338) | Enriched Miracle-Growth compost microbial communities from Emeryville, California, USA - eDNA 3rd pass 30_C BE-Lig MG (version 2)... ... | reverse complement strand
CGGGTAGGGATCGGTATCGATGACGATCACGCTTGCGCGTGGGCTTTCGCGTGTTTCGGCAAGGGCCGCTTCCAGCTCCGTGATCGACGTAACCTTGCGTGTATCCGCACCCATGGCGCGGGCATGCGCGGCGAAGTCGATCTGCGACGGATTCACATGGGCGGCATGGTCGAGCAGATTGTTGAACTCTGCGCCACCAGTGGCCATTTGCAGCCGGTTGATGCAGCCAAAGCCGCGATTGTCCGTCAGGACAACGGTGATTTTCTGGCCCAGCATCACGGCGGTGGCGAGTTCGGAATTTGCCATCATATAGGAGCCATCGCCAACCATGACGATGACGTCGCGGTCCGGCTCAGCCATTTTGATACCAAGGCCCCCCGCAATTTCATAGCCCATGCAGGAGAAGCCATACTCCATGTGATAGGACATGGCGCGCCCGGCTTTCCAGAGCTGGTGCAACTCGCCCGGCATCGTACCTGCTGCACACATGACAACCGTATTGTCACGCGACTGGCGCTGCACGGCACCGATCACCTGCATGTCGGTGGGCAGGGCATTGCCCTCCGTTGGTGCAGCGGTGATGCGGTCGGCATCGGCAAACCATTTGTCTTTCAATCCCATGTCAACAGGCAGGCGCTTGTAGCCTGAAAGCGCCGCATCAAGTGCCTGCAACCCGATCCGCGCATCCGCCACCAGAGGCAATGCATTGTGCTTCGCCCCGTCATACGGCTGGACGTTGAGCGACAAGAGCTTGCGGCCCGGATGCTTGAACAGCGCCCATGAGCCGGTGGTGAAATCCTGAAAGCGAGTGCCAACGCCGATCACCAGATCCGCTTCGGCGGCAACAGCATTGGCGCTGTCGGCACCCGTCACACCAACCGGGCCGAAATTGAGCGGGTGATCCCATGGCAGTGCGGATTTACCGGCCTGCGTTTCGATGACGGGAATGCCGTGCGTTTCGGCAAATTGCTTCAAAGCCTCATGTGCGCCGGAATAATGCACGCCGCCGCCTGCGACGATCACAGGCTTGGATGCGTTGCGGATTGCGGCGATGGCGGTTGCGAGCTCCAGTTCATCCGGCGGAGGGCGACGCCAATGCCAGACTTTCGGCGCGAAGAATTCCAGCGGCCAGTCATAGGCTTCCGCCTGAACATCCTGACAGAAGGCGAGTGTCACCGGGCCACAATCGGCTGGATCGGTCATGGTGCGGAAGGCGCGGGGCAGGGCGGTGAGAAGCTGTTCCGGTCGGGTGATGCGGTCGAAGTAGCGGCTCACCGGGCGGAAACAGTCGTTGACGGTCATGGTGCCGTCGCCGAAATCCTCGATCTGCTGCAGCACGGGATCGGGGCCGCGATTGGCGAAGACATCGCCGGGAATAAGCAGAACGGGCAGGCGGTTCACATGGGCCAGCGCTGCCGCCGTCACCATATTGGTCGCGCCGGGGCCAATGGAGGATGTGACGGCGCAGGCGCGTTTGCGGCCAAGCTGCTTGGTATAGGCGATGGCCGCATGGGCCATGGTCTGCTCGTTATGGCCGCGCCATGTCGGCAACTGCTCGCGGATGCCGTAAAGCGCCTCGCCCAGCCCCGCCACATTGCCATGACCGAAAATAGCCCATACGCCCGCGATGAATGTGTCGCCTTCCGGCGTCATCTGGTTCGCGAGATAACGCACCAGCGCTTGCGCGGCAGTCAGTCGAACGGTTGTCATGTCTCCTCCCGAGATATGAATCAGTGTCTGCGCAGTTTGTCCCAGACATCGCACAGGTTTTTGTAGCGCGCGACCATTTCGGCAACGGCCTCATTATCGCTGATCTTGCCATTCAGCCATTTGCGCGCTGCGTCACCGAAGATGGTTCTGCCGACCGCAAAGCCTTTCACAAGATCGAAGCCTGCCGCTATTGCGAGGCTCGATTCCAGCTCCTCCGCTGGCGCATCAAGACCCAGAACCACGATGCCACGCGTGTAAGGATCGTTGCGGGTGATGGCTTCACAGGCATTGGCCCAGGCCGCCTTGGTCTTCATCGGTTCCAGCTTCCACCAGTCGGGATAGACGCCGATATCGTAGAAGCGCTGGATGACGCGCGCGGTGGTCCCGTCATCGACCGGCCCGGCCTTGGACGGAATGATCTCCAACAGAAATTCCAGCCGGTTGCGGCGCGCCGCCGTGAACAGCCGTTGGACGGTCGCTTCCTGCTCGGCCTTCATATCCGCCGTATCGTCCGGGTGGTAGAAACAGAGAAGCTTCACCACATGTTCCACCGGCCATTCCACGAGTCCGCCGCAATCGGCTCCGAGGTCTGGTTCCAGCTTTAGCGGACGCGAACCCGGCCATTCGGTCGGGCGCCCGATCCATAGGCCGGAGCCAGCCGCCCGGTAGAGCGCGTCACGACCCAGCCTACCATCGCACAGGATGCCATAGCCGCCGCTTCCGCCGGAAACCTGCAAGGCGGCGTCGAGGCAGAGACGTTTGAATTCGCCGATCTTGGTGTTATCCACGCCGGCCTCGGCAGCCATTTCTTCCAGCTGGATGCGATGATCGAAAGCGAAAACCCGCATATGCGGCCAGTCACCGTTGCGGTTGGTGGACCAGTGCACCTGTTCCAGTTGCGCATCCTTGCGCAGCGCATGATTGCGAATGCCGTTGCGGAAGAAATATTGCATTTCTTCGAAGCTTGGATAAGCAGGCGTGCAGCCATGTCGGGAGACGGCGAAAGCACCACAGGCATTGGCGAATTTCAGGCTGGTCGGCCAGTCCTCGCCCTTCAGCCAGCCGCGCAACAGGCCGGACATGAAGCCATCGCCCGCGCCCAGCACATTGAAAACTTCGATGGGAAAGCCTTCTCCGCTCTGCCCCTTGTCGAGATTGTCTGGAATAGCGCCTTCGAAAACCACCGCGCCCATCGGCCCGCGCTTGCAGACAAGAACGGCATCGGTGATCTTGCGCACAGCGGTGAGGGCTGCAAGCGTATCGGTCGAGCCGCCTGCAATGTGAAACTCTTCCTCCGTGCCTACGATGAGGTCAAAAAGCGGCAGGCTCGATTGCAGCTTTGCGGTGACGGCAGCAGATTCGATGAAACGGTTTTCGCCATCGCCATGCCCTGAAAGACCCCAAAGATTGGGGCGATAGTCGATGTCGAGCGCGGTGCGGCTGCCATTCTGGCGCGCAAGGCGCAGCGCCTTGAGGACAGCGGCTTCCGTGCGCGGATGCGACAGATGGGTGCCGGTTGCAAGCACACACCCAGCCTCAGCGATGAAATCCGGGTCGATATCATCTTCGCAAAGCGCCATGTCGGCGCAGTTCTCGCGGTAGAAAATCAGCGGAAAATGCTGCTGGTCGCGGATGCCTAGAATGACCAGTGCGGTCAAACGTTGCGGATCGGTGACGATGCCGCGGGTGTCTACACCTTCCCGTTCCAACTCGCGCAGCAGGAAACGGCCCATATGCTCATCGCCGACGCGCGTGATCAGTGCGGATTTGAGGCCGAGCCGGGCGGTGCCCGTTGCGATATTGGTCGGGGAGCCGCCGACATATTTGTTGAAGGAAGCCATATCTTCGAGAAGGCCGCCGATCTGCGCGCCATAGAGGTCCACCGAAGACCGGCCAATCGTTATCAAGTCGAGCGGCTTCTCCATGAAATGCGCTTCCTCCCTCGGCACCTCTTATGATGACCGCAATGCGATTCTGTGCGCATAGCAGTTATTCCATTTCTGATTAAAATGGATTTATTATTCCATTTCAACCGAAAAATGGAATCAACCCGACTGGCGGGCGGTGCCGACGGCAACCGCAAGCGCGATAGCGAGGCAGAGTGTGGCGGAAAGCGATCGGAAAGCGCCGAAATCCACTTCGGAGACCAGCAAGGTTTGTTGCGCAAGCTTGCTCAGCGGGCTGACGATGGTATCCGTGATGCCGACGACATTGACGCCGCGCGCGGCAGCGGATTCCGCCATCTCGACGGTTTCAGCGGAGTAGGGCGAAAAGGTGATTGCCAAAAGCACATCGCCTTTGCGGATGGCGTGCATGTTTTCCAGCTTGCCGACGGCGCTGTGCAGCATGGCCGGAACCTGCATCTTTTCCAGCGCATAAGCGAGATAGCTTGCCACAGGAAACGCGCGGCGAATGCCAACGAGGTGGATTGTCTCGGCGCGGGCGAGAATCTCGACGGCTCTTTCCAGCGCTTCCGGTTCTATAGTCTTGAGCAGGCCTTCAAGCGATGTACGCCCCGCTTCGGCAAACTCGGCCAGCAAGGCAGGCGCGCTGTTGGCTGCCGTCTCGCGCAGATGTTCCAGACGGGTCGAATAATCAGGCCAGCCGCCAGCATAGGATTCTCGGAAAAGCTTCTGCATTTCCGAAAAGCCGGAAAAGCCCAGCAATTGGCAAAACCGCATGAAGGCCGAGCTTTGCACGCCTGCGCCATCGGCCATTTCTGCGACTGTGGAAACCGCGATGCGATCCTGATTGGCCGCGACAAAATCCGCGCATTGTTTCAGGCGCTTCGGCAGGCGGTCGGAAACTTCCAGCAGACGCGCTTCAAATTCCTTGACGGTGGTTGGGGCTGGGGATGAAGCGGAAACTGTATCCATTGCGGACTTTCCAAAAACGGTGTCTTGACAATCTTTATGCCACATTCTAGCAAAATAGAATAAATATTCCAATATGCCTTACGCGCGATCCCCAATAAACGGGACAATTAAGTGGTAAACGCATGAATGGGAATATCAATCAGTTTTGTAACCGTTTCACAGCGGCGGTTTCCTGGGAGGGATAAGGCAATGGTGACACGTCTGGCACTGCTCGGCGCAGGTCGCATCGGCAAGGTTCACGCGGGCGCGATAGCGTCCGACAGGCGCGCCAGACTGGTCGCAGTCGCCGACGCCAATGAGGCGGCGGCGCACGCGATTGCCGACGCTGCCGGTGCTGAGGTCCGCACAATCGAAGAGATCGAAAAGTCCGGTGATGTGGATGCCGTGCTGATCTGCACGCCGACCAACACCCATGCCGATCTGATCGAGCGCTTTGCGCGGGCAGGCAAGGCGGTGTTCTGCGAAAAGCCGATTGACCTCGACATTGCGCGGGTGCGCGCTTGCCTGAAAGTCATCAAGGAGACCGGCGCGAAAGTGATGCTGGGTTTCAACCGCCGTTTCGATCCGCATTTTACAGCCGTGCGCAAGGCGATTGACGATGGCCAGATCGGCAAGGTCGAAATGGTGACGATCACCAGCCGCGATCCCGGCGCGCCGCCCGCCGAATATATCAAGGTTTCGGGCGGGATCTTCCGCGACATGACGATCCATGATTTTGACATGGCGCGTTTTCTTCTCGGCGAGGAAATCGACAGTGTTTCGGCCTCGGCCTCGGTGCTTGTGGACCCGAAGATTGGCGAGCTTGGCGATTTTGATAGCGCCAGCGTCATCCTCACCACGGCTTCCGGTCGTCAGTGCGTTATCTCCAATTCGCGCCGCGCCTCTTATGGCTACGATCAGCGCATCGAAGTGCATGGTTCGCTGGGCGCTGTATCGGCGGAAAACCAGCGTCCGGTATCGATAGAAATAGCTTCGAAGGATGGTTACACCCGCCCACCGCTGCATGATTTCTTCATGACGCGTTATACGCAGGCTTATGCGGCGGAAATTGCGTCGTTCATCGATGCGCTGGATAGCGGCAAAGCGCCGTCGCCTTCCGCCGAAGACGGTTTGCAGGCCTTGGCATTGGCCGAAGCGGCTTTGCGCTCGGTCAAAGAGGGACGCCGTGTGAAAGTTGCGGACGTTCTGGCTTAGGCATTGATTTCCGTTTGCCTTTCCCGCCGCGAGGCTGCGATATGCGGATATGGCTTACAAAATCGATGACCTGCCGCTTGAGGAACTTTTCCTTGCCGTGACCAGCGCGACCGCCGCGCTGACACGACTGGACGAGCGGCTGGCGCGTTCGCCCATCTGTGATGGATTGAAACGGCGCATGCATATGCAGGACGCCGTCTCCTCCATGTGGCTGGAAGGCGAACTGGTGCATCTGGAAGACCTGGTGCTCCATGATGCGCTGATGGACAGCCGCACGCCAAGCCATGCCCTCACGGTCGCTCATGCGGTGCTACGTATGCGCCGCCAGATTGCGGGCCGTGCGGCGGGCTGGGCGTTGAGTCCTGCTGGCATGCGGCAGCTCCTGGGGCTTAATCCTGATGTTGCTGAAGCACCCGAGCCAGAGCCGTCCGCCCTGTCCGACGATGACGACAGCGATCCGCTGCTTGATGATATCGACGCGCTTCTGGCACGAACGGATGCCCTGTTAAAAGGCGTGACCAGCGAACCCCGCAAGCCGAAACCTTTGCCACGCGATACGCTGATCTATGAAGACGACTGGGACGAGGCCGAGCGTCTGCAGGAATGGCGCGAAATTTTCGATTCAACCCGGCATTTGCCGCCGCTCTTGCGTGCCGCAATCATGCATGACGCCTGGTTTTCCATGCAGGTGGTGCAGCGCTCGTCCTGGATTGGCCGACTGCTGACGGCGTCTTTCCTGAACCAGTCGGGCATCGCCGCCAATCATCTGCCAGCGATCAGTATCGGTTTGCAGACGAAAAAGCCCAATGAACGCCGTTCGCCGAACCGGCTTATGCGGCTCAAGGTTTTTCTGGCGGCAATCGAAGAGGCTTCGGAAGCGGGCATGAAGGAGCATGACCGCCTGATGCTGGCGCGCGAACAGATGCAGCGCAAGCTGAAGGGGCGCCGATCCAATTCGCGTTTGCCGCAATTGATGGAACTGATCCTGAGCAATCCGCTGGTTTCCAGCCAGATGATCGAGAAGGAATTACAGGTCACGCAGCAAGGTGCGTTGAAGCTGATCGGCGAACTCAATCTGCGCGAAATGACCGGGCGAGGCCGCTTTCGCGCCTGGGGCGTTCTGTAGTTCAGGTCAGGCTGCGTCGCTCATACAGTTGTCGCGCAGATGGCTGGCGAACAGCTGGAACTCGTTGCGCCGCGCCGCATTCGCCCGCCACGCCAGCACCAGCGAACGGAAATTGTTCTTCCCCTCATAGGGCACGATGCTGAGATCGGTGCCACGCGCCACATTGGCCTTGACCGCCAGCTCCGGCAGCAGCGTGACGCCCATGCCAAACTGCACGAGCTGAACCAGCGTCATGATGCTGGTGGCGTGCACATCGCCGCCGGTTTGGGCAGGCTTGGAGCCGATGGCCGCCATCACATGTTCGCGCAGGCAATGGCCGCTTTCGAGCAGCAGGAAAGGCTCATCCAGCAGATCGTCGGCATCGACGCGATCCCGATTGGCAAGCGCATGATCGCGGCGCACGGCCAGGAAAAACGGATCATGCCCGATTTCTGCCATTTCGAACTCATCGAGGTCATAGGGGTGGGCCACAAGCGCGACGTCCAGCGTGCCGGAGCGCAGGCTTTCCAGCAGGCTGCGGGTCAGCCCTTCACGCACGGTCAGTTGCAACTCGGGAAACGCCTTGGCCGTCGCGGGCAGGACTTTCGGCAGGAAAAACGGCGCGATGGACGGAATGACGCCAAGCCGCAGGCGCGTGGTCAACGGTCGTTCGGCCTGCCGGGCATGTTCGGGCAGTTCTTCGATCCGCGCAACGATATCACGTGCACGGGCCAGAAAATCCTCGCCAGCGGGCAAGAGTTGCATGCGCCGGCCCGTCCGGTCGATCAATGTAACGCCCAGTTCCGCTTCCAACGCCTGAATGGCAGCGCTCAATGTGGACTGGGTGACGCCCACGGCTTCAGCGGCGCGCGAAAACGAACCTGCCTGTACAAGCGATAGAAAATAGTGGAGCTGGCGAACGCTGATATTGAGCATGAAATGAAGGGCTTATCGTTATAATCGATATGAACAATCGCTTTAATCGCTTTGACCGATAGGGGTAGGTCGACTATAGATGACTCGCAAGCAGAAAATTCAGAAAATTCTGAATTTTCTGAATAACTATAGAATTTACAGGCAGGTTTTAAGATGCTCGGTATCGGCGATAAGCTCCCCTCTTTCAAGGTCACCGGTGTAAAGCCCGGTTTCAACCATCATGAAGAAAACGGTGTTTCGGCATTCGAAGAGCTGACGGAAACGAGCTTCGAAGGCAAGTGGAAGGTCATCTTCTTCTACCCGAAGGATTTCACCTTCGTCTGCCCGACTGAAATTGCAGAATTTGCTCGTCTGGCTTCCGATTTTGAAGACCGCGACGCCGTGGTTCTCGGCGGTTCTACCGACAATGAATTCGTGAAGCTCGCATGGCGTCGCGACCACAAGGATCTCGACAAGCTGCCGATCTGGTCGTTTGCCGACACCAATGGCTCGCTGGTTGACGGTCTCGGCGTTCGTTCGCCGGATGGCGTTGCCTATCGCTACACCTTCGTTGTCGATCCAGACAACACGATCCAGCACGTCTACGCAACCAACCTCAATGTTGGCCGCGCTCCGAAGGATACGCTGCGTGTTCTCGACGCTCTGCAGACCGACGAACTGTGCCCTTGCAACCGCGAAGTCGGTGGCGAGACGTTGAAGGCAGCTTAAGCTGTCGCGCACGACCAATCAAAAGGCGGGTTCAGGCCCGCCTTTCTTTTATCCAGCAATAAGCAATAAGAGGGTTCCATGTCGATTGACGACCTGAAGTCAAAAATCCCGGATTTCGCCAAGGATGTCCGCCTCAACCTGTCGTCCATGGCCAGCGACGAAACGCTGACCCCGCAGCAGAAATACGGTCTGTTCGTGGCTTGTGGCATTGCCTCGCGCAATGCGGATGTGCGCAAGGCGCTAACCGCCGAAGCCGCAGGCAAGGTCGACGCATCGGTGGTGCAGGCTGCAAAATCGGCTGCATCCATCATGGGCATGAACAATGTCTATTACCGCTTCGTGCATCTGGCCTCGAACAAGGACTACCGCACATTGCCAGCCAAGCTGCGCATGAATGTGATCGGCAATCCGGGCGTGGACAAGGTCGATTTCGAACTCTGGTCGCTCGCGGTTTCGGCGATCAATGGTTGCGGCATGTGCATCGACGCGCATGAAGATGTGCTGCGCAAAGCTAACGTGACGACGGAAGTCATCCAGACGGCAGCGCGTTTTGCCGCGATCATCCAGTCGGTCGCGATTGCACTCGAAGCTGCCGACGTCGAGTAGGCTTTCGGCAACGGAAACGAAAAAGCCCGCGTGGATTGCTCCACGCGGGCTTTTGTTTGGCTTTCAAACTTGGCTTTATTTGCCGCGATTGAACGAGATGAAGGCAAAGCCGACCAGCGAGATCAGGGCTGCGACCACCATGTAATAGCCGACATAGTCGAAGCTGTAATGGGTGGCGAGCCAGGTCGCGATATAAGGCGCGACCGAAGCGCCGAGAATGCCGGCCAGATTGAAGGTCAGCGATGCGCCGGTGTAGCGTACCGAGGTTGGGAACGGTTCGGCCAGCGCCGCGCCGATCGGACCATAGGTCATGCCCATCAGGCCGAAACCGATGATGAGGAAGGCCAGAACGCCAGCCGTACCGCCCATGAAAAGCGGTGCCATGATCAGGCCGTACAGACCAATCAGAATCGTGACGACGATCATCACCGGGCGCATGCCGTAGCGGTCGGACAGGATAGCCGACAGTGGAATGGTCAGGCCGAAGAACACGACGCCGATCATCTGCAGGACAAGGAATTCTTCACGGCTGTAGCCCAGCGCACGCGTGCCCCAGCCGAGCGAAAACACGGTCATGAGGTAGAAAAGCACGAAGGTTGCAACGGCGGCGATGGTGCCGAGGAACAGGTTCAGCTTGTGCTGCTTGAACAGCGTGGCAACCGGCACTTCAACGCGTTCGGCCTTGTCGATAGCCTTCTGGAATTCCGGCGTTTCAGCGATCTTCAGGCGGATGAAGAGGCCGACCGCGACGAGAATTGCACTGGCGATGAACGGAACGCGCCAGCCAAAGGCGAAGAACTGTTCTTCGGTGAGAACTTCGGCCAGAAACAGGAAAATACCCGTCGCCAGAATGAAACCGACCGGCGCGCCAAGCTGCGGGAACATGCCGTACCAGGTGCGCTTGCCTTCCGGCGCGTTTTCGGTGGCGAGCAGCACGGCGCCGCCCCATTCACCGCCGAGACCGAGGCCCTGGCCGAGACGGCACAGCGCCAGCAGGAGAGCGGCCCAGACGCCGATGGATTCATAGGTCGGCAGGAAGCCGATGGCGACTGTGGAAATGCCCATGGTCATGAGCGCAGCCACGAGCGTTGCCTTGCGGCCGATCCTGTCACC
>Ga0180219_1002763_pt1 | contig 10249 bp, 10 predicted proteins | sample eDN3rd30CBELigMG_FD_151338 | JGI IMG/M metagenome (GOLD analysis project Ga0180219, IMG submission 151338) | Enriched Miracle-Growth compost microbial communities from Emeryville, California, USA - eDNA 3rd pass 30_C BE-Lig MG (version 2)... ... | reverse complement strand
GCGGGCATTGAACTACGGGGCCAAATGGCCGGCAAAAATAAGGCAGGAAGAATGGAGAAACCGCATCTAAAGTTTAGGAAACACTCCTATTCTATCCCCGCCCGAACGACGTTCAGTCGGGCGGGCATTGAACTACGGGGCCAAATGGCCGGCAAAAATAAGGCAGGAAGAATGGAGAAACCGCATCTAAAGTTTAGGAAACACTCCTATTCTATCCCCCGCCCGAACGACGTTCAGTCGGGCGGGCATTGAACTACGGGGCCAAAGGTGGCAAAAATAAGGCAGCCTGCCGTTTTAAAGTTGAAATCATTTCCGCCATCTTTGCGTATGCCTGGTACAGAGAAAATTTGCGTCCGTTGTGCCGGTACTTTTCATTGCCAGCCGGAAAATATTACCGAATGCCAGTGCTTTGACCTTGACCTGAATGAGGAAACAAGGGATTTTATTTCGCAGCAATACACGGATTGCCTTTGCAGCAATTGCCTCTATGCAATAAAAAAGGAATTCGCGGTTGAAATAAAGCAGCGTTCAGAATAGCGTTTACAAAGCAACCATACCTGCGCTCCTACGGAGCTCAATGGAATTGGCTTTCTTATTGCTACCAAACCTACGCTCCTACGGAGCTCAATGGACTTTGATTTCTTTTTTATCTACCAAACCGGCGCAGCTACGCTGCTGACAACTCAATCATAAGCACGCTTAATCAGCCATTGAAGCAAGCAACTAACAACTAATGACTAACAACTAATGACTAACCAATCCCTTTCCCCTTCACATAGCCCCGCCATTTTTCAATCACTGCCTGCATGTCTGCGGGCAGTTCAGAATCAAAATGCATGCGCTCATGCGTTACCGGGTGCACAAAGCCTAATTCTTTGGCGTGCAGCGCCTGCCGGGGTAAGAGCTGAAAACAGTTGTCTACAAACTGTTTGTATTTGCTGAAAATGGTGCCCTTTACAATGCGGTCGCCGCCATAGGTGGCATCGCCGAAAAGCGGGTGGCCAATGCTTTGCATGTGTACCCGTATCTGGTGCGTGCGGCCGGTTTCCAGCTGCAATTCTACCAGCGTTACATACCCAAAGCGCTCCAGCACTTTATAATGCGTGATGGCGTGCTTGCCATGTTCCCCTTCGGGGTAGGCGGCCATGATTTTGCGGAAACGCTGATGCCGGCCAATGTTTGCTATAATGGTGCCTTCGTCTGCTTCCATATCGCCCCAGGCCAGCGCCACGTAACGGCGGTGCACGGTGTGGCGCTTGAACTGCGCGGCCAGCCTGCTCATGGCGTCTTCAGTTTTGGCGATGAGTATCAGGCCGGTTGTGTCTTTATCAATGCGGTGTACCAGGCCCACGCGGGGCAGCTCGTTTTCAATGTCGGCGATATCTACTTCCGGGTCGTCCTGTTGCAGCTTCCAGGCCAGGGCGTTTACGAGTGTGCCGGAATAATTGCCGCAGCCGGGGTGCACCACCATGCCGGCCGGCTTGTTGATGACCATCAGGGCCTCGTCTTCGTACACAATATCCAGCGGCAGCTCTTCGGGAATGATTTCCTGGCTTTCTGCCTTGCGCGTTTCCAGGATGATGATTTCATCGCCCATCCGCACTTTGTAATTCGGCTTTACAACGGCGCCGTTTACCGTGATAAAACCATCTTCCAGCGCCTGCTGGATTTTATTGCGCGTAGCACCTTCCACGCGGTTCATCAGAAACTTGTCAATGCGCATCGGTTCCTGCCCTTTATCGGCTTTGATGCGCATGCGCTCTGTGGGTGTGTTTTGTGCCGCCTGCTGCTCCATGGTTATTTTTCCTTCAGCCACGCTTTTACAGCCGCGGGGTTGATTTCGGTATAGTAAGTTTTGCGTGTTATCACACTGTTGTTTATCCAGTAAATAGTAGGCACGTATTCGCCGGCCATGCTTTTAAACGCTTCTAAATCTGCCATAAAAGTGTGGGGCAGGTTCTTGCTTTTGGTTTCCTCAAAAAAATCCTGCAGCATAGCCGGATTCCCGTTCAATACCATATACAGCGGCAGCTCAGGATGTTGGCGGTGCATGATTTGCAGGAGGTAAGCGGCTTTCCGGCAATGCGGGCAGGTCAGCGAGAAGTATGCCACAATATGCTTGCCCTGGCGCAAATCCACCGAAGGCACGGGCTGCGCGTGGCCATTATAAAGCGGACTTAAGTCAATGGGTTCATTTGCTTTTTCACCGCTGCCGTAAATGGCCACCGGCTCCATTACAAACGGCGTTACAAAGCTGGCCGTAGCCAGGAAAGCGGCGAGGTAATAGGCTTTGTCCAGGCCACGGGCAGGGTAGAAGTATTGCAGCGCAATCACCACAGCCATCATGCCAATGTTTTTCAGCAGCGACTGCAGGGGATTCATGTAAATCCATTCGCCAAAGCAGCCGCAACTGCCGTTGTTACCTTCTTTAATCAGCAGGAATACCAGGTACAGGCTCATGATGCCCAGAAAGGCAAGCGTGGCTTTGTACGTAAAGCTTTTTAGAAACAAATGCGCCAGTAAAAAGACGCCCAGTAGAAATTCAAAACCAATGAAGATGCGGGCCAGGATGCCGGCGGTGGTCAGGCCAATGGGCAGCAGGTCTGTAAAAGACCAGCTAAAAGGTTCCAGGCTATAAACCTTGCTGAGTGCAGAATAAATAAAAACCGCTGCCAGCCCCAGGGTCAGCAGCAGGCCAAGGATAAATTTGAAATAGAACAGCGCGGGTTTTCTTGCTTCAGGCATCTTTTTTAGAAAGGGCCAAAGCTACGTTATTAGCAGCGCAGCACTGTTAATAAAGGGCGCAGTCTTCTTTGGTCTGAATGCCGTTTTGCTCTGCCTGGTAAGAATTATCCTTGCAGATTTTCTTGGCGTTTTTCTTGCTGTCGCGGATGGGATACTCGTGCAGGGTAGAGTCGGGCAGGCCGGGCGCGCCGCTGTATTTTATCCAGCACTGACAGGTATATTCACGGGTGCAGGAAGCAAACATCAAAATAGCAAAAACAGGGGCAAGGAAAATGAGAAGACGTGATTTCATCCGGAATAATTTCGCGTTTAAAGATAGGAGGGATTTTGATTTTCCGGTTACACTTTTTGAAATAGCTTTGAAGGGGTAGGTTGAGATTTAGACTAAGACTAAGACTAAGACTAAGACTAAGACTAAGACTAAGACTAAGACAAGCTCCATCTTAACCTCAGTCTCAACCTTAACCTCAACCCCAACCTTGATTCTCCCTAATTCCCCCATAGAAAATCTGGAGCTGCTGGCCAAACAGGTCGTGGAAGGCTTCATCATTGGCCTGCACAAAAGCCCGTTTCATGGGTTTTCGGTAGAGTTTGCCGAGCACCGGCTTTACAACCGCGGCGATGAGATGCGGCACATAGACTGGCGCGTGTTTGGCCGTACCGACCGGCTGTTTGTCAAGAAGTTTGAGGAAGAAACCAACCTGCGCGCCTGCCTGCTCGTGGATACTTCGGCTTCCATGTATTTTCCGAAAGAAGGTCCGCATGGCAGTAAAATCCAGTTTGCCTGTGTGGCTGCCGCCAGCCTGGCGCGCCTGCTGCGCAAGCAGCTGGACGCAACCGCGCTCGGGCTTTTTGACCAGTCTGTCTATTATCTCAGCGCCGCGCGTTCGGCGCCCAGCCATTATCATTTGCTGACCAGTAAGTTGCAGCAGGTCTTGCAGCAGCCATCTGCAACCGGCTCGGAAAGCCATATTGCCAATGCTCTGCACGAAGTAGCCGAGCGCATGCACCGCCGCTCGCTGGTGGTGATATTTAGTGATATGCTGGGCAGCGGGGAAGATGCGGACGCATTGTTTGCCGGACTGCAACACCTGAAATACAACAAACACGAGGTGATTCTCTTTCAAATCATGGACCGGCAAAAGGAGCTGGATTTCCAGTTTGAAAACCGGCCTTATGAATTTGAAGATGCAGAAACAGGCGAAAAGCTAAAGCTGCAGCCGGCGCAAATCCGGCAGCAGTACCTGGCGCAATTAAACGATTTCCAGAAAGAAATCGCCCACCGCTGTCATCAGTATGGTATTGATCGTGTGCTGGTGGACCTCAGCGAGCCGGTGGAAAAGGTGCTGCACGCATTTCTGCTGAAAAGAGCGAAGATGCTGTAGCGGCAGGCTTTGCCTTATCTGCAAACGGGAACCACCTTATTCAAAAAAGTTGCTGTAATTTGGAATAAAATAGCTATTTTTGCAGGCCGAAAAAAGAAGCCGGACGCAGTTTAAAAGCCGCGCGGCAGACAGAGCAATCTGTTTTCTTTTTAAGGAAACAAAAGGACAATCAACCATTTCATGAAGCGCACACGTGAGTTTGAAATAGCCTGGCAGGGTTTGAAGGAAGGCGCGCATCAGTATGAATACGTGCTGGACGATGCTTTTATGGAGGCGCATGAAGCCCCCGAAGAGCTGCACGACTGGCATGCAACGGTAGGTTTTACCTTTGAAAAGCATCCTGGTTTTTTTCGCCTGCATTTTGATGTAGGCGGTCATGTAACGGCCCCCTGCGACCGTTGCGGCGATGACTTTGTATTGAAACTCTGGGATGAATTTGACCTGATTGTGAAGCTGCTCGGAGAAACAGAGGAAGAAAAGGAAGACGATGACGATGCCGATATTGTTTTCATTCCGCGCAGCGAAACCGTGCTGGATATCAGCAACTGGCTCTATGAGTTTGTGATGCTGAGCCTGCCCCTGCAACGCGTGCACCCGGATACTGCCAATGGGCAGGACGGTTGCAACCCAGAAGCTTTGAAGCTTTTAAACCGCCTTTCAGAGCCTATAGACCAACCTGCCAACAATATCTGGAAAGGTCTGGATGCTTTTAAAGATAAAGACAACAAAAACTAAAGAAATAAAAATAGACCGACCATGCCAAATCCTAAACGTCGTCACTCGCAGCAACGCAGCGCCAAGCGCCGTACGCACTACAAGGCTACTGCTGAAACATTCAGCGTAGACCCGATCACCGGCGAAAGCCACCTGCGCCACCGCGCTCACTGGAGCGAAGGCAAGCTGGTGTACCGTGGCCGCACCGTTATTGACAACACCGCCACAAACAATACCGACAACCCGTCTCAAAGCTAACCACACGCTTTTATGACGATTGGGCTGGACGTAATGGGTGGCGACTACGCCCCCGATGAAGCCATTGCCGGCGCACGGATTTTTCTGGAAAACCATCCGGATAAATCTGTGCGCCTTCTTTTGATCGGCGAGCCGGCAGCGGTAACCCCATTGCTGGAACAACTCAGCGATTTTAAAGACCGCTGGTCTTTTATACCCGCCGCACAGGTGGTGGAAATGCACGAGCATCCTACAAAAGCACTGAAGGAAAAGCCGGAGTCCAGCATTGCCGTTGGGTTTGGCGCCCTGGCGCGTCAGAAGGCGGATGCTTTCATCAGCGCCGGCAATACCGGCGCCATGCTGGTAGGTGCCATGTACACCGTGAAGGCGGTGCCGGGTGTGCTGCGCCCAACCATTGCTTCGCCTATTCCCAGGCTGGATGGCGGCTTTAATCTGATGCTGGATGTAGGCATCAACGCAGACTGCAAGCCGGAACACCTGGTGCAGTTTGCCACCCTGGGCGCGCTGTATGTACAGCGGGTGTATGGCGTGGAAAATCCCCGTGTGGGCCTGCTGAATATTGGCGAGGAAGAAGGCAAAGGCAATCTGCTGGCCCAGGCCGCTTACCCTTTGCTCAAAGAAGGCAGCGGTTACGAATTTATCGGCAATATGGAAGGCCGCGATGTGCTGCAAAACAAAGCCGACGTAATTGTTTGCGAAGGTTTTGTGGGCAACGTGATTTTAAAGTTCGCCGAGTCTTTCTATCAAATATTTCACCGACAGAAAGGCCTTCGTGATTCCTTTCTGGACCAATTCAACTACGAGGTTTATGGCGGCACGCCGGTATTGGGCGTAAACGCACCTGTTGTGGTGGGCCATGGCATTTCCAGCGCCCGCGCTTTTGCCAAGATGATTGAGACCACGGCCCGGATTGTCAGCTCTGGTTTGGTAGGCGCCATTCAGCAACAGTTTACAGCGCAGGTGCCTTCAGAGGAATAAGGTTAAACCCTTACACAAACCGCTGCTACAACCCTTTTTAGAAGCACCTTATGGCTCCTGTTCCGTAGCGCTCAGGTGTTTCCAGGAGGCATCCACAGGCAATAGTTTGTCTGCGTTTTCGGCCAGTTGGCGCAGAAAGTAGGGCCCAAAGCTGGCATTGAGAATGCGCTTTTTTTCTCCTTTGAAACTAAATTCAATAATAAGTCCCGGCAAATCCTGAACGCGCATTTCGTAGCGTTCGCGGCAGGTATCCACCCGGTTTTGTTCAAAGCCGGCAAACAGGCCTTTTACATCGGCCGGGTCAAATTGTTTTTCATACAGGCCCGTTGCCGGCACAAACGACTTCCCGAAATATTGCACGGTGCCGTTTGGCCATACTTTTATCCAGTAAATCGGACAGCGGCCAAAGCAGGCGGTACGTTGAATTTTTACCCAGTCGTAAGGCGTTTGGATAGCAGGCGCTGTTTTTTCAGGTGCCTGGGCCAATGCGCTGCTTTTTGTTTGGGCGCAGGCTGCCACGGCAAGACAGGCAGTGAGTAGCAATACCGGAAAATATTTTTGCATAAATTGGCTGTTTAAAACGCAATTGCTGCAAAGATGCTGCCAAGTCCACGAACAGACGCACTTTTCTACCAGCTGGCGCTTACCATGATAGATGGGGTAGGCGCCAAATCGGCCCTGGCGCTGATGCATTATTTTGGGGATGCCGCTGCCATATTCAATGCTTCCCTTAAAGAATTAAAAGCTGTGGGCGGCCTGGGCGAGCACCGCGCGCGTGCTATTAAAAACCACGATAGTTTTAAGCTGGCGGATCAGGAAATGGCTTTCCTGCAAAAGCATCAGGTGCAGGCTTTGTTTCTGGACCATCCCCAATATCCGCATCGTTTAAAGGAATGCGCCGATGCGCCGGTGCTGATTTATTTTAAAGGAGCGGCCAACCTGAATGCCGCAAAAACCGTTGCTGTCATTGGCACGCGTAAAAATTCGGAGTATGGGGAAAAACTAACGCAGGATTTGGTGGCCGGCATCAAAAACCAGGAAGGTTTGCTGGTGATTAGTGGGCTGGCACATGGTATTGACGGCATTGCCCACCGCGCTGCCCTGCAGGAGGGCATTCCGACGATAGGCGTTGTGGGACATGGACTGGATATGATGTACCCGCCTTCTCACCGCAGCCTCGCCAAAGACATGGTAGCACAGGGTGGCGGTTTGCTAACGGAATTTCCGTCGGGCACTAAGTTGAGCCCGGCCAATTTCCCGGTACGCAACCGGCTGGTGGCCGGCATCAGCGATGTGACGGTGGTGGTGGAAAGCGATGAAAAAGGCGGCGCCATGATTACGGCCTACATGGCTGCCAGTTACAACCGCGAGGTGGCCGCCTTTCCGGGCAGGGTGGGCGATGCGAAATCGTCCGGACCCATAAAGCTGATTCGTACACAAATAGCCAGCCTGATTCGCAATGGCGATGATTTATTGGAAGTAATGGGCTGGCAACCGGTAAAACAAAAAAAACCGGCACAGCCACAACTCTTTCTGGCATTAAGCGATGAAGAGCAGCAGGTGGTAAACGCGTTGCAGGCTCAGGAAGCAGTGCATGCGGACGAGCTTATGTTGCAAACAGGCCTTCCCAATTCTGCCCTGGCTGCTATATTGCTGCAGCTGGAAATGCAGGGTATCGTAAAAAGCCTACCCGGGAAAAGATACCGGCTGTAAGGTTTTAAAGAGGCTGGGTGGCCGGTGCGTGTGCAACCACTTTGCCTTCCAAATCGTAATCGTAGGCATTGGTGATTTCCACGTTTACAAATTCGCCAATGGTTAAAGGCTGTTCCGACTGAATCACCACTTCATTGTCCACTTCCACGCTGTCAAACTCGGTACGGCCCAGGTAGCGGCCGGCTTCTTTCTTATCTACCAGCACTTTAAAGGTCTGCCCGATTTTTTCCTGGTTTTTCTCGTAAGAAATTTCCTGCTGCACTTCCATCAGTTCCTGCGCGCGGCGTTGCTTTTCCCTGGCAGGCACGTTGTCTTTCAGCGCATAGGCGCCGGTGTTTTCTTCGTGGGAATAAGTAAATATGCCTACGCGGTCGAAGCGGATTTCTTCCAGGAAGCTGGCCAGCTGGGCCACGTCATCTTTTGTTTCTCCGGGGAAGCCGGCAATGAGCGTGGTACGCAGGCAGATGCCGGGTACTTTATCGCGAATGGCGCCAATAAGGTCGGTCATCTCGGCGCGTGTAATCTGCCGGCGCATGGCCAGCAGCATATTGTCGCTGGCGTGCTGCAGCGGCATATCCAGGTAGTTGCAGATATTGGGCCGTTCGCGCATTACGTCCAGAATCTCTAAGGGGAATTTGGAAGGATAGGCATAATGCAGGCGAATCCATTCCAGGCCGGGCACATCGCTCAGGTGCTTCAGCAGCTCGGGCAACGCGCGTTTCTTATAAAGGTCCAGGCCGTAGTAAGTCAGTTCCTGCCCGATGAGCATAATTTCTTTCACGCCGCGGCTTACCAGGTGTTTGGCTTCGGTCACGATTTCTTCAATGCTTTTGGAAATGTGTCCGCCGCGCATCAGCGGAATGGCGCAAAACGTACAGGTGCGGTTACAACCCTCCGAAATTTTCAGGTAAGCATAATGCTGTGGCGTGGCCAGCAGGCGCTCGCCCAGTAAATCTTTTTTATAATCTGCATTAAAGCGCTCCAGCATCAGCGGCAGCTCCAGCGTGCCAAACCAGTCGTCCACCTCGGGAATTTCAAGGGCTAGATCTTCGCGGTAGCGCTGACTAAGGCAGCCGGTTACATATACTTTATCCAGTTGTCCCTGCCGTTTTAATTCCACCTGTTCCAGAATGGTATTGACGGATTCTTCCTTGGCCTTGTCAATAAAGCCGCAAGTATTGACCACCACGATGTTGTGATCGAGCTTTTTATTTTCATGCACCACGCGGATGTCGTTGGCAGCCAGCTGACCACTCAGCACTTCACTGTCTACCAGGTTTTTGGAGCACCCGAGTGTGATGATGTTTACCTTGTCTTTCTTGAGGGTTTTGTTTTTCACAGCCTGCAAAGGTAGGCTTTACAAGGGGGCTTGGCGTTGAGAGGTTGTTATGTTGTTGGCCTTTTCATTGTCTTAAAAACAAACAGTGCTCCAGGAAGGAGCACTGTCATTTTCAACGATTATATCTGTTTTTACTTTTTCCTGAAAAACACCCGTACCGGTACGCCGGTCAGCGGGTAATGGCTGCGTAGTTTGTTTTCCAGGAAGTTGCGGTAAGGTTCCTTGATGGCTTCCGGATAATTGGCGAAAAACGCAAAAGAAGGAACGGCCGTGGGAAGCTGCTGCACGAATTTGATTTTCACGGAATTGCCGCGTGTCATTGGGGGCGGGTAGCGCTCTATTTCCGGCAGCATGACGTCATTGAGCTTGGAAGTGGGCACCCTGCGGCTTCTGTTTTCATATACCTCAATGGCTTTTTCCATCGCCTGGAAAATGCGCTGCTTTTCCAGCGCCGAAATAAAGAGCACCGGCACATCGGTAAAGGGCGCCAGCTTTTGCTTCAGCGCTTTTTCATAATCGCGCGCGGTGTTGGTTTCCTTTTCCACGGTATCCCATTTATTTACCAGCACCACAATGCCTTTCCCTTTGCGGGTGGCCAGGCTAAAGATGCTTACATCCTGCGCGGTAATGCCCTTTTCGGCATCCAGTACCAGCAGGCAGACGTCTGTATCGTCCATGGCGCGGATGGCGCGGATAACGGAGTAAAACTCAATGTCTTCATGCACGTTTTTCTTCTTCCGGATGCCCGCCGTATCAATTAGTATAAATTCACGGTTGAAGAGGTTGTAATGCGTGTGAATCACATCGCGGGTGGTGCCCGGTATGTTGCTCACAATAGTACGTTCCTGCCCTATCAATGCGTTCAGCAGGGTGCTTTTGCCGGCATTTGGCTGCCCGATAATGGCAATACGGGGAATGGCATTTGCCGCAGGCGCTGCATTTTCCTCGTCATCCGGATCAATATCTTCTTCAGGAAAGGTAAGGCCCACGTCGCCGGGTATGGCAGCCGTAACTGCATCCAGCAGCTCGCCGGTGCCGCTGCCGGAAATAGACGAAATCTCGAAAAGCTGATCGAAGCCCAGGGAGTAAAATTCGGCTGCATCCAGGCTGCGCTGCG
>Ga0180219_1002762_pt1 | contig 10249 bp, 9 predicted proteins | sample eDN3rd30CBELigMG_FD_151338 | JGI IMG/M metagenome (GOLD analysis project Ga0180219, IMG submission 151338) | Enriched Miracle-Growth compost microbial communities from Emeryville, California, USA - eDNA 3rd pass 30_C BE-Lig MG (version 2)... ... | reverse complement strand
ATCGTGCTTGATCTTCTTGTCGAGGCCGGGCGCGTCCTCGATGAGATGCATCTGGCCGTCGATCTTCACCCGCTGGAATCCGCGCTTCATCAGCTCCGCCAGCTCTTTCCGGTATTCGCCCTTGCGGCCGCGCACCATGGGAGAAAGGAGGTAGAAGCGCGTGCCTTCCGGCAGGGTCATCACCCGGTCCACCATCTGGCTCACCGTCTGGCTGGTGATGGGCAGGCCCGTGGCGGGAGAGTAAGGGATGCCGACCCGCGCCCAGAGAAGGCGCATATAGTCATAAATCTCGGTCACCGTGCCGACGATGGAGCGCGGATTGCGCGACGTGGTCTTCTGCTCGATGGAGATGGCGGGGGACAGCCCCTCGATATGGTCCACATCGGGCTTTTGCATCAGCTCCAGGAACTGGCGGGCATAGGCCGAAAGGCTCTCCACATAGCGGCGCTGGCCCTCGGCATAGATGGTGTCGAAGGCCAGCGACGATTTGCCGGAACCCGAAAGCCCGGTGATGACCACCAGCGAATCCCGCGGAATCTCGACATCGATCGACTTGAGATTGTGCTCGCGCGCGCCGCGCACGACAATGTTTTTGTTCATGGATTGTTCTTTAACCGATTCGGGGTGCAGGCGCTACTGCAAATCACCATGAATCGGCGGCGCGCCTCCGTTGAATGTGCCCCCTGATGGCTCAGAGTCAAGTGGGCGGCCTTCGGGGCCTGTCCAGAATCATGCGTGCCGCCGCCGCGCTCGGCCCCAAACGGCACTGGCAATGCCCGGGCTTTCTGTGCATTGTCGCCTTGACCGCAACTGCCCGGATGGCCGCCTTGAAATTCAGCCGCGACCTCATCTCGTTCCTCGTGCTTCTCGCCCTCGGCTCCGGCGCGGTTTACGCCACTCAAGGGGCGCAGGGCGTGGAGACCGGGGTGATGAACGGGCTGCGCCTGCTGGTCGAGATACTGCCCATCATCCTGGCGGCGGTGGTCATCGGCGGCTATTTCCAGGCGCTGGTGCCGCGCGAGCGGGTGGCCGCCATGCTGGGCGACGGCTCGGGGCTCAAGGGCCTGGCCATCGCCACGGCGGCGGGAGCACTCACCCCCGGCGGTCCCTTTGCCTCCTTCCCGCTGGTGGTGGCGCTGTTCGAGGCCGGGGCGGGATATGGGGCCGCGGTGGCCTATCTGACCGCCTGGACGGGCATTTCCCTGCAGCGCGCCATCGTCTGGGAATGGCCGTTGCTGGGCCCGGAGATCACGCTGGTGCGCAACCTGGTCTCCATTCCGCTGCCCATCATCGCCGGGCTCATCGCCCGGGCGCTGGCCAAACGCTTCCTGGAGGACAAGCCGCCCGACCTGGAGAAGCTCAAGCGTAACCGGAGGGCGCCATGACCACCGGCCTCAGCCTGATCGTCGCCTGGGGCATCGCACTGGCGCTCATCGCCGTCGCGCAGTGGAAACGGCCACAGGCGCACCGCGAGGCATTGAAGAAGGGCATCGGCATGGCCGCAACCCTGATCACGCGCATTCCCGTCATCGTCATCGCGGTGAGCCTGCTGGTGATGCTGGTGCCCCAGCAGTTCATCGCCGAGAAGCTGGGCGCGGCGGCCGGGTTCGAGGGCATCCTCTATGGCTCGCTCCTGGGGGGCTTCCTGCCGGGCGGACCGTCCGTCGCCTTTCCGGTGGTGGTGGTGCTCATGCAGTCGGGTGCGCAGGGCGGGCCGCTGATCGCCCTCATCACCGCCTGGTCGGTGCTGGCCATGCACCGCATGCTGTTCTTTGAAATCCCCTTCATGGGGGTGCGGTTCGCGGTGCTGCGCGTGGTCTCGTCGCTGATCCTGCCGCCCATCGCCGGCGTGCTGGCCGGCTTTATCCTGCATTGATTGCACTGTTGCGCCGCCCGGTGAAGGCGTAAACTGGCGAGCATGTCGCGGGAGCGTTTCCCCGTCGGTCCAGGCCTCGAATGGGGAGATGATCCATGACGATAGGGGGAGAAGCGGTTCCGGTCATGATCGCCGGGCTGGCATGGCGCATGTTCACGGTGACGGCGGTCAGCGTGGCGGAACTGAGATGCCGGGAAACCGGCCAGACGGGCCTGGCGCAGGTGGTGACGCCCCTGCGCGACGCCCTGTCGGAGGAAGCGACGGCTGACTTCGACTATTGGGACGATGGAGACGATCCGGCCTCCCTCAGGGTGTTGGAGGTGCTGATCGTGGAGATGGCCCTGATCGCTTTCAAGTATCGCGACGCCGTGCCGGATTTCGAGGAATTCGAACTCTCCGATGACTTCGACACGCTGCAGGCCATGGCCGGCCCCGTGCCGTTCGGAAATCCCCTGGGGGACGAGGCGATCGAGGATTTCGCAACGGTGACCGGCAGCATCGAAAAGCTGTTCGAGAAGCTGCCCAAATGGATGAAGCGGATCATGGAAGTGACCATGGAGGTCCTGAAACTGACGCGCGGACTGACATGATGTCCCGAGCCGTGATTGCTCATCCGGCCTGAATCCGGCTGGCGCCGATATGGCCTTTCCGTTAAGTTGGCCCGATCCGAATTTCAAAACGACGACGAGACGAAAGGACAACACGATGGCGGGCAGTGTGAACAAGGTGATTCTGGTGGGCAATCTGGGCCGGGATCCCGAAATCCGCCATCTGCAGGACGGCAGCAAGATCGCGCAGCTTTCCGTCGCCACCTCGGAGAACTGGAAGGACCGCCAGACCGGCGAGCGCCGCGAGAAGACCGAGTGGCACCGCGTCGTCATCTTCAACTCCAACCTGGCGGAAGTGGCGGAGAACTACCTGCGCAAGGGCGCCAAGGTCTATGTGGAAGGCCAGCTCCAGACCCGCAAATGGACCGACCAGGACGGCAACGACAAATACACCACCGAAGTGGTGCTCTCGCGCTTCCGTGGCGAGCTGACCATGCTCGACGGGCGCGGTGAAGGCGGTGGCGGCGGTGGCGGCGGTGATGATTTCGGCGGCAGCTTTGGCGGCTCATCCGGTGGTTCGGGGGGGGGCTTTGGCGGCGGCTCGGGTGGCAGTGGCGGCTTCGGCGGCGGCTCCTCCGGCGGTGGCGGCCTGGACGACGATATTCCGTTCTGAACCAGAAGGTTAGGTATTGTGGTGCGATGTGTTTCCCGGCCTCTCCGAGAGGGGCAGGAAACTCCTTGATTCTCGCTCTCCACAATGGTCTAACAGGTATCCGAACAGACGAAACAGAAGGCGTGCCGGCCGGATACGAATTTGGCAGAAACCACAAAATCTGGTAGATTCAGCGTTAAGTTTTCCATACATGTCGGGGGCTCTGACCGGAGCCCTCTGGTCAGCGTTTTTGCCTGTCGCCTGCCTGCCGTCGCGCCAAGAGAAAGGGTCTTGAGTGTCCGATAATCCTGCTCAGCCTGTGGAACCGGAAATCCCGCCGATCACCATCGAAGAGGAGATGAAATCCTCCTACCTCGATTATGCCATGAGCGTGATCGTGAGCCGCGCGCTGCCGGATGTGCGGGACGGCTTGAAGCCGGTGCACCGGCGCATCCTCTACGCCATGCAGGAATCGGGCTTTGACGCCAACAAGCCCTATCGCAAGTCGTCGCGCATCGTCGGTGACGTCATGGGTAAGTATCATCCCCATGGCGACCAGTCGATCTATGACGCCATGGTGCGCATGGCGCAGGATTTCTCCATGCGCCTGCCGCTCATCGACGGGCAGGGCAATTTCGGCTCCATGGACGGCGACCCGCCGGCCGCCATGCGGTACACCGAAAGCCGCCTGGCCTGGTCGGCGCATGCGCTGCTTGAGGACATCGACAAGGACACCGTCGATTTCATGCCCAATTACGACGGGCAGGAGAGCGAGCCCGTGGTGCTGCCGGCGCGCTTTCCCAACCTGCTGGTCAATGGCGCGGGCGGCATTGCCGTCGGCATGGCGACCAACATCCCGCCGCACAATCTGGGCGAGGTGATCGACGGCTGCTGCGCCTATCTGGACAATCCCGCCCTCACCGTCGACGACCTGATACAGCATATCCCGGGGCCGGATTTCCCGACGGGCGGCATCATCCTGGGCCGCTCGGGCATCCATTCCGCCTACCATACCGGGCGCGGCTCCATCCTCATGCGCGGGCGCACCAGCGTGGAGGAAATCCGCAAGGACCGGGAAGCCATCATCGTCCACGAGATTCCCTATCAGGTAAACAAGGCCTCGATGATCGAGAAGATCGCCGACGCCGTCAGGAACAAGCGCATCGAGGGCATTGCCGAGCTGCGCGATGAATCCGACCGCCACGGCGTGCGCGTGGTGATGGAGCTGAAGCGCGATGCGGTGGCCGACGTGGTGCTCAACCAGCTTTACCGCTTCTCGCCGCTGCAGGGCACGTTCGGCGCCAACATCGTGGCTCTCAACATGGGCCGGCCGCAGACGCTGGACCTCAAGCAGATGGTGGAGGCCTTCGTCCAGTTCCGCGAGGAGGTCATCACACGGCGCACCAAGTTCCTGCTCAGGAAGGCCCGCGAGCGCGCGCATATCGTGGCCGGCCTGGTTATCGCCGTGGCCAATATCGACGAGGTCATCAAGGTCATCCGCGGGTCCGCCAGCCCGGCGGCGGCGCGGGAGGAACTGCTGGCCCGCGCCTGGCCGGCCCAGGACGTGGCGGCGCTGGTCGAGCTGATCTCGGAGCCTGGCCACAAGGTGGTGGACGGCAAGTACCATCTGTCCGACCGCCAGGCCCGCGCCATCCTGGAGCTGCGCCTGAACCGGCTGACCGCCCTCGGCATGAACGAGCTGGGCGACGAGCTGAGCCGGCTGGGGGAGGAGATCGAGGGCCATCTGGCCGTGCTGCGCAGCCGGGAGAAGCTCCTGGGCATCCTGCGCGCCGAGCTCATCGAGATGAAGGAGAAGTTCGCCACGCCGCGCCGCACCACCATCGAGGAAGGCGGGCCGGATTTCGACGACGAGGACCTCATCCAGAAGGAAGACATGGTGGTCACCGTCACGCAGTCCGGCTATGTGAAGCGCGTGCCCCTATCCACCTACCGGGCGCAGCGCCGGGGCGGCAAGGGCCGCTCGGGCCTCTCCATGCGCGACGAGGACATGGTGACCCAGGTGTTCGTGGCCAACACGCACACGCCGCTCCTGGTCTTCACCTCGGACGGCATCGTCTTCAAGATCAAGGTGTGGCGCCTGCCGCTGGGCACGCCGCAGGCCCGGGGCAAGGCTTTCGTCAACCTGCTGCCCATCAACGAGGGCCAGCATATCAACACCGTCATGGCGCTGCCCGAGGACGAGGGCGAATGGGATACGCTCTACGCCGTCTTCGCCACCTCGTCCGGCAAGGTGCGGCGCAACGCGCTCTCCGACTTCGCCAATGTGATGTCGAACGGCAAGATCGCCATCCGTCTGGAAAACGAGGAGGATCGGCTGGTTGGCGTGGCCGTGGCGGACGACGAGAGCGATATATTGCTGGCCTCGCGCGACGGCAAGGCCATCCGCTTCCAGGTGGGCGAGGTGCGCGTCTTCAAGAGCCGCACGTCGGAAGGCGTGCGCGGCATGAACCTTGGCCGGGGGGATCATCTGGTCTCCATGTCCATCCTCAAGCATGCCGATGTCACCATCGAGGAGCGGGATGCTTACCTGCGCAAGTCCGGCGCCCTCAGACGGGCCGGCGAGGAGGGCGAGGCGGATGTGCCCGATGTCTCCGACATCCTCTCCGACGACCGTTACGAGGAACTGGCCTTCCATGAGGAATTCCTGCTGTCGGTCACCGAGAACGGCTACGGCAAGCGCACCTCGGCCTATGAATACCGCGTCTCCGGCCGGGGCGGGCAGGGCATCATCAATATCGAGACCACGCGGCGCAACGGCCGGGTGGTCACCACCTTCCCGGTGGGCGACAAGGACCAGCTCATGCTGGTGACCGACGCCGGCAAGCTGATCCGCTGCCCGGTCTTCGATATCCGCATCGCCGGGCGCGGCACCCAGGGCGTCACCATCTTCAAGACGGCGGACGAGGAGCATGTGGTCTCCGTCGCCCGCCTGGCGGAGGAAAGCGCCGACGGCGATGAGGAAATGGACGAGGCCATGGACGCAGGCGAGGACGGCGATGCTGGCCCCGATGACGATGAGGCATGAGGCCTGCTGACAAGGCTACCGTGGCCCGCTAAGGTACATGAGCCCGAGTGGTGGGGCTGACATGTGGTTGAGAACTCGGTATCTGGGGCCCGCGTTATGTCCGGTCATGCTCGCGAAGGCGAGCATCCATAGAGCCGTGATATGGACCCTCGCCTTCGCGAGGGTGACGGTTTGATCTGAATGCAGGGGACTCTAAGGGCTCCCGTGGAGGCATCATTGGCTGAGCGCATCGGCATTTATCCCGGCACGTTCGATCCCATCACCTTCGGGCATATGGATATCATCAGGCGCGCCGCCCGGCTGGTGGACCGGCTGGTGGTGGGCGTGGCCGAGCAGTCGTCCAAGACGCCGGTTTTCAGCGTGGAGGAGCGCTGCCGGCTCATCGAAAGCGAGGTTGGCGGGATCGAGGGCGGCACGGTCGTGGTTATGGGGTTTGGCGGGCTGATGGTGGATTTCGCCGAGCGCATGAAGGCCGGCGTGATCTTTAGGGGCTTGCGGGCGGTCTCCGATTTCGACTACGAATTCCAGATGGTGGGGATGAATGCGCGCCTGAAGCCGCACATTCAAACCGTATTCCTGATGGCGGAGCCTGAACACCATTTCATCTCCGCCAGTCTGGTCAGGCAGATCGGCGGTCTTGGGGGAGACGTTCGGGCGTTCGTCCCGGCGGGCGTCGCCCAGGCGCTGGCCAGACGCATGGCGAGCAAGGATTGAAAGGCAATTTATCAATGGTGGTGAACAGATGCGACGCTTCCTTCTACTCTGTGTGGTGGCAATCATGACGGCGGCCACTTCGGGTGCTGCCAGCGCGGCGGCGGACCTGACCGGTATCGACAAGGAGAATGTTCTCTATCTCGACCTCAAGGACGGGCGGGTGACCATCCTGCTGCGCCCCGACAAGGCCCCCAAGACCGTGGAGCGCATCAAGGAGCTGACGCGCCAGGGCTTCTACGACGGGCTGAAGTTTCATCGCGTCATCGAGGGCTTCATGGCTCAGACCGGCGACCCGAAGGGCGATGGCACCGGCGGTTCCGGCCAGAAGCTGCCGGCCGAGTTCAACGACCTGCCGCATCTGCGTGGCGCCGTCTCCATGGCCCGCGCCGCGGACCCCAACAGCGCCGACAGCCAGTTCTTCATCGTCTTCGCACCCTCCTTCTTCCTGGACGGGCAGTACACGGTGTTCGGCCGGGTGATCGACGGCATGGAATTCGTCGACAACATCAAGCGGGGCGATCCCAACCGCAACGGCACGGTGGAAGACCCCGACATCATCGTGAAGATGCAGGTGGCGGCCGACGTGGACAAATAGGCCCGCTGCCAACGACCGGATTTGGGGAACGGGAAATCGGCAACGGTTTCCCGTTTCCTTTTGTGCTTTCATCCTCATGGCGCTACAAAGCCCCCGATGCGCGTATCCGACTTCCATTTCGAGCTGCCGAAGGAGCGAATTGCCCTGCGTCCCGCCGAGCCGCGGGACAGCGCCCGCATGCTGGTGGTGCAGGGGGCCGGCCTGGCCGATGAAGGCGTGCTGGACCTGCCGGGGCACCTGCGGCCCGGCGACATGGTGGTGGTGAACGACACGCGGGTGATCCCGGCGCGGCTCGATGGCCGGCGCGGCGAGGCGCGGGTGGAGTTCACCCTGCACAAGCAGGCGGGGCTGGATGCCTGGCTGGCTTTCGCGCGGGGCGCCAAGAAGCTGAAGCCGGGGCATGCGGTTTCCTTCGGCGACGGCCTCTCCGCCATGGTGGAGACGAAAGGCGAGGGCGGCGAGGTGCTGCTGCGCTTCGACCGCCAGGGGGCTGAGCTGATGCAGGCCATCGAACGGCTGGGGCACATGCCGCTGCCCCCTTATATCGAGCGCCAGCGGCCGGCGGACGAGAAGGATGCCCGCGATTACCAGACCCTGTTCGCCGAGAAGGAGGGCGCGGTGGCGGCGCCCACGGCGGCGCTGCATTTCACCGAGCGGCTGCGGGCGGCGGTGGAGGCGGCGGGAGCCCGGATCGTCACCCTGACCCTGCATGTGGGGGCGGGCACGTTCCTGCCCGTGAAGGTGGAAGATACGGGCGACCACCGCATGCATGCCGAATTCGGTATCCTGACGGCGGAGACGGCACGCATGTTGAATGACGCCAGGGCCGCCGGCGGGCGCATCCTGGCGGTGGGCACCACCAGCCTGCGGCTGCTGGAGACGGCGGCGGGGGAGGATGGCACCATCCGCCCCTTCGAGGGGGATACGGATATTTTCATCACCCCCGGCTACCGCTTCAAGGCGGTGGACCTGCTGATGACCAATTTCCACCTGCCGTCCTCCACCCTGTTCATGCTGGTGTCGGCCTTCGCGGGGCTCGATGCCATGCGGGCAGCCTATGCCCATGCCATCGCGGCGGAATACCGCTTCTATTCCTATGGCGATTCCAGCCTGCTCTACCGCTCGGAGGCGTCGTGAGTTTCTCCTTCTCCGTCACCGCGACCGATGGCCAGGCCCGGCGGGGACGCATCGAGACCGTGCGCGGGCCCATCGACACGCCGGCCTTCATGCCGGTGGGCACCGCCGCCACGGTGAAGGCCATGCTGCCGGATTCGGTGCGGGAAACCGGCGCGCAGATCGTCCTCGGCAACACCTATCACCTCATGCTGCGGCCGACGGCGGAGCGCGTGGCGCGCCTGGGCGGCCTGCACCGGTTCATGAACTGGGACGGGCCGATATTGACCGATTCCGGCGGCTTCCAGGTCATGTCACTCTCCAGGCTGCGCCGGATCAGCGAGGAGGGGGTGACCTTCCAGTCCCATCTCGACGGCAGCAGGCATGCGCTGACGCCCGAGCGCAGCATGGAGATCCAGCGTCTGCTCGGCAGCAACATCGTCATGGCCTTCGATGAATGCACGCCTTATCCGGCGACGGAACAGCAGGCGGCGGAGTCCATGCGGCTCTCCATGCGCTGGGCGGAGCGCTCCCGAGCGGCGTTCGAGGCGGGGGGGCAACATGCCAGGGAGAATGCGCTTTTCGGCATCGTCCAAGGCAGCGTCTACAAGGACCTCAGGCTCGAGTCCATCGCGGCGCTGACGGGTATCGGCTTTCCGGGCTATGCCATCGGCGGGCTGGCGGTGGGCGAGGGGCCGGAGGTGATGGCCCAGGTGCTGGATTATACGGCGCCGGCCCTGCCCGCCGACAAGCCGCGTTACCTCATGGGTGTGGGCAAGCCGGCGGATATCGTCAATGCGGTGGCCAGAGGCGTCGACATGTTCGATTGCGTGCTGCCCACGCGCTCCGGGCGCAATGCCCAGGCCTTCACCCGCCGGGGCACGGTGAACCTGCGCAATGCGCGGCACCAGGACGACCCGCGCCCGCTGGACGAAGCCTGCCGCTGCCCGGCCTGCCGCGATTACAGCCGCGCCTATCTGAGCCACCTCACACGCGCCGGCGAAATCCTCGGGGCCATGCTGCTCACCTGGCACAACCTGACCTATTACCAGGACCTGACGCGCGGCCTGCGCGAAGCCATCGCCGGGGGAACGCTCCAGCGCTTCATCGCGGATTTCGAGGCCGCGCAGGCGGGTGGGGACTTGCCGCCCCTGGCGTGATGGCCCCTGTCGGAATAGCTTACAGCTTTCCACAGAGGGGAAGCCATGGAAAGCTCCAACCTCTTGATTCAGAGACCATAAATATTCTGGCATAGGATTTGCTTGGAACCGTGCAGGCGTTTCATTTGCGAGTGTCTCCGTGCCTTCAGTAGGAAGTGTCGGTTCCGCAGAAACATGAGCGTCGTGGGGAAAGTTCGGTTGTCACGACAACGTGGAAGAGTCGACACATGTTTATGAGCACATCACATCCCCGGAAGATATACAGGGCCCGGAAGACATACAGGGCCCGGAAGACACACAGAGCGCGGTACGGCGCGCTCGCCGTCGCCTCCGCCATGACGGTTCTGGCCGCATCCGCGGTGTCCGGCAATGCGCTGGCGAGCCCCATCCCGCAGGAGGATATCGGCCTTCAGACGCTGGGCGGCAAGGAAGGCACGAAGCTGCCGGTTGGTATGTTCATCGCCAACAGCCTGTGGAAACAGCTGGACTCGATCAGTGAGCAGGGCGGGAAAGAGGACGGGCAGACAGATGATTACCAGCCGAAC
>Ga0180219_1002760_pt1 | contig 10250 bp, 8 predicted proteins | sample eDN3rd30CBELigMG_FD_151338 | JGI IMG/M metagenome (GOLD analysis project Ga0180219, IMG submission 151338) | Enriched Miracle-Growth compost microbial communities from Emeryville, California, USA - eDNA 3rd pass 30_C BE-Lig MG (version 2)... ... | reverse complement strand
GTCGCCCTCGCCGAGGAGCTCGGCTTCGTGCCGTCGGTGCGCGGTCGCAGTCTGGCGGGCAAGCGCACGTACGCCGTCGGGCTGGTCGTGCACCGCGACCCCGATGTGCTCGAGCTCGACCCGTTCTTCGGCGCGTTCATCGGCGGGATCGAGTCGTACATCGACCGGTACGGCTTCGCGCTCGTGCTGCAGACGAGTTCGAGCACGGACCAGGTGCTCGACCGTTACCGCCGACTGGCGGCGGGCCGCCGTGTCGACGGGGTCTTCCTCAACGAGCTCGAGGTCGACGACGCGCGCATCGACGTGGTCCGCGAGCTCGGCCTGCCGGCCGTCGGCATCAACGCCGACGCCGGCTTCCCCCTGCCGAGCGTCCGCCAGGACCACGCCGCGGGAATCCGCGACACCGTCGAGCACCTCGTCGCGCTGGGACACCGCGACATCGCATTCGTGGGCGGGCCACCGCACTATGTGCACTCGCGCCAGCGCGAGCGCGCGTGGCGCGAGAGCATCACCGCCTGCGGGCTCTCACCGCATCGCGTCGCCCCCGGAGCCTTCACCTACGAGAGCGGTCTCGCCGCGGCGGCGCAGCTGCTCGCGGGCGACGAGCGACCCACTGCGGTCGTATGCGCTAACGACCTGTCGGCCATGGGCTTCATCGCCCAGGCCGAGCACCTGGGCCTGTCGGTGCCGCGCGATCTGTCGGTGACCGGCTTCGACGGCATTCAGCTCGGCGCCTATCTGCGCCCCTCGCTGACCACCGTGCAGACCTCGCCCAAGGCATTGGGTGCCGAAGCGGCACGTATGCTCCTCGCTCTGCTGGACGATGTCGACGTCGCAGACACCGAGATCCCCGCGGCCTCGTTCGTCGCCCGCGACTCCACCGGCCCCGCTCCGCGCTGAGACGGTTGCGCCGCGCTGGGGCGTGTGCGACACTGTTCACGCCCGCAACCGAAACGTTTTGGTTCATGCGGTTCTACGGCGGATGCGCCATTTCTGTCATCAACGAGGAAGCAGCGATCACATGGCACGGACACAGAGGCGGCCCTTCCGCCTGACACGAGCACTGACGGCCGTGGCGGCCGTCACAGCGGCGGCGATCAGCCTCGCCGGATGCTCCGGCAGCACATCGGGTGGCGCCGACGCATCGGGCGACCCGTCGGGAGACCTTCAGATCCTGGTCTCCAGCGCGAGCGCGTCGGACGCGGCCTTCACCGCGATCTCCGACGCGTTCCAGAAGAAGTATCCCGATGTGAAGGTGACGCTCTCGACGGTGTCGAACGACAACTACCCGGCGACCAAGTCGTCGCGGCTGACGGCCGGCAACGTCGACATCATCGTCGTGAAGAACTTCGTCGAGGTCCCCGACTTCGCGTCCGACTCGACCTCCGACGACGTGCTCCTGGCCGAGTCCGGCGGCCTCGTCGACCTCACCGACGAACCGTTCATGAAGAACTACACGCCGAGCGTTCTGGACACCCAGGCCATCGGCGGCAAGCAGTACGCCGTCCCCACGGGACTCAGCTATTCGACCGGGGTGTACTACAACAAGGCGATTTTCGAGAAGTACGGGCTCGAGGTGCCGACGACCTGGTCCGAGTTGCAGAAGGTGATGAGCACGCTGAAGGACAAGGGCGTCAGTCCGTTCGGGATCGGCGGCAAGGACAGCTGGCCGGCCGGTCTGGCGATGCTCGGCGCCGTCGGCAGCACCTACCCGACCGCCGACGACAAGAACGCGCTCGTCGCAGGGCTCTGGAAGAACACCGTGTCGCTCACCGACGAGAAGCCGCTGAGCATCCTGCAGAAGACCGAGACGATCTTCCAGAACGCGCAGCCGAACTTCGCCGGCACCGGGTACGACGACATCCCGGCCGGATTCGCGAAGGGCGACTACGCGATGACCATCGACGGCACCTGGAACGAGCCGACGATCGATTCGGCCGTGAACGGCGCGTTCGACTTCGGCTACTTCCCGCTGCCGGTCAGCGACGATGCCGCCGACAACGCGATGCTCAACGGCAAGATCGAGCTGCAACTGGCGGTCTCCTCCGGCGCGAAGAACAAGACCGCCGCGATCGCATGGCTCGACTTCTTCTCCGATCCGGCGAACTACAAGACGTTCCTGGAGAAGTCCGGGTTCTCATCCGCACAGCCCGACATCGCCGCGACCCCGTTCCTGGAGTCGATCGCGAAGTACACGAGCACCTTCCAGCCCGCGTGGGACACGCTCTGGATCGCGAACAACAAGGCGGGGCAGGACGCGGTCTTCCCGTTCAACTACCCCGCGCTCGCACCACTCGGCCCCGATGACGCCTCGCAGGCCGCCGCGGCCGCACAGAAGGCCTGGTCCGCCGCCTTCTGATCCATCCCACGGGCGGCGGCTCCGGCATCCCGGAGTCGTCGCCCCTGACCCGGAGACCACGTGTCCACTTCGTTCCCCTTCCCGCGCCGCGGACCGGTACGGCTCAGCTTCACCGTCGGGTTGCTGGTCCTCACCGTGTTCGGTCTCGTGCCCGCCGTCGCCGTCCTGGTGGTGTCGTTCACGAACCTGCGCGGTCTCCCCTACCTGCCGGTCGACTGGGTCGGCATCGAGAACTACCTCACCTTCTTCTCCCCCGCCAAGTGGGCCGACAGCGCGAATGCGGTCGGCAACACCCTGGTGTTCGCCGTCGTCAGCACCGTCGTGCAGATCGTGCTCGCGCTCGGGACCGCCATCCTGCTCAACCGCCCGCTGCGCGGACGGAACTTCGTCCGCGCCGTCGTGTTCATGCCGACCGTGCTCGGCGTGACGGTGACCGGGCTGATCTGGTCGCTGATGTTCAACGTGGGCGGCGGGCCGGCGGCGTCGGTGCTGGGGTGGTTCGGCGGCGAGTCCGCGTTCTTCGGCGATCCGCACCTCGCGCTCGCGCTCGTCATCGTGGTGCAGATCTGGATGGTCGTGGGCATCTCCGTGATCATCTTCCTGTCCGGACTGCAGGCGATCCCGACCGAGCTGTACGAGGCCGCCAGCATCGACGGTGCCGGTGGCTGGAAGGCCTTCCGATTCGTGACCGTGCCGATGCTGGCTCCGTCGATCACCGCCAATGTCCTTCTGGGCATCGTCAACGCACTGCAGAGCTACCAGCTCATCTACGTGCTCACCGGCCCCAGCAACAAGGCGACCCAGGTGCTCTCGCTTCTCGTCTACGTGCAGGGCTTCGGCGGGCAGTCGGGCACGACGCTCTCGCAGTCACAGGGGTACGCCGCCGCGGTCTCGATGGTCCAGTTCGCACTGGTCGCGGTCATCAGCCTGCTCTCGCTGTGGTTCCTTCGCCGACGAGAGGCCAGACTGTGACCCTTACTCAGACCCGAACCTCATCCGGCTCGCCGCAGACGCGCGACACCCGGGTGCAGCATCGGCGACGCCCGGCGATCGGCGGGTACGTCTGTGCGGTGATCCTGCTCATCGTCTTCCTCTTCCCGCTGCTGTACCTGCTGAACACGGCCCTCAAGAGCAACGCGGAGTTCATCGCCGATCCGGTGGGGATCGTCCGCGACCCCCAATGGGGGAACTTCTTCGATGCATGGCGGCAGGGCGACTTCGGCGCCTACATCCTCAACAGCGTCCTGTACACGGGTGCGGGCGCCACGATCGGCACGTTCATCTCGCTCGTGCTCGCCTTCCCCGTCTCACGCGGCTACATCCGCGGCGGCAAGCTCTGGTCGGTGCTGTTCGTCCTCGTCCTGTTCCTGCCGAACGCGTTGATCACGCAGTTCCAGCTGCTGCTGCGTCTCGGTCTCTACGACAACCGCCTCGGCTACATCCTGATGGTGGGCGTCGGGGTCGGCGTCGGTCCGCTGCTGTTCAGCGGCTTCGTCTCGTCGATCCCCCGCGAGCTCGACGAGGCCGCCGCCATCGACGGCGTCGGCTACTGGCGCTACCTGTTCGCGTTCGTCCTGCCCCTGGCCAAGCCGGCGCTCGCGACGATCTTCATCCTGCAGGCGGTGTGGATCTGGAACGAGATCATCCTCGCGACCGTACTGCTCGCCGACCCGGCGAAGTTCCCCGTCACCGTCGGCCTGTACGCGTTCAAGGGCACGTACTCCAATCAGTGGCCGCTGCTGGCGGCCGCCACATTCATCGTGGCCGCGCCGCTCATCGTCGGCTACGTGTTCATCCAGCGGTACCTCGTCAGCGGCGTCCTCGGCGCTGTCAAGGGCTGACCCACCTTCCATGAGAGATCCCCACATCGTGACATCCACTCCCCTCATCCCGTACACGCTCGAGCGGCTGGGCGTGCTCATGTCGCCGGATGCCGACAACGCCCTGGAACGAGAGGGCGTCCTCAACCCCGCGACGGCGTGGGGTGCCGACGGCTCGCTCTACCTGTATCCGCGCCTCGTGGCCGCGGGCAACGTGTCGCGCGTCGGTCGCGCCCGGGTGCTTGTCGATGGCGGCGTGCCCCGCGACGTCGAGCGGCTCGGGACCGTGCTGGAGGCCGACCGCGGATGGGAGCACGGTGCGGCGCACGGCGGGGTCGAAGATCCGCGCATCACGTGGATCCCGTCTCTGGATCGGCATGTGATGACCTATGTCGCCTTCGGGCCGCTCGGGCCTCGCCCGGCCGTGGCCGTATCACGGGACAGCGAGCGGTGGGAGCGCCTCGGTCCCGTGCAGTTCGCTTACGATGACACGCTCGACACCGACCTGAACCTCTTCCCCAACAAGGACGTGGTCTTCTTCCCCGAGCCGGTGCCCGGCCCAGACGGGACCCCCAGCTACGCGCTGCTGCACCGTCCGATGTGGGACTTCAGCTTCGTCCGTCCCGACGAGGCGCCTCCGCTGCCGGCCGGGATCACAGACGACCGTGCGAGCGTGTGGATCTCGTACGTCCCCGTCGAGGATGTCGAACGCGATCTCTCCGCCCTGGCGCGGCCTGCGGGGCACCGGATGGTGGCCGGTCCCCGGTTCGAGTGGGAGGCGCTGAAGATCGGCGCGGGGCCGGCACCGATCCGGGTGCCGGAGGGGTGGCTGGTGCTGCACCACGGCGTCACCGGTGAGGTCGTCGGCGGGGCCTTCGTGCCCCAGCAGAACGTGCGCTATGTCGTCGGTGCTCTTCTGCTGGACGCCGCGGACCCGTCACGCGTGCTCGCCCGCACCGAGACCCCGCTCATGGAGCCGGAGACCGGCGACGAGACGGCGGGAACCGTGGCGAACGTCGTGTTCCCCACCGCCGTCGAGCGGATCGGTGAGCGCACCTTCGTCTTCTACGGCATGGCCGATTCGAAGATCGGCGTGGCCGAGCTGCACCGCGGTTCGCCGCAGAGCGCGGGGTGAGGATGCTGCGCCGCTCCGAGCGGTGAAGCGCGTCGGTTCCTCCACAGGCGGGCATGATTCCGGCCGTTTCGGAGTTGTCCACAGATTAGTGTGCTGACCGGGGATTCGTCGGGTCTCAATGTCGGTGGTGGGCGGCATGATGGAAGCATGAACACTGCACCCACCCAGCTGCTGGAGACCCTGGCCGGTCTCGACACCGCGCTGGGTGCGACCGCGCACGACACACTGTCTGCGGACTTGGTGCGGGGCCTGTCCGATACCGAACTGCTCGACCTGACCCGCCTCACCGAAGCGCTCGGGCGCCGGGTCGACGCGCTGCGAATCAGCACCGCCGCCGAGGTCGATCACCGCTCCCGCACCGAACTCGGTGAGGAACGCCTGTCCGCCCGCTCCGGGTGCTCGAGCGCCGCGGACCTGATCTGCCGGGTCACCGGTGTCGCCTCCGCCACCGCCCGGGCACGCATCCGGCAAGGACGGGCCGTCGCGGTGCGCACGACGCTGACCGGCGAGCCGGTGCCGGCACTGTTTCCCACCGTCAGGGAGGCACTCATCGACGGGGGCATCGGCGTGGACTCTGTCACCGCGATCACCGCCGTGCTGAACCCGATCGCCGACCGGGTCGATCCTGCCCAGTGGTCGGCGGCAGAGTACGAGCTGACTGCGGCGGCCACCGGCAACGGGCCCGACGGGGCACCGGCGTGCACCGCGGACCAGACCCGCATCCAAGCGAAGGTCTGGGAACTCGTGCTCGACCCCGACGGAGTCCTCACCGATGACGAACGCGCCGCCCGCAAACGCGGGATCTTCCTCGGCCGCGAACACGAGAACATCGTCCCCATCCACGGCGGACTCCTCCCCGAAGTCGCCGCACAGTTCATCAAACTCGTCGACGCGCACCTGAACCCCCGCGTCCAAGACCGCACCACACCCGAGACGGGCACAGGCGTCAGCTTCCACCAGACCGACGAGACCGACGGGTCCGACGGGTCCGATGGGTCCGATGCCCCAAACGTCCCGGAGATCCCCGCCGACACCCGCACCCGGGCACAGAAACTGCACGACGTATTCGCGACCATCCTCGGCGTCGCCGCCCGCTCCGCCCAGACCCCGACCCTGGGCGGACTACCACCCACCGTGCTGATCACCATCCCCGCCGACGAACTCCACCACGAGCACGGTGTCGGCTTCATCGAGGGCACCGACTGCACCGTCCCCGCCTTCGTCGCACGCCAAGCAGCCTGCTGCGGCGGCATCCAACGCATGATCATCGACACCGACGGACGCATCATTCAGCTCGGCTCCCCGAACCGCACCTTCACCGGCCAGCAACGCCGCGCCATCATCGCCCGCGACGGCACCTGCATCATCCCCGGCTGCCACATGCCCGCCACCTGGTGCGAGATCCACCACGTCACCCCCCACGCCGAAGGCGGACCCACCCACGTCGACAACGGCGTCCCCCTGTGCTGGTGGCACCACCGCACCATCGAAACCAGCGGATGGCAGATCCGCATGGTCAACGGACTCCCCCAAATCCGCGCACCCCACAACCTCGACCCCACCGGAACCTGGCGCGCCGCCCAAAGATCACTCCACCACGCCCGCAACACGCTTCGCCGACGTGTCGGCAGCCGAACAAGAGCCCCCGCGACCGAGACCGTCAGACGCACGTGAACCGGCGGGCGACGGCAACCTGCCAGATGTTCCGACTCGCTCCGCTCACTCAGGGACCGGTGGCGGCCACCCCAGCACCCACCGACGCGCCGGTGCACCCGGCCGACCCTGCGCACCCGTCCCAACCATGCGCTCACTGCCGACCCTGCGCACCCTGCCAACCATGCGCTCACTGCCGACCCTGCGCACCCTGCCAACCATGCGCTCACTGCCGACCCTGCGCACCCTGCCAACCCTGCGCACCCGGCCAACGCGGCGCATCCACGCGCCGACGGCCCCGGAGACGGCAACGGGCCACCGTGCGATGGTCAGTGAGTTCCGGAGAGGAATCTCAACATCAAGACACAAAGCACGATGACCCACCGGCAACTCTGCCCTTACCCGGCCGCCGACGCCCAGACGCCTGTCAGCGTCACCGCAGCCAGGACGCCCGCTCAGCGGGTCGCAGCAGCCTTCGCGCGCGGCGCTCGGGCAGCCGCAGGCGCGACAGCAGCCGCCGGCGACCCCACCGGCGTCAGCCGCGTGAGCTGCGTGACATGCTTCGGCTCGAGCTCGGCCAGCGACGAGACCCCGAGCAACTTCATCGTGCGCTCGATCTCGCTGCGAAGGATGGCGATCATGCGGTCGACGCCCTGTCGTCCGCCGGCCATCAGCCCGTACAGGTACGCGCGCCCGACGAGCGTGAACTTGGCGCCGAGGGCGATCGACGCCACGATGTCTGCGCCGTTCATGATTCCGGTGTCGACCATGACCGTGGCATCCTTCCCCACCTCACGCACGACCTCCGGAAGCAGCCGGAACGGGATCGGCGCGCGGTCGAGCTGACGCCCACCGTGGTTGGACAGCACGATGCCGTCGACGCCCTTGTCGATGAGCTTCTTCGAGTCCTCGACGTTCTGGACGCCCTTGATCACGATCTTGCCGGGCCACAGCTCGCGGATGACCTCGAGGTCGTCGTAGCTGATGGTCGGGTCCATCGCGGCATCCAGCAACTCGCCGACGGTGCCACCGGTCGAACTCAGCGACGCGAACTCGAGCTTCGGCGTCGTCAGGAAGTCGATCCACCACCACGGCCGCGGGATCGCGTTGATGATCGTGCCGAGCGTCAGCTGCGGCGGAATCGAGAACCCGTTGCGCTTGTCGCGCAGACGGGCACCGGCGACCGGGGTGTCGACGGTGAAGAACAGGGTGTCGAAGCCGGCCGCCGCCGCGCGCTTGGTCAGTCCGTACGAGATCTCGCGCTCGCGCATCACATACAGCTGGAACCAGTTGCGCCCGTTCGGGTTGGCCTTCTTGACGTCCTCGATCGACGACGTGCCCAGCGTGGAGAGACTGAACGGGATGCCGGCAGCAGCGGCCGCGCCCGCGCCGGCGATCTCACCCTCGGTCTGCATGAGGCGCGTGAACCCGGTCGGAGCGATACCGAACGGCAGCGCCGACGGCCCACCGAGGATCTCGCACGACATGTCGACCGACGGCGCCGGCTTCAGGATGCCCGGGTGGAACTCGACGTCCTCGAACGCCTGCCGCGCACGAGCGATCGACAGCTCCCCCTCGGCGGCACCGTCGGTGTAGTCGAACGCCGCTGCAGGGGTCCGGCGCTTCGCGATCGTGCGCAGGTCGTAGATCGTCAGCGCGGCATCCAGGCGCCGCTTGCGCGCATTGAGCTCCGGCGTCTTGAACTGCATGAGCTCGAAGATGTCGTGCAGGTTGGGCATCTGCCTGGTGACCATCAGCGGTCCTTTCCTTCTTGGGTGAGTCCGGCGTGCGCGTAGTAGCCGGTGATGTGGTCGATGATCAGGCGCCGTGCCATGACCGGATCGCCGTGTTCGAGAACCGCGACGATGTCACGGTGCTGGGCGCGCAGACGGAGCATGGTGTCGTCCCAGTCGGAGACGTGCTCCGATCCTTCGAGCACGTACCCCTCGATCGAGTCGCGCAGCCCCGCCATGGTCGCCGCCACCACGGCGTTGCCCGCGGCCTCCGCCAGCGCCAGATGGAACTGGGCGTCCAATGCCAGGAACTCCGCGGGGCTCAGGCCCGCGGCATCCATCGCCTCCAGAAGCCGAAGCGGCTCGGCGAGCGTCTCGGAGGCGACGTCGACCTGCTCGTGCGCACGGCGGGCCTCACCGATGCGGGCGCCGAGCTCCCACGCCGTCGCCGACTCGAGGATCACACGAGTGCGCATGATGTCGGCGATCGGAAAGCCCTGGGCGGCGACCTGCAGGCGGATCAGCGCCGACATGCCACCCACCGGGGTCGCGATGACGATGGCGCCCGCACTGGGGCCTGATCCGGTCGCCGTGCGGATGAGCCCGAGCACGTCGAGCACGCGCAGCGCCTCGCGCACGCTCGAACGGCCCACGCCGAGGGTTGCGGCCAGCTCCCGCTCGGGCGGGAGATGATCGCCGGGTTTGAGGGTTCCCTCGAGCAGATCGGTCTCGATCTTCTCCAGGACGACGCGCCATGCGCGCGCGGGAACGGCTTTGTCGGCCACGCGATGCTCCTTCTGTGGTCTGACCACCATACTCCCCTGTGGTCAGACCGCCAAACGCGCGGTGCCTCCGCCCTAGCCCAGACGACCGCCCGACTCGCGCAGATAGCACTCCGCACACATCGACTCGTAGGTGACCCGATCGGCCGACAGCTCGTCGATGGCGACCTGATCGCCGTCGAAGACGAACCGCCCGCCCACCAGACGCGCGTTGAAGAGCGCCTTTCGCCCGCAGCGGCAGATGGTCTTGAGCTCCTCCAGCGTGTGCGCGAGCTCGAGGAGCCGTCGCGACCCGGGAAAAGCCTGGGTCTGGAAATCGGTGCGGATGCCGTAGGCGAGCACCGGGACGCGGTCGAGCACCACGATGCGCAGCAGATCGTCGACCTGCTCGCGGGTGAGGAACTGCGCTTCGTCGATGAGCAGGCACGCGACATCGACCGATGCGTCGGGGATCAGCGCCGACGCATCGCGCTGCACGCGCGCCCGATGCTCGGCGAACAGCGCGCGCACGTCGTCATCCGGACGGATGAGGACGTCGACGGGACGGCTCATCCCCAGCCTGCTGGAGACGCGGTCGGCGTCCTTCGTGTCGATCACCGGCTTGGCCAGCACCACGTGCTGGCCGCGCTCCTCGTAGTTGTACGCGGCCTGCAGGAGCGCGGTGGACTTGCCCGAGTTCATCGCGCCGTAGCGGAAGTAGAGTTTGGCCACCGGACGAGTCTACGGACGCCTACGCGCCGATCTTCAGCTCCGCCGCTGTGCGCTCGA
>Ga0180219_1002759_pt1 | contig 10254 bp, 5 predicted proteins | sample eDN3rd30CBELigMG_FD_151338 | JGI IMG/M metagenome (GOLD analysis project Ga0180219, IMG submission 151338) | Enriched Miracle-Growth compost microbial communities from Emeryville, California, USA - eDNA 3rd pass 30_C BE-Lig MG (version 2)... ... | reverse complement strand
AAGAGCTTCATTCGGATATGAAGATTTGGATATGATAAACTTAACCAAAATGCATTTTATATGCAAATGCACTTTCCACTTAAAACAATAATTACCTACCTTTAGCTGTATGAAGCAACATTTACCCCTCATCGCCACCCTGACCGGTTTTTTATCCTTTGTTGGAATCTGGTATATGCTATTTCATCCCGAGTTGCCGGGTATCATAGTCTTTATCATCTACATGCTAGCTACTTGTGCAGGTATATGCGGACTCTATTTAATGAGCCAGAAAAAAAAGTGAAGTCTTTTTAAAAGCCACTCAACTACTCTACCTGATAACGATACACCGCTCGGCCAATATGGCCATTTTGATCAATCCCCTCTACAACGGCTTTGTATGTACCGCGTCCATCTGCATTATAATAGTTGAAATGGGCATTGCCTTGCTCATCAGTAATGATATCTGGATTCCAATAAATGGTGGTGCGCAGGTCAATCCCGGGTACAGTGGTTGGCGTATATTTAGGCGAATAGAAGCTCCGTTCGGCCACATAACCCAAAGGAGTAATGGTGACTACATTAGATTTAGGCAATAAACTTTCTAGCTCAGATTTGGTAATACGCTTACCTTCCGGTTTCTTTTTAGTATTGATGACCAAAACCCCGTTGCTTTGGTAGGTCCGATTTACAGTACCCAAATCATCCCGCAGAAAAATTTCAACAGATTCCACCTCCATCGGAGTAACAGTATTGATACCGTTTACATCAATCGCCATTCCATTTAAAAACACCTGAACAGGAGTCCGGTTTCCCTGATTATAATCGCGGGTAATATAAAAGTTGTTGTCCATAAAGGTCAACCCCATGGCAGCCGTTTGCAAGCAATTAATAAGTAGGTTACAGCCAGAAAATCGGGACCCATCGATGAGGTGGTCAGGAATGGGGCTCAGGCCCGATAGGGCCGGATATTCGGTGTGTCTTGGTCTAGGAGTTGCTTTTTCAGTAATTACCACCTCTTCTAATAAACGCTCTGTGCGGTATTGCCGCGCACTATTCTTTAAATAGGGTGTCAGTGTACTGTCTATATTTAAGATTTCGTCCGGGCCAGTTGGTGCGGGCGTAATGGCCGGATAAGAATCGCCATTCAAGGTGATTTTCAAATTCTTATAATTGGCATTATTTCGGGCACTAATGGTAATTTGGGCCGAATCAGTAAATTGAACGTTGCTGAACTTGAAATTTCCTTGATCATCCGACAACGTTTCTATGCCATTTTTATCATTCCCAATAGTTAATAATAATTTGCCATTCGGAACGGCAATGCCATTGAGTAGTCGCAACGTACCAGTAATATCAATTCCTTGTTCAGGTAAAAAAACTAATCCGGGCATCTTATCGCTAATGATATCCTTATAATTGAAACGTCGGTAGCCTTGTGTAAGCATGAGCATATCCAAGTTACGTTCAGTCTCTTTGGTTACTTCTTTAAAGTAGTAATTGGGTTGCTCAATATATCCTTGTAGATCAGACGTTAAAAGTAAACTGGTCTGGATGGTGGTCTCCGCATTTTCATTAAAAGGGACCTTCGTCTCATCAATGACTGCGACAGAAAAAGTACCTATCGCTTGTGCACTATCCGTTTGTGCATGTAAGTTGAGTTGTACCGCTTGCTTCGGTTTATATGTTTTCTTATCAGATTGCAACTGAAGCTGAAGTTCATGCGGTCTTTGGATAAAAACCAAACGCTCGCTCAAAGGGATACCGGCAGGAGATAATAACGTAAATACGGTAATGCCTGATGGAAACTTACTTTTAGGTACTGTCGCGTGGATAACTCTATTGTTGAGTGGGGTCTGTGCCGCATAATAAATAACACCGCCACTTTGGGCCACTAATGAGAAAACCTTACTTTGGTTTTTTTGTAGGTAAATGTCGTTCGATACGATATCGACGGCAATATTTGTACTATCGGCGGCATTAATAGCTAAACTCGTTCCAAAAGGGCGCACTTTAGGTAATGGATAGCTGAATTCCCTACCATGAACGGTCACTTTAGCGGTATACACTACATCTGTTTTCGGCGTAAGATGAAATGTGCCCATACCCATATGTTGTGTTTTTAAAGAAGTAACTTCTTGTCCGCTTTGATCCACTACCTTACCCGTCAGATTGATCCCTAGGCCATCGCCACCTACGGCTTTGAAAGCTACTACGCTGGGAATATCGGCGATTAAGTATCCTCCTTCGGGAAAAAATTGAAGATCGGGCGTTTGAAAAGCAGATCGAAGAGCATAGCTTGTGCGTACCGATCGGTTGTTATCCAGGCTAATAGAAGCGTTGAGGACACCCTCTTGTAAGGCCTTTTGTTGTTCATTGCTTAAGCTTACTTGAAGGTAGCCGTTCTTATCGGTTGTTCCTCTGCCTTTCAATAAAGTAGCTGTACCACGCATCAATTCCCAAGAGACGCGTTTATCTGCCAATGGCTTACCTTCTTCATCCGTATAACGGATCTTCCCCGTTACAGAAGGTGCTTTTTCTGCCGAATTGGCTATAAAGGTCGCATGTGTTTTGACTCGTTTATTAAAAACATCGCCTAATGTGATATTTTTATTGAAAAAATAATCAGGATCAAAATTCATCATATAACGCGTATAAGCACGCACTCGATAGTTACCTTGTTTATACAATAAGGGATCCAGTACAAGCGAACCCTTGCCGGTACCTTGCTCAACAGGCATCATGATGGTTTTGATCAATGAATCTTGACCATTCAACATCTCTACATATACAACTTTACTTAATGCTGAAAGTTGATGATGGGTGGTGAGATAAGATTTAAACCAAATGGTATCACCCACAGCGTAATAGGGTTTGTCAAAATGTAGGTATACTTTCTCAAAAGGTTGTTGTGTAGCCAATGTATTGGTTTTTTCAACAATCGTATTTAAGTCGATGCTTTTTTGGCGAGACTGCGCAAAAGACGTAAAGGAAAGGAAGGATAAAACGATGAGTAAAAAATATTTGTTGAGATGTACCATAAGGCAAAGTCTAGCTATTCAAATTGCTAATTTATTGAAATATTCATGTAGTTCTGTTTTTTAACAGAATTTTAACAAAGATAATCTTTTTGACGACCTGATGTTTAAGTAAATCATCTCGTGGTAACTTTATACCTTCCTCTAGATTAATCCTGTTATTATCTAGTTTTAATAAAGGCTTGATAGAGATTTAATAAAGATATTACCTCTATTAACCCTCTGTTAACCCCCTATTAAATCTTTGTTAAACCTTTATTAATATAAGCTATATCAGAAAACAATTTAAAGTAATGACAAAGGGAAAGCAATAAAGGATGAGTGAGACGCACGGATAAAAGGATGTGAAAAGATAGCACTTCTAACAAAACTTGCTACCTTTGACGCAGACGAGAAAAGAACCACAAAACATATCGAAACAATTAAAAATGAGTAAGACGAATCGGAAGCAAGATGCGTTAGATTACCACGCTAACGGTCGACCAGGTAAAATTGCGGTTGTGCCTACCAAGCCAACCAATTCGCAAAGAGATTTATCATTAGCCTATTCACCTGGTGTTGCAGAGCCCTGTTTAAAGATTGCTGCGAATAAAGAGGATGCATATAAATATACAGCTAAAGGTAATTTAGTGGCAGTAATCAGTAACGGTACAGCCGTTTTAGGATTGGGAGATATCGGCCCCGAAGGTGGAAAACCGGTGATGGAAGGGAAAGGATTGCTATTTAAGATTTTTGCCGATATCGATGTCTTCGATTTAGAATTGGATACGAAGAACGTAGACGATTTTGTGCGGACCGTAAAACTGCTAGAACCTACCTTTGGTGGTGTCAATCTAGAAGATATCAAAGCCCCCGAGTGTTTTGAAATTGAGCGGCGACTAAAGGAAGAAATGTCCATCCCAGTGATGCATGATGATCAACATGGTACCGCTATCATTTCTGGAGCAGCTTTGATTAACGCTTGCGAATTGCAGCAAAAAAAATTGGAAGAAGTTAAAATTGTGGTGAATGGAGCAGGGGCGGCAGCCATTTCCTGTTCACGCATTTATATGTCGCTGGGGGCCAACCCAGCGCATATTGTGATGATTGATCGTTCGGGTGTCATCCGCAAAGATCGGGAGAACCTCGATGTGCTGAAAGGTGAATTTGCAACAGATCGGGATATACATACACTCGAAGAAGCTATGCGCGATGCAGATGTATTCATCGGATTATCGGCCGCAGATGTATTAACTGCCGATATGCTAAAAACGATGAGTGAAAATCCCATTGTATTTGCCATGGCCAATCCCAATCCAGAGATTGCTTATGATGTAGCCGTTACTACCCGGAAAGATGTGATTATGGCTACTGGCCGTTCAGATTATCCCAATCAGGTAAACAATGTGCTTGGATTTCCATATATCTTCCGTGGAGCATTGGACGTTCGGGCAACAGGCATCAATGAAGAGATGAAACTGGCCGCGGTATACGCCATTGCTAAGCTGGCAAAGGAACCAGTCCCTGAGTCGGTAAATCTTGCTTACAATATCAATAATCTACGGTTTGGCAAGGATTATATTATTCCAAAACCTACCGATCCGCGGTTAATTACCGAAGTAGCGCCGGCTGTGGCGCAGGCAGCGATCCAATCGGGTATTGCACGAGCAGAGATCAAGGATTGGGAAGCATATAAAGAGAGCCTTCGGAAGCGCCTGGGGCTTGATGATGCGCTGATGCGCGATTTGAGTGCAGCAGCACGTCAACGCCCAAAACGCGTCGTATTTGCCGAGGCCGATAATTACAAAATATTGAAAGCTGCCCAGATTGTAAAAGACGAAGGAATTGCCATACCCATATTACTGGGCAAAAAGGAAAAGATACAGCAGATTATTGCCGAAAATGCCTTGGATTTGCAGGATGTGGTCATGATCGATCCCTTCGAAGAAATCGATACACCCAGGTTTAAAGCCTACGTGGATGCCCTTTACAAAAAGCGCCAACGCAAAGGGGTGACCAGCAATGAGGCGCGTAAATTTATGTTCGATCGGAATTATTTCGGTGCAAGTATGGTTGAATTTGGCGATGCTGATTGTTTGATATCCGGGTTGACAAAGAATTATGCTACGACCATTCGACCTGCACTGCATGTCATCGGTACACATGCTGGTTGCCGGATTGCAGGCATGTATATGATGCTGACCAAAAAAGGGCCGGTATTTTTTGGTGATACTACCGTTAATAAGAATCCAACAGAAGAAGAATTGGTAGAAATTACCGTGTTGCTGCACGATGCGGTAAAGAAGATGAATATTGAGCCGAGAATCGCATTACTTTCCTATTCAAATTTTGGATCAAACGATGGAGAAACGCCAAATAAGATGCGCAATGCCGTTAGAAAATTGCATGAAAAGTATCCAGATATTGTAGTGGATGGCGAAATGCAAGCAAATTTTGCTACAAATAGTCAGATGTTAGAAGAAAATTTCCCCTTCAGTAGTTTAAGCGGAAGTCCGGCAAACGTATTGGTGTTTCCGAATTTGGAAGCGGGTAACATTGCTTATAAGTTATTGCAGGAACTGGGCGAAGCAGAAGCTGTTGGGCCAATTCTTTTAGGGCTTAATAAACCAGTACATGTTTTGCAATTAGGCAGCTCTGTACGGGAGATTGTGAATATGGTAACAATAGCTGTTGTGGACGTGCAGTCGAGGTAGTTAGTGACCGGTAATTGGTGTTCGTAATGGAGACGTCGGGACAGCTTTTTACTTTACACTTTCTGCTTTTCGCTCTTAACTTAAAACGTATAACTTATCACTTAAAACGTAAAAAGCGTGTACGAATATTTCAATGGTAAATTAGTTTACAAGTGTCCGACGTATGTGGTGCTGGATGTGAATGGGGTAGGCTACCACATTCACATCTCTCTACACACGTTCGGGCAGATAAAAGATAAAGAGCAATGCAAGCTTTTTATCAGTTTTCAGGTAAAAGAAGATGCGCATACCCTGTATGGGTTTGCAGAAGAAGGCGAGCGTAGGCTGTTTCAACACCTGCTTTCGGTATCGGGTATTGGTGCGGCAACGGGCCGGATGATCTTATCGTCTATCACACCCACTGAAATTCAGGCAGCCATTGTCCAAGGAGATGTTAAACAGATTCAGTGTATTAAAGGAATTGGTCCAAAATCAGCACAACGCATCATTTTAGAACTGCAAGATAAATTAAAGAAAGAAGGACCAGATACCCTCATTCAGGTGCCACAGCATCAATCGGCTGCAGAAGAAGCGCTCACTGCATTGGTGATGCTTGGGTTCAACAAAGTCCAAGCCGAAAAAGTACTTACCGAAACCATTCGGGCCAATGCCTCTCAGCTTACTGTTGAAGAATTGATCAAGGTGGCTTTGAGAAGATTGTAGAAACTTTCCGGTTTATAGCGAGAACGTTCAAATAACGTTTGTACAGCGGTTTTATGTTCACTAATTAGTCCGCTATGCTGTTCCGGATGCAGGGTGTATACCAAGTAAATGCGCACTTTAGCTTCAAAAAATTTCAAACCGAATTGCTTTGCGATTAAAATCAGTTGACGGGCAAGTGGTAAATAATCTTGGTGTGCCTGCCGTAAAAGTTCCAGTTCCAGTAACCCTTTCTGTATGCGGTTGATCGTATGCGATTGGCAAGATATCTCCGCCTTTTCAATCTCCTGTTCAGCAGCATTCTTTTTACCCATAAGCAGCCGGCATTCGGCCATGCCTAGGTGGATGCTCGCCAGAAAATCAGGCGTTACGGCCTTTTCAGGGTCGATACCGTATTGACGTACCACTTCTAGGTATGTCCACATTATTTCTTCAATGCCTTTAATTTTCAGAAAAATGTAACCCAAAATATAGATTACTTGTTTGTGAAGCAAGTTGGCCCCTCTTTCGGGGTAATGACAGAAAAGCGACAGTTCGTCAAAAGCATCGTCTTTCAAGACATTATAACGATAATAATGATGAATGTTTTCGATGATGGTTAGCGGATTCAGCGAAAAATCAGCAAAATGCTCGTACGGAATGGCCCGCAATATTTCGATGTGCTTCAGTACTTCCTCATCGCGTAAGTTAAGCAATTCAAAGAAGGCCAATGAGGTGTGCAGCAAAATTTTTTGCTGATAAGAAATATGATAGTTTAAGAGTTTTTTCAGTGCCTGTTGGTATTCCGTTTCCATTAAAACGTAATCCAACGCAATATCTATGAAAGCCGAATCTACAAACGTTTGGTTGAGTACCGTGGCTACACTGGGATCGGCTTCAATCACATAATCCAGATTGCTGCAAGTAAATAGAATAAGGGAAGCCTGATAGGGTTCGATGAAATTAATACCCCGCATAAAGTTAAAAATCGTCAAGTCGCCCGATTCAAGAGAGAAGATAATAAACCACTTTAAGACAGCTAGATTGACCTCTTCGGGATAATGATTATGTTGCAGCCAATCAATCAAAGGTTTTCCAATATGGCCCTCTTGTTTTTCAACCTGCTCTTGGGCGATAAAATAAGTAGCTATTACCAATGACTTAAAGCGGATTTGATAATTGGCACGCGTACCTTTTTCCTCTTGGAATTCATAAATCACGCCGGCATGTACCAATTCACTATAGATGCTATTGTTTTCTTTAATAACGCGATAAGCTTCCTTTTTATTGACGAATGCGAGCTCGTCGTTAAACTTAAGCAAGTGAATCAGGTGGCCTAACATCACTTGCTTTTCTGCTGCTAACGCCCCTTTTAGGATGTTTTTATGCAGGTAAACGGAAGCAATGGCAAATTCATCGGCCGGATTGAGCAAATCAGGATGTATGGCATTACCTTTTAATTGATAATAATATTGAAAATGTACCGGCAGACTGATGGCGTTGAAATATTTACGCGAGTAATCGACGGTGTCTATTGCTTTCCCGCTGATTTTTCCAATGAGTTGTTGGATTTCCTGAACATTAAAGGGGTGCAGATTAACGGCATTTGCCCGTTGTCCGGAGATAAAGTTGGTGTACCAAAGCTTGCTGATCTCTGTGTGATTCTCAATGAGGTGTCCGTATTTCTGCCAGGTAGATGGCCGTAAAGTAATGAGGATTTTCATCCAGGGGTAATGCGATAAATACGCGACCATATCAATGAGCTGCCTAAATACAATATCAAAGAGCCTATTATTAATCAGGTTGTTATTGAAGTCATCGATGATGATATAGAAATGGCCCGGTGCTTGCCGTTCATGTTGTACGATAAAATCTTCAAATTGTTGTTGTTGAGGAAAGTTAAGTAAATGGGCTAGCCATTTGTTACTATGAAAACCGAAGCCTGCTGCAAAAAACAGCGATGAGCTATTCACATGCAGGAAGATGTTATTGCGCTTTTGCAGATGGTTTTCTGCCAGTTGCCGGTCTACCCAATGGGTGAGTCCAATGGTTTTGCCCATACCAGATGGAGCACTGATGATGCACCCCGTAGCATCGGTTTGCAGAAAATGCTCAATATGTTCACTGATGGATTGCCGTTCGATGGTATAGAGATAGGAGATACCCGATTTGTGTTTATTCGTTTGAATGGTGAAACGGGTAATGTTATGCGCTGCCTGTGCAATTTCATTCCAACTGATATGGTTATTGCAATCATTCGCATTGGTCTCCATTTCTTTGATGAAATCGGTCCAGCTCTCGTAGCCACAATACTGAGAGAGGGCATTTAATGTAAAGGTAGAAGGAGCATAACGTGCGTTTGCAAATCCATAAACACGTTTGATGGTTGTTTGGCTGATTGTTTTGTGTGTTTTAGTAGAAATATCGAGTGCAAGTTTATAACAATCGGCCGCAATAATATTATCAATTTGAGCTATTTCGAGTACTTTGTTCTTGAGTTCCTGGATATGCGGTTGTAAAAATATCTTCATGCTAGATGTTTTGGTCAATATTTAGAGTTCAACACGGCGTGATAAAGATAGGAGTTAAAAATAGTGTTAACAAAATTGATCGGAACAAGAAAAAGCCATACCGCCTGGTGTGGTTATCTAAACCAAGAAATGTAGAAGGGGATATCGAACATAAATAATGGTGTCAATCACGCACACCGCGGATGACTAAATCATTCGTTTTAAAGGCCTTCAGCGCATTTTTTTTTGTTATAACTGCTTCAATTGAAATCAAACCGCAACTTCTGAACAACAAGTTTTGCATCGTAAAAGTATGAATACTATTTGAATATTGGCCAAAAAATGAACAAACTGAACATTTTGTTTGAAAACTGAACAGTGTGGATGAATATACGACGAATGAACATTGTGAACGACTTATTCTTCGACTCGGTGAAATACATTTGTGCTACAATTATTATACAGAAATAATGGAGTAAGAAGAGTGGATGCGATCTATCCGTTTTCTTGCGCACATAAATTTTAAACGATTCGTGCACTAATTTATTATAGTCGCTCTGTATCGGCTTAGCACGCAGATACACGAATGAAAATAAGTTGGCCGCACTTTTCATTTGACATCGAATTCTATCTACTTAACAAGCTGTTGTATGAAAACAACTTTTACGTTCAGAAAATCTTTCCCCCATTTTGTATGCACTGTGTTGGCAGTTTTCCTTGTTGTATTTGGTACAATCGGAAAGGGGTATGGGCAGACGAAGGAATATGCTACTTGGGCACCATCGAGCGGGAGCATAAATGTCGGTATAGGTGGTACAGGAGGTGTGACTAGTCCAGAGCTTGCCGCAACGGTATCGGAGGCAGAGTATGCTGAGATGCTAGCCGATAGACTGAAAATTCTTGTAACTGTTGGTAAAGATGCCTATCTGGAATTGAAGTTTCCGACCAATAGGTCTGCGGGTGCTACAACCTATGTCAAGATATCGAAGCCAACATTGACCGGGTTAAATTTGAGCTTGGGGCAGTTATTGGGCTTGGCGGGAACAAACATAACAGGAGAGGTATACGTAGGAGCGGGGAATAATAATTCATCGGAAGGGACTAAAGTAAATACCACGGTTGATACCCGCATGATAGTGGATGCAGCTGGTAATTATTATTTGGCTATTACGCCGGGAAGTACGGCAGTCTATAATGCGGTTCGTATTACCACAAAATATCCGGACGGTTTGGTAAGTCTGGGGCAATTCAAAATGAATGTTTATAATGCATTTACCTTTAGTGATCCAACTTGTGGTATCGCAAATTATGCTGATATCGGAACATCATCAGGCATAAACATTGATTTATTAGGTG
>Ga0180219_1002756_pt1 | contig 10270 bp, 5 predicted proteins | sample eDN3rd30CBELigMG_FD_151338 | JGI IMG/M metagenome (GOLD analysis project Ga0180219, IMG submission 151338) | Enriched Miracle-Growth compost microbial communities from Emeryville, California, USA - eDNA 3rd pass 30_C BE-Lig MG (version 2)... ... | reverse complement strand
GGTGCCCTCCTGGCGGACGGTCAGGCACCCGTCCTGGTCGACGACCGACCCGACGAGCAGGGCGGTGTCACCCGAGCCCGACCCGTGGTCGTCGTAGACGGCGAGCTCGAGACCGTCCGCGGTCCGTGGCCCGGGGCTCGAACCGTGCGCGCACGCTGCGAGGCCGGTCGCGAGGAGCACGGTCAGGCAACCGAGGCTGAACGCGGGACTGCGTGGGATCACGACGCGACCTCCGACCGTCGACGGGACCGCCGTCAGGCTGGTGCGCTCAGCCTAGTCCTCCGGTCCTTCGGCATGGCGACCGCTGCGAGCAGCATCAGCACCGCGGTCACCGCGACCGCCACGAACACCCAGGTGGTCGCCGAGACGATGGTGTCGTAGTCGTGCTCGCCCGCGCCCGAGGCGATGACGTTGTTGGCGATGGCACCGAAGATCGCGACCCCGACGGCGCTGCCCGCCGAGCGGGCGAACACGTTGACCCCGGTGACCACGCCGCGCTCCTCCCAACCGACCGACGACTGCGCGGCGATCGTCGTCGGTGCCGCGGTCCAGCCCAGCCCGAAGCCGATGACGAAGGTCACCGCGGCGACCGTGACGACGCTCGGCCACTCGCCGAGCGCGGCGAGGACGATCGACCCGCCCACGGCGATCAGGCTCCCCAGCACTGCCGTGGTGCGGAAGCCCCGGCTCAGGTACAGCCGCCCGGAGTTCGAGGCGGCGAGCGGCCACCCCAGGGTGAAGGCCGCGACCGCGAGGCCGGAGACGAGCGGCGTCGCCCCGATCGAGTTCTCCAGGTAGGTGGGGGCGAAGCTCGTGATGCCGGTCAGCAGGGCGCCGACGCCGAGCGAGACGAGCGTGGTGGTGAGGATGAGCCGACGGTTCAGGATGCTCAGGTCGATGATCGGCTCGGCCGCCCTGCGCTCGACGAGACCGAACGCCGCCAGCGCAGCCGCCCCGACCCCGAAGGCCACCGCGCTCGGGACGGAGAGCCACGCCCACGCGTTGCCACCCTCGAGCACCGCGAGGATCAGCGAGGTGAGCCCCACGGTCAGCAGCGCCGCGCCCGAGTAGTCGATCTGGTGGCGACGCTTCTCGATGTCCTCGTGGTACCGGCGCCACAGCACGCCGGCGGCGAGCACGCTCAGCGGCACGTTCACGAAGAAGATCCAGCGCCACGAGACGAACTGCGAGAACACACCGCCCAGCGTCGGGCCCACCACAGAGGCGACCGCCCACACGCCGGCGATGTACCCCTGGACCTTGGCCCGCTCCTCGACCGTGTAGATGTCCCCGATGATCGTCATCGACATGGGTGCCACCGCGCCGGCCCCGAGCCCTTGGAGGACCCGGAACACGATGAGCGGCGTCATGCCCCAGGCGAGGCCGCACAGCACCGACCCGAGCAGGAACAGCCCGATGCCGACGAGGATGATCGGCTTGCGCCCGACCGTGTCCGCGAGCTTGGAGTAGATCGGGACGCTCACCGCCTGGGCGAGCAGGTAGACCGAGAACAGCCACGGGAACCGGTCGAAGCTCCCCAGGTCGCTCACGACGCTCGGCACGGCGGTGGCCAGGATGGTGGAGTCGATGGCGATGAGGCCGGTGGAGAGCATGAGCGCGAGGAGCACGGGACCGCGCTCCGAGCGCAGCCCGACGGTCCGGGCGCGGCTGGTCTGGGTGGTCACTGCCGGTTCAAGCCCGCCGACGCGGCGGCTATTCCGCGGCGTCCGGCCCGTGGACAGCATGCCCTTCGCCCCAGACACCCGGCACGCCGCCGCCGTTGCCACGGCACCAGGCCCGGCATAGTGTCGGGGACAGGCAGCGTCTTCCCGTCGATCCCCGGAGACCCGGTGCACCTTGATCTGAGCGACGTCGAGCAGCGCGCGTCCACCGGGACGCTGCCGGTCTGGGCGGACGTGGAACGGCTCGTGCGGGCGGCCCACGAGCGGTACCGCGCCCTCGACGACGGCGCGCTCGCGGACTACATCCCGATCCTGGCGCAGGCCGACCCGGCGTCGTTCGGCATCGCCGTCGTCGACGTCACGGGTGGCGCGCACGACGTCGGCGACGTGCACCAGCCGTTCTCGATCCAGTCGATCTCGAAGGCCTTCGTCTACGCGCTCGTGTGCGAGGCGCTCGGTCACGAGAAGGCCTACGACCTTGTGGGAGTGAACAACACAGGGCTCGCCTTCAACTCGGTGATGGCGATCGAGCTGAACGACGGGCACCCGATGAACCCCATGGTGAACGCGGGGGCGATCGCGACGACGGCGCTCGTGCCCGGCTCCGGCCCCGACGAGCAGTGGGCGTTCGTGCTCGACGGCCTCTCGAGGTTCGCCGGTCGCCGGCTCGCGGTCGACGACGTCGTCTACGAGTCCGAGTCGGCGACGAACCACCGCAACCGCGCCATCGCGCAGCTGCTCGACAGCTACCGGCGGATGGCGGCGGACCCGCTCGCCGTCGTCGACGTCTATACCAGGCAGTGCGCCGTGAACGTCACCGCTCACGACCTCGCCGTGATGGGCGCCACCCTGGCCGACGGCGGCGTCAACCCGGTCACGGGCGAGCGGGTGGTGTCGCCCGAGGTCTGCCGGGACACGCTCGCCGTGCTCGCCGCGAGCGGCATGTACGAGCGGTCCGGGGAGTGGTTGTTCGAGATCGGGCTGCCCGGCAAGTCCGGGGTGGCCGGCGGGATCGTCACCGTCGCACCGGGCAAGGGCGGCCTCGGCACCTTCTCGCCGCTGCTCGACGACGCGGGGAACAGCGTGCGCGGGCAGCGCGCCACCGCCTACCTCGCCAGGTCGCTCGGCCTCAACATCTTCGCCTCGGGGGTCGCGGCTCGTCGATGAGCCGCAGCACGCCTCCTCCACCTCACCCTGACGACGGGAGCCGAGCATGACGACGAACCCCGAGGTGCTCGAGCGCACCGGACGCGCCTCCTGGGCGCCCATGATCGGGCTGTTCCTCGCCCAGGTGCTGATGTCCTTCAACGTCGCCGCGCTGCCGGTCTCGATCGGCGGCATGGTCGACGACTTCGGTGTACCACCCACCCGGGTGAGCACGGCGATCGTCATGTACGGGCTCGTCGTCGCCGCGCTCGTCATGGTCGGGGCGAAGATCGGGCAGCGGATCGGGTGGGTGCTCGTCTTCCGGTCGGTGGTCGTCGTCTTCGGCGCGGCCGAGCTGATGATGATCCTGGCCCCGTCGATCACCTGGGTGATCGTGGCGCAGGGGCTCGCGGGCGCCGCTGCGGCGATCATCGTCCCCTCGCTCGTCGCGCTCATCGCGGAGAACTATCGCGGTGCCCAGCAGGCCACCGCGATCGGCTCGCTCGGCTCGGCGCGGGCGATCTCCGGCGTCAGCGCCTTCCTCATCGGTGGCGCTCTCGGCACTCTGATCGGCTGGCGGCCGGTCTTCATGATCCTGCTGGCTCTTGCCGTCGTCGTCTTCGTGCTGAGCTTCCAGCTGCGCTCCGACAAGGGCGACCCGAGCGTCACGATCGACCTGGTGGCGGCGGTGCTGATCGGCGTCGGTGTCGTGCTGCTCACCCTCGGCTTCAACAACCTCAACGGCTGGGGCGTGGTCCAGGCCACCGACGGCGCGCCCTTCGATCTCGCCGGGCTCTCGCCCGCCCCGCTGTTCATCCTGGTGGGCCTGCTCCTCGGCCAGTCGTTCTTCGTGTGGACCCGGCGGCGGACCCGGGCGGGCAAGGTCCCCCTCGTGTCGCTGTCGGTGCTCGGGTCGTCCCGGGAGCGGGCCGCGGTGTACGCGATGGTCATCATCGTGTCCCTCGAGGCGGCCATCAACTTCACGGTGCCGCTCTACGTCCAGATCGTCCAGGGTCGCAGCCCCTTCGACACCTCGCTCGCGATGATGCCCTTCAACATCACGGTGTTCATCACGGCCACCCTGGTGGTGCGCGTCTACCAGCGGTTCCCGCCGCGCACCATCGCCCTGTTCTCCTTCACGCTGAGCACGGTGGCGCTGCTGTGGTTGTCGCTCGTGGTCACGAACAACTGGGAGACGCTGCCGACGATCCTCGGTCTCGTGGTCTTCGGTGTCGGCCAGGGGGCGCTCGTGACGCTCGTGTTCAACGTGCTGGTCACGGCGGCGCCGAAGCGTCTCGCGGGCGACGTCGGGTCGATCCGCGGCACCGCCCAGAACCTCGCCTCGGCCGTCGGTACCGCGCTCGCGGGCGCCGTGCTCGTGACGATCCTGGGCACCAACGTCGCCTCTGCCGTGGCGGACCACCCAGAGCTGCCGCCCGCGATCGTCGCCCAGGTCCCGCTCGACGACGTCAACTTCGTCAGCAACGACCAGCTGCGCGAGGTGCTGGCCCGGACCGACGCCACGCCCGAGCAGGTCGAGGCCGCGGTGGACGTCAACACCGACGCCCGTCTGCGGGCGCTGCGGCTGGGCCTGCTGCTGATGGCTGTGCTCTCCGCCGCCGCCGCGATCCCGGCGAGCCGTCTCCCGCGCTACGTGCCCGGTGAGGTCCCGGAGCCCGGGCCGGGCCCCGCGGCGAATATCGATGCCGAACCTGAACTGGACGAGGAGTAGCCTCGCACCGTCTGGCCGACCTGTCGGTAAGGGCACCACTCGGGTTGTCCCCGGCGACGGGGTTCAAGAAGGGCAGGAAGTAGACCCCGGTGGGCCGCCAGGCACCATCGTGAACGACGAGGGCGGTGGGTGGATCCGCGTGAGGATCCACCCACCGCCCTCGTCGTTGCGGCAGCGGGGTCGTCGGGCCGGCCGGTGCGGCCGGCCCGACGCCTGCGCCTACTTCTTCGTCTTGACCTTGATGGTCTTGGACGTCTTGGCCTTGACGGTCTTGGTGGTCTTCGGCGTGAACTTGGCCTTGACCTTGATCGTCTTGGTGTACTTCTTGGGCAGGGTGACCTTGATCTTGCCCTTCTTCTTGGCCGTGAGCAGAGAAGTCTTGACGACCTTCTTGCCCACGTAGACCTTGATCTTGCCGGTGGCCTTCTGGCCGTTCGAGAGGGTCGCGACCTTGATCGTGACCTTGGGCTTGGAGCCCTTCTTGAACTTCTTGGCCGAGACCGTGACCTTCTTCGTGGTCGCCTTGACGACCTTGAACGTCGCGGCCGAGGCCACCGACACCACCGTCTTGCCGCCCGCGACCAAGGTTGCCGTGACCTTGCCGTACGAGCCGACCTTCAGCGTCGCCGGCAGGGTGAGGGTCGCGGTGTACGCCGCCCCCGACCTTGCGACCGGGGCCGTGCCCAGGACCGTGGAGCCAGCCTTGAACGTGACCGTCCCCGAGGTCGCACCGGTGACGACGGCCGCCACCTTGGCGCGCTTCGCGGCCGTCGCACCGTAGACCTGTGTGCCTGCTGAGAACCGCGGTGCTGCGACAGTGGGGCTCGGGGGCACGGCCGGACCGCTCACCTTCACCGACACGGTGGCCGTGACCGGCGCGAACGCCGCCGGGGCGAACTTCGGCGTGCTCGCCGCGCTCACGGTGACCGTCCCGGTGACGGTCCCGGCTGTGGCGAACCTCGGACGGGCACTGATCACCCAGGCGCCGTCCTTCGCGGTGACGGTGGCGGGGACAGCCGCGACGCCGTCGCCCCACGACACGGTGGCGCTGACGGGCTCGGTACCATCGCCGGGCGCGAACGCCACGCGGGCGAGCTCGACGTCGCTGGCCTTGCCCGCGACGGCGGTCAGGCCGGTCGTGGGCGTCACGGTCGGTGCTGCCACCTCACGTGGAGCGGAGACGCTGGGAATCCAGTCCTGCTGTGCGGTGCCCCAGGTGAGACCGGCAGCGGTGGGGGAGAGCGCGAAGTCGAGCGTCGCGCCGTCCGTGATCTGGTCGACGTCGAACCAGGCGGCGGAGTGCGTCACGCCGTCGAGCGTGACCCCGGAGATGTACGTCGGCAGCGACTCGTCGGCGCCAGCTGCCGTGATCTGGAGCTTCTTGCCGCCGTCCAGCGTGATCGTCGCGGCCTGCACGCGCGGCGCGTTCAGCGCCATGATGCCCGAGCCTGGGGCGACGGGCTGGAATCCCAGGGTCGCCATGACGTACCAGGCGCCCAGCGTGCCCAGGTCGTCGTTGCCGACGCCGCCACCAGGGGTGTCCGGGAAGCGGTTGAGGTTGGCGGCGAGGACGTTCGAGGTCTTCCAGGGCTGTCCGACGAAGTCGTACAGCCAGGCGTCCATCAGCATGGGCTCGTTGCCCGGGTTGTACCCGATGGAGGTGTAGTAGGCGCTGCCACCGCTGGCCCAGGTGCTGGGGGACACGCCGGGGTCGGCTTGCAGGGCCGGCTGGTTGAAGTAGTAGTCGAGACGCTCGAGGAAAGCGTCGCGCCCGCCCATCTTCTCCTGCAGCCCGACGACGTCCTGGGTGGCCATCCATTGGTAGTGCCAGGGCGTGCCCTCGTGGAACCCAGAGGTGGTGACGTCGGTGAGCTCGGGCCTGGAGACGAACTGGCCCTCGGGCGTCACCGCGTTGACGATGCCCTTGAAGCCGCCGCTGAGCTCCACGTCGGGGTTCCACAGCGTCTGCCAGCTGGTCCCGCGAGCCCGGAACTCCGCGGCCTGCTCGGTCTTGCCGAGGCGCTGCGCCGCCGAGCCGATGCTCGCGTCGGCCGCAGCCCACTCCATGGTCGCCGAGCCGCCGTGCCGGTACTCCTCGAACTGGCCGCCGAGGCCGCCGCCGTTCTCGGGGTAGTAGGGGATGTGGCCGTTCTGCAGGTAGTACGCGACGCTCTGCCGTCCCACCGAGGCCACGCCCGCAGGGGGCGCGGTCGTCGCGTTCTCGACCAGGTAGTCCCACATCTGGTCGGCGATGTCGTCCGGGACGGTGCCGAGCGTGAAGTTCTCCGCGATCCACGGGGTGACGGGGTCACCGGCCATGACGTTGGTCTCGACCGAGCCGAGCGACCAGCGCGGGAACCAGCCGCCCTCGACGCGCGCCTGGTACATCGATCGCACGATGTCCTCGGCGCGATCCTTGAAGAACAGGGCGTGGAGCGTCGCCTGGGTGCGGTACGTGTCCCACAACGAGAAGGTCTGGTAGTAGTCCCAGCCGGTCGCGGTGTGCGTCTTGGCGTCGAGACCGACGTACTTCCCGTCGACGTCGCTGCCGATGTTCGGCGACAGCAGCGTCTTGTACAGCTGGGTGTAGAAGATCTTGGTGGCCGTGTCCGACGCCGTGACGTCGAAGCGCCCGAGCTCGGCGTTCCAGGCGTCCCGGGCGTGCTCGCGGATCTGGTCGAAGGGCGTCTGCACGCCGTCGGTGGTGGCCTCGGCGACGCGGTTGGCGCGAGCGCCGGCGACGCTCACGTAGGACACGCCCACGCTGACCTCGACCTCCCGGTCGGTGGTGGTGTCGAAGGTGGCGACGAAGCCGTTGCCCCCGCTGCTGACCGCGTTGCTCGTCTTCCCGGAGGTGAACGCGCTCCCGGTCCAGGTCCCGACCGACGACGGCGCGCGGTCGAAGGTCGCGCTGAAGTAGTACCGCGACGTGGCGGTGCCGCCGCAGAACCCGCTGCTCTCGAGCCAGCCCTCGAGCGTGGTGCCGTCGAAGGTGACCGAGCTGGCGCCCGCGGTGTTGAGCGTCTGGCCCAGGTTGAAGGACAGGTTGGACGTGGTCCCGGCGGGGAAGGTGTAGCGGTGCGCGCCCGTGCGGGTGGTCGCCGACAGGTCGACGTGGACGTCGTTGGCGAGCGTCACGCCGTAGTAGCCGGCGGAGGCCGACTCGGTGCCGTCCTTGATGCTCGTGAAGGCGCGGGAGGTCTGCGGCGCCGCGGTGGTGCTGGGCGAGACCAGCAGCTCGCCCGCCGCGGGGCAGCCGGCGCTGTTGACGTGGCGGTGGCTGAAGCCCCAGACCCGCTTCGCGTTGTTGCTGTACGACGTCGACGCGTAGCTGTTGGTGTTGTCCGGGCTGAGCTGCACCATGCCGAACGGCACGGTCGCCCCGGGGTAGGCGTTGCCCTCGCTCTCGGTGCCGACGAAGGGGTTGACCAGGGCTGCGTAGTCCGGGCCGGGCACCGCGGCCTGCGCAGCGACCGTGCTCCCAGCGGCGACGAGCGCTGCGGTGGCGGTGAGGGCGAGCAGGGCGGTGGCCCAGGATCGTCTGGTCCCGCCTCTCGCCCTGCCGGGGATGGTGACCGTTCGACGACGCATGGCGATGTCCTCCTTGACAACGTTGTCAGTCTGGCGTGCTCCGCCGCGGCCAGGCTGTTCCTCGGGATCGTCCCAGCGTAGCGACACAGCCGTGTCCCGCCAGTGGAGAGGCTGTGCGGTGGCGCTCCAAGGCCTCGGTCGACGGCCGGCTGCCGGTGCGGGGCTCCGGCCCCCCGCCGGCTGCTAGCATCGACCTCATGACCACCCAGCCCCGCCTGCGCAGCGCCCACGCCGGCGCGTGGTGGCGCGCCTAGCGGCGGCTGCGTGTCCCACTCTTTGTGACCTCGACGACCGCCTCCGGTGGTCGTTCGTCATGTCCGCCCGGGGGAGTCGGCCCCCACGGAAGGATCCCCCCTCATGACCGAGACGGCATCGACGTCGAGCGCCACGTCCGACCACCTCGTCCCTGACGCCTCCGCGGACCTCCTCGCCCAGATCCTCGGCGGCACCCCCCCACCGTCCTTCGCGCTCCTCGCGCGCGCCGGCCGCGGCACCCTCGAGGTGCTCACGGGCGACGTGCACGACGTCGACCTCCTGGCCGACATCCCGCTCGAGGGCCCCGACGGTCCCCGTCAGGTCCTCACCCTCGTCCCGTTCCGGCAGGTCGCCGAGCGCGGCTACGAGCGGCACGACGACGGTGCGCCCTTGCGCTGCTTCGTCGTCGACCGACGTGAGGAGGTCCCGCTGGGGGCCGCCACCGACCGCCTGCCGTCTGAGCTCCCTCGCGTGACCGGCAACGGCTTCGACGTGAGCGACGAGGACTACGTCGCGACCGTGCGCACCGTCATCGAGGACGAGATCGGCCGCGGCGAGGGTGCGAACTTCGTCATCCGCCGCGACTACCTCGCCCAGGCCGACGCCTCCGGGCCCGAGCTCGCCCTGGCGCTGCTGCGCCGGCTGCTCGACGGCGAGACCGGTGCCTACTGGACCTTCGCGATCGTCACGCCGGGCGTGATCCTCGTGGGTGCCTCGCCCGAGCGGCACGTGTCGGTCATCGACGGCGTCGCCACCATGAACCCCATCTCCGGCACCTTCCGCCACCCCGCCAGCGGTGTCGACGCCGGCGAGTTCGGTCGCTTCCTCATGGACACCAAGGAGGTCGAGGAGCTCTTCATGGTGGTCGACGAGGAGCTCAAGATGATGAGCGCCGTGTGCACGGGCGGGGGAGTCGTCGAGGGCCCCTTCCTCAAGCAGATGTCCCGGGTGACGCACACCGAGTACCTGCTCTCCGGACGCTCCGACCTCGACGTGCGTGACGTGCTGCGCGAGACGATGTTCGCCCCCACGGTCACCGGCTCGCCCATGCAGAACGCGTGCACGGTCATCAAGCGCCACGAGCGGGGCGGCCGCGGCTACTACTCCGGCGTCGCCGCGCTCATGACGCCGGAGGCGGGCGGCGGGTTCAGCCTCGACGCCCCCATCCTCATCCGCACCGCGCAGATCGACGACGGCGGCGGCATCCGCGTCTCCGCGGGTGCGACGCTCGTGCGGCACTCGACCCCGGAGGGCGAGGTCGCGGAGACCGCCGGCAAGGCGGCGGGGCTGCTCGGTGCGCTGGGGCTCGAGGCCGCGTTCGCGGCCGGGTTCGGGCGAGGGGCGGCCGTCGACCCGGCGGCCGTGGACGAGCTGACGTCGTCGGCGAGCGCCGTCCTGCCGGTGTCCGCCTCGGTCGAGCGCGCGGCGGTCCCTGTGCTGGCCGACGACCCGGAGATCCAGGTCGCGCTCGCGGCCCGCAACCAGATGCTCGCGCCCTTCTGGATGTCCTCCCAGGTCCCCGAGCCGGTGCCCGCGCTCGACGGCCGCACGGTCGTGATCGTCGACGCCGAGGACCGGTTCACCACGATGCTCGCCCACCAGCTGCGCCATCTCGGCATGGACGTCACGGTGCTGCCGTGGACAGAGGTGACCGAGGACGGCACCGTCCCGGTCCCCGCCGGCGCGAGCCACCTCGATCTCGTGGTCAGCGGTCCCGGGCCGGGCGACCCCAGGAACGGCGGGGACGCTCGGGTCGAGCGCCTGCGCGCGGTCGTGCGCCGTCGTCTCGACGCCCACGAGCCGCTCGTCGCGGTCTGCCTCAGCCACCAGGTGCTGGCCCAGGAGCTCGGCCTGCCGCTCGAGC
>Ga0180219_1002755_pt1 | contig 10270 bp, 7 predicted proteins | sample eDN3rd30CBELigMG_FD_151338 | JGI IMG/M metagenome (GOLD analysis project Ga0180219, IMG submission 151338) | Enriched Miracle-Growth compost microbial communities from Emeryville, California, USA - eDNA 3rd pass 30_C BE-Lig MG (version 2)... ... | reverse complement strand
GGCTCGGTCTCGAACGCGTGCACGGGCAGCAGCTCCACGCTCGTGACACCGAGCTCGCGCAGGTACGACGTCATGACCGGATGGGCGAGACCGGCGTATGTACCGTGCAACGCGGGGGGGATGTCGGGATGCCGCTTGGTGAGACCCTTCAGATGCGCCTCATAGAGAACGGTGCGATCCAGCGGCACGGCAGGCTTGGTCGCGCCGCGCCAGTCGAACGTGGTGTCCACGACGACACCGCGCCAGTCGCCGAGCCCTCCGTTGACCAGCCCCTTCGCGTACGGCTCGACCAGGAGGGTCTCCGGGTTGAACGTGTCGCCGGGGCCGTGCGGGCCGTCCACGCGGACGGCGTAGCGGGCGCCGGCCACGAGCAGCGAGCTGGTGACCTCCCACACACCCCCGCCGACCGGGGCCAGCGGCCGGGTCGCGACGATCCAGTCCAGGTCGGTCGCGTCGAACAGCACGAGCTCTATCCGGGTCGCGTGCGCCGACCATACGCGCAGGGTGCCGCCGCGGGCGTGCAGGGTCACGCCCAGCCGATCCAGGGCGGGCGAGAGCAGGCCGGGGGACAGCGTTGCGGGAGCCGAGGCGGTGGACGACATGCGCTCTACAGTAGTAACGCCGACAGGATCGCCGATGCCCGGCGCCGTTCGGCGGGAGGAGCGTCACGACCGTGGTCAGCGTCTACCTCGATCACGCCGCCACGTCGCCGCTGCGCGCCGAGGCCCGCGCGGCGTGGCTCGCCGCCTCGGAGACGGTCGGAAACGCCTCCTCCGTCCACCGTGCCGGTCAGGACGCGCGCCGGCTGCTCGAGGACGCCAGGGACGCGGTCGCCGCGGTGCTGGACTGTCAGAGCATCGAGGTCGTCTTCACCTCAGGCGGCACCGAGTCGGTCAATCTGGCGCTGAAGGGGCTGTGGTGGTCGCGTCCGCCTCACACCGACGCGATCGTTCTCCCGGATGGCGAGCACCACGCGACGCTCGACACGGTCGGCTGGCTGCAGACAGCCCAGACACAGGCCTCACCAGGTGCAGCAGTGCGCGCGGTGCCGCTGACTCCGCTCGGTGCGATCGACGCTGCGGCGTTCGCCGCGGCGCTTCCCGGGGCGGCGCTGGCGACCGCGCTCGCCGGCAACAACGAAGTCGGCACGCTCAACGACGTCGCGGCGCTCGCCGCGTCGGCACGGGACGCCGGTGTGCCGCTGCACGTCGACGCCATCGGCGCTGCCGGGGTCGTGCCGGTGTCATTCCGTCGATGGCGCGGTGAGGGCACCGGTGCACACGGGCTCGTCGCGCTGAGCGTGTCGGGTCACAAGGTCGGCGCGCCGGTCGGGACCGGGGCTCTGGTCGTCTCGCGCCACGCACGGCTGACAGCCCTCGTGCACGGGGGCGGGCAGCAGCGCGCGCTCCGCTCGGGCACCCAGGATGTCGCCGGCGCCGCGGCGCTGGCTGCCGCACTGACGGCGGCCGAGGCCGGTCGGGTCGCCGAGGCCGCACGGCTGAGCGCGCTGCGGCGACGGCTCGTCGCCGGGGTCGCCGCGGCGGTGCCGCAGGCGCGTCTGCTGGGCGACCCGGAGCACCGGCTGCCGGGCAACGTCCACCTGCTCTTCCCGGGAGCGGTGGGCGAGACCCTGCTGTTCCTGCTCGACCAGCGCGGCATCGCCGTGTCGACCGGCTCGGCCTGTCAGGCCGGGGTCGCCGAGCCGTCGCACGTCGTCTTGGCGCTCGGCCTGGACGCCCGCGCGGCCCGCTCCGTGCTGCGCATCACCCTCGGCCGTACGACGACCGAGGCGGACGTGGATGCCGTGCTGGCGGCGCTGCCGGAGGCGTATGCGCGCGCCCGGGCCGCCGGCGCCTGATTCGCGCGCCCGGGCCACAGCCGGCCGACCGCTCGTAGACTGGAGCGATGCGGATCCTGGCGGCAATGAGCGGTGGCGTGGACTCCGCGGTCGCGGCCGCACGGGCCGTGGACGCGGGGCACGACGTCGTCGGCGTTCACCTCGCGCTCTCCCGAGCCGGCGGGACCCTGCGCACCGGCAGTCGCGGCTGCTGCACGATCGAGGACGCGATGGACGCCCGCCGCGCGGCGGATCGGCTCGGCATCCCCTTCTACGTCTGGGACTTCTCCGAGCGCTTCCGCGAGGACGTCATCGACGACTTCGTCGCCGAGTACCGTGCCGGCCGCACACCGAACCCGTGCATGCGCTGCAACGAGAAGATCAAGTTCGCCGCGCTGTTGGAGCGGGCGCTGGAGCTGGGGTTCGACGCCGTGTGCACCGGGCACTACGCCGCCCTCGTGGACGGTCCGGACGGGCGCGAGCTGCACCGCGCGAGCGACGAGGCGAAGGACCAGTCCTACGTGCTCGGCGTGCTGACGGCCGAGCAGCTCGCCCACACCTACTTCCCGCTGGGCTCGACGCCGTCGAAGGCGCTCGTGCGCGCCGAGGCCGCAGAGCGCGGTCTCACGGTGGCCCAGAAGCCGGACAGCCACGACATCTGCTTCATCCCCGACGGCGACACCCGCGGCTGGCTGGCGGAGAAGGTCGGCGCCGAGACCGGGCAGATCCTTGACCGCTCGGGCGCCGTGGTCGGCAGCCACGAGGGCGCGCATGCGTTCACAGTGGGTCAGCGCCGAGGCCTGCAGCTGGGGGTCCCCGCCCCCGACGGAAAGCCGCGGTTCGTGCTCGAGGTGCGGCCGGTCTCCAACACGGTGGTGGTCGGTCCGAAGGAGGCGCTGGCGACCGCCCGGATCGCGGGGGAGCGATTCACCTGGGCGGGCCGTGCACCGCAGGCGGACACGTTCGACTGCCACGTGCAGATCCGCGCCCATGCCGAGCCGGTGCCGGCGGTCGCCGTCTGGGCCGCGGACGGGCTGACGGTCACGCCCCACGCCCCGTTCGACGGCGTCGCACCCGGGCAGACCGCCGTGCTCTACGACGGCACGCGCGTGATCGGGCAGTTCACGATCGACCGTACGGTCAGCGCGGTGCCCGCCGCCTGACCCGCCACCGACGGTGCGCGGCGTCCGGCCGTCGTGTCGGAGCCTCTGCCTAGACTGACGGGGTGACGGATGCTGACGACCTCCCGCAGACCCTCGACGACGCCAGGGCCGAGTCCGAGCGCCTGACCGGGCTGATCGTGGACGCGCGCGACGCGTATTACGGTCGGGACACCTCGCTGGTGGATGACGCCACCTACGACGACTGGATGCACCGGCTCGAGGCGATCGAGCGGTTGTTCCCGCAGCTGCAGGGGCAGGACTCGCCCACGCAGCTCGTCGGGGCGGCCGACGCGACAGGTCTCGCCACGATCGAGCACGCCGAGCGCATGCTGAGCCTCGACAACGTCTTCTCCATCGACGAACTGAGGGAGTGGGCGGCGAAGACCCAGGCCGCCGCCGGTCGTGACGTCGCCTGGCTCACCGAGCTCAAGATCGACGGCCTGGCGATCAGCCTGCGCTACGAGGACGGCGTGCTCACGTCCGCCGCCACCCGCGGTGACGGCCGCGTCGGCGAGATCGTCACCGACAATGCGCTGCGGGTCACGGGCATCCCGGCCCGGTTGTCCGGCTCCGGCCACCCCGCGATCGTCGAGGTGCGCGGAGAGGTGTTCATCCCCGTGGCGGCGTTCGAACGCCTCAACGCGGCTCAGGCCGTGTTCCGCGACCGCGCCTACGCCGAGACTCAAGCGCGCTGGGCGACACGCAGCGGGGCGAAACGCCCGTTCGACGAGGAGAAGGCGCGCACCGCCGCCGCGCGCCGCTTCCCGTCGTTTGCGAACCCTCGCAACGCAGCCAGCGGTGGTCTGCGGCAGCAACTCGACAAGAAGGAAGGGCTCGAGCACGAGGCGGCAGTGCTGCGCATCTCGTCGCTCGCGCTGTACGTGCACGGCATCGGCGCCTGGCCCGACCCACCGGTGGCCGCGCAGAGCGAGGTGTACGACCTTCTCGCCGCGTGGGGTCTGCCGACGAGTCCGCACACCCGCGTCTGCGCCACGATCGACGAGGTCGCCGACGTCATCGCCTACTTCGGCGAACACCGGCATGACATCGAGCACGAGCTCGACGGCATCGTCGTCAAGGTCGACGAGCTCGCCCTGCACGCCGAGCTGGGCATGACCAGTCGCGCCCCGCGCTGGGCGATCGCGTACAAGTACCCGCCGGAGGAGGTGCAGACCAGGCTCCTCGACATCGTCGTATCCGTGGGACGCACCGGCCGGGCGACCCCGTTCGCCGTCATGGCGCCCGCGCACGTCGCCGGGAGCGTGGTGCGTCAGGCGACCCTGCACAACAAGGACGTGGTCAAGGCGAAGGGCGTGCTCATCGGCGACACCGTCGTGCTCCGCAAGGCCGGCGATGTCATCCCCGAGGTGCTCGGGCCGGTCGTCGAGCTGCGCGACGGCAGCGAGCGGGAGTTCCTCATGCCCGCCGACTGTCCGGAGTGCGGGACGCCGCTGCGCCCGATGAAGGAGGGCGATGTCGACCTGCGGTGCCCGAACGCGCGCTCGTGCCCGGCGCAGGTGCGCGGTCGGGTCGAGCACATCGGCTCCCGCGGTGCCCTCGACATCGAGGCCCTCGGCGAGGTCACGGCCGCCGCGCTGACCCAGCCGCTGCGGCCGGCCACTCCGCCGCTGGAGACCGAGGCAGGACTGTTCGATCTCACGCTGGAGCAGCTCGTTCCGATCGAGCTCGTCGTCCGCGATGCCGAGACCGGGCTGGCGAAAGAGGACGACGACGGGGCCGTCAAGGTGCGGGCGCCGTTCCGGCGCAATGCCACCACGGCCGAACGGCGCGACGGCGTGTCCGGCCCGCAGGCGTCGTCACAGGCGGTCACGCTCCTCGCCGAGCTGGAGAAGGCCAAGACCAAGGATCTGTGGCGGCTGCTGGTCGCCCTCAACATCCGGCACGTCGGACCGGTCGCGGCGCGCGCGCTGGCCGCGTGGTTCGGGTCGCTCGATGCGATCCGCGCCGCGTCGGCCGAGGATCTGGCCGCCGTCGAGGGCGTCGGCGGGATCATCGCCGACTCTCTGCAGGAGTGGTTCGCCGTCGACTGGCACCAGGAGATCGTGCAGCGGTGGACCGATGCCGGCGTGCAGTGGGCGACGCCCGGTCATCCGGGCCCCGGGGCGGCGGCCGCCGCCGGCGGTGTGCTCGAGGGGCTGACCGTCGTCGCGACCGGGTCGCTCGAGGGCTACACGCGTGAGGGGGCGCAGGAGGCGATCATCGCGGCCGGTGGCAAAGCGGCATCCAGCGTTTCGAAGAAGACCGACTTCGTCGCCGCGGGACCGGGTGCGGGGTCGAAGCTCGCGAAGGCGGAGGAACTCGGCCTCCGCATCATCGACGCCGCCCAGTTCCGCATCCTGGTCGAGCAGGGCCCCGCGGCGCTGGACGAGCCCGCGCCCGACGCGGGATGATCGCGGCATGAGCGCGAAGGCGGGTTCACCGGCGGTTCCGCAGTGGCTGTACCGGATCGTGCCCACTCGACCGCAGATGGTGGATGCCGCGACCGACGCCGAGGCGGCGCTCGTCGACGCGCACTTCCGCTACCTCGTCGACCTGCGCGATCGTGGCATCCTGGTCCTCGCCGGCCGGACGCAGGACGAGGACACCTTCGGCATCGTGATCTTCGACGCAGAGGATGCCGCGGCGGCACAGGCGATCGCCGACGCCGACCCGGCCGTGGCCGGCGGCGTGTTCGCCATGACGCTGCACCCGTACCGAATCGCCGTGGCACGCGCGGGAATCGACGCGGCCGACTGAACCGGCTCAGCCGCCGCTGTTCAGCTGCTGCAGCGACTCGCGCACCTGGCGGCGCAGGACCTTGCCGATGAGGGACTTCGGCAGCTCGTCGACGACGAACACACGACGCGGCACCTTGTACGGGGTGAGGATGCCGCGCGCGAACTCGCGCAGCTCCTCCACGTCCAGCTGCGCGCTGTCATCGACGACGACAGCGGCGACGACCTCCTCGCCGGAATGCTCACTGGGCAGCCCGACCACGGCGGCATCCACGACGTGCGGGTGCTGGCGCAGCGCGTTCTCGACCTCGGTGGGAGCGACGTTGAAGCCACCCGTGATGATGAGCTCCTTGATCCGGTCGACGATCCGGATGAAGCCGTCCTCATCGATCGTGACGATGTCACCGGTGCGGAACCAGCCGTCGACGAAGACCTCCTCGGTGGCCTCGGGCTTGCCGTAGTAGCCGGAGAACACCTGCGGCCCGCGCACGAGGAGCTCGCCGCGCTCACCGGCCGGCACATCCACGGTCGGCTCGTCCGGGTCGACGACGCGGCACTCGGTGCCCGGCAGTGGAAGACCGACCGTGCCCGGCTTGCGGTTCTCGGCGACCGGGTTCGCCATCAGCACCGGGGAGCACTCGGACAGGCCGTAGCCCTCGACGAGGTAGCCGCCGGTGGCCTCCTCGAACGGGACCACCAGCTCGTGCGGCAGCGCCATCGCGCCCGAGATCGCCACATCGGTACCCGCCAGCGACACGCCCTGCTCGCGCGCCGCCGTCAGCAGTCTGTCGGCGATCGGCGGCACCAGCGGGAGGAACGTCGCAGGGTGCCTCTTCGTGACCTCGAGCACCATGTCGGGCTCGAAGCGCGGGAACAGCACCAGCCGCGCGCCCATCGACATGGCGAACGTGAGGCAGAGGGTGAGTCCGTACGCGTGGAACATCGGCAGCACGGCGTACACGACGCATCCCTCGCCGCGGTGGATCGACGGCACCCAGGCCTGCGCCTGGCGGGCATTCGCCAGCAGATTGCGGTGGGTCAGCATCGCACCCTTCGGCGTGCCGGTCGTGCCGCTCGTGTACTGGATGATCGCCAGGTCGTCGGTCTGCGGGCGCGGGAAGGTCTCCGGCAGCGGATCGTCCTGCAGCAGCTGCTCCCAGCTGAGCGCTCCGCTGACGTGTTCGGTCAGCGCCGCCCGAGACTCCCGCGCCTTCGCGATCGGGAGGCGCAGTGCGAGGCGCAGGGAGAGCGGCATGGCCCGGGTGATGTCCACCGAGATCAGGTTGTGCACGGCGACGTCGGCGGGGAACTCCTGCACGGTCGAGACGACCTTGCTCCACACGATCGCCGTCGTCGCACCGTGGTCCTCGAACTGCTTGCGCAGCTCGCGCGGGGTGTAGAGCGGGTTGTGCTCGACCACGACGGCGCCCAGTCGCAGGATCGCGTAGAAGGCGATGATGTGCTGCGGGCAGTTCGGCAGCACGATGGCGACGCGGTCGCCGGCGCTGACGCCGAGCAGCCGCAGTCCGGCGGCGGCGCGGCCGATGGCATCCTCCAACTGCCGGTACGACGTCGTCCGGCCGAAGAACTGCAGTGCGGGAGCGTCCGGGTAGTCGCGCGCGGAGGCGTCGACGATGTCGAGCAGGCTGCCGGTCACCTCCGGGAGGTCGGCGGGCACCCCCTCGGCGTAGCTGGCGGTCCAGGGGCGCGGCGGATCGTAGCTCGTCGTCACGCGCTCAGCCTATGACAGCGTCGGTGTCCGCGCAGGGGCGCAACTAGACTGCTGTGGTGTCTGAAATCACCCCCGAACTCGTGCGTCACCTCGGCGTGCTCGCCCGGATCCAGCTGAGCGACGAGGAAGTGGAGCGCCTGACCGGCCAGCTCTCGGTCATCGTCGACAACATCGCCAAGGTCTCCGAGGTCGCCACGCCCGACGTGCCCGCCACCAGCCACCCGATCCCGCTGCAGAACGTGTTCCGGCCCGACGAGGTCGGCGAGATGCTGACCGTCGAGCAGGTGCTGCAGAACGCGCCGGATGCCGCCGACGACCGCTTCCGCGTGACCGCGATCCTGGGAGAAGAGCAGTGACCGATCTGACCCGCCTGACCGCCGCCGATCTGGCCGCCGAGCTCTCCGCCGGCCGGGTGTCGAGCGTCGAGGCCACCCAGGCCCACCTCGACCGCATCGCCGCCGTCGACGGCGACGTGCACGCTTACCTGCACGTGAGCGACCACGCCCTGGACGTCGCGGCCGACATCGACCGGCGTCGCGCCGCGGGGGAGCAGCTCGGCGAACTCGCCGGCGTGCCGCTGGCGATCAAGGACGTACTCGTCACCACGGACATGCCGTCCACGAGCGGATCGAAGATCCTCGAGGGCTTCATGAGTCCGTACGACGCCACCGTCGTCGCCCGCTCGCGGGCTGCCGGTCTCGTGCCGCTCGGCAAGACCAACATGGACGAGTTCGCGATGGGGTCCTCGACCGAGCACTCGGCGTATGGACCGACCCGCAACCCGTGGGACCTCGACCGCATCCCCGGCGGATCCGGTGGCGGTTCGGCGGCCGCGGTGGCCGCGTTCGAGGCGCCGCTGGCGCTCGGGTCCGACACCGGCGGCTCGATCCGCCAGCCGGCGCACGTCACGGGGACCGTCGGCATGAAGCCCACCTACGGCGGCGTCTCGCGCTTCGGGGCGATCGCACTGGCATCCAGCCTCGACCAGGTCGGGCCGGTCTCGCGCACCGTCCTCGATTCGGCGCTGCTGCACGACGTCATCGGCGGGCACGACCCGCACGACGCCACCTCACTGACCGACGCGTGGCCCTCGTTCGCCGCCGCCGCGCGCGAAGGGGCCACCGGTGAGGTGCTGAAGGGGCTGAAGGTCGGTGTCATCCGCGAACTGCCCGACTCCGGCTTCCAGTCCGGCGTGTCCGAGTCGTTCCGCGCATCGCTGGCCGCCATGGAAGCCGCCGGCGCCGAGATCGTCGAGGTCAGCGCACCGCACTTCGAATACGGCGTCGCCGCGTACTACCTGATCCTGCCCGCCGAGGCCTCGAGCAACCTCGCGAAGTTCGACTCGGTGCGCTTCGGCATGCGTGTCGACGTCCCGGGCGGCACCGTCGAGGACGTCATGGCCACCACCCGCGACGCGGGCTTCGGCGACGAGGTCAAGCGCCGCATCATCCTCGGAACCTACGCGCTGTCCGCGGGCTACTACGACGCGTACTACGGCAGTGCGCAGAAGGTGCGCACGCTCATCCAGCGCGATTTCGACGCCGCGTTCGCGCAGGTGGATGTCCTCGCCACGCCGTCGGCACCCACGACCGCGTTCCGGCTGGGCGAGAAGGTGGACGACCCGCTGCAGATGTATCTCAACGACGTGACCACGATCCCCGTGAACCTGGCCGGAGTTCCCGGCATCTCGATCCCGTCCGGCCTCGCCGCCGAGGACGGTCTGCCGGTCGGCATCCAGTTCATCGCGCCCGCCCGCGAGGACGCGCGCCTGTACCGCGTCGGTGCCGCACTCGAGACGCTGCTCGTGGATTCGTGGGGTGCGCCGCTGCTGGACCGCGCCCCGCGGTTGCTGAGTTCATCGAAGCACGGAGGGACCCGCTGATGGCCAAGGACAAGCTGATGGACTTCGACGCGGCCCTCGAGGTGTTCGAGCCGGTACTGGGCTTCGAGGTCCACGTCGAGTTGAATACCGAGACGAAGATGTTCTCCGCCGCGGGCAACCCGGCGCATCCGTCGAACCACGATGCCGCCCCGAACACGCTGGTCGCCCCGGTGGACATGGGCCTGCCGGGTTCGCTGCCGGTCGTCAACGAGACGGCGGTGCGCTACTCGATCAGCCTCGGCCTGGCGCTGGGCTGCCAGATCGCGCCGTCGAGCCGGTTCGCGCGGAAGAACTACTTCTACCCGGACCTCGGCAAGAACTACCAGATCTCGCAGTACGACGAGCCGATCGCGTTCGAGGGCGAGGTCGAGATCGAGCTCGGCGACGGCACCCTCGTCACCGTGCCGATCGAGCGCGCGCACATGGAGGAGGATGCCGGAAAGCTGACCCACATGGGCGGCGCCACCGGGCGCATCCAGGGTGCGGAATACTCGCTGGTCGACTACAACCGTGCCGGCGTGCCCCTCGTCGAGATCGTCACGAAGCCGATCTTCGGTGCGGAGCACCGTGCGCCCGAAGTGGCCAAGGCGTATGTCGCGGCCATCCGCGACATCGTGATCGGGCTCGGCATCTCCGAAGCTCGGATGGAGCGAGGCAACCTGCGCTGCGACGCGAACGTGTCGCTGCGCCGCCGTGCCGCGCCGGGCGAGCCCGCCGCACCGCTGGGCACCCGCACCGAGACGAAGAACGTCAACTCGATGCGCTCGGTCGAGCGCGCCGTGCGCTACGAGATCCAGCGTCAGGCGGCGATTCTCGCCGCGGGCGGCACGATCACGCAGGAGACCCGGCACTGGCACGAGGACACCGGCACGACGTCGCCGGGTCGGCCGAAGTCGGATGCCGATGACTACCGGTACTTCC